>Ga0335078_10000435_pt1 | contig 64985 bp, 68 predicted proteins | sample Lox_Sample_32_FD_206711 | JGI IMG/M metagenome (GOLD analysis project Ga0335078, IMG submission 206711) | Soil microbial communities from Loxahatchee National Wildlife Refuge, Florida, United States - Lox_Sample_3.2 | ecosystem: Environmental > Terrestrial > Soil > Wetlands | place: USA...
CTCTCGAAAGCTAAGCCCGGTGACCCTGCAGATTCCGCGCATTGCACGGAGCGATTAATGGCGCCCAAAAATCATCGCGAAAAAAAGTGCTTGCCGATTGTGAACTATAGATTACATTTGAACAGTGGCAGAGCGCGACATTCAAAAGCTCCAGCTCGAAAACGGCCGAGTGCCCTTTGACGACTGGTACCGCTCGCTCCTTGATAAGAGGATGCGTGCGGCAGCGGATGTTCGTTTGGCTCGGGTGCGATTGGGCAATTTTGGAAACCACAGGCACGTAGGCGAAGGAGTATCTGAATTAAAGATCGATATCGGACCAGGTCTGCGTGTGTATTATGGCGAGCAGGGAGGAAGAATGGTGCTTTTGCTGGGCGGCGGCGACAAAAGCACCCAGCAACGCGATATCAACGCGGCCATCAAGCTGTGGAGGCAATGGAAGGAGTTTAGAAAATGAAATTGAAGAGCTACAAAGACGATTTGTTGAAGGAACTGCGAGACCCGGAATACGCGTCGGAATATTTAGCCCAGGCGCTTGAATCGGGGGACCAAGCCACATTTCTCCTGGCGCTCAGAGACGTTGTGGAGGCGGTTGGCGGCGCCACACTCGTTGCCCGGCAGGCAAAAATTCAAAGGGAGAGCCTTTACAAAGCTCTGTCCAACCGCGGGAACCCCCGGTTGGATACGCTGCAAGGCATCCTGAAATCCCTTGGCTTGCGTATTGCCGTGATGCCCAAAGCCAAGGCTGCTTGATCACGGGGGATTGCAATTAGGCCGGTTCTGTCGGAGCAGTGTCGGTGATGTCATCCCATGGAACGCAATCGCTTAGTTTAAATCGGGACCAGACATGGATTTGCCGCTGATAGCTTGTTTGACATCTTCAGGTTTGATCGGCCATCCGTTCGATCTCTTCTTTTTTCTCGACGAAGGCGCGGATTACGGCATAGTCTACGATCCGTCCCGGCAGCGCCGGGTCCAATCGTGCAACGGTTTTCACGGGAGCCAAGTCCACGTCTCGCCCCCCGTAAACGCTGATGAACAAGACTGCCAAGTTCTTCCAGCTGCTCTTCCGATACCTGAAGGTTTATGCGCATGCCTGCGTATAAGGTTTTTGGGGTCCTGTGTGTGCTTTTTATAGTAGAACGACATTGCGATAAACTACCGGAGTACGGCCTACGACGACTGGTCCGGCCGGCCGTTTGAACTACTTGGCGCTTTGCCGGGAACGTTTTGGACTCCTCCATAGCTATAGGTGGTTATGAACGCGATGACCACCAAACGCGAACCTAAACGCGAACCTCGGGGCTATGTTCTGCCTGGTTCGGCTTCAGTCGGCTTGGGCACGCTTGGACACCGGCGGACAGGTTTCAGGGGGTCAAAAAGGCCTTTCAACCGCCGATTCCGACCCTCGCCTCCATCCGCATCTGCCTCATCCTCAAGGCCTTCTGCGAGTCCAACAACACAACGCGAACCCAAATGCGAACCTGTGCCAGTAGCAGACTGTAGCGCGCTTAAGAATGCCATAGACGGCTGTAAACCGACGCTCCCGGTTTTGGGACCTGGCAAAAACACCGTAAAACTGCGGAAACGCGCAATCGCGAGAGGCACAAAACGAGTTAAGTCGGCTGAAGCCGCCCACAAAACCTTAACGGCGGCCGGGGCCGACCGCCTATTATGGAGGGCCGCATGAACAAGTACCGCCTGCTCAAGATGAACAGCCGCGGCGGCCGGTATTACGCGGAGGAGATCGAAACCGGCCTGCGCAAATCGCTCCAAACGGTGGATTGTGACGAGGCCGAGAAGTTGCTCCATGCCTTGAACGAGTCCAACCGTAATCCTCACCTGAACCAGCGCATGGCCCATGTCTATCTGGCCGGAAGCGACCCGGATGCCTTGACCCGTACCTGGGAGGACGTCACGGACGCGATCATCGTGTCAAAGCCTGCGGGCAGCGACAGCCGCTACCGGTGGACCACCGCGAGCAAGGACACGGCGTATGGCCTCATCCGGGAGAAGCCCCTGCTGAGCACCACGCCGGATCTGCTGCTGGCGGTGCTCAAAAAGGGCACGGTCAGCACCAACGTCTATCTGCGGCGAATCCAGAACTTCGCGCTGGACATGGGCTGGCTGCCCTGGCCGATCTTGAGGAAAAAGCAGTTCCCGAAGGTCAGATTCAAGCCCAAGCGGGGGATCACCGAGCAAGAGCACCGGCGCATCATCGGGCGTGAAATCAACCCGGAGCGCCGGGATTTTTACGAGCTTTGCTGGCTGCTTGGCGGGTCCCAGGGCGACATCGCCAGTCTGACCGACGAGGACATCGACTGGAGCGACCGGCTCATCTGCTACAACCGGAAGAAAATGCTCCAGCGGATGCAGGAGAATCCCAACCTCAAGCCCCCCATGATCAAGTACGGCAAGAAGATCGAGGCAATCCTCAAGGGGCGCCCCTCCAAGGGGCCGCTGTTCCCCCACCTCTGCACCGTACGGTCGAGCGACCGGGCCACCGAGTTCAAGCAACGCTGCAAGGGTTTGGGCATCCAGGGCGTCACGCTTCACTCCTATCGCTACGGCTGGGCCGAACGCGCGCGCAAAGCGTATTATCCCCAGCGGTGCGCCCAGGAGAACCTCGGCCAGCAGTCGCCTGCCGTCCACCGCGCCTACGCCAAGAATGCCGCCGTGACCATCCCCTCGCTCGACGAGTGGGAAGAACTGGTCGCCAACAAAATTGTTGACATCAACCAGATGCCCAAGGTGGCGTAGGGGAAAATTACTCCTCGGCCCCCAAAGAAATAATCGACCGAAGTTGGTGGGATGCGAGGCTGAAAATTCATCTCATGTTTTTAAAAAAGGCGGGATAACAAACAAAAGCAAAACGACTCGGAATAATCACCCAACAGCCCAATTCCTCCTTAAAGCAAAACTCCAACAATGAGATTCAAAAAATATCGCGATTTCCATCTTGCATTTTTAAAAACGCAAGACATAATGAGAACATGATGATAATGAAGCCTTGCATTGAAACCAACGATTTTTCGGCGCAGGTTGCTGAACGGATACGGCTCGCCCGAGAAGAAGCCTCCATGACCCAGGACGGCTTTGCCAAGGCGTTTGGCTGCAATGATCGACAGACCGTCTCAGCCATCGAGACGGGGATTCGGCAGGTTGCTCCTGAGGAAATGTTGCGGATCGCAAAGATCCTTGCCAAGCCAGCGTCGTTTTTCACCGACCCGTACGTTATCACGGAGCGAAGGGCCTTCTCATACCGTGCGAAGCCAAATTCCCCGGACATCAACGCATTTGAGCGGAGAGCTCACAAATTGATTTCAGCAAACCGCCGCTTCCGAAAGCTGCTGGGTGAGCCAGACGTCCCATTTGGCAGCCAATTGAAGGGGATGAGCAAGCAGACGCCGCTGATGGCAGCGGCGGCGGCGGGCGAGCGCACGGCCAAGTCGCTCAACTTGGGAGATCCATCGGCCGCTAAACTCCGCGAAGCAGTGGAAGAGCAGCTGCGGGTGCTCGTCCTGTTCGTGGATGCTCCCGAAAGCATCTCCGGCGCAGCCTGTCACCTGCACGACGGCGAATTCGTGCTCATCAACCGAAACGAGCCTTCCTTCCGGCGGAACTTCAACCTGGGCCACGAGCTCTTTCACATTCTCACGTGGAACGAGATGCCGCCGGCACGCGTGGACGCGATTGTGCAAGGAGACCAGCGCCCGAAGGTGGAGAAGCTGGCCGACAACTTCAGCTCCGGCCTCCTGGTCCCATCTGACCAGCTAAAAAGTCGCTGGGCGACGCGCCAGCCAAACCAGGACATTCACGACTGGATCATCGCCGCCGCTAAAGGCTTCCGGGTTTCGGGCGAGGCATTGTACTGGCGCCTGATAAACACGGGTTTGCTCTCTAAGCTGGAGCGAGTCGATATTAACCGACTGTCACGCTCAGACGAGGACGATCAAAATGGAAGGCCCAATCGCTACAGCGCCCGGTTTGTTCGCCAGTTGCACAGCGTCCTGGATCGCGGGCTGGTGAGCGTGCGGAAGGCCGCCGACCTCCTCGAATGCGAGCCCTACGATCTGACAGAGATCGTCTCCGCCTACGGATTTGATCCTTCCTTTTAAGCGGGGCATGTATCACCATGGTTCCCAGAGGATCAAAAGTCTTCATCGACGCCAATGCCATCGTCGGCGCGTACGAGACCGGCTGTTGGAAGACCATAGCCGCCGCCTACAAATTTGAAAGCGCGTCTTTTTGCATTGAAGAGGCAACCCGACGAAATTGGTCTGGCCGCAAGCTGATCACGGTGGAGCCGGACGAGATCAAAAAATGGGTTGCGGCGATTCCTGTTTCCAAGGATGAAATTTTAAAAATTGATCTCATGCTGCGTGGAGCCACAGACGTGCATGACGAGGAAAAGGCCCTCCTTGAAGGCAATGGTGGGCCCTTTTTCCAGTGCGCCAAGGCTCCCTTCAATTTTGCTCACCGTCCCGGCTAGTGGCTGGCTGGCGTCAAGATAACCGGTGGCTGACCCGCAGGGCCATGCCATTGGCGCCATTGGCCCAGGATTTGGCGCGCTTCAGCCGTGTCTAAAGAATGCCACGAAGCTTCGTCAGGCCGTTTAACGTATGTATTCCCCTTTGCATATGGGCTGCCCGCCAGTGGAATTCCTTCTGTAAACGGACGCCGGGCGCGATGCGCCGCGTTTGCCCTCTCCAGCAGGGCCTTGAAATCAGGGCTATATTTTTCAAGGTAGGCAATGCGAAGATTCGCCGGGTCGTTTCCCATGCCCCGGAAACCGATTACCAGGGCGCGCACGCGGTTATCAAACTCGCCTTCGGGTGAAATGGTATCGCCTGGCGAGGCATAGAGGCGTTGCTTCCTTTGATCGTAAAACCAAACCTTGGGTTCACCGTCGCGAGAAAGACGCCATGCCTTGAAAAAAACGCCGCCGAGCGCCAACAAAAGGGCTGCTACGATGCCTGCTTTGGCAACGACCGTTTTCATTTTCCGGCTCATAAAGCTATTGCTGCTGCGATTGGTGATAAGTCAGGTTGACGGACCACCAGCACTCCTGCCGTTCACAGCGGATGTCGTTGGCGTTGAGCAGGTCCGCGTGCCCGTCCGCAAATGCGTAGTTGGCTTTGCCAGCGTGTCGCTGGCATCCGTATTGGTCCTCCTGGAGCCGATTAAATCCCGGCAGGTCCTCCGACCCGTTGCCGCTGGTGTCGGTGTTCTTGATCCACCAACTATCATCCGCCCAGGTGGCCGGGCTCCCGCATCCGCCATCACCATACCAGATGAGCTTTGAAGGGGTGGTGATTTCGGTAATGCGATGCAGACCCTCGTAGTAATCCGGCGTCGGCCGCCCAAAGGGCATGCTGCTGGTCTGGCTGGCAGGGTCGGGATTGCCGTCAATGTGAATCCAGTGCGCTCCGGCGACCCCGATGCCGCTTTGGTTCCACTTTTCATACGGCCCGGCGACGCCGATGCCGATTTCGCTCCAATCGGTTCCAGGAGTAAGACTAAAACCGCCGTAGGAGGCGTCGTAGGCGGATATGCCATCGGCGTAAACGGCGTTGCGTTCGACCGGGCAGTCGTAGATTTGCGGCACGCGAGCGACGTAATCCCACAAGATGACCCGATAGGTTGTTTCGACGTCAGAATTGGGCACGGCTGTTTGCAGCGGGTTCAGCCAATTGCCGTTGTCCAGGCTGTAGTTTAAGGAAGCGATGGCCAACTCGCGCTGGTTGGAGCGACAGACTGCGGTCCTGCCGGACAACTGCGCCTGCGACAAGGCCGGCAGCAGCAGCGAGGCGAGAATCGCGATCACGGCGATGACAACGAGCAGTTCGATCAGGGTGAAGCCTTTGATTCGCATTCCTTGTTCTCGCCAACCTTGTTTCTCCAGCAGTGCAAGCGCTCGTTAAAACTATGAAATCACTTTGAACACCTCAAAGATTCAATTAAAGCAAAATCAGCTTCCCATGGCTGGCCGCCGTATGCCCGGAGCCATGCGTCGGATTGAACCAGATGTTCTCGAAAGAACGGCCTCCGCCCATAGACGAGACGTTCCCGTCCTCTCCCAGGAGTTCTTCCACACCATAAAACCAAGGCCGTTCAGGAATTCGCGCCACCGGCACTCTCCATCACCAAATACCGGCAAACCAAACGACAGGTTATGCCGGGCCTTCAGCAGGCTGGCCAAATGAACAAGGGTGCCGAACCGGCAGGGCCGGACAGCATTGGCCGGGGGCGGCGGTGATAGTGGAATTGCGGCTGCGCCATCCCTTGGGTGCCGACTGGGAATCGGAAATGGCGCTGGCCAAGCGCCTGATTCCGGCACGGCGCCGCCCTGGCTTGCTCATTGAGGATCACCATGACGTGTGGCCGTAGGCTTTGGCTTCTTTGGCGGAAGCGGCAATCCCCAAGCACCGGCACAGGTCTCGCCCGAGGGCACGGCGTCAACCGGTGAGCGGTTGGCCCGGACTGAACCCGCGGCGCCATTGTTTTTTGACCGCGTTCTCCGGTGGTCGGGGATGCGGGAAATCAAAAGCATGAGTTGAAATCGCCCGTCGGACACACTATATTCACGCCAGTGTTGTCGCGCCTCACCAAACTTTGTGTGCTGGTCCTCCTGGTTGTCAGCATCGGAGGACAATGGGCACTTTTGCAATCTGCCGCCTGGATGGGAATGTTGATTGACTTCTCGCGCAATAGCACGGTGGCGGAAGCGGTGTGCAAAACTTTTGACGGCGAACATCCCTGCCCGCTTTGCAAAGCGATTGCCGCGGGCAAAAAGTCTCAGCAGAAGAAGGAGTTTTCTCTAAAACTGCCGAAGCTGGAATTTCTGCCTCCCGGGCAGAATTGGGGTTTGGTTGCTCCCACGACTTTTGAATTCTTTCCGCGTGTGAATCTTTGTGCCACCGGCGTTTTTTCAGAGCCGCCGACGCCGCCCCCACGTCTCCTGCCTTCCTGACTCGATCTGTTCCGATTTCGTTGGGAGTTCGCGCCGTGTGGCGCGATCGTTTGTTTTTTTCCTTTAACCTGGGGCCTGCAATGTCGCGGTGCCCCGCAGTTCTGAATTTAGAAAGTGGAAAATGAGAAGTTTAGCTTGCAGATGATAAGGATGGGCGCTGGGAATAGCCAATCTGTGACTGGAAAAGCAAACGCGAGCTCACCCAGTGACGACCGGTTCTTTTTTTACGTGTTGCTTGCCCTTAGCGTGGTCTTCACTATCGGCTTCTCGATCGTCATGGTGGTTGTGAACCAGTCGCACGGCGATGGCAACATTGGTCCTGGCGACTCGCCGTCCGTTGCCATAGCGCCGGATCATCCGCGTCAATTGGCGGATTTTTCCCTGACCAACTGGACAGGCTCCAATGTCACGCGAGCCGAAGTGAAAGGGAGGTTTTTGGTGGTGGACTTCCTCTTTACGAGCTGCTCTGTGACCTGCCCGTTCATCAATGATCACATGGCCCAAATCCAGGAACTGACCACCAACCAACCCGACGTGAAATTGGTCTCCCTGACAGTCGATCCGCGTGACGACACGCCGCCAGTCCTGGCCAAATACGCCAAGCGTTTCAAGGCCGACCCAAGACGCTGGCTTTTGTTAACGGGCGACAGGGACGAGGTTTACGGGCTGATCAGAAGCTTCCTTAACCAGGACGCGGACAACTCCTTCGGCTATATGCCGGGAAACTTCACTCATACGGACCGTATTGCCATTGTGGATCGCCAAGGCGCGATCCGGGCCTATTTTGACGGTTTGAGCCAAAACACTCCTGGGGCGGTGTTAAATGAAATCGCCGCCTTGAGAAAGGGATCTTTATGAAACTTTCTGGCGTGCTGGGCATTTTGTTTTTTCTGTGCGGCTTCACGGACGCGGCGCTCGGCCAACAGGCTGCCCAATCCTACTCCGCGCGCGGGGTTGTCCAGGCCGTCGCGCCCAGCCGCCACAAGGTCACGATTCACCACCAGGCCATACCCGGCTACATGATGGAAATGACCATGGATTTTCCGGTCAAAGACACCAATGATTTGACCGGCATTTCTCCCGGCGATGAAGTGACGTTTATACTGGTGGTTGACGGTGAGAAGGACTGGGTCGAGAACTTTCACCGAATCGGCCATTTGGCTCTGCCAACCAAGGATCCAACAACGCAACTGACCGCCCAAGTTCCAGAGTTGAAAAAGGGAGATGCCTTGCCGAACGATGAAATCGTGACTGAAGCCGGCCGGCGGGTCCGGTTCTCGCACTTTCATGGCATGGCGGTGGCGTTCACCTTTTTCTTCACCCGGTGCCCGCTGCCGGACTTTTGCCCGCGCATGAACAAGAACTTGTCAGAAACAAGACAGTTGCTCCTTTCCTCCCCGGGCGCGGTGACCAATTGGGAACTGCTCTCCATTTCCTTTGACCCCGATTTTGACACGCCAACGACACTGGCCAATTATGCCCTCGCTTACCGGGGCACGAACGCCGCCCACTGGCTTTTTGCCTTTGCGCCCGCCTTAACCTTAAGCGACCTCGCCCCGCGTCTGGATCTCATGGTCATGCGCCAAGGCGGGAACATTTCCCACAATTTGAGAACGGTCGTGCTCGATCCGCAGGGGCGCATCTATCGTTTATTTGATGGGAACCAATGGACTCCCCGTGAACTGGCTGACGCCATTTTGGAGGCTGCGCGATTGTCCGAACCAAGGTCCTCAAATCCAATTTCGATTTCTCCCTCCCAACTCAATCCTTAATCACCAAGCAAAAGGAGCATTATGATGACACGACGACAAGCTATAAAATCAGGCGTTCTCGCCGGAGCCGCACTGGCTTCCATATCGGATGGGATCGCCCAAACCCCGCCTGCGGCGCAAGGGCCGTTTTCTCTGCCCCCGCTGCCGTATGCTTATGACGCGCTGGAGCCTTACATTGATGCGCGCACGATGCAAATCCACCACGATAAACATCACGCCGCTTATGTCGCCAATCTCAACAAGGCGGTGGCCGAATTCCCCAACGTGGCGCAAATGTCCGTCGAAGGCATGTTGAAGGACCTTGGCGCCATACCGGAGAAGATTCGCACCGCCGTTCGCAACAATGGCGGGGGGGATTACAATCACACGCTCTTCTGGCAAATGCTCAAAAAAGATGGCGGTGAACCCAAAGGAGCGCTGGCGTCGGCGATGGACAAAGCCTTTGGGAATTTCAGCGTGTTCAAAGAGCAGTGGACCAAAGCGGCTCTGGGGCAATTCGGAAGCGGCTGGGCCTGGCTGGTGATGGACGGTGACAAGAAACTGAGCATCGAACCGTCAGCCAATCAGGATTCGCCGATCAGCCACGGGAGAGAGCCATTGCTGGGCATCGACGTTTGGGAACACGCCTATTATCTCAAATACCAAAATCGGCGGCCGGATTATGTCGCCGCGTTTTTCCACGTTATTGACTGGGATTTTGTTTCGCAACGGTACGATAAACTGGCAGGATGAGATGAAATTTAACGCCTCCAGGGCAAGCTGCGGCAGCCGCGTCCCGAAGAGAATTCACCCGGTGACATTGTCGGTGGCCAGTCCAAGCAATGCGCGGAGAATCTCCACCGGCGAAATCCCCAGGCTGCCGAACGCCAGAGCGAGCGCCATTGCCGCCAGCAACCCAGACGAATCTGGCTAAGGGTGTTTGACTGGTTTGGGGCGCGCTGTCATGAAAGTCGGCCTTGGATTCGCTGCCACCGCATAAGGGGCGATGACACCAATTGCAATCGCAGCGGGGGGTAGCACGTCAACCGGGGAGCGACTCGCCCGTCGTCGTGACAGTCAGTTTCCCGTGTTTGACTCCTTTTGCGGCGATGAGTTCGTCGGCAATCTTCTTGATGGTCCCGGCTTTACCGCGCACGGCGATCACTTCCAGACAGTTGTCGTGGTCAAGATGAGCATGCAGGGTCGCGATGATCACTTCATGGTGGTCGTGTTGGATATTGGTCAGGGCTGCCTGGACGTGCTGTTTGTGATGGTCATAAACCAGGGTGATCGTGCCCGCGATTTCTTCGCTGCCAAATTTTTGCCGGTGCTCGACCAACTGTCCTCGAATCATGTCGGCAACGGCCAGGGAGCGGTTCTCGTAGCCCTTCTCCCGCGTCATTTGGTCCATCTCCTTTAACAAGGACTTGGGCAAGGACACACTGAAACGGGCGACGGATTCCGATTTCATAGGATTCACCAAGACGAAAGATAAGGGGGCCGCCTTCCAAAGTCAACAATGTTGCCGGATTACAGAGGGCGTGCCAGCCGGCGGCAAAGCGAGGCAATAGCAAGAACTAAGGATGAGAAAAGGACGATGACCGCCCCGGTGGGCAGGTCTGTCCACCACGAAATGAGAAAACCTCCCAAACCGCTCAATGCCCCCAATAACGACGATAATACTATGACTTTCCGAAATCCCTTGGCCAATTGTATCGCGGCCGCGGCCGGATTACAGATAAGGCTGTAGATCATCAGGCCCCCGACCGATTGAAAATTAACGGTCAAAACAAGAGCGGCAGCGACCAGAAATGCCGGCCAGATAATCTCGGTGCGAACCCCGGACGCTTTGGCGGCGTCGCGCGAGAACATAATGGCTCGGAGTTCCTTGAAGAACACCAGGACGTATGCGGCCAGGAATCCGCCTCCGGCGAGCATGACCCGGACATCTGCCCACCGGCAAAAATTGAGGCTGCCCCACATCATGGAGCGAACGGCGCTGTCGGAGCGTCCCCAAATGCCGTGCAGTCCGATTCCAAGGAAGGCCAGCCCCATGGTGAGGGAGAACAAAAATCCCAAGGTCGTGTTGTCACCGAGGTGAAATTGATGGGGATCGACCACCCCCAGCGCCAGTGCCGCGACCAGCGCTCCCGCCAGAGCCGGCACAAGAAGCGCTTGGCCGTCGAATCCCATCAGGCTGCCGAACACGGCGCCAGCCAGCGCGGCGTGGGCCACGCAGACGCCCAGAAACGGAATTCGCATGCCGACGATAAACGCTCCGAGTAGCCCGCTGGAAGCTCCGGCAACGGTTCCACCGGCCATCACTGGCAACCAAAAGAGAAATTCAGACATCCGCGGCTCCTCGGGGAATGGCGGCATGCCGTCCGGCGTGGTGAATCACTTCAAAGGCGGCGCCATAGAGCGCCGTTACTCGTTCCGGTGTCAGCACCTCGCTGGGAGACCCTGCGGCGGCAGGCCTCCCCTCCTCCAAGATGACGAGATAGCGACAGTTGAGCGGAATCATCTCCAACTCGTGACAGACCAAAACAGTTGTCACCCTGGCCGACAACTCCCGAATCGTCTCCACGATCCGTTCGCGCCAGCCCAGATCGAGATTGGCGCCCGGCTCATCCAAAAGCAAAAGCTCCGGTTCCTGTGCCATCGCCCGGGCGATCATTGCCTTGCGCTGTTCGCCCCCGGATGTTTCGGCAAAGGATTGCTCGCGCAAGCCCGTCAGTCCAAGTTGTTCCAGCCAGAACTCGGCAATTTGCCAGTCTTGCGGAGTGAGCGGGTGAAAGAGACCGGTCTTCCCTGCGCGTCCGGTGACCGCAACCTCTCGTACCGTTAGCCGCATCTCCCCGATCAATGGAGCCTGCTGCGGCACGTATCCGATCCGACGGCGAATACGAGCCAGTTGCCGGCTGCCGGCGCCAGCCACATCACAACCGAAAATCTCCACTCTCCCTTCATCTGGCTTTGCCAGCCCAAGAAAAGTTCGCAACAAGGTGGTTTTGCCCGCGCCGTTTCGGCCCATGATCGCGGTGATCTCTCCGGCAGGAATTTGCAAGCTGCCAATGTCAAGAATGCGGCGTCGCCCGGCACGGACGACCAAATCGCGCACTTCGACAACGGGCGGATTCATTGAACCGCGGCCGCCAGAGCCTCGATGTTTTCCTTAATCATGTCGTCAAAGGAGACGCGGCCATGTTCCAAGGCCGGGAAGTTCTCAAACACCACCACCTTGGCGTTCAATTGGCTGGCGAGCATGTTTGCCTCTCGCCGTCCTTCCGGCTGGTTGGCGATGACCAGTTTGACGCCGATTGACTTTCCAGCGCGGATGGCGTTTTCAATTTCGGAAATCCCGGCGTTGTCATCTGCGCGGAAAACGGCCACAACATCCAGTCCCAGCCAGGCGCAGAAATCCTTCTGATGAACGCTGGCGATGACCGGCCGTCCTTCCAAGCCGAACTGTGCGATTTCGTGTTCCGCCATTTGCTGGAGGTTGCTCATTTGCGTGGCCACCGCTTGCAGGCGGGCGTTCGCCCCGTCTTGGTCAATCCACCCGTGTTTGACGAACTGCGCGGCGATTTGCCGGCAGGCGGCCAGGTAACTTTCCGGTTCGCACAAGCCGCCGTGGATAACGGTCTCAACCACAAAGGGACCGTTGGTTCCCTGGCCGTCCAGGACAGAATCGAGAGGTTTTTGGAAATCAAACCGCAGCAACGCCCCACATTGCCGCAACACCTCAGCCTGACTCGGACGGATGTCAAAATGGCCAGGACAAGTTCCCGGCTCGGCGAGCCGGAACATCCGTTGCTCATCGTTGAGAATGTCGCGCGCCGCGCTTTCCAGGTAGGTGGTGGTCACCGCGATCTTTCGTCCGGTCGGCAGCTCGGGTTTATGACAGCCTGCGCAAAGAAGCAGCAGGGCCATCCCCGCCAAGAGGAGACTTCGCATAGGCGTGTTAATATGTCAAACATTGTCTTCCCGCCGGATCGGCATAACGGGCGATAACCCCGGTGTCGCCGGCGCGCCGGTACCAGCTTTCGCTGTTTAGCGGCGCGTACGTATCCAGGGCCTTCGGGCCGTTGGGCAGGGGGCCCAAGCTCCAAACGACCCATCGTACCGGGCTGAGTTTTGGGTCAGTGTAGTAGCAGCCGTCCCCCGTCATGGTCACCATGTTGCTCGGAACCCACAGGGAATAATTCCCGTTGGCGTTCCCGTTGAGCAGCTCCGGCCCGGGGGCGGCGTATTTGTAGGTGTGTTGGGGATTGAACACATCCTCCAAGTCCACCGCCATTCCCGGCGCCGAGTCGTGGTTCAGGTATCCTGCCAGCTCCACGGGCAGCTCGCACCAATGCGTCGCCAAGTCCGTGTTGCAATTGACCCGGACCGGGGGAAAACTGTTTTTAGTGTCGGACCCGTACATATCCAGCGCGAGGCCGATCTGATAGAGTTCCTCGCGCACTTTGGACACGCGCGCCATTTCGTGGCCGCGCCCCAATGCCGGCAACAGCAAGCTCGTCAAAACCGTCATGATGGCAATGACCACCAGCACCTCAACCAGCGTGAACGCCGCTCCGGTTTTTTGCAGGCGGATTGCTTTTGGATTCATGACCGCCTCCCATCACGGAACATACATCAATCGATAGAACTGTTGCGAGGCTCCGGCGGATACGGACACGGTATTATTGCTGTTGACAACAACGGGAACGTTCGTCAGCGTGGTCCAGTTCGGATTCGCCAAAGAATCGCTGGCCTGGAGCTGATAGTGGGTCAGCACGCTTGGCCAACTAATGACGGGCGAACCGCCCTGGTTGCCGATGGTCAACACCGCAATGTTCGTGAATATTTCCTGCACGAACAATTCGTAGCCAAAAGTGCCGTCGGTGGACGAGCCGGATTCCTGCATGAAGACGCCCATGGCGTTGAAAACATTGGTCGGCGCGGGACCCAGGTCATAGAGGGGATGAATCAGCGGAAACTGCCGTCCTTGCGCATCCACCGCCGTGCAATAACGGCTGCTCCAGTCGGAATTGGTGTTCCATCCGTTGGTCGTCAGCAACGTCATGCCATCCACACGCACGCGCATGCCCTGGTAAAACTCGCCGCCGCTTTGCCGGGTGGGGTCGAAGATATCGTAATGACCCGTCGGACTGAGCGTGGTTCCGATGACGGCGGAAATCGGGATCACTTGGGGCTCGGGCAGCCCGTAGTTTGAAGTGACCAGCGAAATCGTGAATTCGTATTGCGGATCGGTGCTGTGCTCCTCGTTGATGTTCTCCATGCCGCCGTAAAACAACGCGCCGTTGGCGGTCACGGTTACCAAATCTCCCCTTTGAAAGGCGTGGCCCGTGGCGGGATCGTGGCTGACGCGATAAACCTCATTGGTCCATTGCTCGTCGGTGTAACTGTCGCTGCCGTCGTGCGGTTCCCAAGGCAGATTTCCGTAACACTGGGCGAGCCAGCACTCCACACCGCCACGATCACCCGGAGTCACCGCTTGGACGAATATCTGCCATTCGCCGCCCAAATTATAGGCGTTGGCGCCGTCATCCCACGGCAGATAATTGGTAGTCGAATCCAGCATTTCACTGGGGCCGCACAAAACCACCCCCGTCAGCACGAACGGGAAAGGCCCGTTCCAGGTGCTCACTCCATTGTCGTCAACCGCTTCAAAATTGGTGACCGTGTCGCTGGCGCTCTGCGCGCCGGCGCTGACGGCGAACATCGTCAGAAGGGCGGTGACAATGATTGGAACCACACTCAAGGCACGGGCTGGCGCCCGTCCTTGACCGTTACGCCAAGTTGGTGTTACGTTCATGCTCGGCAATAATACCGCCATTCAAGTATTACGCAACATAAAAATCGTGTGACGCGAAAAAACAGGATAACGCCCGATCCCCGGATCGCCTTCTTCGATCATCATGCGGCCCACTGGGATGATGACCTGGCGGAAGCGCAAGAAGCTGTGCGGCGCCTGACGGAGCTTCGCGGGCGCCTGGAAATCCGCTCCGGGCAGGACGTGTTGGAGGTCGGCTGCGGAACCGGCCGGATTTCCGGCTGGCTGGCTGACCTGGCGCGCCCCGGCCGGCTCGTGGCGGTGGATTTCTCCGGGAAGATGCTTGCCAAAGCAACTGCCCGCAGGCTTTCGGCGGATTTCAAGCTCTTGGATATTTGCGGCGATAACCGCCTGGAGATGCAATTCGACACCATTCTTTGTTTCCACGCATTCCCCCACTTTCGGGACCACCTGAAGGCGCTGAAAAACATGCGGTCCATGCTCAAGCCGGCGGGCCAAATCGTCATTTTGCATCTGGCTGGCAGCGCAGAGTTGAATCACTTCCACGAGCGGCTTTGTGAACCAGTCTGTCACGACTGCGTTCCAGCCGCGGATAAATGGCCGGCTTTGCTGGCGAAAGCGAAGCTCCGCCTTGTCTCAATTACGGACGAACCTGGTCTCCTTTTGGTTCGCGCGGTCAACGAATATGCATCGGTCGGATAATCAAATTCGGTGCCGCGCGGCACTGTTTCACCGGAAAACGGCGTTGTGGCACTCCGCGATGGGTTGCAAATCCAGCCGGTGCGAAGAAAATCATGCAAAGGACAACAGCTCATTTACGCCGTGAACAACAAATCAAATGGGAAACCCCGGCCAACGTTGAGAATTCAACGTGGAGCTGGTTTTACATTGATCGAATTACTGGTCGTCATTGCCATTATAGGCATTTTAGCCTCGTTGCTTTTGCAAAGCCTGGCCAAAGCGAAGGAACAAGCAAATCAGGCCACTTGCCGCGACAATCTCAAGCAATGGGGTCTGGCCATGGCCATGTATGCAGACGACAACAGGCAGTATTACCCTGCGTCGCGCGACACCAATTATGTCGCCGCGCCGGACAACAATCCGGTCTGGAGTGAAATGTACGCGGACGCGACCGCCTCGCCCCCAATCGGACTCTCCGATTGGTTCAACGCCCTGCCGCCCTACGTCGCCCAAGTTCCACTGTGGGAATATGGAGCCAACAATATCAGCAACAATGTCTTTGTCCAGCAGCACTCCATCTTCATCTGTCCGACCGCCGCGGCGATTCCCACCGTTCCGCCGGACCCAAACCCGCTCACCGGCATCGAACCCGGGGTCGGCCCCGGGCCAACCTTCAATTACGGGATGAACCAGCGGATCAATTACAATCTGCCCGCTCCCTACAACGTCCCGGAAACGCCCTTCAAAGTGACGCAGGCGGTGCATCCGTCGGCCTTCGTGGTCTTTTCCGAGCAGCGCGTCCATGCCAGTGAAACTCCCTACTACGGCTCGAATCCGACCGATCTCAGCAGCACCTACAATTGGTGCAACCGCTTTTCGGGCCGGCATAACGCGGGCGGCAACATCGTTTTCAGCGACGCGCATGTAAACTACTTCAAATACAGCTACGTGGTCGGCGTCTCCGCCGGAAAAATCGTCGATCCAAAACGCCCCGATATAAACTGGGAGTTTGACGGAAACTAATGGAGCGACAAAAAACGCAAGCGAGCGATAGACGGAAGCTCCACCCGCAGGTAAAGTGACGCCATGAAAAGAGACAGAAGGGCTGCCTTTACGCTGATCGAACTGCTGGTGGTCTTCGCCGTCATTGCCATTCTTGCCGCCATGATTCTTCCGGCGCTGGCGCGTTCCAAGGAATCCGCCCGCAAGACAAACTGTCTGAGCAACCTTCACCAATGGGGCGTCGCGATGACGATGTATCTGGACGATGCCGCGCAGGTTTTCCCCGATGCCAAGCTGACCAACGGCTCCCCGGGATTGCCATCCGATTTCAATGAAGACACGCCGCGCTGGATTGATTTGCAGGATGCGGCGGCCGAGGGGGGCGGAATGGCATGTTGGTACAACGTCCTGCCGCCCTACATCGGCAAGCAACCCTTGTGGCACTACGCGGCCAACCCGACCAACTTTGTCGACAATCCGGGTATTTTCACCTGCCCAACTTCCAGCGCGCTGCCGCCCGATTCCGTAGCGCCTCCGCTCATTTACGTGGATTTCAACTACGCCATGAATTACAAGGGGAGCACCGGACTTCCCTCAAACGTGGTTTTCACAGCCAAGTATATTCTGCGTCCGTCGGCTTTTGTTCTGTTCGCCGATGTGCGCAGCCACTCGACCGAAACGCCCTATTGGGGAACGACGCCAACGGTGGTCGGCTGCTCCCATACCTACACGTCGCGCATTTCGTCGCGGCACAGCGCCGGCGCGGACCTGTCGCTCCTCGACGGCCACGTCGAGTATTATAAGTATTCCTACATTTGCACCAACACGGGGACCAGCGCCGGCGATCCCAAGCGTCAGGACATTAATTGGACTTACAATGGCCAGTGAGGGCCATCGCACAGTTCCGGGTCCTTCGCCGGGTCAGTTGCCTCCGCCCTCCCATCGGGTTGCCAGGCGCGAGGAACAAATGTTCTCCAAATTTGCCGCAAAAAAGTTGCCGGAGATGGAATTCTTCCTGTAGATATCGATAGCCGATGACACGAGAATTCGAACATTGCACGCCCTATCTCAAGGCCCTCGCGGACGGAACGCGATGGCATATTGTTCAGGAGCTGCTCGCCGGCCCGCTCACTGCCGTGAAACTGGGCAACCGCCTCAAAGTTTCCCAATGCAACGTCTCCAAGCATCTTCGCGTGCTGCGGGAGGCTGGAATCGTCCAAACCGCCAGGCGCGGAAAGTATCTTCACTGCCAAATCGTCCCGGCCTTTCAACGCAAGGTGGCCAAGGGCAAGAACCAACTGGATTTGGGTTGCTGTGTTTTTCGGTTCGGGAGCCGCTTACGGTAAACACCGCCCATCGCCTCCCATTGATTGCGCTTGCGCAGAACCGCGATACATGCATACTTGCGCATGTTGGACAATGTTTAACTGGCATCCTGGCCGCAAGCCTGGAATACAACCGAGCGAAACCGCATTTATGAAATCAGCGGCGAATTGGCATCCGGGCGCGAGAGATCCCTCTCCACTGGCCGGTCGCTTCGTTCTCGACGGCGAACTGGCCGACATCCTGGACCTGAAAACTCTCCTGATTACACGCGGGATCAACGTGCCGGAAGAAATCGTGGCGCGGTTCGGCCGCCGCCATCGGCTTGCTCCGACCAACAATCCTTTCGCCTGCAACTGCCTTCTGTTGCCTGGCGGCATTCCGGCGCACATGTTCCACATCGGTCCTGCCGCGGACTTTAGCCTCGCGGTCAGCGAAGCAGGACAGCCTTTCCTGACGTTTCGGGGAGAATTTGTTGTGGAAGTGGATTTTCCCCCGGCCACGGAATTTTACGAGCAGCGTGCCACCAGTGGCTTTCCCTTTCAGATGATGGCGGTGCTCCAAGGGCTGGATGTCGTCTCGTTTCCTTATCTGTGGCCGTGTCAATTCGCGATGGGCGGGCTTCCCTGCCATTTTTGTCACCAAGGCAACATAACCCTGGCTTTGAAGGGCGCAGGCCAGCCGCTGTCTCCCATTCCTTCCGCAGCCGACGTTGCCGAAGCGGTGGATTATTGTGTGCGGCGCGAGAACATTGGCGACGTGCAACTGACCGGCGGCTCCGAAGTGGACGCAGGGCGCGGGGAATTGCCCTTGGCGACAAAACTTCTGGAAGCGATTAAGCAACGGGTGGGGCTGGAGAACATTCGCGGGGAAATCTATCTTTACACCAGCGCTCCCCGAGACCCGGCGGCCGTGGACGAAGTCTTCGCGGCGGGAGCGGACCGCGTTGCGTACGACCTCAATGTCTGGGACGAAGCCATTTTTGAACGCGTCTGTCCGGGCATCGCCCGGCACATTGGCCGCGCGCAGCAACTTCGCGCGTTGGAATACGCCGCCCGGAAACACGGTCGCAACAAAGTGTGCAGCGCGTTCGTCGTGGGCTTGGAGCCAGTGGAGAGCCTGCTTGCCGGCGCCGGGTATCTGGCCGAGCGGGGCATTGTGCCGCTCTTCTCCATCTGGATGCCTCACGGCCGTCCCGTGCTGGGGTCCACCGCGCCTCCGGGCCTTGACTACTATCGCCGCGCCCGGCGCGGCTTCCTTGAACTGTTTGAAAAGCACAAGCTCATCCCGCCGGGTGCCTCCGGCCTGAACGTCTGCATGTGCCGCGACCTGGCGCGGCATTGTGAAGGCACGCGGCAGGGGCGCTCTTAGAATTCTGCTTCCATGCAAATTCCCCGACAAAATCATTAAAAAATCATGATGAGATCACAACTCGGTCTGACTGATACTTCCGGCCCCCGAACAATGTGCGCTCGTATGAGGGAGCACTGGAAAACGCTCGCGCTGGCAACGGCCGCGCTGGCGTGTTTTGCCGCCCCTCTCCGCGCAGGCAATGTTTATGTGCCGAACTTCTCCTTTGAATCGCCGGACATCGGCACCAATTCGCCTTATGCGGCGCCCATCTTTGACGCCTGGCAGGAGTCCCCACAACCCCGGTGGTAGGTACGACCCGGCGGAATTTGGCGGTTCGCCATGGGATTACTTGATGGGCACGTTTTACAATTTGCCCAACTACACCAACGCGACCAGTTCCAGCGACACCTACATCTATAATTGCGATGGCGTGCAGGCAGCGTTTCTCTTTGGGGTGCCGCAAGTCGCCATTTTCCAGGACTACGACACCAACGCGCCGACCCACGCCTTCAACGCCACTTACAATGTTGGCAAGGGCTACACGATGACCGTTGGCTTGATTGGCGGAGGCGGCGGGATGCCCGTCGGCTCGACCTTTGAACTGGATCTTTTCTACGTCGACGCTTCCTTGAACATGGACATTATAGCCTCGACCACCGTGACCAACACGCCTGAGACCTTTGCAACCGACACGGAGTTTATCGATTATCAGGTGACGCTCCCGCCTGTAAAAGCCAGCGATGCCTGGGCCGGCCAGCGTATTGGGGTGCAGTTCCAAGCGACGCCGGATTTTTACGACGCCGCCATGTGGGGAGGTTATTGGGATGCCGACAATGTGCGCCTTGTGGAAACGACGCCGTTAAGCCTGGGCGGCGCCGGAGTGACCAACGGCCAGTTTGGATTCACCGTCCAAAGCGAACCTAACGTGGTTTTCCAGGTCCTCGCCACCACCAACCTGGCGCTGCCGATGTCCAGCTGGACAAGCCTGGGCACGATAACCAATCTGAGCGGGAGCACGAACTTCGTTGACGCCTCCAGCGCGGCAACGCAGAAGTACTACACCGCTCAAGTTGTCTCGCCGTAGAGGAGGATGGCTGCGTGACGGAGTTGACCAGAGGCCCGCGCAATCGAGCCTTCACGCTGATCGAACTGCTGGTGGTCATCGCCCTCATCGCGCTGCTGGCGGCGCTCTTGTTGCCCGCCCTGACCTCAGCCAAGGAACGAAGCAAGAGGTCGGCCTGCATTTCGAACCTCCGGCAAATCGGTATTGCCATTCGGGCTTACGCGGACGACAGCGGCGGCGATATTCCTTTCGGCCCGAAGGCCCCGCCGTTTACAAGCCCGTTTGACCTGTATCCATCCACGGGCGCACCGACGAGCCTGATTTCGCTGGGGACGGGCGCGCCGGCGGGTTTGTGCCTGCTGCTCCAGTGTTACCTGGCGAACCAGCCCAGGGTGTGGTTTTGCCCGGGCAGCGATCAACCGGTCAATGGGACGGGCAACTGGCGCAGGTGGGTCACAGCCAGGCCCAGTGCGGCTACTACTACCGGCACGCGGGACACACGGCGCTGTTCGACACGCCGGAGGCTCCGTTCATTCCTGAGAACATTTTACTTGATAATCTGGGCATTAACGGCAACGGGCTGCCCATCCGCGCGCTGGCCATCGACACGCAATTCCTGTGTTCGCCAGCCCTGGCCCCGTACAATGTCTATCCGAGCACCCATCATCAGCAGCAATACGCCAACATCCTCTTTTACGACGGCCACTCCGTCTCCCGCCCCAACACGGACGGACGTTTCATCGTCAATCTCGGCGAAAACAGCAATCCCGCCGATGGATTTGAGTTGATTCTCTCCGTTTTGCAAAAAGCCGATTCTTTGCAGTGAGATGAGTCCTGTTGCGGCCAGTTCCGCTCTGCTTTCGTTTGGTCGCTGCCGTGCTACGGTTGGCGCGTCGGAGAAGAAACGGGGACCGACTGGGCGGGCTTGACCCGACATTACTCCAAGGGTGGAACCGAGATGCCCAGCGGTTGCCCCGCCGTCCCGCACCAAGCGTGCCCTTCGTTCAGGCTTTGGCGCCCTTGATTGCTGGTAACTATATAGATGCCACGAAGACACAGCGAACCGTTTGACAATTGTGTTCCGTGCCACGAAGGGGCTGTTGGGAGGCGGGATTTTTTCTTGGAACGGGATTTTGGCACGGTGCGTTCGTTCGCTCGCCTTCTCCAACAACACCTTAAATTCGGGGCTGTGCTTATCAAGGCATGCCATGCGATATTGATTCGCCATGTGGATGTAGAGGGTTAGAAAATGCCAAAAAACGGTTAGCTCGGCGATTGCGAGGGGCCTCTCGTTAAGGGGTGGAGTTTTGAAAAAGTTGTTTCACATTGCCGGCCATGTCAGTTGCTTCGTCGCGGTTTTTGCGATGTTGGGTGGCCATTGGCTGGTGCTGCAATCCGTCGCCTGGACGCGGATGCTGGCAGAGTTTTCTAAACAGGAGTCGCTCCCGGCCGCGATTTCCAAGACCTTTGACGGCCAGCATCCCTGCCCGATGTGCCTAAAAATTCGCGCTGGGCGCCAGCAGGAAGAACGGCAACCGAAGAACGCTCCTTTGACCAAGATCGAGCGGCTGCCCGATTGGACCGTAAACAGTCAAGTGTTTCTTGACTTTGTTCCCGCTCAGACTCGCGGTGCGGTGCTGGCTCCGCCTCCTCTGCACGCTGATTTCATTGATTCTCCTCCCACGCCGCCGCCTCGCGGCTCTCTGGCGGCATTGTGACTGCATTCCACTTCCGTTGCGGCAGTTCGTGTGAGTTGCCGCTGTCCTCAATTTATTAAGCGCTTGGAAAACTGTCCCGGCGGCACGATCTCACCGCCAGGGAGGCAATCCGGGCGAAGGAAACTCTGTAAAAGTAAAAATCTCTTTAACAATATGAGCAATTTGAATGAAAATCTGAATGTTCGTCCTTATGTAAATCTAAGAAGAACCGCCATTATCACGTGGTCGGTTCTAACCGCATTTCCCGGTCCGGCGGCGACGCTCACGAGCGTGCCGATGAATGGGGATATGTTGATGCCAGATGTCTATTATCATGCCGACAGCAACACGGTTAGCGTGGATATGTCCATGATCATGGAGGTGCCGCAACTGACCCCGCTGCTGATTTGCAATCCCAACGACCGTTTCGATCCCGCTGACCCGTGGTTCGATTCGCTCGACCCAAGCCAGCAGGGGTTGGCGTTCAATCTGCAATACGGATTCGTCATGGACCCCAACACCGATATGCTGCCTGACGGCCTGCAGTTGTGGATTCGCGACATCACCAATTCGCCCAACCTGGGAATCTACAACTACAGCGCGACGCCCGCGCTCTGGACGCCAATCTTTGGCACGGACGGCTCCACCAACGCCGTGGAGTGGAGCGGCATGATGTGGATGCTGGCCGCCACAGCCCCGCCAGGAACCAATAGTTATTCCGCCACCTTTGAAATCTATGTGGCGGATGCCACCGGTCAGGAAGTCCCCGGATCCAGCTCGGGGACGTTCGTCCTCACCTGGACGGACGTGCCGGATGGCCGACCTCAATTAAATATCGCCGTTTCAGCCACCAACAGCCTCGTGGTCAGTTGGCTCGCCAGCGCGACAAATTGGGCACTGGTCTCCACGACAAACCTGACCTCTCTTAACTGGGCTCCTGTCACCAACTCGCCTGTGACGCTCAACGGGCAGGCGGCCGTTTATCTTGAGGGCGCGGCGCCTCAACAGTTCTTCACCATGCGGCGCAATCCATGAGCGCCCATCGGCAGCCACGCGCCGCGTGTCCCGGTGATGCTTCTCCGGGGATGCGTGGTCGCGCGCGGTCGCGCCAGGCCGCCGCGGAGGCCGGTTTTACCATGGTCGAACTGCTGGTTGTGATCGCGATCGTGGCCATTCTCGCGGCCATGCTGTTGCCTTCGTTGAGTCGGGCAAAAGACAGCGCCCGTTCCAGCCAGTGCCTTGATCAGATGCGCCAGATTATGGTGGCGGCACGATGCTACGTGGACGACAACGCAGACTTCTTTCCCCGGAGCCAGCATTCCGCTTTTGCCAACGGGCAGCTTCCGTGGGAGCGGGCGCTGGCGCCGGCGCTTGGTGTGTCGGAGGCCGCCTGGACAAACCTGCTCACTGGCGTTTACCACTGCCCTGCCGACTCGCAATTGGGCCATCTGAGTTACGGCATGAACAACTATTTTGAACTGGGACCACAGGACAGTTATCCGGAGAACCCGCAGACATTTTGCAAACTTTCCCAGATCGCGCGGCCTGCCAGCACCATTTTCTTCACCGAAGTTCTCACTGCCGCCGACCATGTCATGCCCGAGGACTGGACCACCCTTGCCGACGCGCAAGCGGTTGTGGCCTCGACTCGGCACTTGGGGAAATCAAACTACTCGTTTGTTGACAGCCACGTCGGATTACTGTCTCTCCTCAGCACCTACAACCCGCCCCAGCTGGATTTGTGGGATCCAAGCCTGGCGCAGTGAATGTTCCACCGCGCAAATGCAACCATTCACTGGATCCCATTTTGCTTCGTCTTGACATGCTTCTTTTCCCACTTATATTGGACGAGCGCGTCCGACATCCGCGAGAGCCAGGATTCATCGTTGGCCAGGCATTCCACGTACTTGTTGGCGTAGTATTTTGTTCCATTGGGGGGCGGCTTGCCCAGCGGTCGGAGCAAGCGGTGCCGGGTGGGCACATACACCCCCTCCACCGTGCATCCCAGTTTCTGGGCAACCTGTTCGGCCGTGAGCCGAGCGGGCCATTGTTCGATTGTTGACATATCAGTACCTCAATGAAGACGCGATCAGCCCCGCTGCCTGGGTGGGCGAGATGGCGCTACCACTCAGCCTGCAGTCAGAGGTAGTCTTTCTAGTCCGATCTAGCAGGCGGCCAGGGCGGCATTCTACTCTGCCTAGAAGCGGGCAGCGTGCCCTAGAGACATTGGGTTGGCTGTAGAAGGGGCCGGTGAGGAGCAACCCGCTGGCAAACAGGGTAACCGAAACGGCCTGATCTGCCATCAGGCGGGCGCTGCTGTTCTGCTCCGCCAGTTGTTCATAAACCAGGATGGCGGCATCGCAGCACTTTACGGCCTCCGAATTACGGTTGAAAACGCCCAATGCCGCGCCTTTGTTGCCAAGCGCCCGAGCCGAAAGCAACCGCACAGCGTCGCTGTCGCCTATGAACTTCAGACAAGCCACGACGGCTTGGTCAAAAGTCTTGATGGCATCTGCATAACGCCCACGGGTTCCTTGCCTGCCGCCATTCTCAATGGAATGATCGGCCCATTCGACGGTCTCATCTTCGTTCGTGTTCATCATGGATCCCTGCCTCTTGAACGGGCAGGAATATCGTTTTTCTTAATTTACGGGTGGTAATTTAACAGGCTGGGTATGACAGCTTCATAACGCACGCCGCAATGGGCGCATTCCAAATGTGAAACGAAATTCATTTATAACTTCACCAAGCTATTGTTTGCCTTTGATGCGTGCTGGCGACGACAAATCGTCCATGATTTCAGTCAGCGCCTTCATGGTTTCCCTCTCAAATTGGCTGTGTCCGGCGGTCGTTACGATATACTTGATAGCTTTTGCATTTGCCTTCTTCAACGCGGCGACCAACTCGTCGGCTTGGCATCTGGGGCAGACCTGATCGAACTGGCCTTGCACGATATAAATGGGCAGGCGTGCAATTTTCTTTATGTGGTCTAACAGATAGTTGTTGTCACGTTTGTTTCCGTCCAGGAAGCAGCCGTTCATGAAGTAGAGATTTTCAAGTTTGGCAAAAATTCTGGCAAATTGGGAGTCTGCAAAACTGCCCAAATCCTCTTCTGGCGCCAGATGGCTGGTAACGCCTTCCCACACGGACCATGCTTTGGCGGCTCGCTCCATTTTCGGGTGTGACGGATTCCTAAAAATCTCCGCGTAGGCTCTCACCATGTTGCCACGATCTTTGGCGGCGATGACCGCAACAAACTCCTTCCAGGCGTCGGGGTAAAAGAGGTACGTGCCCGGCAAGCTGGAATCAAATGGTTTGGTGCCGTAAATTGCGGCATTTCCCTGGTAGAAATAATCCAGGTCCTTCTGACGGCACAGAAAAATGCCGCGCAGAATCAAATTCCTGACGTTCTGGGGATATTTGATAGCATAGGCCAGCGCCAGGGTGCTGCCCCAACTACCGCCAAATACGTGCATCGGTTCCGTAATCCCGAGATGCGTGCGAAGGGCCTCGATATCGTTGATCAAGTGATCGGTTGTATTGTCTTTGAGCGCGGCATTCGCAATGTCGGGATTCTTGTTGCCTGCATTTGGCCTGCTCTTGCCGCAGCCGCGCTGGTCAAACAAGATGATGCGGTAACGGTGTGGATTAAAAAAACGCGCCTGTTTAGTTTTCGTTCCACCCCCTGGTCCACCGTGCAAAAACATCACCGGTTCGGCATAGGGCGTGCCATATTCATGCCAATAGATTTCGTGCCCGGACCCGACGGAGAGCCAACCCTCATTTATCAGCACATCCGGTTCGGGATATTTCCAGTCCTTCTCATCAGCGACACTATGAAAGTAATGCATACAGATACCTAATTTAGAGTCTAAGAAAACCTCGTAATCTCCTTCCAGTCAACAAACGCTTGGCCTCCACGTAGTTTTTAATGTCTGCGAATGCAGCCGCCGTGTAATTCGCGTTCAGCGCAATATCGATTGTCTTGCCGCCATTAAAATCTTTGCTCAAATCCCTGCTCTGCCTGTAACCGCTGGCAGAAAAAGAATTAACGTCAACCCCCATGGTCGTTGCAAGCTTTTTGGCGAGCGGACCGGGCACACCCTGGATTTGCAAATTAAAATAGGGATACTCACCCAGCTTATGCGAGAGCACATCATTAAGACCGGGGATGATAAGGCGAATGAACGGTTTTGCGCCGGGAATGGCGTTGATCGTTTGCAAAGAAAAATCGGTTGCTTGGTGATATTGTTGCTTTAATTCCGGCATAAGCCGCACCACTCCCGCCGCCCCAACCAACGATTCAGCCAGCATATCCGCCTGATCGTCTGGCACGGCAAATACGATCTTCCTGCCTGTGCCGTTGTGGTCCGGAGTTTTCCTGCGTTTGCTGGTGGGTATCTCGAGTTCTATTAAAATTACATCGATGATATTTTGAAGGGTGCGTGCGGCTTCAGGTTGTGCTTCGCCCGCAAGTTTGATCGTAATATCGCCGCCACGGGCCTCCGGTTCAGACCAAGGCTGCAAAGACGTCTCGGCATTTGCTATTCCGTCGCCTATTTGTGTCCGGAAGCTCTCATCGTTAGCACCGCAAGCAATGCCAAGTTCTTGGACCAGACAGTTGACAGCCTCGAGTATTTGCATCAGGGCCTCCTCGACACCTGAGAATATCATGCATTGCGTGCAATGGAAAGCAGTCAAAGCTCTCCGTCCTCGTCCCAAGGACAGCAAACCGCCCTCGCTCCAGCGAAGTGCGTAAGCGCGCGGCGATAGGCATCCATCTCGTCCGCGTTTTGGAGGGCGCGCCGCAACGCTTCGGTTTTCATTCCATAACTCTGCATGTCTTCGGCCATTTCCTCGAAGCGCCGGGCGGCGTGGCCCAGCAGGAATTGCCTCGCGTCTTCATTGGACGAAGCGCCAAGGAGCAGACCGAGATGCCGCAGGCACGCGCCTTGTGATCGCGCGTACGCTTCGCCGCCATGCGGCTCTTGCACGGCGGCGGCAAACCAATGGACATACTTCCTTTCTTCCTCGCGCAGCAATTGACAGATGCGGCAGTCGGTGGAACGGCGCACGAGTGCGGGCACATCTTGCGAGGCGGATGGCGAAGTTGCGACCCGCGTCACGGCTTGCGAAAGCCGCTCCGCAAGTTTCGCCCATCCCACCGAAGCGCCACATGGCGACGACACTGCCGCCAGTTGCCAAAAGTGCAAGGGACAAAAGCCCAACTCCGCGGCAAACGCTTTTTGCGCGTGCTCGTCGATGGCGAGGGCATATTGCCAATGGGCGAAAAACTCAAAGGCCGTCCGCGCCAAATGTTCGCAGGCCGGGCAGCCGCGCGTTTTCAGGTCCGCTAGAAGATTTCTTTTCCCGGTCGGAAATCTGAACGAGTTCATGGGCGTCGTTGGCGCGACCGGTTCCTGGGGTGGAGCCGGTTGTTGGACGGGGTCTTCAGTTGAAGGCCAAAGCACACACGCGATTTCAGCACGCAAAGCGAGAATGTGTTCGCGAATGGACTGCAACTGGGCACCGGCCCATTGCGGGTCCGACTCGCCTGATTCTCCATCGGATGAATCTCCAGTTCTGGTTGGACGCTTGCCTGCAAACGCCGCGAGGAGTCTGGCCTGGGTTTCATTGGTTTGCGAGCGCACGGCGTCTGCCAGACGGTCCAACCCCTTGTTGACATGAACTGTGAAGAACGCCAGGGCCAGGCCGGTGAAGTGTTTCATCAAACGATCAAACTCTTCCTCCATTCTCAGTCTAAGCCGCTCGCGACGGAAACGGACAGGCAGCAGTGCCCAAATCGCGGCGATGAAAGGGTGCCATTGCAGATGCGGCAAGACGGGCGGCTCGAAGACAACGTCCACGTGCCATGGCGGGAGAGTTTCTTCAACAGGGCTTTTGCCTTGTTCCACTCCCAAGACACCCGCAGCAAGCCGTGGAATATCATTCAGGTTCGACTGGATTTGTATCCAGTGTTCCAGCGCCACTCGGTCCGAGCGAAAAGTCAGCAATTCAGCATGCTCCAAAGCCCAGCGCAAGGTGTTCCGCCGGAGAAGCCCCAAGGCGCGACCGGCCCAACGCGCCGACACCTTACGGCATGGCTGCCAGGCGACTCGGCGGAGCACGCGTTCAAGATGGCGCGACAGCCGCGCTCTTTCTCTGGCAAGGAAGAGCTGAAATTCCGGCGCCAAGACAACAGGGGTCTGTGCCGTAATATGCTGACGAAGATGGTCAAACGTCTTCGTCCGGGCGGTTTCGTGTTCCCGCCACCGTGCGCCCAAGGTTTCCAGCTCCCGCGACAAATCGGCATCGGCTGTGGCACGAGCCTTGCGCTGCAACTCCACCTCGACAGATTCCTGTTCCAGCAGCCGCAGCGTTTTGTCCAGGATGGCGGTGAGAAACACGGAGGCTTTCTCACCGGACAGGAAACGCGCCAGCGCATCCTCCAAGTTTCCCAAACCGCTCTGAAGCCAGGCGCTCCAATCGCCAGCCAACTTGGCCGTCAGTCCGATTCGAGATGAAACCGGAAACACTTTCACGTCCGCCGATCCCATCTGGCCGCGAATGGTCCGGGCGACGAAATCGAGCACCTCCCGCCTCTCGCAGCCATCGAGCAGATCGGTTTTGTTGACGACGAAGAAAATCTTTCGCACATGGTCCCGGATTCTTTCAAGGAATTCCAACTCGACCGTCGTAAACGGCGTCTCCACGCTGGTGACGAATAGGGCCGCGTCACAATCGGGGAGAAACCGCAACGTAGTTACCGTGTTGGCTTCAATGGCTGAGCCGACGCCGGGTGTGTCCACAAACTCCAGCCCGCGCCGCAGGAAGGGCGACGGCAGTTCGACGCAGGCGCACTTTAGTCGTTTGCGGTTGCCGGGATTTTCTTTTTCCGTGACGAACTCTGCCAGCCGCTCAACCGGATATTCTTCGGGGAACGGCAGCTTCACGTCCTCGCGCGTGACGAGCAGCCGCTCCTTTGGACCGAACCGCAGCAGCGTGATGGCCGAGGTCAGCGGCAATACGCCCACAGGCAGCAACGCGCGTCCAATAAGGGCGTTCATCAGCGAGCTTTTGCCGCGCTTGAATTGCCCCAATACGGCAAGCGTAAAGCGGTCTTCGGCTAGTTTTACCATCAAGTCCTCGCATTGCCGGAGACGTGTTTCACTGCCGCGCCGTTTGAGGAGTTCACGCAAAGCGCGTACCTGCGCCACCAGGGCCAGTTTGCCTCTTGTGTAGAACCGCAGCGACTCCGGGTCGTCGCGATGGGCGGCGTTAGCGGTGTTGCAGTTGCTGGGCTCCGTTTGCGGGATTGTGGGCGCTTCCATCATGGCGTAGCGGCGGTTGCTTCTTTTTTGCTCGTGATGGCGCTTGCCACATACAAAAAGCAACCGCAAAACGGGCACGTAAACACGCGATCCTCTTTCGGATCTTGTGGCTGTCGGAAGCGCAACGAGTCGCCAGCCGTCAGCTTGAGATGGCAACTCCCGCACGCGCCCGATTCCGAAACTCGCGCCACAGCCAACCGGCCGCGCTCTATGAGATGCTCGAACCTGCGCAGGTGAGCTTCGGTCAGCTTGCCACGAACCCGATCCATCAGCTTCCGCAGGTCCTCCGTGTCGTCTCCCTGCTCGTGCTGTTCCAGCAGTTCTTGCAGCCGGATCAAGTTTGCCAGAGTTTTGTTCATTTCTTGTTCTCCAAAAAAACAAAACTCCCACCAGGGCTTGCGCCCCGGCAGGAGTCATCAGTCGTTTCCGACGCTTAAGCGAACTCCATCGCTTTATGGTCTAACGGGGCATTTCATCAAAGTTCCTCTCATTCGGATTCTATTGCCTATCAAATATGCCGGTTGTCGCTTTCGTTCTTCACCGCATAGCCCGAGTCTTGGCGGTTGAGGTTGACCTGATGCTTTTTCATGTAGGCTTCAAACAGGTCCGCCGCGCTCATTTCCAACACTTGCGCCGCCGAAATCACGAAGTGCATCAGGTCCACGACTTCCACGCGGGCGTTCTGCCGGTCGAAAGTTTGATACTTGGCCCACCATTTCCACGGCGCGCAGTCGGTCAATTCCGCAACCTCCTGGCCGATCGCCCGGCAATACTGCAGCAGCCATTGCTGCCGGTCAGCTTCCGTCATTGCGTCGGTATCCACGCCGATTCGTTTATTCAACTGCTTTTGCAGCCGAAACAGTTCTTCCAGTTGGTCAGGTTTGTTCATGGTGCGTTTTCATAAATCATTGCCACGACAGTTCATTTCAGTCTGTTAGGAGTCATCAGCCTGCTGGCATTCCCTCCGATTCTGTTCGGAGGAGGCAAACTCCATTGCCTGAAAAATGATAATATCGCCGGCGTCATTAGCCAAGCCTTGTTTCCGTGTTCTCAACGCGTATCATACTTTAGCTCTGTGCGCTCAGTTCGGCAGGGGGAGTCGCCGCCATCCGTCCGCCCGTGCGCAACCTTTCCGCGAGGTGATGTTTGATTTGCTCCTGCAAATCCAGCGGCTCAATGGCGCGCACCGTTTCCTCAACGTCGTAAGCCGCGCGGCGAAGTGTTGCCGCGCCGTCCTCCCAGACCGCATACGCCGCGCGCGGGTCGCCATCCGTGGGCAGGCCAACGCTGCCGGGATTAACAACCAGCGTATTTCCCCATCGTGTTGTCCCAGGGGTATGCGTATGGCTGAGGAGCAGTAGGTCCGGATGGCCAACCTGGACGAACTGCTTGTCCGGGTGGACCAGGATGATGTCCGTTTCCCACGGCCATTGGGCGTTCTGTCCGTCAATGTGAGGAAGGTGTGGGTCTTTCGCCATGCTGTGGAAGGCGACACCCCGGGCCTGTCCGCAGTGAAATTCCTTCAGTGGCTCCAGCTTGCCGAGAAAACGCTTCATTTCGCGGGTAAGCAAACGGCTGGTGGCCAATCGCATCGCTTCGGCCAGTGGTTGGTTGGCCGGAGCGCAACGCAACTCGCCCCCCAAACCGAAAGCCCGATCGTGGTTGCCTTGGATCACCAGGCTCGGCGGATGGAGTTGCATAGCCCAGGCAACGCACTCGGCCGGTTGCGGGCCGTAATTAACCAGATCACCAAGGCACAGAATCTGATCGGTGCCCGGTTCGGCCTGCAGCACTGCTCGCAGCGCCGGCCAGTTGCCGTGAATGTCGGAGAGAATCAGCACTTTCATAACTCGCTACCAATGTTTTTGTTCGGTAGGAGTCATCAGTCCAACGGACGTTAAGCGAACTCCATCGCTTTGCCCGTCTGCCTGACCCGCGCCCCGGCTCAGTCAGGCGGGAAATCAGTTTATCTTCGCCGGCGGCGCATCACACGCGCAACGGATGCCGGTGCAATGAACATTGACAATGGCCGGATCATTGCCGCGTCGGTGAGCGCAACGAAATAGGGTCCGTTTCCCCGTCAAGTAATTGCCGCCACGGACGACACGGGTTTCGCCACGCAACGGTGGGCGTGAATCGCTCGTCGTGTATCGCCGATAAACGTCCCACTGATACCAATCGGCACACCATTCAACCACGTTGCCCAGCATTTGAAAAATGCCGTAAGGCGAGCAGCCATGAGGATATGCATCCACAGGCGCGGTCGTCGAGTAACGGCGCGATTTCTCCATATCCCACCGCAAGTAATCATCGTGCCATTCGTTGCCCCAAGGATAAATGCGTCCATTAGTACCGCGCGCCGCCTTCTCCCATTCCATTTCTGTCGGCAAGCGCAGCCCCGCCCACTTGCAATACTCTTCCGCTCCAAACCACGACGCTTGAATAACCGGATGCCTCTCGAATCCTGCTTCGACCTCGTATGCATGGCGTCCGTCCGTGGATATATGAATGCGTTCGAGAGTTGGCGCCAACAGCCTGAGTTCCGCCGGCGCAGGTTGAAAGTCACTTAGGAAATTGGCGAATTGCTCATTCGTCACGGTGCATTCGCCCAAATAATAATCCGGCAATGACACGCAAAGCTGCGGCATTTCATCCAGCAGGCTGAATTCATGTCCGTATATATCCATGAGCCGCGCGGCCTCAATCTGCGCCTGTGTCGAACCCATTATGAATCCCCCCGCCGGGATGAGCCGCATCACCGAGCCATCGCGTGGGTTAACCCACGAACTGGCAGGCGCGCGGCGCTCGTTCGGAGTCCCTTCCAGCAGAGGGCGGGACGGTTCCGACCGCGTAAATGCGGGGCACTCGACCGCTGATTCATTGGCGGTGCAGTCGGTTCTGTGCTTGATCCGATTCATGGACGAGTTTTGTTTCACTTTGCGGGCTGCGGATTTTCGCCAGCGCTTCGGTCAAGAGCGCCATCGCCTGTTCCAGTTGCGGCTGGTTGGATTGGCCCTGAGCCAGCATCTGTTCCAGCGTGCCCAGTTCGTTGAGCGCATACTGCTCGGCCTGGCGCCTCAACTCCTGGACCCCGGCGCTGACGCGCGTCTGCCAGTCCGCCGCGAGCCGCGACAGGTTTTTCTCCACTTCCCAGCGCGCCTTGCGCAGCAACACGTGCTCGATCGGTTTGCGGAAAAACGTCAACGGAATGAGCCAGCCAACGGTGGTGAAGGCCGCGTCGAAGGCATGGGACACATGCACCGGCGGGGCGGATGGCTCGCGCACTTCCAGATTGAACTCACGCCTGGTCAGGGTCACGCCGAGCGCCGCCTTAACGTGTTCGGCCAGCCGATCCTGAAAGGCGCGCAGCGCACGCGTCAGCCGTTCGCGTGCCTTATGCAACGGCTCGCAAAATATCTCGCGCTGCTCCTGCGACACCTCGTTCAGTTCGCGTCTAAGAAAATCGTTCAGCCACGCGCGCCACGCTTCCAGCAACGGAGGCAAACGTAGATGCCATTGCTCCAACTGCGCCTCCAAGTCGCCGGTGACTTTGGCTTGCAGAGCTCGCTGAATCGGTTGCAGGCGTTGCACGGATTCCTCGAGCGCCTGCCCGGCCACGTCGTATGCCAGCAAGTGCAGTTCTTCGCGTAGCGCGTCGAATTGCTCGCGTTCTTCCAACAACCGGTCATGCAGCGCCTGCCGCGAAGCCTCCGCCTGGGTCGCCGCCGCCAGCGCGACGCGCAAATAATCAAGGGCCTGGCTCATCAATGAGACAAGTTTGTGCCGCAGGATTTGCTCCGCCGCCACGCCGCGATCCTGGCGAAGCGGTTGGAGGAGACCATCCACCAGGACCGTCTTTAATTCAGGCAACTCGGGTTTGATGGAATAGAAGAACACCGGCGGGCCGCCGTTGCCCCACCGTTCGGCCAGTCGCTGGCGCAGGAAATCCCGCACTTCACTTCGCTGCGAATCCGTCAGTAAATCCGCCTTCGTAAGCAGGAGCGCAATTTTGGGCGTATGCCGGCGCAATTCATCAAGCAAGTTCAGGTCGCGTTCGGAGAGCGGCGCGTCGGCGCTCACGGCCACCAAGGCCGCGCCCACATTGGGTAGCCAATGAAGCGTAGCCTCGGTGTTGTGGGTGAAAACGCTGCCCAGGCCCGGGGTATCCACAAATTCCAGCGGCGCGAAGCATTGGAGCGCGGGCAACTCCACTTCCACACTCGCCACTTGCTTGGCGTTGTGCGAGTTTTTGTTCTCCCCCACGTACAGGCTGATGTCGTCCACCGGAATTGACTTCGTGGTCCTGTCAAGAAACCGCACTACCACCCGCTCCACCGGCCCATAACGCAGGCGGGTGACGATGGCCGTTAGCGGCAGCACTCCAATCGGAAGCACCGCCCGCCCAGCCAGATGATTCAAGAACGAGCTTTTGCCGGCCTTGAAGCGGCCGAACACCGCCACGTCAATCCGTTCCGGCGCCCCCATCTGCTGCTGGCAGGCGGCGATCTGCGGTCGAAGGTTGACCAGGCGAAACCGGTCAGCCAGATCGGCGACACGATCAAGGAGTCCGTTGACCTGAATCATAATGTTTCATTCGTAATGTTGGTCCAGATTCTTGACCCGATTGGCCTAAAGGCAAATGTCCGCCGGTACGCAAAACCTCAGCCAGAACTTTAACGATATGTGGCTCAAGTTGAGCGCGATTATACGCCCGGACGGTTTGTTCCACGTCGTATTCTGCCCGGCAAAGGGAAACTTCGCCTTCCTCCCATACAGCATACGCTGCCCGCGGATCGCCGTCCTTTGGCTGGCCCACGCTCCCGGGATTCACAATAAGCGTTCGGCGGAAGCGCGTCTTGGTCGCCAAATGCGTGTGGCCAAGGAACAGGAAATCAGGATAACTGACGGCGCCCAATTCAGATTCCCAGAGCGTCACCGGGCTGTTTTGAGGAAAGTATTCGTAAAGCGGCTCCGAGGGCACTGCATGGCAAGCGACGCAAACGGCTTCATTTAGTTTGAACCGTTGCAGTGGTCGAAGCCCAGCCAGGAATTGCTTCATCTCTGTGGACAGCGCACGCGTGCTCAATTCCTGGGTGGCGGCGGCAAGCGTTTGGTAAGGGACGGATGAACGCGGATCTTCGTCCAGAGCGACCGCGCGGTCGTGATTGCCCTGGATTAGCCAATCCGAAGTCAGGGTTTTCATGGCCCACCTCACACATTCAGCAGGTTGGGGACCGTAGTTGACCAGGTCGCCAAGGCAAAGAATCTGGTCAACATCCGGTTCGGCGGCCAATACCGCCTGCAGTGCGGCCCAGTTGCCGTGGATGTCAGATATGAGCAGGATTCTCATGACTTTCTGCCGCGCACATACGTTTGCTCGGTAGGAGTCATCAGCCGGAAGGCGATTTCCCGCACTGCGGGAGGCAAACTCCATTGCCGCTCTCAACTTAACATGGCCCAACTACTTGTCAACCCCTTCTCGTTGCCGCAGATAGGCATGGAACACGCGTTACTGCGGAGGCTCCCAACTCTCCAACAGGAACAAGTCTTTTGTCACGTCGGCTCCACTGATGCTTTCAGACGGGGTGCGCTGGCCTTGGTCAAGCACGGCGCGATAAACTCCCGCGTGGGCGCCGAAGGCATCACGCAATTCCGCGAGCGCGTCTTTATGCCATTGTTCAAGCCGCTTGCCGGCGAGGTCGAAGAACTCGGCAAGCGAATCCTCCAACTGCCCGGAAATGTTGGATTCGGTATAACGCAGCAACGCGCGCCGTCCGAGCAGCGGAAGCAGTGGCGGCTTCCGCAACGTCAGCCGCGCCGCGAGCGGAGAGCAATCCAACAGGGGCAGTCCTGCCGCCTTGGGCAATTCCTCCGGCTGCCCGCGCCGCCAGCCGGACGCGGCGTGGGCCTGCTTTAGCGTCGCCGTCAGCCGTCCTCGGACTTCTTCAACAGATTGGACAAACGCCGCGCTCACTTGCCCCAGAAATCGGTTCAACGACACCAAGAAAAGCCCAACACCATCCGAGACCGGATTTGCGCCATTAAGCCAGGCGGATGCGATTTCGGATGCGACCGCTTGCAGCGCGGATGGGGCAAGCCCTCGCGTGTTGTGACCCAGGGTTCTGCCTCTCTTTTCAGCCGACTCCAGAATCGCGCTTGTGTCGCGCAATGCGTCGGCGGCCTGCTTCAAATCACCGGCCAGGAGGGTTGTTTTTGCCCCGTGCGCAGCGTCGAGGCGAACTCGAAGCGCATCCATCACCGCTTCCCGCAACAAACCAATCTTGCGCTTGAGCGAAGCCGCAGTCGCCTCACGGTGCGATTCTAGCATTGGCTTGAGTTCGTTATCGAACCACTGTTCGCAGAACTGCGCCTCCGTACCGACCACGCTCACCAGATGAACGGGCAAGTCGAAGTTTAGCTCGGAGGACAAATGCCGGCGGACATAGTCCAACATGCGCTTGCGATCCGGCGGTGCGAGCAAATCCGCTTTGCTAATCAGCACCATCGCCGTCGCTCCAGCGCGGCAGAGCGATTGCACAACGACGAGGTCCTCGTGGCTCAAGGCCGATCCGGCGTCAAGCAGCACAATCCCGAGATCGCATTTCGGCAAATACGCCACCGTTTCTTCCGCGCCGGTGGTTGCCAGCGAGCCCAGCCCCGGTGTGTCCACGAAAGTCACGCCCTCACGCAGCCGTTTGGCTGGAACCAGAACTTGAATGCGCGCGACGTGTTTGGCATTGGCGGGATTTTGCTGTTCCGTGGAAAACTCAACCAGGCGCGACAATTCAACGAACTGCGGTTTGCTTTCCGCAAATTCAATGGTCGCCTGCGGCTGCGGGCCGAAGCTGATTCGCGTCGGCACGGCGGTCACCGGAGTCACGCCGACCGGAAGAGCCTCCTGTTCCAGCAGATGATTCAACAGCGACGACTTGCCGGAACTGACACGGCCGAAAACGCCGATTTCGAAGGAGTTGGTTTCGAGCCGGTCCAGCAACGTCACCAGCGCGTTGCGAAATTCCACCAGGCCGTGCGCGGCAATGATGCGATCCAATTCGCGCAACAGCTTGACTTCGTCGCGAGTCTGTTCGAGCCGCAGAAGGCGGGCCTGCAAATCCGCTGTCGCTCCCTGCGCAAGGTAACTGGCGATGCGGGCCAACTCCGCGTTCAGCTCCGCCACGATCCGGCCCAGCGCTCGCGCGTCCTCGTCCGAAAGTTCTCCGTAGCCGCGCATGGGTTCCGGTTCAATTTCGGCAATGGCAATGCTCGCGAAGTTCACATGCCCGCGCGCCGCCCACAACGCGCCGGAAATCGGCGGTTTCAGTGGAATTTTTAACTCCTCGAGGATGCGCCGCATGGCCTCTCGCCCGCGCTCGACATAATCATGGGTCACCTTCCGCTGGATCGGTGTGGTATCCTGGGAATACTCCTGAAAGGGCGAGCCTGACCCGGCGGACGCCATGATGCGTTCCGCCTCGGCGAGAAGATTGTCCACATGTTGAAACGTGGCGAGCAGATGGCGTTGGTGGTTTTCGTTCATCGTGGACCAAAAGCGAGCACAGCCGCGCCAACCACAAGGAAGAGCGCCATGAGTATGGATTGAGTTGACACGTTGCCGGAGACGAACAACGCCGCAATCAGCAAGGCAAAGCCGACATTCACCCGATTTATTGCCGACCCAGGTGAAACGGAGCGCGCCTGGATTGGGCGAAAGTGAAACAGCCAGGCAAATACCACAGCCAGCAGGGATACCAGCAGCATCCCTTGCACTTGCCACGATAGCCTTGACCCGGAGTTCAGCCCGCAATGAGCATAGGCGAGAGCCCAACCCAGAACCACAACCACGGTCGTCCGAACCGCGGCCCTTAGGTCTGCGGAAACACCCGACTTCGCCAGTGCGACCATGAAAAACGCCACCGTCGCGGACAGCAGGATGGCCATTGGCTCAGTCATGCAGATTCCTCACTTTCTTGTTCTCTGTCCTGACTGGAAATATCTCGTGAATCCGGCGGTCTAAATCCAGACGGCGCAGTGCGTGAGTGTTGCTCAGGTCGTACGAATGCGCCGCCAGCTCTTCGAAAAGCTCGCGGAGGATGAGAGGGCGGCCATGCGACCGGTGATGCAGCCATTCGACGATCTTCATTGCCTCGCCTGGAATTTGGCCGGCTTGAATGGCCGCCATGACAAGTTCGCGTGTCTCGGCGGGTTGGAACGCCTGCAATTCGATTTTCTCGAACCGAACAAGCCAGGTCCAAAAATGTCCGATGTCCCATGAGTGTTCCGAGCGCGTGCAAATCCACATCGGCGTTCGCTCCATTGCGAGTTCGAGAAACGAACTCAGTTTGGGTGTAGTCCAGTTGACGCCATCGAACACGACAGTCCGGCCTGCCTCTGCCAACGCTCGACGCAGCCGTTGCTTGCGTTGACCAAGTTTGAGGTCACACACGTCCAGGCCCAATTGTGGTTCGAGACTCTCACAGATGGAAACGAAGTGCTCGGATTGCGGGCAGACGAGCAAATCGAGTTTCTCTTTGAGGTGGTTTACGAGCGCGGTCTTGCCCATGCCCGCCGGGCCAAGGACAAGGGCGTGTTTTCGTTGCGTGTGCAGCCGTTGGAGCCGCGCGACTTCCTTTTTTCGGCAGACGAAAGGAAGCATGAGCTTGCGAATTTCGTCTAAGTTTGTTGTTTTCATGACTCGCTACCGTTCCAAAACTCACTGGCGTTCGGTAGGAGTCATCAGCCGGTGGGCGGTTTCCCCATAGGGAGGCAAACTCCATTGCGCTGCGTATGAATTACCATTCTCGCCCCCGCGAGCCAAGCAAATAAACTGCGCAAATGACTTTTCGACTCTGCGGCGGAAGAGCCGTTGCTGACCCTGCAAAATCAAAGGGAGCGCACATGCCCAATGGGACAATCGGATTTCCCGCCGACCACTCCCTGCTCATTTCACTGCCCAAAAGTTACGTGGGCAATGGCTCGCTGCTGGATTTGTCCTTGGAGCAGCGCAATCGAAGAATCAATATTGCGCCTGCCACCGATAGCGCCGCGTTGTAGCTGAAAGCGACAGCGGTTCCAAACGCCGTCCATAAGGCGCCGACAATGATGCTGGAAAAGAAATCGCCAATTCCATTGACTGTGGCCATTGCGCCGAAGGCAACCCCGTGGTGTTCTTCGGCCACGAGTTCCGCGCAAAGCGAGTCTTCCAGAGTTTCTTCAAGCGCAACATTGGTTCCGCCGAGAATGAATACCATTGCCAGGGTGCCGATACTGGCGGGCAAGGCAATAATGCAAATGGACATGGCAGCGGACATTAAGTAACCGAGGGCGAGCAATCCATTTTTGGGATAGCGGTCGCCAAGCCAGCCGCCGATGAATGCGAACGAGGCATAAAAAACATTGTGCAAAACATAAAGTCCGACCGCCATGCTCGCTGCCTTCGTCGCCCCCAGCGCTGGCGTCAATTTTTGCGTGGCCAGCAGAATGAGCAACGTGTGGGCAAACGCGCCCATGCCGAACAATCCGACGCCGACCAGCATCTTTCGATAGGCGGACGGCAGCAAATGCAATCGTTCTCCATATGAAATGTGTGGCACCGGCTTGCGCTCCTTTTCTTTCACGAGAAACGCGATGAGACCGGCGGCAACGAGGCTCGGTATCAGCGTCAAAGCAAAAACCATTGCATAGCGCTGATTCAAAGCCTGGAGCAGCACGAACGCGGTCGCCGGCCCGACAATCGCGCCCATGGTATCCATCATTCTCTCGAAGCCGAACGCCCGGCCATAAGTTTCCTTTGTCACCGAGCCAGCGAGCAGAGCCTTGCGCACCGGCGTGCGAACACCGCGACCGAGCCACGCGCAGGCGCGCGCGATGAGAACGTGCCACGCCGCCGTCGCCAAACCAAACGACGCAGTGCCGAGTGCCGTGGTGAGATAACCGATGACGGCGATGGGTTTGCGGCGTTGCAATTTGTCCGTGTAATAACCCGAAGCCATTTTGGCAAAGCTGGACAGGCCGTCCGAAACTCCTTCAATGATCCCGAGCCACGCCGCCGCGACACCCATCGTCGCCAGAAATGCGGGCAGGACTGTCGTCGCCATTTCATGTGACCAATCGCTGAACAGGGACGCCAATCCGATGCCAAGCACGGTTCGATTGAGCCAGCGTTGCGGCGCCTTTTTGATGGAAGGAGTATCATTCATTGGGAAATCCGAAGGGAATGGCGCGAATTCTCTGCCGGCGCGAGTCATCCTTCCCCGGCTTTCTCCGGTGCGCCGCCGAATATCTCTTGATACAAGTCCGCACCGAAACTGGTCTGCAACGGCTCGCCAGGGAACAATTTGAAGGTTCGCCGTCCGTCGGCTTGCCTTTCGGCGCGTAGGAAGAGAGCGGAGTCCATTTTCTGCTCGAAAAGACCATGGGCGAATTCATACAGATGCGTGACAAAGAAGACCTTGACGCGCGTTTCCAGCAGTGCGTGGACGATTTGCCGGGCAATCTCGGATCCTTCCCTTTCGTTCGTGGCGGCAAAGGACTCGTTAAACAGAAGTATCGAATCCGGTTTCAGCGCAGCGACTATGTCGCTCATCCTCGCAAGCTCCTCGTCGAACTTCCCGCTCTTCATGGTGACGTCTTCTTCACGCTTGTAGTGCGTGAACAGGCTGCGACAAATGTCGGCACCGAAGGACTCAGCCGTCGCAAACATGCCGCACTGCATCATGAGTTGCGCCAGGCCGACGCCGCGCAGGAAAGTTGATTTGCCACCCTGATTGGCGCCTGTGATGATGAAAAGCCTCTTCCCGTCTGCTCTCAAATCGTTGCCGACGATGTTCTGTCCGATGGTGAGCGCCAGGCATACATCGCGCAGTCCGGCGCATGAAAGGCGGCTGTCCCCCATCGGATTGGGGATAGGAAAACATACCGGAGTGGCGGAATGGGCGAGGCGGCGATGAAGATTGACGCAGCCGACATAAAAGGCCAACTCCGTCCGCAGCATCACGACGAAATTTAAAAGGTGATCGGCGGATTGAGCGAGCGCGTTGGCCACCAGATTCAGGCCGCGATTCCGCAGCTCATCCAACGCCCGCGCTCCCGCCTCGTCGCGCTCGGCGAGGCGATACGTGTAAGCGGGCGTCCGCCGCGAGAAAATCCGTTGAAACCAGCCGGGCTCTTTGCAGAAAGGTTTTCGCAGGATGTGTTTGACAATTTCATTGCCTGTCCCTAATTCGGCGCTCACCAAGATGTCCTCGCGGGAACGCAACTCCTTCAAGTAATCCTTAACGGAGGCAAGGTAATCATCCGACAGCTCCGCCTTGAGCGTTCGTAGAAGAACGGTGAATGCCTCCGACTTAAATTGAGCGGCATGTTCGTCGGCGACGCGCCTGAGTTTGCCCAGCACTCCAACAAAGAGATCCAGCAATTTGAGCGCCTCGTACAATATGCCGCCAGGCGAACGGCTAAAAACACCCAGCCAACTGGTTTGTTTCGTCTCGATGCCTTCCACGGCCAAATCGTAAATGGTCTTGACTATAACCTCATTTCGCAAGCAGTCCTTCAGAGCCGCCTGACGATAAAGGATGGTTTCATGACTGTCCTCCAAACCCGACAAGACCGCTTGCTTCGCCACCTTGAACAGGAATTTGTCGCCGCACGACATGGCGCCAAACAACGTGTTTAATTCCAAGTCTCGCACCAAGGAATCTTCGTTCGACGGCAATTTCCGCTCCAACTGGAAATCAGCGTCGCGATACATCAGGTGGGCTTTCACGCTTTCAGCCTCTCCTTTAGGCAGGCGTAGGTGACGCGATATTTCTCGGCAATGGCGTGGGCGTAGGCCAAGCCATCGGCAGGCCGACGCTCAATGCGAAAGGTGCGCACGGTCGGGTTGTCCGGCATGACCGTGGCGACAACGCTAACCGTCTTTTCGTTTGAAGAGGCGAGTTCATCCAGGAAGGTCACGCAAACACAGAGCAAATCGAGTTGTGCCAGTCTTCCGAGGATTTTTGCTCCCAAGAAAACCCCATCTTTCACACTTGTGGAAGAAAGAATCTCGTTGATGATGACGATGCTCGCTGGCGTGGCCTCGGCGAGAATCCGATGTAAGCGGACGAGATCGTCCTGCAATTTGCCGCGAAATGTTTTAATATCTTCCTCGCGCTCAAAATGCGTGAAGAGGCGATCAAAAAGAAAAAGCCGGGCCTCGGTGCCCGGGACGGGACAGCCCAGGCTCGCCAAATAATGCAATTGTCCGAAGACGCGGGCAAATGTTGTCTTGCCGCCTTGGTTCGGCCCGGTAACGACGAAAATGCGTTCGCTGCCGCTCAGCTCGAAATCGTTGCAAACGATCGCCGACTTCTCGCGAATGAGTCTTCCGGCGAGCGCCAAGTCGAACCCTTCGCGGTTGCTGATTTCCTTCCGTGAATTTGATACCTGCGGCCGGCAAAATTTCAGGCCGTTGCGCTTGAATGTCTCGGCGTACTCCAAATAGGCGATATAGAATTGAATCTCCCGCTCAAAATCGACAATCGTTTTTTCGAGGAAATCTCCGTGTCTTGCCCAGAAATCGCCGAGCTCCTGAAAAACAGCAGGATTAAGCAGCGCGACTCGTTCGACGACCGCAGCTTCAACGTGGTTCATGCCAGAAGGGGCTGGAAGATCAACTCGGTAATCCTTTACGGCGCCTTGTTGGAACTTCGCAAACGTTTCTGTCACGGCGGCGCTGAAATCAATCTCAGCTTCATAGTTGCGCACCGTGACGCTCCCGCCTTTGAGGATCATGCAGTAACGAATGGACGAAAGACCGTCTGCCAGGCGCTTCGTATTTTGGACGAGTGTCTTAAATGGGTTGGATTCCACATATTGCGCCAGATAGGCCCGGAAGGCCATGAGGCCGCGCGATTTTGGCGCGTTTCCACCAAAGTTACGGTGCATTTCAACCACCGCGCCACAGTATGTTTTTGCGGCGTCAAGAAGCCACCGCTCTTTTTCGTATTTAAAGTACCGTTGTCCGATCCTGGCAACACGCTGTCGCGCGGCGCCCACTTGCTGCGAAAATGATTTGATGCTGTTGAATAACGTCTGATTCTCGAGGTCCTGCATGATTTCCTGGCGATACTCGATTGCATCAAGGTCCGTCAGGCGAGTGTAAAAGAACGGCTTGAGATTGTATTCGTCCCGACCGGCCGTGATGGCGTCCACGATTTGGTCGAGATTCAAATCCCGAAAAAACGGCGGTTCCTTCTTGACTCCTCCATTTTCGGCTACAGTCGGACTGAACAGAATACTCTTGAAGCTCGAGAGAAGCGCCGTGTTCTTGCCAAGCGGATTGACTCCGCCTTGCCCGGCCGCTCCTGCTAAGGATGGACCTGCAATTTCCGTCTCGTCTGAGCTTATCGTTTGCATGACTCGCTACCGATTCCAGTTCACTTCCGGTAGGAGTCATCAGCCGCAGGGCGATTTCCCGCAGGGCGGGCAGGCAAACTCCATTGCCTTGAGAAATCTACCATCCCACCAAAGGAATACAAATCAGATGGCAGCTCTCAGGAAGGAGCGCACGCGCTTCGACGGTGGTGCCGGATTTCTCCCGGACACACCCGCTCATGGGGTTTGCCTAGGCGGTATCGAAGCACGGCGCTCCAAAGCATCACCTCTTCCACCGGGCGTTAAACACCTCCCCGCCATAGTGGGCCTTTTTTCCAAGCTCGCGCTCGATGGCGAGCAGACGGTTGTATTTGGCAATGCGTTCGGAACGGCACAATGACCCAGTTTTGATTTGGCCAGCGCCTGTTCCCACCGCAAAGTCCGCGATAAAAGCGTCTTCCGTTTCGCCGGAACGATGCGAAATGACCGCGCCATAGCCGGCCTTCTGCGCCATCGCCACTGTTTCGAGCGTTTCGCTGACCGTGCCGATTTGATTGAGCTTGATCAGGATGGCATTGGCGATTCCGTCGCGAATGCCATCGGCAAAAATTTTCGGGTTGGTCACGAAATTGTCGTCACCAACGAGTTGCAACGTCTTGCCAAGCGCCTTGGTGATGGCCAGCCATCCTTCACGATCCTCTTCGCCCATGCCGTCTTCGAGCGAGACGATGGGATACTTTTTCACCCATTCGCCATAAAGAGTCACCATCTCTGCCGGCGTTTTGCGCGAGTGATCAGATTTCTTGAAGACGTAGCCGCCGTCCTCGTAAAACTCGCTGGCCGCCGGGTCCAGCGCGATGGCGATGTCCTTGCCGGGTTGGTAGCCCGCAGTAGTGATGGCCTCGACAATGACTTCGACCGCTTCCTCATTTGTTTTGAGGCTTGGCGCGAAGCCGCCTTCGTCACCGACAGCGGTCACGAGACCGCGTTTGCCCAATGATTTTTTCAGAGTGTGGAATGTCTCGGCCCCGTAGCGCAAAGCCTCCGCAAAACTGGGCGCGCCGATCGGAAAGAGCATGAATTCCTGAAAATCCACGTTGTTCGTGGCGTGCGCGCCGCCGTTGAGCACATTCATCTGCGGCGCGGGCAACACGAACAATCCTTGGCCTCCGTGCAGCTTGTGGATGTAGGCGTAAAGGGGCAGGCCCGCATCAAGTGCCGCCGCGCGGCAAATGGCCATCGAAACTCCGAGAATGGCGTTGGCTCCGAGCTTGGATTTGGTTTCCGTGCCATCGAGCGAGCGCATCAAGTCATCCATTTCCTTTTGCGCGTTCGGCGATTGCCCTTTCAGTTTTGGCGCGATGATTTTGTTCACGTTGGCGATAGCTTTGAGGACGCCTTTGCCGCCGTAACGCTTGGGGTCACCGTCGCGCAGTTCAACGGCTTCCCGAATCCCAGTGGATGCTCCGCTTGGCACGCAGGCTGAAGCCGTGATGCCGTTGTTGAGCGCGACGCTGACCATGACGGTCGGGTTGCCGCGCGAGTCGAGGATTTCTTGTGCGTTTATCTTTTCAATATTATTCATAATCAATGTGAATGTTTAAGGGACGGTATGGAAATCAGTTTGCAGCCTTCTTGACGATCAGCACGCTGCAGTGCGCGTGATCAGCGATGCGGTCGGCGGTGTCGCCGAGCAAACGGCCCCATAGTTCGGAATGGTCGCTGTGACCGACGACAATCAAGTCGTAGCCGCCTTCGTCGGCGAAGCGGAGAATGGTCTTGGCGGGATGGCCGCGGCTTGATTTGCAACGGATGTCAACGCCATGCCGCTTTGCAACGCGCAATACCTCAGAACAGCGTTCCTTGTAGTATTCCTCTGCGGCTTCGTTTTCGCTTTTAAGTTCGCTCAATGAATCCGAATAGCGCGGCAACGGGCTGCGCACCCATAAAGCGGTGATGTCGGCTTCATATTCTTCGGCCATCGCTACGGCGCATTCGAGCGCCGTCTTTGCGCCTTCCGATCCGTCATAACCAACAAGAAGTTGCTGGAACATAGTTTTCTTGATCAACTGTGCCAGAGCAACCCGACCGCCAGCGCCGCCAGCAGCGCCAACAGCACATAGGCGGAATAGGCGTTTATGCGTCCGTGGTGCATTACGGCCAGTTTGCCGGCGAGCTTCATGGCTGCGTCCTGCGCAGGTTGCATCACGCAACGATCCACCACATGCACGTCCATGCGCTCACGCCGGATGGCGGTGCGAAAATGTTCAGCCACCGTCTCACATGTGTCTGCAATCGTCGTCGGGCGAAACACCGCGTCGAAAATCACCCTCACCGGGTTGGAAAATCCTGTAGCGGTGTAGGTCATCTCCGGCAGCAATCGCCGTATGCCGCCATCCCAGCGCACGCGCCGCGCCAATTTCCGGCTATGCGTCAGGCCCAAGCGAATGATGATGTACGTCAGCAGCAGCAGAACCATCAGCGCCACCAGCATGTACGAAGTGGACATGGCGAAGACGACTGGATTCTCCGCCCCGCCGCGATGGAGCACAACCAGGCCGCGCCCCGGCAAAGCATTTTGACCGACTTGCGCGCCCAAGTTGTGAAATTCATCCACGAATGCAGTCGGCAACGTGTTGTGCATGGGATCGGAGGCGAAGAACGGCGGTACAAGGTCGTCGGCGCCTGCATCTGTCCACGGTTGCAATTCACGATTCAGCGCGGGAATGATGTAAGTTGGCAAAACGCCCAACAACAAACAGAGCGTCGCAAGAAAAACCATCGGCACAATGGATGCACTCTTAGCTTCCACAGCCTCACCCGCTTCCTCGGAACGCGACAATCCGAGAAAGCCCATGGCAAACGCCTTCACAAAGCACGTCACGGCCAGCGCCGCCGTTAGCGCAAGGCCAGCCCCGCACAACGCGAAAACGATTTTCACCAGCATCGAGGACAGTTCCGATGAGCGCAGCATGGTTTGCAAGGTGAGCCATTCGCTGACAAAGCCGCTGAACGGCGGCATCGCGGAAATGGCCAGCGCGCCGACCAAGAAAGTTCCTGCCGTCCACGGCATCGTGCGAATCAGTCCGCCCAGCCTGTTCAAATCGCGGGTGCCGGCGCGGTCATCCACCGTTCCCGCGCCAAGAAACAGCAGCGCCTTATAGACCGAATGGTTGATCATGTGATAGAAAGCGGTAACGAAGGCAATTCCGGCCAGCGCAGGCTTTCCATAGGTTGTAAAAATTATCCCCGCGCCCAAACCGACGGCCACAATTCCAATGTTTTCGATGGAACTGTGGGCCAGCATGGCTTTGAGGTCGTTTTCCGTGGTCGCGTAGAGGATTCCGACCAACGCTGAAATCGTTCCAACAATGAGGATGACCATTCCCGCGCCGGTCATGTTGACGGGCAGGAAATCGAGATTCACACGAATGATTCCGTAAAGGCCCAGATTCAAAATCGTGCCGGAAAGTATCGCCGACACATTGGCGGGCGCCGCCGGATGCGCTCGCGGCAGCCAAGTATTAACCGGCACAAGACCCGCCTTCACGCCGAAACCGAAGAAGGTCAGCAGAAAAAGTGTCCAGCGCGCACCGCCGCCCAAACTTGCGCCAGCCGCTTTGAACGCGGAAAAGTCGAGCGATCCCGCTCTCACCCCGAAGAACAAGAAAACCAAAACGACCGCCATAAAACCTGCTTCGCCCATGGCCAGCATAATATAAGCCGCCCGGCTGGTTTCAGCGCGTCCGTGCTCGAAGTTGACGAGAAAGTAGCTCAAGATGGACATCGATTCCCACGCGAGCAAGAACGTCAGCGCGTCATTCGCAATCAGGATTAAAACGATTGAAGCAAACAGCAGCAGATACCACGCATTGAGAGCCTTGAGATTGTAGTGTCCCGCGTACCGTTTCAGGTAATCCGCTGAAAAGACGGAGCTGGCCAAAATGACTATGGCCGCCAGAAACAAAAAAAGAGCCGAAAGCCGGTCGATCGAAACCGTCAGCGTCCCCAACCCGAGAATCGTCCAGAAATCGCCTTGAAAAACATGTCCGGACCACAACACATTGCCACTGACCCACAGCGTCAGCAATGCAGCCAGCGAACCAATCCACGCCAGCAAGGCGGGGTTGTGCCGGTCGGGAACGAAAATCCCCAACAGCGCGCCCACTGCACACAGCGCAAAAATCAATTCGAGCAATAATCCATCAACGCTCATAAAATGTCTCCGCCGCCTCTACGACGATTGGAACAACAGGAACACCACCAACACGATCAACAGCGTCAGCAGCGCATAGGCGGCGTAGGCGTTGAATCGTCCGTGGTGCATGGTCGCCAGCACTCGCGCAAACCATAACATCGCCGTTTTGACCGGATGAAAAACCAGCTTGTCCACAAGATGAACGCGCTCCTTCTCGCGGCGGATGGCGGTGCGGAAATGTTCGGCCACTGTCTCGCGGGTGTCTTCAATCGTCGTCGGCCGGAACACCGCATCGAAAATCACCCGAACCGGATTGGAAAATCCCGTCGCCGTGTAAGTCATCTCCGGCAATAGCTTTCTCAGGCCGCCAGCCCAGCGCTCGCTCCGCGCCAGTTTCCGGCTGCCCGTCAGCCACAAGCGAATGATGACGTACGACAACAGCAACAAAACAATCAGCGCCATCAGCGTGTAAGAGGTGGACATGGCAAAGACGACCGGATTTTCCGCGCCGCCGCGATGCATCACGACCAATCCGCGTCCAGGCAAAACACTTTGTCCGACCTGCGCGCCCAAGTTGTGGAACTCGTCCACGAACGCAGACGGCAACGTATTGTGCGCCGGATTGGACACAAAAAACGGCGGTACGAGGGCGTCGGCAGCGCTTCCACCGGCAGTCAACGGACTCAAAGCCGAACCCAGCGCCGGAATCACATAAGTCGGCAGCACGCCGAACGCGAGGCACAGAACCGCGAGAATGGCCATCGGCGCAAGCGCGCCAGATTTGGGTTCAGTCACCCGTTGTTCCACCTTCAACCGACGCATTCCCAAAAAGCTCATCGCAAAAACCTTCACAAAGCAGGTCACTGCCAGCGCCGCCGTGAGCGCGAGTCCCGCGCCGCACAGGGCAAAGATCATTTTCACTCCGGGCGAAGACAATTCCGCCGAGCGCAACATCGTTTGCAGCGTGAGCCATTCGCTGACGAATCCGTTGAATGGCGGCAGCGCGGCGATGGAAAGTGTGCCGACAAGAAAAGCAAGCGCGGTCAGCGGCATCCATTTGATTAAACCTCCGAGCCGATCCATGTCGCCCGTGCCAGTTTGAGTTTCCACCGCGCCCACGCCGAAAAACAACAGCGTTTTGTAAAGCGAATGATTGATGAGATGATACAATCCCGCAATAAAGGCAATCGCCGCCAGCGCCGGATGGTTCGCCGCGACAAAAACCATGCCCGCGCCAAAGCCGGCGACGATGATTCCGACATTCTCAATGGAACTGTGCGCCAGCATGGTTTTGAGATCATTGTCGGTGGTCGCATAAAGAATTCCCAGCAGCGCCGAGATCGTTCCGACAACGAGCGCCACCAAGCCCGGCCCGGCCTGCGTCGCCGGCAGGAGATCGGCATTGACACGTAGAATGCCGTAAAGTCCAAGATTCAACGTCGCACCTGCCAGCACAGGAACAAACGCGCGCGGTGCCACCGCGTATGCGCGCGGCAGCCAGAAATTCACCGGCACAAGTCCCGCTTTTACACCAAAGCCGAAAAACGAAAGCAGAAAAACCGTCCAACGCACGCCCCCGCCAAATCCTGCCGCGTTGGCTCTGATTTCTAAAAAATCGAGTGTCCCCGCATTGACCGCCAGAACGAGAAAACCCAGCGCCGCCGCGAGTGTCCCGGCTTCACCCATCGCCAGCAGAAGATAACCGGCGTCGGCATGACCGTTTATCCGACCCCGCTCCTGCACAATCAGCAGATACGAAAGAATCGACATGACTTCCCACGCCAGCAGAAACAGCACCGCGTCACCAGCGACAAATATCAAAACGACGGATGCATACAGTCCGAACATCAGCGCCGTGAACGCGCATCCGTTGCTGCCCTCCGATTGCCGGTTCAATTCTCCACCCGCAAAAATCGAAGCAGGGAAAAGCACCAGTCCTGTGACAAGAATAAACACTCCCGAAAGCCGGTCCAGGTTCACCGTAAGCGTCGCCAATCCCGGTATCGACCAAAGTGGGTGCCTCAATGTTGCGCCCGCAAGCAGGACGTTTGCGCCCGCCAACACCAAAGCAGTGGCCCCGAGGCAACCCAGCCACGCGAGCACGTTTCCCTGCCGCGTCGCAGGCATGGCCAGCGACAGCAAAATGCCCGCGCCGCATAGAGCAAAAAAAACAAGGATGAGCGTTTGAGTTTCCATCAAAATTTCGCCGCATTGGTCTCCATGGCTGACGGAGGCGCATTGAATAACGCTGCTGGTTTGCGTCCGACCGCCACGAGCAGGCCGTGCAAAATGGCCAAAGGCGGCGGCGGATTTCCCGGCACTTCCACGTTCACCGGCAATAGATCGGCCACGCCATTAGCGCAAACGAAACTCTTTGCGAACACGCCGCCAGTAAGCGCACAGGCGCCAACGGCAACCACCCGTTTGGGCGTTGGCATGGCATCGTAAATCTTTTTCAGCGCGACGCGCATGTGATCTGTCCCCGGCCCAACGACCAGCAGCACGTCGGCATGACGTGGTGACGGAGTGATGAAAAATCCCAGCCGGTGCATATTGTAATAGGGATTGTTAAGTTGCTTGACCTCGTTGAGACACGCCCCACAGTCGCCGGCATCCACGACGCAAATGTGAATGGAGCGTTTGAACGCCGGGATAAATTCGTTCGGCGACGCATCTTGTGCGCGGACGGCAGCCCATTCGTAGGTTTGTTGCCAATCAGCGGGATGCTCAAGGCCGTGAACGCAGCGGTAGCAATGAATGCAACGGCGGTGGTCCGCCGAGACTTTGCCGGTGATCTGGCTGAAGACTTGCGTGGGACAACACGCCACCAAGGCCGCAGCCGCCGATGGCGACAGGGCCTCGCAGCCACACGGCAGTCCAGGCGTGACGCCGCCGGCGTGCTCGACGCCACGCGGATACACAGTCGTTTTGATTCCCGTGCGAAGTCCGTTGATAACCCATTGGCTCATGTTTTTTTCAATTTGATTGTTCTTCTCTCATCGGTCGTTCTCAGCCACGGACAAATCGAACGTGGAGAGCATGATTGGAAAATCCTGGAACGCGAATTTCTCGACGGCGAGATGGAAGCCGTGCCAGTTGGCGAACGAGGGCGTTACAACGCGATAACGCGCGATCCGCCCATCCTCAGCCAATCGCACCCAATGAAAAGCGCCCCCGCGCGGCGCTTCGACCCAACCCAGGGCCGCCCCTGCGCGAAGCTGAAGCGATTCACGGACGCTGCCATTTTGCAATGCAGCAACAGCCTGTTCCATGATACGTACCGATTGTCTTGCTTCAGTGAACAAAATGCGCAACCGCGCGTAACCGTCTCCTTCCTGTTCAATGGGTACATCGAATTCGAACTTGTCGTAACCCAAATACGGCTGTGCTCTTCGCAAATCGCGCGCGAGTCCAGACGCGCGGGCAATGGGTCCAAGCAGGCCGTAAGCAGTGGCGTTCCGTAGCGCGACGACGCCGACTTCTTCAAGACGATCCAAAAAACTGCTGGAAACACGCAGCCGCCCTTCCAGTTCGTTCAGTCGCTTCAAAGATTGTTGTGATTGTTCGAGCGCTTTGGCGCAGGCCTCATTTGGCAAATCGCACAGCAACCCGCCCAGCGCCAGCAGGCCAAACAGATAGCGATGGCCGGTGAGTACACCGGAAATCCGCAACAGATCTTCTTCCAATATTCCAGCCTGGCTGTTGGCCACAACCAAAGCGGTTGACTCGCAAATCTCCTGAATGGCTCCGGCGTGCTGCCGCAATCGTTCCAGTTCCGCCAGAAAGACCCTGAGAGTTTTTGCACGCACCGGAACCGTCGCGCCGCAAATCGTTTCAACCGCCTGACAAAAAGCGAGTCCGTGAGCGAAGGCCGTTGTGGCCGCAAATCGTTCCGCAATTAATAAAACTTCTTCGACCGTTTTGCCTTCCGCGAGTTTTTCAATCGCGCGCCATTTGTAAAACAGCCGCGGCGTGGAGCGGATGACGTCTTCGCCCACCGTTTCGAGCAGGAAATGAACCGACTCGGTCACGCCGGAAAACTTGGGCCCGATGGGCATCACGAATGCGCCCGGCTCATGAACGATGCGATGCGGCCGCCAATCGGCGTCCGGTTTGCGGTGAAGCATCGCGGCTTGCGCGTCAAAATGGCGGCGCATAGGCTCGACGTTCTCCTGCCAGGCGTCGTCGTGCAGAATAAAATCTCCGAGGCGTGGATGGCCTTCAAAAACGAGGCCGAACAAATCCTCGGCCTCACGTTCATGCCAGTCCGCCGCGTGGACAAACTTGACGATGCTCGGAAAGGCTTTCTCGGCGAGCGGTGCATTGGCCAGGACATGAACCCAGCCGGCCTCACGCTCGCCGTAAAAACAGTAGCGCAATTGCCATTCGCTTGCGCCTTCCTCGACGACCAGGCCCGCAAAACTGAAATTCCATTCGAGGAAAAGTCGTCCGCAAAGTTCCGGCAGCGCGGCGCGGCTGCATGTGAGCTCGCTCGTTGCATGGGCCGCGTTGAAATCACATCGCACGCTACCCGGCCAGCGTTGCTCAATTTGCTTATTCAGTTCGGTGCGGTTCATGGCGGTTTATTTTGTCAAGGCGGCTGCGGCTTGCGTTAGCAAATCATGCAGCGGTTCGGGAATGTAAAAGCCGAGCACGAACACCGGCGCGGCAGCAAGAATCAGCGCCAAACGGCAACTGAACGCCAGGTGGGCTTTTTCATCTGGTTGCGGTTCGACATGATTATTTCCCGGCGTGCCGTTATTTTTGGTCTCGGGCGCGCCAAAAACCATACGGTTGATGTGCAACATGATCCCGAAAAACGCGATGACGATGAAAATGGCAAGAAGACCCGTGGTCAGGTATTCCTTTTGCGTCAAACCCGCTTTGAGGATTGAAAATTCACTCAAGAAAACCGCCATCGGCGGAGCCCCGGCAATGGCCAGGCCGCCAAAAACGAGCGCGGCGCCGGCGGCGGGTGAACGGCGAATCAATCCGCGCACGGCTGCGATTTCGCGCGTTCCCACCGCCATCAACGCGGCTCCAGCGGCGAAGAAGCAGAAGGATTTTGTCACGCAATGGCTGACGATTTGTTGGACGGCGCCATAGCCGGCGGCGGATGCGCCCAGTCCAATCGCCGCCAATATAATGCCCATGTGTTCGACGGTGGAAAAAGCGAACATACGCTTGTAGTCGCGCACTTGCAGCAGCAAAAAGGCGGCTGTGCCGACCGAGATGAGGCCGAGAACCAGCGCCCACGTTTCGGCATGAGAATTAGGCGAGGCTTGCATCACCGGAAACAGCCGCAGAATCACATAGAGAATAGCCGATGTTTCGATTCCGGAAAGAAGGGCGCACACCGGCGAAGGCGCCTGACTGTGCGCGTCCGGCAGCCATGTATGCATGGGGACGAGGCCAACCTTGGTTCCAAGTCCGATCAATATCAGCAAAAACGCTGTTTGCAATAGAACCGGGGGCATTGAAGGCGCGGCGGCGATAAGTCCCTTCCAAGTGTAAACGCCGTCGCTGCCTGACGCCTGCATGGCGGCAAACAAAACCAGAAAGCCGAACAGAGCCATGCCCGCGCCCATGAGCGAGAGCACCACGTATTTCCAAGCCGCTTCCAACGCCTCGCGGGTATTTTCAAAGGAAACCAGCAAAGCCGAACACAGCGTCGTTAATTCGACAACAATCCAGACCAGCGTCGGTTCGGCGAGCACCGGAATGGCCAGCATGGAAAAAATGAAAAGGTTATAATTGATGTAATATAAACGCAGCTTCCACGGCGTCAGTTTTTCATGGCCCATGTAGCCGATGGAGTATAGCGCCGCAGTGGTTGCGACAAACGCAATGAGCAGCAAAATCAACGCGCTCAAGCCGTCCACTGCAATCCATTTCAGAACGCCAATCTTGAGAGTTGAAACAACGGAATTGCCAGCCGCGACGCGCAACGCGATTCGCGCCGACAAAATCAAGACGGCCACGCAGGAGACGACGGTCACGCCTGGCGCCCAATGCTTTTTGAATGGAATGCAAACGAGCGCGGTGGCAATCAACGGAAGGAGCAAAATGATGAAAACAGTCATTTCACGCCCTCCTTTCCGTCCGGTTCGTCAGACGCTTCTTTCAAGCTCGCCAGTTCACCCACGGCCGTTGTGCCTACGTGTTTTTGAACGGCGCGAATCAGGACGCCGCTGATGAAAACAATAATCAGCCCGTCCGTGGCAATGGCGAGTTCGACGAGCAACGGAAGATTGCGCGAGATGGCAATGCCGGTGAAAAAGGCGCCGTTTTCCATGACCAGCAAACCGATGAGCAGCGGAAACGCTTCTCGGCGTACCGTCAGCGTGAACGCGCCCAGCAACAGTCCGGCGATGCCGATCGGCACGTTCGGGCCGCGAAACTCTGGCGCGACGGCGCTCAACAACGGTTGCGCCAGAAAGTAAGAGAGAATCGCCAAACCCAAAGCAATGAGCAGGGAGGTCGGAATGTTGAGCCCCTGATCAATTTCGCGGCGCGTGTAAATTTCCGCCGAAGCCGTCCGGCGCAACAGCCACGGAACAATGATGGGCTTGCTAATCAGGTTGACCAGGGCGACGCCGTAGAGATGGGCCGCGTGATGACGCAAACCCAAGAGGGCGGCGGAAGCGGCGAGGAGAAGCGACTGCACGATAAATAAAGTCATACAGCCTCGGGCCTGTCGCATGGCCACGATACCGAAGGCGGTGAGCAGAAACAATCCGGCGGCCAGCGCGTTCAGATTGTCCAGTAATTGATTTGTCGTGTCGCTCATTTATTTGTTTGTTCAAGGCAAGAACACTTGCGCAATCATCGCCGCCACGGAAGTGATGAACGCCGCGCCCAGAAATTCGGTTATGCGAAACAGCCGCAGTTTCGAGAGCGACGATTCAATGACCACCATCACCAGCAAGAAGCAGAAGATTTTGAATAGGACCAGCGGGATGGCGAGCAGGACGGCTCCGAGGGATTGTTCGTGCGCCAAACCCCACGGTGTTACCAGCACGTTGAGGAAAATGCACATGAGCACAAAGAATTTCATCTGTCCGCCCCATTTCATCAGCGCGAAGCCGCGCCCGGAGTATTCGAGCGACTTAGATTCGTCAATCATCGCCAGCTCAAAATGGCCCGTCGGATTGTCCACCGGAATGCGTCCGCCTTCGGCCAGAATCAACATCAGAAACGCCAGCATCAGCAGCACGTGCGAGGGCATGAAAAAATTCGCCAGTGGCGTCACCCATTTCTCCTGGACGATGTAAGGAATGGTCGAACCGGCGACAAACGAAACGGTGAAAAAGACGATCATAAACACCGGTTCGGCCAGAAATCCCACCATACGCGTGCGGCTTGCGCCCATGGGACCGTAGGGATTGGCCGTGTCCACCGCCGCGAGCGTTGCGAAGAACCCGCCCAGCGCCAGCACGAATCCGCCTCCGATCATATCGCCCATGAACGCGAAAAAGAGCGGATAATTGGTCAGCACCGGGATGAGCAGCGCGACAAAGATCGGCGTGACGAATACCATGTAAGGCGTGAACCGAAAAATCCACGAGCTGTCTTCCGAAACGATTTCGTCTTTGTGAAACAACTTCCACAAATCGCGGTAAGGCTGAAAAATGCTTGGCCCGCGCTTGGACTGAACGATTTCCTTGAGCCGGCTCAAAACGCCGGACGCCAGCGGCGCGAAAGCCATGACCACCAAGACTTGAACCAGGTTGAATAAGATATGGTTGAACATGATCAAATTTGAGGTTTTTCCGCACCAATGGCGTTTTCTTCGTCGGCGCGATAATCAATGACCCTTGCTTTTTCCAGTGTCACCAAGCCGCCTTTCATCATCTCATCAACCACCGGGAGGAATTTGTTGATTTTCTCCTCGCTGTCCACGATCTCGATGATCAGTGGCAAGTCCAGCGAAAGCCGGAGAATCTTGGATGTGTGCAAATGGCTCGACTTGCCAAATCCCATCGGCCCGCGTAGCACGGTCGCCCCCGCCAGGTGCATCTCGCGCGCCTTGAGCACGAGAGCTTCGTAGAGGGGTTGATGTTTCCAGCGGTCGCTTTCGCCAATAAAGATCCGCAACAACATTGCTTCATGGGGCAGGTGCATATTCAATTTCCTTTTGTTGGTCTCAAGGTCATGGCTGCGATATAGCCAAGCCATGCAGCCAGCAGACAGAGCGTCAGCGACAATCCGGCATTGGCCCCGGCGTACAGCCATTCGCCATCAAGAGCCAGGTTAAGTGTTTGCAGACTGAATGAGGAGAATGTGGTGTAACCCCCGCAGATGCCGGTCATGAAGAACACCCGGCCGTTGGGCGATACCAGCCAGCGCCCTTCCGGCGCCGTCAGCGTTGCGAAAAAACAGATGATAAAGGAGCCGGTGACATTGATGATCATCGTGCCCCAAGGGAACGTTTCTCCGAAGCGTCGCGAGACAACGCCGTTCAGCCAAAACCGGCCAATGGTGCCTATAGCCCCACCCACCCCGACGAACAGATAATTCAGCATAATAAAACTCCTGCCGACACAAACTGTCTCGGTAGGGGTCATCAGCACTGAATAATCTCAGGCGGTTTCTCGCTCCACGGCGATCAGGCAAACCCCATTGCCGGTATCCTTTTCGCACAAAGAGGCTGACATTGCAAGCCCCTTATTTCAAGTTCTTTATTGATCGAGAAAACGGGAAGCGACAAATGCTCGTGAATCGAGGTGGGGAAGTTCTTTACCACCGGATACACGGAACCGGGATGGCTCGGCCTGCATTGACCACGAAATGCTGCCGCCGCCTGGCGAGCAAGTCACTGTGCAATGTCGAGGGTTCCGATGCCTTGATTCGTACGTTTTCGACCACAAATGGCGGGACGCCCGGTCGCATGAGGAATTGCCGGATGTTGAAGCCTGGTCTCGTCTCACAGATGACAAGTTCATCTTGGTGATCTAAATTTGCTGCCCAGTGCCGATGAGAGCAGAGGTAAACTAAAATGGAGTGCTGCCATTGCGCCGTCAGCCGATCATGCCCGCTTTGCGGCGCATAGCGCATCGGCGAGGTTCACTGGGAGGATGAAGGGACTGGCGGGCGCGTCAGTTCAAGCCAATCCTGGAGTCCGCTGACTGCGTTGGCAAGCTCAATGGTGCGCAACGGCTTGGTCAAAAACGAGCGCGCCCCTAAGGCATACGCCCGTTTCGCAAGTTCCATTTCACCCGTCCCCGTCAGCACGATGACGGGTATGAAATTGTGGGGCGGATGATCGCGCAGCCAGAGAAGCACATCGAATCCATCCAGTCCCGACATCTTCAAGTCCAAAAGAATCAAGACGGGATAAGGAAATTCCCTTCGGTCGGAGAACCCGTTCTTGCCTTGCAAATAAGAAATCAATTCCTCGCCGGAATGGACGGCCCGCGTGCCAAGCTGCGGGAACAGTTTTCCTATGATGTGGCGTGCCAACCTGGCGTCATCCAGGTCGTCATCAACGACGAGAACGGTTCCCGGTGTCAGTTCCCGGTGCCTTTGTACATTTCATCCATTATGCTGTTGATCTTTTTAGGGTTTAACCCTTCCCGCGTCAATGGGGGTTAAACCCTAAGAATTCAACGGGATTTTCCCGGCATTGGAAAAGAGCGATTGATTTGCGGTCGTTTTCCGGGGCAAGCAATCGCCCGCGCCGTGCGGCGCTAGAGCACAGAGGCAACCTGACTCGCACCACACAACGCCGCCTGCCACTGCCACGCAGAAAGCTGCGCTCTCTGGACGTGATCCAGGACATCGTGGCGGAGCCGGAAGCCGTGCAGATCGAGTATCAAGAGTTGCTGGCCCAGCTCTTCGCGCGGTTGCGTCAGCGCGCCCCAGCCTGCCTACTCCCGTCCATCGAAGCGTGGGAGCAGTTGCCCGATGGGCGCATTGCGATGATTCAAGACCTTCTTTAGTCGACTCCAGACCGAATTTGTCCGAGAGGCACCCGTAGCCCGTTTTCCAAGTGGCGCCATCGCGGCTCGAGTCTGGAAGGAACGGCATGCTTTGATGCACCAGGGCACCGGAGCAAACCGGTGCCTTTTTCTTATCAACATTCATTCCACCGCCAAACAACAAAATCGCTTATGGAAACCAACAAAGCTGTGGAACAGAGCGACGATAATCCCTGCCGCTCGCCCATTTTCCGGCGAGTTTCAGGACCGCATATCGTCGGAAAGAACCTGGAGCACACCGGCCTCGTCATGGAATGGTGGCAGGGATCACACCGGTGCCACGCAGATGTGCTCCATCACTGTCCGCCCAAGGAGAGGAGCACCAACTACTACCATGAAGCCGTCTTCCCTGCCGAGCGAATCGCCACGGCTGTTGAGGCCGCGGCGTTCTCGGTGGTGGAGGTGAACGGCCAGAAGTACCTGCCGTTGGATGCTCTGCTGGTCGCGCTGTTTCAAAGCGGGAGGGCAAACCGGCCATTCATGGAGGTCATCCGAGAATTTCCCCACCCCATCCAGGACCTCTCGAAGTGGCACTCGGCCCCGCAACGCGGCAACCTCGTTGACCAGTTAGAGGACGAAGGTTTCGAGCTATATCTCTGCGATGCCGCTGTAAAAGCCCAGGGCAAATTCATCCAGCAAATATTCTGGTGGGCCAATGCCAAGTGCCCGGTCCATGCCGCTGAAATCCTGGTGGGCTTCGAGCCGCAGCTCAACGCGGAGTGGGTCATCACCACGGACGAACCAAACCTGGCGCCGGAGTTCACCAAGTACCTCCGCAGCCGCTACCCTGACCCGCTAAAAATACTCCGGCCGGCGGCTATGGAGCAGATCAGGAGCCTGGCGGAGACCTACCAGGATGAGTGATGGAGGACCAACTCGCCAGGCTAAAGGCTGAGCGCGTCCAAGAAATTACCCCGGAAACGCTCGACCGTCTCAACCGCTTTGCCCAAAGGCGGCTGCTTTCCTACCATTTACCACTGCTTTTCGTCGAAGATCTGCCTCAAGAGTCAATCCAAGACGTTATTGCAGGCGAGGACCGCCACCCAACAGCCGAAAACCTCGCCAATGCCGCGGCCTTTGAAAACTACCTGCGTGGAATCATCAACTCCAAGGTCTGGGCAATGTCGCGCCGGATCAGATTTGAGGCCATGGAGCCACTGCCTGAGCGCGGTCCGGCAGCGAGAGTTGTCGCGCCGACTCCAGCGCAGGCCGCTCACCAATCCGATCTCAAAGAAACCCTTTTCAAGCTCCTGAAAAAAGAAGTGGCGCCCAGCGACCGCCCGACAGTTCAGGAGTGGCAAAAGACCTTCGACCATACCGACCGCATCCCAGTGGTCAACGGCAGGAGAAAGTCCACATGGCGAGTCCGACAACTCGCCAGGAAGGTGGCTACAAAGCTTAAACTGTGTGCTACATGAAGCTAATGAAGCTCTAGCAGGCCGGCTCTTCACAGCTAGACTGGACTGAATAGGTGGCTTCCACATGCTTGTCCAGATAGGCCCGCAATGAGTCCAGATCGATGAGCCGGATTCCAGTGCGCGCGCCCCTTTTCCGGAGAACGACACTCCGAACCGGCGGGCACCCCTTGTTGGCGGAACATGGGAGGATGAGTTCGTTGAGCACGGTGCGCGGAAGGCCGAAGACAGGATCGCGCGTGCCCGGCTTCGGGAGCCGCATATATTCAGGCTGCAACTGGACCTGGGCGACGGTTGAGATTGGGTTGGTGGTGTAGTTGTTCATAAATGTCCTTTTACCTGGGATAGCTACGAACACGGGCGAAACGTTCCCATCGATTTTGGACGTTGCAATCTTCCCGGCGGGCTTATAATGGCCTCATGCGCAACAGCCCTCGTGACATCGTCTCGGTAACGGAGGCAAGCATCCGCACCACGGATGGCAAGAGGCATTGGATCGACCCAAGGGCGATGCAGGCGGCCATGGACCGCGCCCAGAAGTACCTGGAGGAATCCGTCCGCTGGGGCAAGGAGCGAGCGTCCCATTTGAAATCCGGCAACAAGAAGCAGGACATGCGGCGCCACGACCGGTTCCTGCAACGCCACAGCATCTCCAAGGAAGTCTGGTTTCCCGTCAACAACGAATTCAACGAAACCGACGAGATGGACGTCATGGCGGCATTGCACCACTGGATCGAAGGGACGATGGATGAATTTGAGGCCGACTACACTTGGTTGGAAGAGGAACTCGACCTGGACTCTACCTACATCCTGTTCGGAATTCCGATTGGCTTGCTGTCCATGGAATCCCAGCAGGAGCTCCGCCGCATCGGGGCCGCCTTCGCCAGCAGGGCGGTGGCTGCGGCCACGGCGCTGAACTGATCAAGTCAGTCCGAAGTGGTTCGCCAACTGTTCACAGCGGGCTGAAATCGCCGCCAGCTGGCGCCCTTGGGCGCACAACTGCTCCCGCAACTGGGCATTTTCCGCCTGGAGAATCCGCGTTTGCTCCTCCGCGTGCGTCCGCTGGGCGGCGAAAGCATCATTTAGGAAGCCCTGGAGCCTGCCCAGAGGCTCGTCCAGCGTCGCCCTCAGCAGTTCGGGGAGTTTGTTCCAATGGGCCATGAACGCCTCGTAGATGTCATACGTGGTCGTCGGAATGAAGAAGTCCTGGTCGTTCATGATGGCCTGGTAGTAGCGCCACGTGATTTCCGAGGCCCGGATAATTTCGAACTCGGCCGGAACGTCGTATCGATTATGAGAGGACTCCTTGTTGTGCCCGGCCATCCGCATGCGGGTTTTGAGCTTGATCCCGATGCTCGCCCAGAAGCTGATGTTGTGCTTCCGGAAGCTCTTGTGGGTTATAGCGCCGGTCTTGATGCCACATTGCTCGAGAAAAGCATACATGAGCCGGGTCCCGTTATCCGCGCCGCGATGAGCCGCGTCCTTCGGCACCTTCTTCTCCCATCCCTTGAAACCACGCCAGCCTTTGAGGTTGCATCCTGGATCCTTCAGATCGCTTTTCAAGAAAATGACCTCCGGCAAAATATACACGGCATCCGGCCCCAGCCGCTCCCGGCGCTTCTGCAGGAGTTCCCGCAGGGGCGGCAGGGCGCGAAACTCGATCCGTTCCCCGGTCTTTACGCGGAAATACCGAATCATACCCGTGGTCCAGTCGATGGCCCAGAAAGGCAAGAAGACGGTATCCACGATCTGCGGCCCACCCGACGCCCCAATCCAAAAGAGCAGCTGAATGGTTTCGGTGGCCGTCCAGATGCGTTTGAACATTTCCTTGAAGTGGAGCCGATTAAAAGCATCGCCGCTTGCTTCCAGCGCCCCATCCTTGTGTGGCAGCTTATCCAGTTCAGCGACGCACTTGGGGTCCAGATCGTCCATGCGGCCCAGAACCTCGCGGATCATTTTCGAATAAAGCTCCACGGTTCTCTGCTTCAGCGGCCCATCTAGAAAAGCATTGCGCACCCTGGTGAAGGAGGAAACTTTTTGCATCCTGGGCGGCAGGTCCGCCTTGTCCTTCAATTGGGTCCAGAGCCAGTTCAGGGCCGATTTGCCATTCTCGACGTCCCGCAGCCGCTGGCGCTTGCAATACGCCTCCCATTCCTCCAAGGCCCGTTGGCGCAGGGACTTCTCATTCTTCCTCGGCTTGCCGTTTCCAGCCGTGGCGCCACTCCCGGAATCCGGCGCCGGCGACGGGTGGGCGGCGGCATAGTTTGCCTGTAGCTCGTCTCGCAGTTTTATAGCCGGGCCGGTGGCTTCTTCTACCGTGCGCCACCCGCCCGAACGGTCGAGCCATTTGCCGCCTACCTTAATCCGGAGAGTGACTACCTTGCCCTTCTTGCGAAAGCGTATGTCCCTTAGGTCAGCCACGGCAGCCTCCCCCATCAATTCGGGCAGTAGATCCATACCCAGACATAGCTATGGAAAGAACCCGTTTGTTCCCAAAAATCTTCCCAAAATCCTTCCCAAATACGGCGGTGTCGCCCGTGGCGCAGCCCGCATTACGCCATTGATTTGCAAGGGTTTCCAGCGCGTTCCCCGCCCTACGGGCATTGCCGCGAAAAAGCGCCGATCCCCTCGTGAACACGCGCGATCCGGCGTTTTTAGCCCATTTTCCCATTTTGGGAAACGCCCATTGTCCGCCCGTGTCGCCGGTTGCGCGGCAAGAAGGAGACAGGATTTGGACAGCACGGCTCATGCGGCGAGAGACTCCTTCGCGTGATTCTTATTCCATTTGTATTTCACCAGGGCGCCAAACAAAGTGGCGCGAACTGGCCTGTGTATCTGCTTGCAGGCGTGATAGACGCGGATGCGCTTTGAATCGCGCCTTGCTAAACTCCCACATGATTCAGGGCTGACATCCACTGCCATCGGTGTTCCACTGCGCAAATGAAACCATTCACTGGACGCCCTTTTTATTCGTCTTGACATGATGCTTATCGCGCTTATATTGCACAAGGGCATCCGACATCCTTTCAGCAACATCACTGGAGTAGGATGAGGTTGTCTTATCACAGTGCCTCCGTCATTTCGAACCGGCCCGGGTCGCGGGGCTGCGGCCCTTGACGCCGCCCTGGTGGTTCTTTTCCCACTTATATTGGACAAGCGCGTCCGACATCCGGGAGAGCCAGGATTCGTCGTTGGCCAGGCGTTCCACGTACTTGTTGGCGTAATATTTTGTTCCGTTGGGGGGCGGCTTGCCCAGCGGTCGGAGCAAGCGGCGCCGGGTGAGCACATACACCCCCTCCACCGTGCATCCCAGTTTCTGGGCCGCCTGTTCGGCCGTGAGCCGAGCGGGCCATTGTTCGATTGTTGACATCATTGCCTCAATGAAGACGCGACTAGCCCCGCTGCCTGGGTAGGCAAGACGGTGCCACCACTCAGCCTGCCGCCAGGGGTAGTCTGTCTAATGCGATCTAGCAGGCGGCCAGGGCGGCATTCTACTCTGTCTAGAAGCGGGCAGCCTGACCTAGAGACCTCGGGTTGGCTATAGAAGGGACCGGTGAGGAGCAACCCGCTGGCAAACAGGGTAGCCATCGCGCGTACACTATTGGATGCTCTGGGAGCGCCTCCACCGGGCGCGGGCGGGTTTGCAGGAGCCTGCCCAGGGATGCCACGCTCCAGCGACATCGCATTCCAACTCGACCTGCGAACCACGGATGGCTTGGCAGGCAAGGCCGGCCTCTCTGTCGCGATCGTTGGCCGTTGACTGTTGGTGCGGTTCATTCTACGGAGTTCTTGTTTTTCACACCGACGTTTGCACGAAGCACCCTGACCATCTTGTCCAGCCGCTTCCGGTCATGGCAGTGGTGCTCAATGGCGGCGGCGAAGAACCACATTTGGCCGTTCTACTCGGGTCCCCACAGGGGATGGAGCATCTTTTTGTCCGTGTTTTCATACGGCCAAAATTACCGCTTCCCGAACCCAAAGAATATGGGCGCAAAAAAGTATTTTTACGGCACAGAAGCCTGCTCCCACATCTGGAGAATCCGATCCGTCTGCTTGTACGCTCGGTACCAGTCCGCTTCATTGCGGTAAAGGAACCTGAGGAGATCGCCATCCTGGCTCGCCACATTCCGAAAGGCGGATGCAACGGTGCCGTAATGTCGCACCAAACGGTACACCCCCAGCGCCTTCAACAAGGCACACCACCGGACGCGCTCAGTTTTGCCCGTGCGTTTTTCCGGGGCTCCGTAAGGAGGCCGGTTCACTTTCAACCATTGCGCAAAGGCGTGCTCCAGATTGGTGTCCGGCGCAATCCAATCGAGCCCTAAAAAATAGACGTGATCATGCGGGCAAGGCCCTTGAGCCGTCAGCCAGTCTTGCCCACCCCACGTGACGGAAACCACCGGAGGCAGCGCATGCTTTGGCGCCGGGGGAGGGAGCGGGGCGTAAGCGTTATCGGTGATGATATGATGGCGCTTAAGATACGGCTTATGCGGAAAACCAGGCGGCGCGTCAATCCGCTCAAACGCCACTTCCACACGGCCCAGCCCCCGCCCAAGGGATTTTTCGACGCGCAGAACAAAATGCCAGTTTCCATGTTGGTCAAAGTGCCGTCCGATTTTTTTGTCAGCTTCAAAGGCATCGCGGATGCATTTGACGTTCCTTCCATATTCGTCCGTAAAACAAAAGTACGAATGTTCAGGTGGGAGAAGATCGACGCCCGTGAAGACCCATTCCTCACGCGGCAGCGGAGGGATTGGTGAATCTTTGCCGAAGTTCATGGAATGTTCTTCTCGCCTCGCTGGTGGCAATGGCTCCAGCGCTGGTCTGTTTCCGAGGACGACCTCGGAACCCCTCGTCGAAGCGATCGGCTGAGAAATCGATGGCTGGAGGCGGCAGACCGAATGGGGCGGCGCCAATTAGGCGGGTCGCCTCCGATCTAGTTTCAGCAGGCCTGAAACCGGCCTGGCTGAGCCCAATCATCAGGTTGCCACGCCACGCCACGGAGCCGCTTTGCTGAAAGCGCCGCCCCAGCGGGCTGAAGAGCGCCGCGCAGCCGGCGGGCTCAGAAGATTGCGATGGTGGCCTGCTCGTCGCCATATGCCTGTTGGAACAAAGAAGCAGATTCCCTTGTTCCACGCAAGAAGAGTCTTTCCTTTGGCGCAAAAAGGTGCGAGGTATGGGGATATGCCGCGTAAAAATCCGCTGCCCCAAAGAGAAAGTGAAATTTGCAAACGACTAAGGCAGTTTCGCCTGGAGACAGGTCTTACCCGCGTCGCATTTGCCCGCCGCGCCGGAATCGACAGTTCCGCTTTGGTGAGGTGTGAATTTGGGCGGGTGGCGGTTACCTTTGGCGTTTTTACGGCCATTTCCCGGAAGTATTGTCTTGACCCCAAATGGCTGGCGCTGGGAGAGGGATCGCCGAGCCTCGAAAGGTCAGTCGATTTCGCCAGCGCCTTTCCCTCGATAAGCCCACTGGCCCCCTTCAGTCGCGTCTTTGACCAAGACTCGACGAGCTTCATGAAGCTTGCAGGGACCGAGAAACGCGGAGACGAGGCGTGGCACCGCGATATCCGCAACGTTATCGGGCAGTTAGAAGGAATTGCTGGGGAGCGGATGTTGGCCCTGAACACGGAGAACATTGACAAAATTGCCGACTTTGAGGCTGCGTTAGACCGGCTGGTTTTGGCCGTTCATGAACATCGCGCGATACGAACAATCAAAATGGCAATATCGGTGGGAATTTGCGCGGGTAAAATCAGCAAAAACATGTCAGCGGCACGAGTGAAGTCGGTTCTGCTCGCCGCAGCAAGGCCGATGCTCCCACCAGGGAGCTTCAGCGAATGCTTTATCCACAACATAAGGATTGTGAAATCAAAAAAACAGCCTGGTTTCACAGCCCGCGTGAAAGTCTCCGAAGGCATCCACATTGATTGGATGCACAAGATTTAGTTCGATTCTGTCAGCGGGGGTCTTCATTCTGGAGGATTTGAAAAGCATAACGATATTCGGATTTATGGCGGCCCAGGCAGCAGGTGGCGCTGCATCAGCCTCCTCCGGAGGCCTCGCCCCAAAACCCCGCCCTTTGGGCGGGGATTTTTACTGGCTTTTGTTATGGGCGTGTTGCCTTTTACCTTGGCCCACCGTATTTTCCGTGTCTTCGCCAGATCGCCAGAAGCGTTGGCGGATAGTCAGGTGCGCCAGCTAACCCAAAGCCGGAACCAAGGGTCAACGATATTGCAGGTTCCCTCACTGCGGTCTACGAGGTCTCTGTCAATCAGGCTGTTCATGGCCCGCTGGACGTTTGCTGCCGCCTTCAGTCCGCTGTGCTGGATGAAATCAGCCGAGAGGTATTGTACCTTGCGGCCTGGATCGGCTGCGAGCGCCTTCAGAAACTTCCGCTGATTTGCGGTCAGGGTTTCCCAAATGACGGTGAACGCGTAACTCTCCCGCTGCAGGACCGTTTCCCGAGCCTGGGTAACCTCCGTTAAGCTCACCGAGCCGTTGAAAGGCGCCGCGTCCCAAATGACGTGGCAGAGATTTTGGACGTAGTAAGGATGACCGCCGGTTACGGCCATCACCTGGGAGAACGCTTCCGCCGAAAGCTGCACACCTTTAGCTGCAAATCGTTCTTTCAGGAATGGCTTCCAGTCCTCCGCTGGGATCAGGCCCAGATTGAACAAGGTGAAGGCCCGGTAGAGGGGACGGTTTTCCTCGAGGACCATCCTGGCAATGAGACGGCGCCGGCTGCCTAGCACCAGGTAGGCTACTTCCCGTTGCCGCTGGAGAGCCGTGCGCAGGTGTCGTTCCACCCGGCTGGATGGGTAATCGAATATCTCCTGGAACTCGTCCATAACCACGACCACGCGCTTGCGGGTATGCGCCCTCAGCTTCACTGGGCTGTCCAGAACTTCTTCGAGCAGCTTGTCGGGATCCCGCTGCATCTCCCCGGAAATCTCCAGCGACAAACTCGGTTTGCCTTCCGTATCCAGCTTGACGGTCGGCTTCAGCCGGTGGAAAAACTTCTTGGCTTGGGCAAGCAAGCCTTCAGCGGACCCCGCTTTTTCC
>Ga0335078_10000436_pt1 | contig 64980 bp, 43 predicted proteins | sample Lox_Sample_32_FD_206711 | JGI IMG/M metagenome (GOLD analysis project Ga0335078, IMG submission 206711) | Soil microbial communities from Loxahatchee National Wildlife Refuge, Florida, United States - Lox_Sample_3.2 | ecosystem: Environmental > Terrestrial > Soil > Wetlands | place: USA...
CCGAGAGCGTCCACGGGGCCTCCTGTATCGCACCCTGCCCGCTCGCGCCGGCCATCAAAAATATCCCTCGCGCTTTTTCAGCTCCATCGAGCCTTCCTGATCGTGGTCGATCACCCGGTTCTCCCGCTCCGAGCGGTGGAACCCGATCATCTCCGCGATGATCTTCGGCAGGGTGTCGGCTTCGGAGCGGATGGCCCCCGTGCAATAGGTGCATCCGAGCGAGCGCATCCGGCACATCACCATTTGCGCCTTTTCCCCAGGCAGCAGCGGAAAATTGTGCTCCAGCGGAATCAGCATGTCGCCGCGCACCACCATGGGCCGCAATTTCGCGAAATACATCGGCACAATCGGAATACTTTCCAGGTTGATGTAGTGCCAGACGTCCAGCTCGGTCCAGTTGGAGAGCGGGAATACGCGAATGGTCTCGCCCGGATCGATGCGGCTGTTGTAGAGATTCCACAGCTCCGGGCGCTGGTTCTTGGGGTCCCACTGGCCGAAGGAGTCGCGAAACGAATACACCCGCTCCTTGGCGCGCGATTTCTCTTCGTCGCGGCGCGCGCCGCCGAAGGCCGCGTCAAAACCGCCCTCCGCCAGGGCATCCAGCAGCGACCGGGTTTTGAGCAGCGCACAGCATTTCTGCGTGCCCAGGCGGAACGGGTTGGCGCCTTCCTCAATCGCCGCGGTGTTGGTGTGGACAATCAACTGCGCCCCGATTTCGGCGCAGAAGCGGTCGCGGAACTCCACCATCTCCCGGAACTTGTAAGTAGTATCGATATGCAGCAGCGGGAACGGAATCTTCCCCGGATAGAAAGCCTTCTGCGCCAGCCGCACCATTACCGACGAGTCTTTGCCGATCGAATACAGCATCACCGGCCGCTGGAATTCCGCTGCCACTTCGCGCAAAATGTGAATGCTTTCGGCCTCCAGTGCTCGCAGGTGATCGAGCGCCGGCAAGGCTCCGGTAAGGGTTGCCATTCTTTTCAGTTTCGCACGCGCTGAGGGATATCTTTTGAGTACCGGAAGAAGTAAATGTCACTTCCGGGACAGTGCGTCCGGACTGCCGTGGGATACTTCCGAACCAGGCAGCGCCGGCCGGTCAGCGATATAAGGCGGAATCACGTAGTCGTAATATTGCCGGGGATCGCCCCGTTTGCCGTCGATCGCCGCGCGCACCAGGTTGAAGGCTTCGCGCGCCGTCACGTAGTGCAGGATGTAATGCTTCCCGTCGTTGTAGGCGGTTTCCAGGTGGGTCAGCGCCGAATCGAAATGCGGCCCGAGGGTCTCGCTGGCGTCCTCGTCGCTCTCCGCGCCGTGGGTGTGGACCTTCAGAAACTGCCAGTCCGGCCGGCCTTTCACGTGGATGTGGGCACGCACCCAGTGGTCCACCCGATCGGGCCCCACCGGAATCGCCGGGTGTATTTCTTCGTCTTCCACCATCATGAACAGCCACCGGGGATGGATACTCGGTACCAGTAACAGCGGCCCCTGAAAAATCATCAGGTCGCCTCGAAAAGGAACGCCCTGCTCCACCGGAACTCCATGGTCGTATGACTTCGGGCGCGCATCGTCGGTAGCCGCATAGATGTTGTTGACGAACGGCGGCTGCGATTCCCAGTACAGGCTGGGGAATGTAAAATCCGCGAAGCACCCCAGGTCCCGCAGCATCGCAAGCTCCCGGTTATTGCCGCAGTACTCTGGTCCACGGCTGTTATCCAGCCCCCAATTGCCGTGAATAAAAGCAAAATGGGTTGCGCCATCCGGAGTCTCCAGGAAGCCGAATCTCTGAAGATACGCGACCCCTTCCGCAAAGCGCTTCCGCCCCGATACTTCGTTGTCGTTTCGATGGTGCAGATGAAGCTCGACCTCGCCGTAGCCTTCGCTCACTAACTTGCGCAAGGCGATCATGTTGCGATCGATCGGCTGTTCCGCGGGATAAAACCAGGTGTGCTGCGCGACCCGCCCGTCGGCGTCGCGATGACGGTTCGCCAGTTTCGGATACTCGTCCAGCCAGCGCTGTAAGAAGTGGTAATCCTTACCGGGTTCAAAGTGGTCCGTGTAGATAAAAAAGAGATGTACCGGACCGGATACCTTCGGCGCCGGTTGGAGAACCCAACTCAGATAGGCTGGCAGCCAGACGTAATACTTCCGGCTGTAAATTCGGTAAGCCCAGGCGGCAAGATATAAAATGACGCCCAAAAATACGAGGCGTCGCCAAAAGCGCACACGCTCTATTTAAACACAAGCATCACATTTCCGCCCGAGCCGCAGGCGAAGCTGCAAACGCCCGGATGCAAACGCACGACTCGTGCGGGTCATGGGGCCGAAATCGCCGATGATGCCGTCAGATACTCCCGCAGCTCGCTCCCGCTGACGGTGGCCGTCCCGACTTTGCCTACCGCCAGCCCGGCGGAATAGTTCGCCACCGTGGCCGCCAGCTCCAGCGGGAAGCCGGCGGCCAGCGCCAATGCCAGCGTCGCCACTAAAGTGTCTCCGGCTCCTGTAACGTCATAAACCTGCCTCGCAACCGAAGGAACGTGCAACGGCGCAAGGCCCTCCCGGAACAAGGACACGCCTTCCGGCCCTCGGGTAATCAGCACGGCCGTGCCGGGCAGCAATTTCAGCAGCCCCGCGCCGATGGCGGCCAGATCCTCCGAATGGCCTATCGCTGCGGTCACCGCCATGCGCGCTTCGCTCAGGTTGGGGGTGATCACGGAAGCGCCGCGATACCGCTGGTAGTCCCACCCCTTGGGGTCCACCACTACCGGCCGGCCGTGATGGTGTGCCGAGGCAATCACTTCGGAGATCAACGCCGGAGTCAGTACCCCTTTGGCATAGTCCGAAAGCACGCAGATATCCGCTGCCGGAAGGCGCTCGCGGCACCATTCGAGTAAACCCCTCTCCACCGCCGGCGAAATCGGATGCCGGTCCTCGCGGTCGATCCGGACCACCTGCTGGTTATGCGCAATAATGCGCGTCTTAGCCGTCGTCCGCCGGTCGCGGTCCGCGCGCAGCCCGCTCGTATCGATGCCGTAGCGGCTGAGTATGTCGCATAACGTCGCGCCATCCGCATCTTCCCCAATCACGCCGCCCACCGCCACGCGCGACCCCAGCGTAGAGGCATTTACCGCCACGTTCGCCATGCCGCCGGGAACGCTCGAAAGCCGCACTTCCTCCACGATCGGAACCGGAGCCTCCGGAGAGATCCGCTGTACGTTGCCCCACAGGTATTTGTCGAGCATCACATCGCCGGTTACCAGGACCCGCGCACGAGTAAATTGGTTGATCAACGATGCTGTGTCAGGCTGCGGATTCATGGATCGCTACTGCGGACTGTTGGCCGCCCCCGCTTGGATCTGCATCAGCACAAACCCGTCGTTTTCGAAAAGCCGCGTCACATGTGAATCCGCATTGGTCATAAGGGGCAGCAGAAGCCGCCGGTCATCCGCCCGGCTCTTGTCGGCGACTACATACCCGGCGTGCACCTGGCTCACGTACCGCGTCAGCCGCTCCGGCGGTCCGATGGCCGGCCACCCACTGGCCGATCTGCCTGTAGAAAAAGCCAGCACCCGGGGATTCCAGAACAGCACCAACGCTGCCGGCGCCGTCAGCCGCCGCACCGCGTCGCAAAGCTGTTCGTACCGTGGCGCGGTCACCAGCGTGTCGTGGGGATCGGGCCTCAGCAGCGCGGCGTTAGCCGCCGGCGCCACCAGTAGCAGCACCGCGGCGCCCGCCTGCACCGGGCGGCTGAAAGCGACGGGAATGCGCGCGAGGAGCACCCGAAAACCCTCGAACACATACACCAGGTAAATCGGCATCACGCAGATCACGTATCGGGCGTCCGCCTCCCAGTAGACACTGTCCACCGCCAGAATCACCAGCAGATACAACTCGGTGATCTGCACACCCGAGCGAATCCGTTGGACGATGGCCGTCAGCGCCAGAATGACCGTCACGCCCCAGAGGCAATAACGCAGCGGATGGCTCCATGGGTTCACGAAGACATAGGAGAAGAATCCGGCATAGGCGATGGCGTGCTTCGCAATGCGCGGAACCGACAGCGTGAACTGGTACGCGTAAGTGCTGTCTCTGTGCAGCAAAAAGTTGTTCAGCAGCAACAGGGGCAGAAAGGCAAGCCCCACCGCGATAAGAAACCGCGTGATGCGGCGGCTGCGCAATAACTCCAGTCCGCCGGTCGCCAGCACCAGCGCCAGCCCCACGGGGCGAATCAGATAAGCGCCCGCCATGCTCAAGCCGGCCACCGTGCCCCATTTCCACGGGTTGGTTTCACCAAGGTGCCGGTCGTAAATCTTCAGCAGCAGGAGCAGCACCAGGTAAGATGCAAGCTGGTAGGGCGCATCGGACCCCGGCCCGTCGAAACTGCCCAGGTACTCTCCCGAAAGGCCCAGCGTAATGACCAGCAACAGCCCATAAACCGGCGGTAACGTTCTGCGCGCGAATAGGTAAATCGGCCACAACGACAGCACCAGCATCGCGGCAGTGAGCAGCTTGAATAACTTCAGATCCGGCCCGAAAGCCGCATAAAACGGCGCGAGCAGAAGAGGGTACCCGGACGGGTAGGAATTCGCCCCGACTTCCGTCGTCGATTCCGGTTGGAAAACATAACCCGTCTGTGTATACGGAAGCCCCTTCACGATATTGCGCGCATGCATCACGTACATCGCCCAGTCGGTCCCCACCGCGGTTACGCCGGGAGTCATTTCGGCCGCCATGATGGCATAGAGCGCTATCAGGAACGCCACAACCGCGCCTGGAACAGCCAGCCCGCTTTTCATACCTTGAATACCCACGGATGGTTCGCCGGCACCGGCGCCGCTGGATCGAATGCCAGCCGCATGCAGATGTTATCTCCCTTGCAGGGCGCTTCATCCGACAGGTGCACGCACGGCGAACAGGGGATTCTCACATAATGCACTTCGTCGATCGCGGGAGTGATACGGATCCGCATGCGCGGATCGGTCGGCCCCCAGAAAGAGACCGTGCGCCGCCCCAGCAGGCGGCTGAAGTGCAGCAACGCCGAATCGATACAAAGCAGCTCGTCCATACCGGCGAGGATCTGCACCGATTCCTTCAGCACCGTCTTTCCGGCATGGTTCCGAACCGTGCAGCCTGGAAATCGCGCCTGTAGCAAGGTGCTCATCTGTTCCAGTTCCGCGCGATCCGAAGGCGATCCCAATAGATGCAGGTTCACCCTGCCCGGTTCGAGACGGACAATCCGGCGGGCCACAATCTCCAGCCACTCTTCCCGGCGAAGCATCCGTTCGCGGCCTAAATCGGAGCAAGCCGGCGCAATGGCGATGCGGAAACGATCGTCATCAAAACGATACTCTCCCAGGCGGCTGCGGAATTCCTGCCCGCACTCCGTGGCATCCACGGGCTGCGCCCCGAATATCGCGGCTAACTGGTCGTAAAAATCGTAAATACCGTTCGCCACATTACAGAAGAGCAGGTGCGTACTGAGATGGCGCCGCCAGAAGGAGATGCTGGTGTAGAACCCGATGCGGTTGCGCGCGGCGGTAAGTAAGGAGAAAACGGTAGTCAGACGGCTGTGAATCTCCAGGTCGATCAGGGCGTCGCACCGGAAGAATTTCCGGAAGGCCCGCAGCGAATCGGCCGCCAGAATAAGCAGCCCACGATTGTCCCGGACGATTACGATCTGATCGAAGATACCCAGCAACACCCCGAACGGCGCGATCGATGGCGTCGTGATGAGCGTTAATTTGCGGATCCCCGGAAGGCGTCTCAGGGCCAGCAGGGCCGGATACGCGATCACCAGGCTGCCTCCGCCGAGCAGCTTGAGAATGGCGATTTCCCGGCACGCCGCCAGATCGTGGTTCCGGCGCAGCAGCCTCCCCAGAAGAATCGTGGGAGTTTTCAGGACCACATGAAGAAAGCCTCCAAAATAATAATCGAGAAGGAGCTTGGTTCGGAGATTCATTTCGTCATGCGGCTCAAAACGGCCGGTTGGCCCTTCAACAGATCAACCGCCGAAAGCGCCTTTCGGGCGCCGCGCGGGCTGCCGCGCCGTGCCGGACCACGTCCCGATTCCCAAAGGATCTAAAGGACTTCACTGATTTCCTGTTTATCCTACCACCCGTCATTCAAATTCCAAAATCAGGTGTAGTTGGTGATTCGCCGCCCCGTGCGGGACCAAATCCATGGACGCCGACAATTCTTATGTGCTGGGGAGCAGGTCGGCAGGGCGCGCAACGGGTACCGGGCCGGGCGATACCTGCCGTACGGTCGCCACCGGCAGCGCGGCTTCCGCTTTGCGGCGCCGCACCTCCGCAATCATCGGTCGCGACGTGTATTCCAAAGAAATCCCCATGCCCCCCAGGACGGGGAGAAGCATGGTATAGGGCACATGTATGAACATGTCCGTAGTTGCCAGGCAAATCAGCGAGAAGAAGAGAGCCTCCGCTTGCGAGGATATCTCTTTCAGTTCCGGCTCGTTCCGCGTGGATGTGTAAAGCGAATGGGTCATCCTCAGGGAGATGAGGAGCATCGAAATGAACAGAAATGCCCCCGGCAGGCCGGTCTCGCTCGCCACTTGCATATAGGTGTTGTGGGTTCCCAGCCAGCTCCCGCGCCGCTGGCCCTGCGAAACGGCCAGGGCATTTTCGGCTACCATAAACTGCCCTACCCCTACGCCGAAAATCGGATGCGTGGCGGTAAGGATCAGGCTCTGGCGCAGCAGATGTTCGCGGCTCGCCGTCGAGCTCACGGCGCTTACCAGCAACTGGTCTTCGGCGACGTCTTCGATCTCCGGCTTATCCTCGCTGAACAGCGTTTTGTACCGGTCTTTCAGGTTGCTCGGAAGAAAGGCCAGCGCCGCGCAGATCGAGAGGCTGGCCGCCAGCAGCAGCCCTGCCTTTCCGATCGTCGATGCATGAATTAGCATCGCCAGATACAGCGCGGCGAACGAAATCAGCGCCCCCCGCGAACCGGTCTTGGCGATGATATAAACCATTAACAGCAATACCGCGCCAGTTGCCAGCTTGCTTGGCAAAGCCGAGCTTCGCTTGCACATCGCCAGCCAGAACGGAATCCCGATCAACATTGCCTGCGCCATTTCGTTCGGGTTGGCGAACCGGCTGCGATTGGCCATCCACAGCCGCCCCGTATCCATGTTGCCGTAGCGAAGACAGAGAATGCTCAGCACCAGGATGGCAAACGCCATGGTAAATGCAATCCGGCGGTATTGCGTATAATCTTCGATCAGCCCCGCCACCGCCATAAATACGATCAGGCACGGCCACCACGAACTGGTAAGGATCGAAAGGCTGTCGCTTCGCCACACACTGAATGGAACCCCCAGCACCATCCATGCTGTGAACCACAGCAACCGCTTGCCGATCGCGGTGTTGAAAGGCCGCCAGAAAGACCCCGACAGGATTACCACGACCGCCATAATGCGTTCGCTGACCCCCGGAATATGGAAGCTGGTGAAGTGCATGTCGAATACCCGGCTGAAGATCATAAAAACGAAGGCAATCAGAATCAGGAATCCCAAAGACTGCACATTTGAGACGCCGGTCGGAACAATGGATTGCAAGAAGGCGGGCCCCGCCTGCTGCGGGGGGGATGACTGAAGCCGGGGTTGAATAACGGTTTGGCCCATCCAGAAATTGATTGTCAAGAACTTATCGGACCTTTGTCAATTCCCGTAGGCCCCCTTGATGTACCGCCGTTAACTATCTATCTAAGGTCAACCGCCCTATTGGATATAGCCCAGCGCCTTGAACCGCTTGATCTCTTCCTTGCTCAGGTTCCGATATTGCTTGGGCTGCACAGGCATAGTTTTGATCCACCCGCGCAGATCGCCTGCAAGCGCCTGCGCAGTCTTGTTGAGCGAACCGAATATGTCGTGATTTTCGTCAGGGTCCGCAGCCAGGTCGTAACTCTCCGGTGACCCTTTGCTGGACCAGATGAACTTGTTGGGCCAGGAAACCACCGAGCGTAGCAGGCAGCCACCGGGACAGTCCGGACGATGCGGTACCGGACAGGGAAAAGACTCGCTGAACAGGTTGCGCGGCTCCGCCGCCGCGGGGTCGCGCAAGTCTCGTCCCTGAAGGCCCGCTGGGGCGGGCACGCCGGCCGCCTTCATCACCGTCGGAAACAGATCGATCAAGCTGACCGGTGTACTTACCCTGCCGGCAGGGGCGCTGTGCGGGTATTTCACCAGCAAGCCCACGTGCAGCAGGTTGGCATACAGCGAATTCCCGTGCAGGAAAAGGCGCCGTTCCCCGAACGATTCGCCATGGTCGGCGGTCACTATGATCATGGTGTTGTCGTAAAGCTTCTGCCGCTTGAGCCAGTCCACCAGTTGGCCGATCTGCGAGTCGATGTAGGCGATTCCGCCGTCGTATTGCGACACCGTGTGGCTGGTGTAGGCCGGTGGCAAATCCATGGATTTTTCCATCACCTTTTCCTGGATGGCATCCAGGTTCGCCTCGGTGGCCTCGCGGCTCTTGCCCGGAAACAGGCGGTCGAAAGGGTGCGGCGGAATGTAAGGGAAATGCGCGTCCATGTAGTTGAAGAATGCGAAAAATGGCGCCCGCGCCAGGCCGGGCTGCCGCAGCATGGCAAAGAACTCCTGGTTGACCGCATCGGCACGGCTGTACAGGCGGTCGAACTGGTCGGTATCGGCCACCATGTTGATTGCCCGCCGCATCCCATTCCGCAGCATGTACCAGGACTCGTCTCCCGCCAGCACCGGAACCGGCCGGGGGATGCGGAAATCGGCGAAGCCGCGTTGCAGGCCGAAATCGGCGCGCAGGTAGAGATTAGCCGCCACCCCCAAGGTATAGTAGCCATTGTGCGATAGCTCCTCGGCCATCGTTGGCACGGCGCCGATCGAGCGCCCGAACGCCGCTTCGGGAGGCTGGCAGTAAGCCCCGTGCCAACTTGGGTAAAGGCCGGTGAAAATCGAAGCGTGGCTGGTCAGCGTGATGTCCGCTGCCGATATCGCCTCCCCATAAACCGTTGAATCGGCCGCCAGTTTCTTCAGGTTGGGCGTGGTGTCGCGGCTGTAGCCATACAACGAGAGATGATCGGCGCGCACCGTATCCATCACGATCAGGATGATGTTGGGATGCGTCGACGTTCCGGCGATGGCCGCTTGCGGCACTGCAGGCGAGGGTTCCGCGCCCAGCACAAAGCCCACCGCCATCAGGATCACGCCCAGTCCCGCCGCCGCCCAATTCGGTGCGAAGATCCGGCTCGGGTTCCACGCTTGCCGCCATCGCCTTCCGAGCCATATCGCGGCTGCGGCGATCAGCACCTCCAGGCCGGTCAGCAGGTAATACCAAAGCTGGAGCGACACTCCTAATTGCCCCGCGACCCCCATGTCCTCCAGCACCGATACCTGTCCCAGGCTCAGAAACAGTCCCGCGACCACCCACGGGTTGGTCAGCAGTCCCAACCGCTTGGACCATCTCTCCGATCCGATCGCCAGCAGCAGAATGGCGCTCAGGGCCAACGGCACCAGCAGCAGCTTCCACCACCCCTCCGGATGCATGGGATTCCCGCTCATGTCGATCGCCACAGCCACCGTCAGCGTGAGAGTCGAGGCGTGCTCCGTCACCAGGGCGGCTTGCCCGCCCGCAAGCCGCGAGCGGTCCCGCAGGAAGAACAGTACCAGCCCCACCAGCGCGCCAAAGAAAACCCCGTGTGCCAGGTAGGCCACCGCCAATTGGCCCGTCAAGGTCCAATGCCAGGCGGTGAACCGGGCGTACGGCCGCACTAGGCGGAACAGAACCGAGGCGGCCAAAAACTCGATGGCGGCGTAGGCCGACCACGCGGCCACGCCCTGAACCATCCCGAGTGCGAGAAACTGTCGTAACCCTTTGGACTTCTCCTGTTTGAGCGGCACGTTTTCAGTTCTCTATCATCGCAATTCCCGCCCTCGGCAGTACAGCCCGGCATCCGTCGCGGTGAGAAACCCGCCGCCGCGGACGCCTCGGACGGCTTGCGGAGAGCTGTTTCCTCCGCACAGGCGGGGCCACATTCCGGGTTGCGCGAGCGGAGCCTGTCCCGGTTGCGCGGGCGGCTGTTCCCGTTGCGCGGAGGGATCCCGTTACGGATTTCCCCCGTCTGAGGCTTGGGTGCTGGCTGGAAGGAACGGCTTGGTTCGCGGCAACACTGGTTGCCGGCCGGGCGTCTTCCGGGAGGGATCTGCCAGGCCTTGAAACGCCGGCCCCACCGTGGGAAGCCAGGGATCCATCGGATCCGGAATCACCGGCATGGTCCGGATCCACGCGTTCAATTGCGCCGCCAGCGTCAGTGCGGTGTGATGCAGCATGCCAAAAAGGTTGTGGGTTTCGTTGGGGTCCTGATCCAGTTGGTAGACCTGCGATCTCCCGTTGCTCGAAAAGATGAACTTGTTGGGCCAGGAAACCACTGTGCGCATCAGGCATCCGGAAGGGCAGCCGGGCCCCTGGGCCACCGGACAGGGGAATGACTCGCTGAACAGGTTGCGCGGCGCGGTAGCCTCCGGGTCCAGCAGGTCTCGCCCCTGCAAACCGCGCGGCGGCTCGACACCGGTCACTTTCATCACCGTCGGAAAAATGTCGATCAGGCTCACCGGCGTGCCGATCACGCCGGTGTGCGCGCTATGGGGATACTTCACCACCAGCCCGACGTGCAGCAGGTTGGAATGAAGGGAATTGCCGTGCTGGAAGAACCCTCCCTCCCCGAAAGCTTCTCCGTGGTCGGCGGTTACCACAATCAGAGTGTTGTCGTAGAGGTTCTCGCGCTTCAGCCAGTCCACCAGCCGGCCGATCTGGGAGTCGGCATAGGCGATTCCGCCGTCGTATTGGGAAATCGAGTGCCGGGTGTAAAGTGGCGGCAGCCGCCTTTGGCCGTTCGCCACCGCGTACTGGATCGCAGTCAGGTCGGCCTGCGTGATGTTCCTGTCCTTGCCCGGGAACAGGCGGTCGAAGGGCGTGGGCGGCAGGTACGGAAAGTGCGCATCCATGTAATTGAAGAAGGCGAAGAAGGGCGCCTGAACCCCGCCGGTTTGCCGCAGCATCGCGAAGAACTCGCGGTTCACTCCGTCGGCGCGGGCATACAGCCGGTCGAACTGAGCCGTATCGATAAACAGCCCGATCACCCGTCGCATCCCGTTGCGCAGCATGTACCAGGATTCCGCCGACAGCACCGGAACGGGCCTGGGTATGCGGAAGTGCTGGAAGCCGCGTTGCAGCCCGAACGCGCTGCGCAGGTAAAGGTTGGCAGCTACTCCCATGGTGTGATAGCCGTTGTGCGCCAGCACTTCGGCGATCGTGGGAACCGGCCCCAGCGGGCGCCCGTAGCCGGCCGAGGGAGGTTGGCAGTAAGCGCCGTGCCAGCTCGCGTACAGGCCCGAGAAGATCGAGGCATGGCTGGTCAGGGTCACATCTGCTGCTGAGATCGCCTGCTGGTACACCGTGCCGTCCGCCGCCAGTTTCTTGAGGTTGGGGGTCGTGTCGCGCTGGTAACCGTACACGGAAAGGTGATCCGCCCGCGCCGTATCCATAACGATTAGGACCACGTTGGGATGCGCGGACGCCCTGGCAGTGGCGAACGCCGGGGCCGCTGGCGCCGGGCGCTCCCTCCCCAGCCCGAAGCCGGTTACCATCAGGCCCGCCGCCAGGCCGATTGCCGCCCAATTGAGCACGAAGACGCGCGCGGGGTTCCAGGCCTGCCGCCAGCGCCGTCCCAGCCAGATCGCCGCCGCGCCGATAATCGCCTGAATCCCCGCCAGCACGAAATACCAGGGCCTGATCGCTGTCCCGAGTTGTTGCGCCACGCCCATGAATTGCAGGGCGGATATCTGTCCGCTGCTGAGGAACAGTCCCGCCACACCCCACGGATTTGTCAGCAGACCGAAACGGGTGGACCAGGTTTGGGACCGGATCACCAGCAGCAGGGCCGTGGTCAGCGCCAATGGAAACAGGAGCAGGTTCCACCAGGTCGCCGGGACGGCCGGCTGAAGGATCAGGTGGACGGGGATTGCGACCGCCAGGCTCAGGGCCGCCAGATGCTCCATCACCAAAGCAGCCGGGCGGCCGCTCAGTCGTTTGTGGTTGCGGAAGAGGAAACCGGCCAGCCCCACCAGGACCCCCAGAACCGCGCCCGTGGCCATGTAGGCCAACACCAGCACTCCGGTGAGCTGCCAATGCCATGCGGTGAACCGGGCGTATGGGCGCAGCCGCAGCACTATCGAAGAGGCCAGAAACTCGATCCAGGCATAAGCGGACCAGGCCGCCACGCCTTGTATCACGCCCAACCGCAGATAGCGGGTCATTGCCGTCGGCCTCTGAAGCATGGGTGCCTTCTTTACCGGGTCCGGCTCGTATTTATTTCAAGCCCCCGCGCTCGAAGTCCGGGGCTTTTCTCCTGACGGCGATACCTCGCCTCGTTGAGCCGCCCCGCAGAGGTAATGCACCTCGTCACCCTTCTGCCAGACTTGGATGGTGTACCCGGCGGAGTCCAGAAATTCCCGCACCTCGGCCTCGGATACGCCGAGCAGCGGATGAACCTCCAGATGCAGTACCGGCCGGTACCTGCGCAGGGTTTCGGCCGCTCCTCGCAGCACCTGTAGTTCCGCCCCCTCGCAATCGATCTTGATCAGGTCCGGAGCGGGCAGTTCCAACTCGTCCAGCCGGTGCGCCTGAACCTGAATCTTTCGAAACCCCTGAGCATGCCGGGCATTCATCAGTAGCGTGCCCGTCTGCGAGATCCCGTTGTCCAGAAAGTCCAGCACTGCGGACCGGTCCGAGAGCGCCACATTCCACATCGATACATTGGTTCGGCCATTTAAGGCCACGTTCTCGGCCAGCCGGGCGTAATTTCCGGGAGCTGGTTCGAAAGCCACCACCTGATCCGCCACCGCGGAGTAAAAGAGCGTGTGCAGCCCCAGGTGCGCCCCGATATCGAAGACACAGTGAAGATGCTTTCGGGAGACCCGTTCCAGTAACCGGCGCTCCCGCTCGTCCCCCAACAGAAACAGATCGTCCTCCGGGGTAGCGTACATCCGGAAGCGTACGCGGCCGATCTTGATCGTTCGCTTGTCGGTGACGCAGCCGAGCACATTGCTCTTGGCAAGCTGGCAAAACTTCTTCAGCTCGCCCGAACCTGCCAGGCGCAACCCGGTCTTGATTTTCGACCCTACGCTCATGCCCATCTGAACAGCCTGCCCGGAGCACTCACCGGCGATGGTTTCCGGGTCTGCGCCGCCGCGCGGCCGGAATAAGGCATTGCCGCGCCAGCCGATGGCCCGCCCGGGAAACCCGAACCAGGAACTATTCTACTGTAAGATATGGCCTGATATCCCCGAATCAATGCTTTATCCGCCACCTTTTCCGTAATCAATTAACGGCCAATATCGAGTCCGCGGTCTGCAAGCGGGGCGGCCCGCCGCCCGCGTGGTATCATGACTGGGAACCCTCGGAAGCCGCGCCCGGTTGCCGTTGCAAAAGCGGCCTGGAACGTTGCGTTTTGCGGTCCCGCGTGAGTCTGTGTCATCGGGTGTGAGGCCGCTGACAGTACCCATCATGACGAAACCCGAGAAGATCTCCGCCGGCCCCAAAGGCCGGAATTCTCTTTCAGCCAGGACCCGCGGAAGCAATTACCTTGTAGTAATTTTCGACAGCTGCCGCTACGATACTTTCGTTAAGGCGCGGCCCAAGACCATCCGTAAGCTGGGAAAGCTGGAATGCCGCTATTCCTACGCTTCCTGGACGGCTCCCTCGCACTACAACCTTCTCACCGGGCTGCTGCCGCACTCGAGCCCCCGTCACGTATTTGCCTCGGAGTATTACAAGAAGGATTTTCTGAAATACTCCGAGCGCCTGGGAGTCCAGGGCATCGAATTCAAATCTTTGATCCCCAAGCTGTACTTCCCGGCTTTTCTGAAGGAGAGCCTGGGGTACCGCACCCATGCCATGGTTTCCCTCCCGGTGCTCAACCCCAAGACCATCCTCAACCACGGCTTCGATTCTTTCCGCCTGATGCCCAGGCACAACGACATGCGGGCGATGCTCCGCGAGATGCGCTTCTCGGAAGCCGCACCTTCGTTTTACCTGTTGAACGTGGGCGAGACGCACTACCCCTATGCTCTGCCCGACGAGCCTCCCGAAAAATGGCCGGTCATCAGCGGCGTCCACGGCGTCTTCAAACACCTCGACGATCACATCGTAGGCGGCAAGCTGAAAAAGGGCCGCGGCGAGAGATTCTTCAACGATTCCCAGATGAAGCTGCTGCGCGGCCGCCAGGTTACGGCCGTAAAATATCTCGACCGGGTAGTGGAAGAGTTGTTCGACCTTGTCCCCAAGAACACCTGGATCACCATCACCTCCGACCACGGAGAGCTGTTCGGCGAGGATGGCTACTTCGGCCATGGTCCGATTAATCACGAGAAGGTCTTTGAGGTGCCCTTTTTAGAGGGGAAAATACGGTAATGGAGTCCGGCGAAGAGGGCGGCCGAAGGCCGCGAGGGGCAAGCTGGGTTCCGCCGCTCCTGCTGCTGGCCGCGCTTCTGAGCTATCGGCATCATGGCGTGGCGGGTTGGGCCTACATCGGCCCCGGAGCCGGCTTCGCTTTTCTGGGTTCCTTCCTGACCTTTCTCCTGGGTCTTTTCCTGGGATTCGTCTCCCTGCTGCTCTGGCCCTTCCGGCTGATCTGGGGATTTCTGCGCGGCCAGCAGGGTTACAAGCGTGCCAAAATCAAGCGCTTGATCTTCCTTGGCCTGGATGGTCTCGACCCTGGTCTTCTGGAGCGCTACATGGCGGAGGGCAAGCTACCCAATTTCGCCCGCCTGCGCGAGTTGGGTGGATTCCGCCGGCTCCGCACCACCTTTCCGGCACTTTCGCCGGTGGCGTGGTCCACCTTTGCTACCGGCGTCAATCCGGCCCGGCACAGCATGTTCGATTTTCTCAACCGCAACCTCAAATCCTACATGCCCGAGCTTTCCTCCACGCGGGTCCGCAGCCCGGAGCGCATCCTGAAACTGGGTAGGTATCGCATCCCGCTCAGCCGGCCCCTGGTCGAAATGCGGCGCAAAAGCCGCACCTTCTGGAACATCCTGGGCGAGCACCGCATCGGCGCCACGATTCTCCGCGTGCCCATCACCTTCCCGCCGGAAAAGTTCAACGGCCGCCTGCTCTCGGCGATGTGCACGCCGGACCTGGTGGGATCCCAGGGCACCTTTTCGCTGTTCACCACGCGCGAGGGTGCGAATGGCGGTGGCGCCGGAGAAGCCATGCAGAGCGGCAACCGGTTCCCGCTGACTTGCGATGGTTCTGGTGGCCGCGACGGCTCTGGGAGCCGCGAAGACTCGGGCGCGAAATCGGGCACTCTGCGCTTCACCGGCGCGATCACCGGCCCGGACGATTATATGGTGGAAGGCGGCGGTCCCATTCGCATCCCGTTCTCGCTGGCTCCCGAAGGCGGCCCGCAAGGCCGCGCCGCGCTGGAAATCGATGGAGAGCGGCATGTTCTCCAGGCCGGCGAATACACCCCCTGGATCACCCTGCGCTTCAGAGCCGCGTTGAATATTCGGGTCCGCGGGGTGGCGCGTTTTCTGCTCACCGAATGCGGCCCGGAATATTCACTCTACATGACCCCCGTCAATATCGACCCGGAAGACCCGGCGCTGCCCATTTCGCACCCTTCCTACTACGCCACGTACCTGGCCAAGCTATTGGGCGCCTATTCCACTCTGGGGATGGCTGAAGACACCTGGGCGCTGAACGAACGGGCCATCGACGAAGACGCCTTTCTCCAGCAGGCCTACCTCACCTACGAGGAGCGCGAGCGCATGTTCTTCAGCGCGCTCGACCGCACTCGGCGCGGCGTGGTCGCCTGCGTTTTCGATACCACCGACCGCGTGCAGCACATGTTCTTCCGCCACCTGGATAAGGCCGGCGGCTACGGCCGCATCATCGAAGATCTCTACACCCGCGTGGATGGCCTGGTAGGCAAGGCGCTGCAATACCTCGAGCCGGGTACGGCTCTGGTGGTGCTCTCGGATCACGGCTTCACCTCGTTTGAACGCGGCGTTAACCTGAACGCCTGGCTTGCCGAAAACGGCTACCTCGCACGCAAAGAGGGCGCGCAGGGCCGCGACTACCTCAAAGACGTGGACTGGAGCCGCACGCGCGCCTATACCTTCGGCCTCGCCGGTGTCTACATCAACCAGAAGGGCCGGGAATCGAAAGGCATCGTTCCAGCTTCCGAAGCCCTGGCGCTCAAGCAGGAGATTGCGGCGAAGCTCACCGGCCTGCTGGATGAAGCGCACGGCCGCGTGGCCATTCGCGAAGCGTGGACCGCGAACTCTCTCTACAGCGGTCCGTATCTGCAATCCGCGCCCGACATCATCGTCGGTTACGCCCCGGGTTACCGGGCCTCCTGGGATGCAGCCGTGGGAAAAGTGACACCCTACGTCTTCGACGACAATAAAAAGGCTTGGAGCGGAGATCATTGCGTCGATCCGCATCTGGTCCCCGGAGTGCTTCTGTCGAACCTGCAAATCGATTCCGACAATCCTGGCATTGAAGACATGGCCCCCACCGCTCTGGACCTGTTCGGCATCGCCCCGCCGGATTACATGGAGGGCAAGTGCGTGCTGCGGGTGGCGTGAGCGGAAATCCAGCACTGCGCCGGATTGGTTTGTTCGCGCTCACCGTTCTCTGCTTCTCGGCCTGCTCTCATCCCCGCTCGACCCGCGCGGCCGGAAGGAAAATGATTGTCCTGGGCCTCGATGGCATGGACCCCAACTTCCTCGAGGCCCATTGGGATGTCCTGCCCAACCTCAACCGCCTGCGCCGGACCGGCGATTTCAAGCGCCTCGGCACCACCGTTCCGCCACAGAGCCCGGTGGCGTGGTCCACCGTCGCCACCGGCCTCGACCCCGGCGGCCACGGCGTTTTCGATTTCGTGCACCGCGACCCCGCCACCCGCATGCCGGTGTTCTCCATGGCCGAAACCACCCCGCCCAAGCACACTCTGGCGATCGGCCCCTATCTGCTTCCGCTTTCCTCGGGCAGTGTCAGTTCCTCCCGCGTGGGGCGGACCTTCTGGCAGATGCTGGAAGACCACGGCATCCCTTCCACGGTGATTCGCATGCCGGCCAACTTTCCCCCCGCCGAATGCGAAGCCGATTCACTGGCCGGCATGGGCACGCCCGACATGATGGGCACTTCCGGCACGTTCACCTTTTTCACCGACGATCCGTCTGAAAAGCGCACTACCGTCCCGGCCGGCAAGATCGTGCGGGTAAAGGTATCGAACGGACGCGCGACCCTGAGTGTCGAAGGCCCGCCCAATGGCTTCCGCCGCGACAACGCCGCCGCTTCGGTCGAAATCCTCGCCCACGTCGATCCCACCGCTCAGGCCGCCCGCTTCGATCTGGGCGACCAGCAGGTGGTGCTCGGCGAGCACGAATGGTCGGATTGGCTGCGTGCCGATTTCCGCCTCCTGCCGCTGCTGAAAAGCGCTTCGGGCATCCTCCGCATCTACCTGCAGCAGGCGCATCCCTATTTGCGCGTCTACGTCAGCCCAGTCAATATCGATCCCGACAGCCCCGAGCTTCCCCTTTCTACGCCGGCAGGCTTCAGCCGGCAGCTCAGCCAGGCCTTGGGCCTTTTCTATACCCAGGGAATCGCCGAAGAGACCTCCGCCTATCGCGCCGGGCTGCTGGATAAGGACGAATTTCTGGTACAGAGCCGCAAGATTCTCTCCGACAGCCTGCGGATGTTCCGTTATGAGCTGGCGCACTTCTCCGACGGCCTGCTGTTCTACTATTTCTCGAGCACCGACCAGGCCGCCCACATGTTGTGGGGCAAGTACGATAACGATCTGCTCGACGTCTACCGAGCCGTGGATGGCGCCATCGGCGAGGCCATGGCCAAAGCCGGCAACGACACCACCCTGCTCCTGCTCTCCGATCACGGTTTCGCCCGCTTCGACCGTGCCGTGCACCTGAACACCTGGCTGATGCGCGAAGGTTTCCTCTATCTCGACGATCCGGCCAACACTGGCGATGACGAGTTGTTCGCCCACGTGGACTGGTCCCGCACGCAGGCCTACGCCATCGGGCTCAACGGCCTTTATCTGAACCGGATCGGCCGTGAGAACGGCGGCATCGTCGCGGATTCCGAAGTGCAGCAGGTGAAAGACATGATCACCCGCAAACTGCTGGAGTTCCACGACCCGCTGGACGGCCGGAGCGTGGTGGGCAAGGTCTACGATCCCGAAATCGTATTCAAGGGCCGCAACCTGAAAGTCTCGCCCGACCTGTTCATAGGCTACCATCGCGCTTACCGCGCCTCCTGGCAGACGGCCCTGGGAGCCGTGCCGAAGACTCTGATTGACGATAATACCCAGGCCTGGATTGCGGACCACTGCATGGCGTCCGATGAAGTGCCCGGGGTGTTGCTGAGCAACCGCAAGATCCGCCTGGAAAACCCGCAACTGTACGACGTGACGGCGACCATCCTCAACGAGTTTGGCATCCCTGAAAGCCCCGGGATGCTGGGGCAGACGGTCTTTTAAGTATGTGGAAACAGGGGCCTTGGGAAAAATTGGCTTCGTTCCGTAACTTTGCCCGGCGGTGGGTCGCGCGGGCCGCCGGCCGCGGGAAACGCTCATGGACAAGCTGAACGCTGCGCTCGATTCCGTGCTGGGGCTGATCTATGCAGCATTTCGCTGGTCGCCCGGGCTCGGCCTGGCGGTGATTTCGGCGGCCGCCGGCGTGGGCATGCTGTGGGTTTTTCAGAAGACTTCCAACCAGGCGGCCATCCGCTCTGTGAAACGCCGGGTGCAGGCGCACCTGCTCGAGCTGCGCATCTACCGCGACGAGCCGGCGGTGATGTGGCGCGCCCAGAAATCGCTGCTGGTTTCCAATCTCAGGTATGTGGGCCTGATGCTGCAGCCCGCGCTGATCATGGGGATTCCGTTCGCCATTCTGCTGGTGCACCTGGATGCCTTCTACGGTCGCGCGCCGCTCGCGGTGGGAGCCGATACCATCATCACCATGGGAGTCCGCGACCCGGCGGGGGCGATCCCCATGCTCGATGCGCCGCCGGGAGTGGCCGTCGAATCGCCCGCGGTGAGGGTACTCGACGAGGACCAGGTGAGCTGGCGTATTCGCCCGCAATCGGCAGTGTCCGGGCTGCTGCGCATCCGCGTGGATGGCGCCACCGTGGAGAAGCGCATCGAAGCCGGCTCGGGACCGCGGTTTGTGGCCGGGCGCAGAGTCAGCTCTCTGTGGGATGCGGTGTGGCATCCGGGTGAACCGCGCATCGGCGCCCCGCGCGTCGAGTGGGTCGATATCCGCTATCCGGGCGCCAGTGTCGAATGGCTCGGCATTCGCATGCACTGGCTGGTCTGGTTTATCGTGATTTCCATGCTGGCGGCGCTCCTGCTGAGGAAGCGTTTTCACGTGGTGCTGTAGACGGAGGTGAGGTGGAGCAGGTCTGGCTGATCGCCGCGCTCTGGCTGGGACTGGCGCTGCTGGCGGTATTCTGCGCGCACCTGGTGCGTCTGCCGACGCCGGTGTGCGAAATCGCGATCGGAGCCGTGGCACCGCTGGTGGTGGGCCCGTGGCTGGGCTGGAATCTGCTGAGTCCTTCGATTCCGTGGGTCGTTTTTCTGGCTGGATGTGGCTCTCTGCTGCTCACCTTCCTGGCTGGCACGGAGCTGGATCCCACGGTCTTGCGTGCCACCTGGCGGGAGGCCGTCCTGGTCGGGTTTGTCGGCTGCGTGGTGCCGCTATTTGGCGTGGCGGGCGCGGCGCATTATCTGCTGGGCTGGCGTCCGGCGTCCGCCTGGGTAGCCGCGGTGGCCCTTTCTACCGGATCGGTGTCGGTAGTCTACACCATCATGACCGAGATGGGTTTGAGCCATACCGGCCTGGGGCAGGGCCTGCTGGCCACCTCCTACATCAATAACCTGTTCAGCGCGATTGCCCTGGGCCTGATTCTGACGCCCTTCACCAGGCGTAGCGCGATTCTGCTGGGCGCCTGCATCGCTGCCGGCCTGCTGGCGCCGGCGATTTCCTCGCGGGTGCTGGGCCGCTTGCGCAGCCGGGCCGCGCAGCCCGACATCCGGTACCTGCTGTTTCTGCTCTTCGGATTGGGCGGCCTCTCGGTCTGGGCGGGCAGTGAGCTGGTGCTGCCGGCTTACGTCATGGGGATGGCGCTCTCCGGGCTGGTGGGCCGCAACCACACCCTGATCCACCATCTGCGGGTGATGACCTTTTCGATCCTGACGCCCTTCTACTTCCTGCGCGCCGGAACACAAGTGCACATTCCGGCGCTGGCCGCGGTGCCGTGGCTGTTCCTGGCGCTGCTGGCGGCCAAGCTGCTCTCGAAAATGGTGGGGGTTCTACCCGCGCTGCGGGTCTTCGACTACAGCCGGAAGGAAGGCATCTATTGCGGGTTCATGCTTTCGCTGGGGCTGATGCTGGGTACGGTGATCGCGACTTCGGGGTTGAACCGCGGCCTGGTGGATGCCACGCAGTATTCGCACATTGTGGCGGCGGTGGTGGCGAGCGCGGTGATCCCGGTCACCATCGCCAACACGTTCTTCGCGCCCAAACACCTCCTGCCGGAATCCGCCCGCGGCGCCGAACGAAGGCGTGAAAAAAGCCGCAGCCATCTGGTAGGCTAAGCTGAAACCGCCATGTCCACGACAGTCAAGTTGAATAAGGCTTTGTTCGCCAAAGTCAAAAAGTGCGCCAAAGCGGGTGGATACAGTTCTCCGGATGAGTTCGTCGAACACGTTCTGGAAAAGGAGCTGGCTACGCTCGAAGAAGCCGAGTCGGATGAAGAGATCGCCCGCAAGCTGAAGGGCCTGGGCTACCTGGATTGATTAATTAACCGGCTCCCGGCTCAGTAGGAAATTCGGCGCTGCCGCCGTTCCAAGTCACCACCGTCTTCCCGGTTTCCCGAGTCAGCCGAACGGCTCCGGGCGCGGGATTGTTTGAAAGATCCAATACCGCGGCCATCTGCGCGGGCAACGCGCCGCGCCAGGCGACTCGCAGAACCGGAGCCGGCTCCTGCACTCCGAATGCCCGCGAGCGCCAGCCCGCCAGAGTTTCCATGGGCGCTGTAAACGACATACGCGCGGAATCATCAGCCGACGCAAGGTGCCAGAACTGTTCCAGCAAATGCTGCCCCTCCGGGCCGTCGACCGAGTCGAGAACGGCCACGAAGCCGGGCTTCACGAAACGGATCTGCCGCCGGTGGGTGAATCCGGCATAGCGGCAGGAGGCGTCGAGGAAATCCGCGGCGGCGGAACTGCTCCAGTCGTTCCTCGAAACGGATGGTTTTTCGAGCCACCGGAAAGGTCCCGCCGGAACGGCCTGGTCGCGCTCGTCAATGCGGACGGTGTTGTGGGCCGAAGAGCCGCGGTACCGGTTGCGCTCTTCCGGACCGGAGACATAGGTGTAGGTGCCGGGATCGATCAAGACTTCGCGCGGGCCGATGCGCGCCACGAGGCTGAGCACGTCCGAATGGCTGTGGCCGCCCGATCCTTCGCCGAACGGCCCGGCCCTCACGACAATCTGCCGGTCATCGGAGAGCATTACCGCAACGCCGGCGTCGGCAAACCATCGCGATTGGGGCGGGCCGGGCGCCACGGCGGCCGGCTTACCCGCGGCCGGCTTACCCGCGGCCGGGCCAATCCACCACGCAGCCTGGCAGGCCAGATCTTCCGTTGTTCCCGCCCACTCCGGCCTTTGAAACAGCGCTGCGCAGGTGGCCAGCGTGGCGCTGCCGAAGCGCGCCCGCTCGCCGTAGGGATGAAAAACGCGGCCGCCATCGTCATCGCCGAAACCAGGCAGAATGCCGGAAGGGCCGAGCAGCGCATGCAGGTATTCCGCCATGGCCTGCAGGCGGCTATCGTACGCCGGGCCCGCCGCGCGCGACAGCACCCGGTGCAGGAGGAAAAAATCGAGTGCATAAACGTGATAGTAGGCCGATTGCTCGAAATGGCTGCCGTCCGGCCGAACCTGCCGTCCCATCTCTTCCTCTACCACGCGGCTGCCGGTGGCTGTCCACTGAGTGGCGCGAGGCCAGGCGGGAAACAGCGCGCCGAGCGCGTGCAAAGCCACGGCTTCGCCGAGCAGATGGGTATTCGGCGAGAAGTAGATCGAGAGATTCCGTTCCAGGAAGCAGCCGTGGCGATACAGCTCGGCTTGGAAGCGGCGCGCCAGAGGCTCCGGGAAAAACTCGCCGGCCAGGAGCCACAGCCAGACCCAGGAAAGCGCTCGGAAACCCACCTCCAGCGCGCTCGCCCAGTTGATGCCGCGGAGGAACGGGTTGGCATCCAGCCAGGATTCCAGTTGGCGGAAGACTTCGTCGAGAAACGCGCGCTCGCCGGTGAACCGGAAGGCCTCCGACAGCAGGACCAGGTGCTGATGGCGATTCAACTCCCAGATCAGCTTGTGATCGCCCACGCGCGCGAAATCGAGGTACGGGGAGCGGCGGAAATAGGGCGTGGCGGAGGAAATACCGTGCAAGTAATCGCGGCGCCATTCGATTTGCGGCCCGGTTTCGATCTCGATCCCCAGCACAGGCAGCCGCCCGCGCAGCATGCGCCGGGCCAGCGCTTCCACTTCCCGGGCAAAGGCGCTCCCGCCGAGGCGCGCCGCGGTCTCGACGGGATCGGGGGGCGCAGATTGGCGCGGATTTCCGGGAGGGATTTCCACACCGGGCACGGGAGGGCGCGCCAACATGGCGAGGTTGCCGGCCTCCTGCCGGACGCGGAACCAGATTTCTCGGCGGCTACGCACGGCTGAGCTGGAAGAACGGACCGATCACCGGAAGGCGGGAGAACAGCATGCTACGGTGCCCCGGCGTGACGCAAAGGAACAGGGCCACCGCACCGTAAGCCAGGCTGACCAGCCCACCCGCCACGACCAACTGGAACCAGGACGCGCCGGGCAGCCCGTTGGTCCGCAGAAGCAATGCCAGAGCGAAGGCGGGCAGCGCAGCGACCAGCGGGCGCACATAGATCCGCCGCATGTATGCCGGGAAAGAGTAGTCGAGCGCACGGCAGACGAGCCAGGGGGTGTAGACGCCGCGGACCGCGATCATCAGCGAAGCCGAAATCCAGGCCGCTCCCAAAATGCCATAGCGCGGCACTACCCAGACCAACCCCGCCACGTAGAGCAGCGCCTCCACCAGCAACCCGCGGGCGTAACCGCCGTGGCGTCCCACGCCGTACAACAACGAGCTGGAGCTGAACTGCCCGGCCAGCACCAGGGAATAGGAAAGCAGAAAAACGGGCAGCAGCGGCGCGCTACCGGCAACCATCGCCGGATTGTGGACCCAGCGCATCAGCAGCGGGCGCCCCCAGACCAGCAGGAACACCGAGAGCGGCATGAACAGCGCCAGGGAATAGCGGTTGGCGTACACGCCGAGCGCAATCGTCTCCTCGCGTTGGTCGGTTGCCGTCAGCTCGGCCGCGCTCGATCGCGTGACCATGCCCACGCGGGAAATCACGTCCGTCACCTGTTGCAGCATGCGCGAAGGCAGGCCGAAGAAGCCGACCGCGGTCTCTCCCAGGTAGTGTCCCACCGCCAGCACGCCGCTCTGCGAGAGCGCGAGGGTGGAATTGCTCGCCACGAAGGATTTCAGCCCATACCGCAGAATGTCGCCGAACATGGTCCGGCTGACATACCGGGTCCCGAGGCGCATCTGCGGAAAAGCCCGGCGGAAATTCAGGAAATTCAGCCCATAACCCAGAAGCTGCGCGGCGATGAAGACTTCGGCCATCTGCACCAGGCCGTAGCCAAGTTCGAGCACGACGAAATAACCCGACGAGCGCAGCACCACCTGCAGCACCATCACGCGGCTGGTGAGGTCGAAACGCTGGAAGCCATCGAGCGCCGAGAGGAACAGGTGCAGCATCATTTGCAGGCCGAAACACAGGCCCGTCAGCAGAATCAGAGTGCTGAACTCGTGCCGGTCGGCTTCCGCCACCTTGAAGAACCGGGCAGCGCGGATGGCCAGGATCGGCGTGGTCACCCAGATGGCCACGGCGATCATGCTGAAATAGAACAACGCCGTGTTGATTACCTGGTTGATTCTTTCGTCGTCCCTGACGGCTTGAAAGCGCGCGCAGAAATTGGTGATGGCGGGATTGAAGCCGAGATCGAAAAGCCAGAAGTATTCGAGGATCGAGAAAACCTGCAGCCAGATCCCGTAGTGTTCCGGCCCCAGCTTGCGAATCACGATAGGGGTGACTACGAACCCCATGAAGACGCTGGCCGCCACGCCGGTCCACGACCACAGAACGTTGAGGACAAACCGTTCGCCGCGCGGACGGGCGGGCTGGGTTCGAGCGGTGGATTGAGCCATGCAGGTCTCGATCGGAAACTCGCTGTGGTCGATGCTTACCGCTCCAGCGTGGTGAGAGAGAGAAGCTCCTTCTCGGCCGGAGTGCATCGCTGATGCATGCAGCACCCCTCGTTCCACCATCGCGGACGATTCTCCCAAATGGCGCGGATCGGCGTGGTCCGGATGTTGCCAACCGGAGGCTTTCCATAGCAGGTGAGCACGTCGCCGTTGGGCTGCACCTGGATGGAGCTGAGGGCCGTGCAGATGGGTTTGTGCTCGTGCGCGAGGTGGGACTGTATAGCAACCCGCATCGCATCCGGGTTGCGGAAGTAGGGAATCATGGCGTCGAGTTGGTGATAGCTGTTGCCCACCGGCAGCCCCTGGCGTTTCAGCCCGATCAACTCGTGGACTACTTCGATCGCCCGTTCCGTCTGGCGCGGCCAATTGTCGCTGTGCTCGAACCAGCGCGGGTCTTCGGGCGTGTTGTAGTTCTGCTCGATGGCCTGGTAAAAGACATCCATGCGTTCGTGCCGGCCGGCAAAGCGCGCCACTCCCGAGACTTCCTCCAGGTTATGCGACATCACCACGGTCTTCAGCCGGATGAAAAACGTGAGGCGCTTCTGCTTCCGCAGGCGCAGAAGAGTCTCGAGCGTGGTGCGGGTCTTTTCCCAGAATTTCTCGCGCCCCCGCACCTTGTCGTGTGTGGCGCTGGCCGCGTCCACCGACACCGTCACGCGCCAGGGATTGGCCAGCGCTACGCGTTCGATGCGCGACTGGTCGTCCCAATAGCCGTGCGTGAGAATCTCCATCATCAGCCCCGCCGACGCGCCGTGCGCCAGCACATCCGGGGTATACGGACGCAACAGGGCTTCGCCTCCGCTCAGGAAGACGTGCACCGGCCCGAGCCAGGAGCGCAGGTCGGATAAGACCCGCTTGTAATCGTCCGGAGCCGGCAGATCTTCCTTGCCGCGGTTCTTCCAAATGTCGCAATGCACGCAGCGCGCATTGCAGAGATTGGTCATCATGAAGCCAATGTCGGTCGGCCGGCAATGGATATTCCATCGTCCGCCTGCCGCGGTTCGCAGCCGGTAGTGAAAGGCTGTGTACGCCTTGTGGTAAAGCGCCCGGACCGGATTGGTAAGCGCGGATGGCATGGGCCAACTTGCTGCTATCGAAGGTAAACTACAGAAAACTCAAGCTCTTAGATTAACGTGAAGGACTATAGATTGCAAGGTGCGGTGAGGCAATCGGGTTCCGTCTGGTGGGCATTTTAGTACTTTCCGCCCAGGAGGCCCAGGGCGGCTGGTGCAACGGTTTACGGCCGGGCAGTGCTTTACGGCTGAGCAGTGCTGCGCTGCGGGCAGCGGCTGCGCGCTCCCAGGAGACCGGGGAGGCTATCATGGGGAGTCGCGCTCGCCGCTCAAAGATGCCCTCGGGACTTGTGCTCACCGCTCCGGAAGAGCTGCCGGAACTGACAGAGTTTTTGCTGGGTGTTTTTCATGCCTCTCCCGGCGCGCCTTTCGTGCGGCCGGAGATGATGCGCTGGAAATACTTCGTGCCGCGGCCGGATTGGGAGGGTTCGCGCAGCTACGTGACGCGCAGCGAAGGAAAGATTTCCGCGCATGGCTGCGTGGCGCCGGTTTCCTTCCGGCTGCCGGCCAACGCCGGCCGGCCCGCCGCGCTCGTAACCGGCATGCGGGTCATCGATTGGGCAGGAGGGCGGCAGGCGCCGGCGGCGGGCGTGCGGATCATGCGGGCGCTGGCGTCGCTCAGCGACACCGTGCTCGCTATCGGCGGATCGGCCGATGCCGTCGAGGTCTTCCCGAAAATCGGCTTTGCGCATCGCGGCCATGTTTCGGTCTTCGCCCGCGTGGTGCGTCCCTGGCGGCAGTTCCGTTCGGATCCTTACCCGCGCGGATGGAAAGCACCGCTGCGATTGGGGCGAAGCGTCCTGCTCAGCCTGACGCCTTTGCCCGCCGCTCCCGCGGGCTGGACGAGCCAACGGGTGGAAGGTTTCGATCAGTCCATTGGCCCGGCGCTCGCATTCGATGCTGCCGGTTTCACCAACACCGCGCGCAGCCCGGAGCTGTTGAATTACATGCTGGCCTGTCCGGAGGCGGGGTTTGCGGGCTTCGTCCTCAGCCGGCGCGGACGCATCCGAGGTTATTTTCTGCTGAGCCACGTGGCCGGCCAGACGCGCATTGCCGAAGTGCGCGTGGATTCGGAGCACGCCGAAGACTGGCAGGCGGCTTTCGCCCTGGCCACGCGGCAGGCGGCGGCCGATCCCGCCACTTGTGAGATTCTAGCGGTTTCTTCCATCGATCCCGGCAGGGAAGCCCTCCGCCGGAACGGCTATCGCTTTTGCCGGCACGACCCGATTTACCTGTTCGACCCGAAACGCCGGCTGGCGGGCGCGCCCGACCTGAACCTGGATCTCCTGGTGGGGGACGAATCCTATCTACACGTGCCCGATTATCCCTTCGAGACTTAGCGTGCCCCACACTAAGACGCTGGTTTCCGTCCTCGGCTTCGAACCCTTCCGCGTGGGGGGCGGCGAAGCCCTGGCTCGCGAGGTTTCCGTGCAACTGGCCGAACGAGGCTGGAAAAATGTTCTGTGCTTCCTCGCGCCGCCGACCGATGCCGTGCGCGAGTACCTGGACCTTCCCAACGTCACCATCGAGGTCCTGCCGGACTCCTGGAAGCTGGCGTGGAAACCCACCAAAGGGCTGGCGCGGATCCTGGCGCACTACCGCCCGGAGATCCTGCATATGCAGTTCACGGGCTTCATCAGCCCGTATCCCTGGCTGGCCAAGTGCTTCGGCGTGAAGAAGGTTTTTTTCACCGACCAGTCCTCGCGGCCGGAAGGCTACGTGGTGCGGCGCGCCCCGCTGTGGCGGCGGATCGGCACCCGCCTGGTCAACCATCCGCTCGATCGCGTCGTGTGCATCAGCGACTACGTGCGCGATTCGTGGATTGCCTATGACGTCCTGCCGGCGAGCCGTTTCGTGCGCATCTACAACAGCGTGGACGCGGCGCGATGCGCTTCCGACGGTTCCGCGCTGCGGCGCAAATACGGCATTGCAGACGACCGCCAGGTGGTGCTGCAGGTGAGCTGGGTGATCCCCGAAAAGGGTTTCGACGATCTGCTGGCGGCGGCCCGCATGGTGGTGGACCGGAACCCGGCGGTGCATTTCCTGATGGTGGGAGAGGGCGCGGACCGGCAGCGCCTGATGGCGGAGACCGAACGCGCCGGGTTGCAAAACCACGTCACGTGGACCGGCACCGTGGCGAAACCGCTCGAAAGCGGCTTGTACGCCGCCGCAGACGTGGTGTGCCAGGTTTCGCGATGGGAGGAAGCCTTCGGCTACGTAATCGCCGAAGCACTGGCGAGCGGCCGGCCGGTGATCGGCACGCGCGCGGGCGCGATCCCCGAACTGGTCAGGCACGGCGAGACCGGCCTGCTGGTAGAACGCCGCAATCCGGCCGAACTCGCCGGCCGCATCCTGGAACTGCTGTGCGACCCGGCGCTCCGCCGACGGATGGGCGAGAACGGCCGCCGCCTGGCGGTCGAGGAATTCGACCAGCGGACCAATGTCGCGCGGCTCATCCGGTTTTACGGAATCTGACCGGCGAGGATTTGCTGGTAAAACTCGACCACCGCGCGCAGGTTTTCCTGTCCATCGCCCGCCACCGGGGAACGCTTTCGGGGCGCGGACAGCGCCTCGAAGAGCGCATCACGGAGACGCGCGCGGTCCGCAACGGGAATCAGACGCACCCCCGGAGGGCGCATTCCGTTGTCGGTGGCGATGACCGGCGCGCCGAGGTACAGGGCTTCGCGTACCGAGATCGAATCGCCGTCATAGAGCGTCGTGCGCAGCATGACGTCGCAATCCTGCATGGCCGTAAGCGTAGCGGCTCGCGGCAGGTCGCCATAGAGCAGAATGTGATCCGCGTACGGTTTGGATGCGATTTTGCGGCGCAGTTGCTCTTCGAGGCTGCCGCTTCCGGCAATCACCAGGCGCACATCCGGAAAACGCGGCAGAAGGTCTTCGAGCGTGTCGATTTGCAGAGGCAGATCGTATTCCGGTTCAAGCCCTCCCACGCTGAGCAGCAGGGGCCGGTGACCCGCGGCAAAGCGCCGGAGCTTCTCGGGCACCCAGCGATCTTCCGGCTGCGAAATCGAGAAGGGCAGAATCGTGCGGATGCGCTCTGGGCGAACACCGAGCCGGAGGTACAGTGCGGCCAGCTCGGCATTCACCGCGATCAGCCCGTTCAACCGCCGGAAGACGAAACCGCGCAATGTGCGCGGCCCGGCCGTTTTCCCGGCGGGCGAGGACGGATAGCCGCCCGAATGAAACGTGAGCACTGTCTTGCGGGCCGGCAACAGACTGCAAAGAAGCGCCAGCCCGGCCAGGCGCGGCGCCAGGTCGCCGCCGAAATGGAGATGCAACAGATCCACGCGCAGGCCAGCCAGCAGCCGCGCCAAGGCGATCGCGCTCGAAGGGTAATACACGCCCGGCGCATTGCCGCGGAAGCGCGTCAGGTTGATGACTACGCACGAATGACCGTTCTCTTCCAGATACTGGCGGATGGCCACCAGGTTGGTCTGCACGCCCCCTTCGGGCGGCGGATAAGGCCCAAGTAATGCCACTCTCATCGCAGTGGGAGAATCCCTAGTATGCCGTAGCGGCGAGGCAGAGGGTGTTACCGGCTTTTGGCCGTCCGATTCCCGGGGATGCTACAGTGCATTTATGGCGGCGGCCTGAGCCGTGCCACACACTTATGTGCGGGATCGCAGGTTTCTTTCTCCGCAACCGCGGGGCTCCGGCCGAGTTAGTCCAGGCTATGTGCGGAGCCATCCGCCATCGCGGTCCTGACGACGAGGGTTTTTATATCGACGGCGGCTGCGCGATCGGTATGCGCCGCCTCAGCATCATTGATCTCAAAACCGGTCACCAGCCGATCGCCAACGAAGACGGCTCGGTGTGGATTGTTTTCAACGGGGAAATCTACAGTTACCTGGAATTGCGGAACGATCTGGAGCGCCGCGGCCACCGCTTCCAAACCCACACCGATACCGAAACGGTGGTCCACCTCTACGAGGAATACGAGGCGGACGCACCGGCTCACCTGCGCGGTATGTTTGCCCTGGCGATCTGGGATGCGCGGAGCGGCCGCCTGCTGCTGGCGCGCGACCGTTTCGGAAAGAAGCCGCTGTATTACTCGGTCCGCCCCGAAGGCCTGTATTTCGCGAGCGAACTGGCCTGCTTTCCATACACCGGCATTCCCCTCGAGCCGGACCCGGAAGCCCTCCGGCTGTATTTTCAATTCAATTACATTCCCGACCCTTACAGCGCTTACCAGGCCGTGCGTAAGCTGCCGGCGGGGTCCTGGCTGACTTACGACCGCCGGGGCGGCGTATCTACCGGCCGCTACTGGCAGCCGCCGGTTCCCGGGGTCCGGAATGGCGCGCCGCAGTCCCAAGCCGACACCGCGGCCGAAATCCGCCGGAAGTTCGACGAATCCGTTCGCATCCGCATGCTTGCCGATGTTCCCCTGGGCGCGTTTCTGAGCGGTGGAATCGACTCCAGTTCGGTGGTGGCTTCGATGGCGCTGCAATCGTCCGATCCGGTCCGCACCTTTTCCATTGGCTTCGAGGAGAGCGCCTTCAACGAACTTCCCTATGCCGCCCTGGTGGCGCGCACTTACCGCACCGAGCACCACGAGATCGTCGTGCGGCCCGATTCCGTGAGCCTGGTTCAGAAGCTGGTGGACCATTTCGGCGAGCCGTTCGGTGACTCCTCGGCCATCCCCACGTACATCGTTTCCGAGTTTGCCGCCCGTTATGTCAAGGTCGCGTTGAGCGGCGATGGCGGCGACGAGCTGTTTGGAGGGTACGATAGTTTCCTTGCCGTCAGCAGGTGGGAAGGTCTCGATCGCATTCCGATGTTCGCGCGGCGCCTGCTGAGCCATCTGGCCGACTGGCTGCCTTATTCGGCTTACGGCAAGAATTACCTGCGGATGATCAGCCGGCGCTCAGCCCTGGAGCGCTATTTCGAGTTCAATTACACCCCTTATTTTCTGCGCTCACGCTTGCTCGAACCCGAGTGGATGCTGCCCGCGGACGCGGGTTTCCTGAGAAGAGCCTTTGCCGGTTGCCTGCTGCCCGAGGATGCGGATATCCTGTCGCAGGCTATGTACTTTGAAAGCACGGCCAATCTGACCGGCGACATGCTGGTGAAGGTAGACCGGATGTCGATGGCTCATTCGCTGGAAGTCCGCTGCCCGTTACTGGACCACGAACTCGCGGAGTTGGCTGCCACCGTGCCGCACAACTGGAAGATCGCGGCCGGCCGCGGCAAGCGCATCCTCGTACAATCTCTGGCTGATCGCCTTCCTGCCGAGATCCTGGCCCGCGACAAAATGGGCTTTGGCGTGCCCCTCGCGTCGTGGTTCCGCACCGAGTTGCGCGAGTTGCTCTGGGACCACCTGACCTCGGCCCGTTTTACGTCCCGGGGCATCGCTTCGCCGGATTTCCTCCGTCACCTGCTCGAAGAGCACCAGTCCGGCCGCCGCGACAATAACCAGTGGCTATGGTCCCTGTTGATGCTGGAGTTGTGGTATCAAAAGACCCAGGCGGCAACTCCCGCCCTTGCCGCGAATTCGCCCCCGTAGTTCCGCCGCGATTCCCCAGAGCGGCCTTGGTCCACGCCGTCGCCGCCGAGCCATCCCCTACGGCGCTGATTGCCCTCCGGCGGCTTGACAATTTCCGAAGCCCCTTGTCAGACTTGATCTTACCGCCGGCGAACCGCGGGCCGGCACCTGGAGCATACCGAGTTGATTTCTCCACGACTGTTGGCGCTGGTCTGCCTCGCCCGACCCCTGTTCGCCCAGTATGCCGGTCCCGCCATTCTCAGCCGTGGAGAACCGCCCGCCGCCCTGGCCGGCACAACGCTCGACTTCCGGCCCTATCTGGAACTCGATAGCGTATACAGCACCGGTCTCGCGGGCGTAATCGTAAGTAATACCGGCGGGGTCGCAAACACTACCGGTTATGGTGTCAGCATTACCGGCGGAATCAGCGGCATTCATCGCTGGCGGCACACCAAGGTAGCTTTAGACTACCGCGGCTCGCTGTATTACTACAAACCTTCGGATTACTACGACAACGGCGACCAGAGCCTGCTCATCGGCGTCTCGCACCAGTTCACGCGCCATACCTTACTGACCCTGCGGGAAACCGCCGGGCTGTTCTCGCGCGACAATGGGCTGCCAGCCATCACTGAAGCATTGCCTTTCGATCCGACCACAACTTATATTCCCAACACGGACTTCTTCGACAACCGGACGGTCTACCTGGCTTCACAGGCAGATTTCACGATACAGAAATCAGCGCGGCTCTCGTTTGATTTCGGCGGGGATTTCTTCCTCGACCGCCGGCGTTCCACGGCGCTGTACGGCGTCACCGGCGAATCGGCCCGCGGCGACATGCAGTACCGGCTCACGCGAAATTCCACCATCGGCTTTAACTACAGCTTCGTCCGCTTTGCCTTTCACGATATCTTCAGCGACGCCGACATCCACAGCTTCAACGGAACCTATGCCGTCCGGTTGACACGACGGCTCGAGTTTACCGGTTATGCCGGCATCGCCCGCGCTGAAAGTAAGTTTATCCAGAACGTGCCGGTAGATCCGATCATTACCCAATTATTCGGCATCACCTCCACCACGGCGGTAATTTATTCGGTCAACTATTTGCCCAATATCGACGCCCGGCTTTCGGAGGTATTCCGCAAAGGCGTGGCGTACATCGGCGGTGGGCATGGGGTTACTCCCGGCAACGGCCTCTTTCTCACCACTTATATGACCCGCTTCACCGCCGGTTACACCTACACGGGCGTCCGCCGCTGGGGTTTTGCCGCGCAGGGAGAATATGATCGGGGAGACTCCATCGCCAACGTGGTAGGGATCTATGGACAGTACGGCGGGGGGCTTTCGGCTTCGCGCACCCTCACGCGTTATGTGCACGCGGTTTTCAGCGCCAGCGGCTGGCGGTATACGAGTCCCTCGATCGCGCAGTACAACCGCCCGGTATACAACGTTTCCGTAGGTATCGGCTTTTCGCCGGGCGATCTGCCGGTGCGGGTCTGGTGAGACCGCCAGTTCCATGGCTGCCGGACTGAATCGCGGCGCGCGGCTTCTGTTTCACGGGGCGGGAGGTTTGCGCCTGGTGCGGTGGCTGCATCGCAAGGGCCTACGCATTCTGATGTACCACCGCTTTCCTAACGCGGCTGGCCTGGACGCTCAGTGCCGCCATATCCGGAAATATTACGTGCCTGTATCGCTTTCCCAGGTCGATTCCTGGCTGCGTTGCGGTGGCCCTCTGCCGCCCAATGCCATGGCTGTCACGATCGACGACGGATACAGGGATTTTGGCGATGTGGCGTACCCCGTCCTGGCCGCGTGGCAGATCCCCGTGACGGTGTACCTGGTCTCGGATTTCCTGGATGGCGGGATCTGGCTGTGGGTGGACCAGGTGAGATTCGCCTTTGCGAACTCGCCGGTGCGCCGGTTCCGCACCGAACTGCCCGGCGGACAGGTGTTGGAGTTTGCGCTCGAGACGCCCGGTCAACGCCGCACGGCAGCGCGGGAAACGTGCGAGGCACTGAAGCTCCAGCCCGATTGCGTTCGCGTGACATGGCTTGGATCGATGCCGGAATGGTTGAAAATTTCGGTCCCCGCGTCGCCGCCAGTGGCTGATGCTCCGCTGTCCTGGGCGGATGTGCGCCGGATGGCCAACGGCATCGTTACTTTCGGCGCCCATACCAGGACCCATCCGGTTCTATCGCGCGTGGGATCGCAAGATGGACTGACGCGTGAGATCGAGGGGTCGAAACGGCGGATCGAAGAGGTACTGGGCCGGCCCGTGGAGCACTTTTGCTATCCCAATGGAGGCGCCAGCGATATTACTCCGGAATGCGTCGAGGCCGTGCGGCGCGCGGACTTCCGTACGGCCGTAACGACTCAGACCGGGCTCATTCACGCCGGCGACGACCAATTGCTGCTGCGGCGTATCGGAGTCGAACCCGATGCGGACCCCTTGTATTTCGGCCAATGCGCGGCGGCGTTTCGGGTATGAACCTTTCGCGTGTACGAAACCTTCTATTGTTAGACTGAAGAGTGCGCATTGCACTGCTTCAGATCAATCCAACCGCAGGGGACCTGCAGGGCAACTCGGCCCTTATCCTGCGCGCTCTGGAGGCCGCCCGGCCGCAGGCGCCTGATCTGGCAGTTACTACCGAATTAGCCCTCATGGGCTACTTACCGCGCGACTTGCTGATGAACGCCGGTTTCATCCGCCGGACGTCCGAAACGCTGGCCGCGATGGCCAAGGGGCTATCCGGCGCTCCTCCTTTGCTGGTGGGCGCAGCGACTCCGAATCCATCCGAAATGGGGCGTCCGCTTTTCAATAGCGCGGTGCTCTTGAAGGACGGCGTGGTGGGGCCTTCCTTTCACAAGACGCTGCTTCCCACATATGACGTTTTCGATGAGGACCGCTATTTCGAACCCGCCCAGGGTCCGCAGATACTCGAATTGAACGGCCGCCGTCTGGGTATCAGCATTTGCGAAGACGCCTGGAACGACCGCGATTTCTGGAAGCGGCCCCGTTATCACCGCGACCCCATAGAAGATCTGGCGCAGTCCGGCGCGGAAGTCATCGTGAATCTCTCGGCATCGCCTTTTACGGCCGGCAAGGAGATCCTGCGCGAGAACATGCTGGGCCATATGGCCGGCAAGTACCGGTTGCCGATGGTCATCGTGAATCAGGTAGGCGGCAACGATGAGCTGATCTTCGACGGGCGCAGCGCGGCTTTCGACGCCGCCGGCCATCTGTGCGCGCGCGCCAAGGGTTTCGCAGAGGATGTGGTGGTGGTGGACACGTCCGCCTGTTCGGGACCTATCTCCCCCGATGATTTCGAGCCGGAGTCTGAAATCTGGCACGCGCTGGTATTGGGCGTTCGCGATTACGCGCGCAAGACCGGATTCACCCGCACGCTGCTGGGCCTTTCGGGCGGCATCGATTCGGCGCTGACGGCCGCCATCGCCGCGGATGCCATAGGACCGGAGAATGTACTCGGCGTTCTCATGCCCTCCCTCTATTCCAGTTCAGGCAGCGTCAAGGACTCGGAACGGCTGGCGTCGAATTTGGGCATCCGCACGCTAACGCTCCCCATTTCGGATATCGTGAGCACCTATGAGCACACCCTGGCCGACGCCTTCCGCGGCTACCCTCCCGGAGTGGCCGAGGAAAACATCCAATCGCGCATTCGGGGCAACCTGCTCATGGCCCTCTCAAACAAATATGGTTCGTTGCTCCTGACCACTGGGAACAAATCGGAGCTTGCCGTGGGATACTGCACCCTCTACGGCGACATGAATGGCGGGCTGGCAGTGATCGCGGATCTGCCGAAGCTCATGGTTTATCGCGTGGCACAATGGCGCAACTGCCGCAAGCCCGACATTCCCCGGGAGATTTTCACCAAGCCACCGTCGGCCGAGCTGCGGCCTGGCCAAACCGACCAGGATAGCCTTCCGCCTTACGAAGTGCTGGATCCGATTCTGGAATTGCACGTCGAGCAATGCCAGTCCGCTGAAGAGATCATTGCCCGGGGCTACGATGAAGCCACGGTCCGCCGCGTCCTCCGCCTGGTGCGCATGGCCGAATTCAAGCGCAAGCAGGCCGCGCCGGTCTTGAAGGTGACTTCCAGGGCATTCGGTCTCGGCTGGCGGATGCCCATCGTCCGCCAGGAGTAGTTCCCGCAGTTGATTCCATCAACCCGTTGGCTTGTACCGTACGGAACAACTACGTCAATATGGGTATAATGTCGGCTTAACGCTGGCTTGCTTCGGTCCACCGGATGATTCGCCTATTTCGTGTCTTCGTCCCCGTCGGCACCCTGATCCTGCTTCTTTCGGAAATAATGTTGATCTTTTCAGCATTCATTCTGGCGACTTACATCATCTTGGACGTCGATCCCAAAATCTACCTGCTTTATGAAGGCGGCCTCATCAGCATCACCCTGGTTCTTCTGAGCATCCTGGTCGGTCTGTACCTACACGACCTTTACTCCGAAATCTTCGTGAAATCGCGGATCGCACTACTGCAGCAATTGTGCCTGGTGATCGGCATTGCGTTCCTCGCCCAAGGCTTCATCGCCTATCTCAGCCGCAATCTCCGAATGCCCATCCATGTGATGATTCTCGGCAGCTTCCTGGCTTTGATTGCCATCTACGCCTGGCGGGTATTTTTTAGCGCCTATTCCGTCCGCGTCGTCGGGCGCGACAGTCTGCTTTTGGTCGGAGGGAGCCCGGTACTGGAGGAAATCGGCCAATACATCGTCGATCACCCGGAAAAAGGCCTCTCGATTACTGGTTATGTGGACGACTTTCATGACCAGGACTTCCAGCTTCCCGGAGCCAAAGTTCTCGGCCCTATGACTGCTTTGCGGCAGATCGTCGATAGGACCCAGCCCAACCGAATCGTGGTCGGAATGTTCGAGCGTCGCAACCGCTTGCCCGTTGGAGAACTGCTCAGCCTCCGTTTCGCCGGCCACATCATCGAGGAAGCCTCTACCGCCTACGAAACCCTGTGCGGTCGTATCTGCCTCAACGAACTGCGCCCCTCGCATCTGATTTATACCGGCGAGCTCGGACCGAGCCGCACCGTGCTGGTCTACCAGCAGTTCACGAACCTCGCGGCGGCCGTTACCGGCATTATTCTGACCTCTCCGTTGATGCTCATCAGCGCGCTTGCCGTGCGCTTCTCTTCACCCGGTCCGATCCTCTACCGGCAGACCCGCGTCGGCCTGAATGGCGTGCCGTTCACCCTGTACAAATTCCGCTCCATGTGGGCCGATGCCGAAGCCAACACGGGAGCCGTGTGGGCCAGCAAGGATGACCGTCGGATCACCCCGGCCGGCCGAGTCCTGCGCAAGCTACGGCTGGACGAGCTGCCTCAGCTCTTCAATGTGCTCAAAGGCGAGATGGCGATCGTGGGACCGAGGCCGGAAAGGCCCGAATTTGTCAAGACCCTTTCCGAGCAGATCCCGTACTACCATCAGCGCCACGCGGTCCTGCCAGGCATCACCGGTTGGGCGCAAATCAACTTTAAGTACGGCGATACCCTAGAAGATACTGTTACTAAGTTGGAATTCGACCTCTATTACATCAAGAACATGTCGGCCGGCCTGGATCTATACATCCTTTTCCACACCCTCAAGGCCATGCTGCTCTCGCGCGGCGCTCAATAGTCGGCTGTCTGGCCACTACCTGCGGGTTCGCGTCAGGGCGTCACCGCCACTTGTACACCGCTTTGTGCCAGGACCTGATTGCTCGCGTTCCTGTATTTGACCTGATAATACACAATGCGCTGGGAGATTTCCGGAATACTGATCGAGCATCCCGTCGCGCAGGACGCCCCCGTCAATCCACTTTCGGCGCCGCCTGTGCCCTCACTTGCGAACAGAAACGGCGTCGTGCCAATCGTCGCGTTCGCCGCCACGCACGTATCTTGCCTAGTCGTGCAATAGAACTGATTCGGCTCGCCGTTCTCCATGTATCCAAACTCCACGATGGCATTGGTGGCGCCCAGTCCGGCTGGGGGCGTCAGATTGAGCGCCAGCGGCAGGAAGGTGTTTCTCACGACCGAATCCTGGGCGGGATAGGGCGGCAGTTTACCAGCCAGGACCGTATCCTCTACACCGTTCACGGCCACTGCCCGGAACAGCAGCCAAGAACCATCCGGCAGCACCCGTACATTCTCGTTTACGTCCAGGTCCCGCTGCCGCTTCAGGCCCTTCGTTAAGGCGCGGCCCAGCGCTCCCGTGGTATCGGTCCCGGAATAACCGACCTGGGAAATGGCGTTCAGGTAGGCGCCGGTATTGAAGACGCACATGTCGTTCTGCGAGCCGCAACCGTACGTGCTTCCTGAGAGCGGCATGGCGTAAGGACAATTGAAATAAATGTCTCCTTGCGAGGACCCCGATCGGCATTCTCCAGCGTTCCGCGCGATACAGTACTGGTATGAATTCGCAATAGTCGTCCCGATGAGATTCCCGGTAGCCGGAGAGCTGATGTCGACCAACGGTTGGGTGCCGCAGAATGCCAGGGTCGCCTGAAGCTTTCGGTTGATCCCATTCAGCAAGCCGCTCGCGCCGCTGATGTTCGTGAGGTTGTCTCCATCGGTTGTCGTTGAGGTGAATTTGAAGAGCTGGCCGGAAATCAGCGTGGCGGGCCCGTTGATTCCGCTGCCTATGCTGGAAGCCGGCCGCGAATCATTGAACCATTCGGCCGGAGCCGCGTCCTGTGAGGCGCTGGGGTGGTCCTGCGCCGCTTCAATGTAGGAAGTTATGCCGCGCACTCCAGCAAATGGCGGCGACAGCGCTTCATAGGTGTTCGGCAGTCCGTAGCCGCTGCCGTTCAGAACGGCGTATCCGCCACCCGGCGGGTCCGCACTGTTGCCGTTGTACCCGTCGCCGCCAATCACAAAATTCGGCCGGGCCAGCGAATGGTCGTAATAATAATAGGTCGTGATCGTCGTCCCGCTGCTGTTCAATCCATGCGGGTCCGCAGCGTAATTCCAATACCATCCGCCGCTGCCGTAGGGCGGCTCCGCACCACAATACGCTTCCAGCACCAATGTTCCAGAATACGCCAGCGGAACGCTCGAAAAGCCGCCCGATGGATATGCCCGCTGAAATGTCCAGTTGTTGCCCGCCTTATTGAGCAGATACAGCAGCTCGTTGTGCCCCTGCACGATGAAGATGTCCCCCACCGCCGCGTTCTGCAGGTACCCCCAGGAGCCGTTCTTCGGGCAACCTAAGGTATCCGGCGCTGCAGGCGAAGGATTGCACGGTTCACCATCTACTGTCACTTGGTCGCAGCCGGCAGTGCCGCTCGGGCATATACCCGTGCCTGCCGAGATCGAGGGTGTCGCGGTTAAGCTCCCGCTGATCACAGTAGAAATCATTCCGCCGCCTCCGCCTACGCCCGGCGTCGTGCCCATGAATTTGCCGCTTATCCAAGCCGTGTTCGATTGGCCGGCATATTCCAGGTCGTGCAGCACGCACCAGCGGCACGGTGCAACCGCCCAGGTACTTTGCGCCGCTACTACGCACCCGGGAAGCCCTCCTGCCACGCAACCCGGCGCGGTTCCCACCAGGGTCGGGTTGAACACAACGATCCAAGCCAGTGTGTCCTGCCCGCCTTCCACGCAGTTCATGACGATGTTTCCATTCTGCAGTCCAGAGATGCCACAGCCATTGGCAAACACCGCGCGGCTGAACGACGGCGTGTAGTCCGCCGTGAAGTTCGCGAGGAGGGTCAGGAAATCAGCTCCCGCTGTATTCGGAGTCAGATTCGAGCACGAAAATGACAGGTTGCCGGTGGTGTTGTTGCTGGTCATGGCGCACGACAGGATGATTTCATTCCCCAGCAGGTCCGTAGCGGTGCAGTACATGGTCTCGGGCGCGGTCGCGGTCGTGCCCACCAGTGTCGTGGACTGGTTGTTGCAATAGCTCCCCGCATGCCAGCCGTTCGTCCCGGATTGGCCCGGCAGCAGCGTCGTGCCAAGATAATTCCCCACACCGGTCGTATGGTCGATCCAGTAAATCTGCGCGCTCGGCAGAATGCAGTGGTACCCCAGATCGCCTGTGGCCGTATTCTGGGTCAGCGTCGTGCTGCAGACCTGCGCTTCGCCGCCCGAGGTCCAGTTGATCGACGATTCCGCGCCGACCGTGTATTTGGCATATTGCAGGTTGATCGTATCGGTGCTTGCCGTCTGCTTCCGCACCAGGAAGCCGAAATTGTTGGCTGAGTACGAAGCGCCGGTCTGCGGCAAGCTCAACGAAGGCGCGCAGGAAGAAGGGACGATCGCCAGGCTCCCGGTACCTACGGCTCCCGAAATCGTGCAAAGCGATCCCGCGATCGTGATTCGGCTGCCGGTGGTCCAGTTCGGGTAGAAAGGCGCGCCCCCGGTCCAGGTAACGTTGCCGGAACCGTCCACATTTACGGTTCCCGCACGTTGCAGCATGTCGCCGTACACCACCTCGTTCACCCCCACCGGCGGATTCACCCCGGCGGGCGTCCACGACGCCAGAATCGGAGCCGTGCTGCCGGCCGTGGCGAACGTCGAGGGCAGGGCCGCGGTCCCCAGCGGAACGGACACGAGGTTGGCGGTGGCATTGCTCGGCCAGCAGTTCACTCCGTTGACCGTGAGGCACACCTGGATGTTGGCGTCGGCACCGCTGCACGTCCCGCTGCACCACGCGAGAGCCGAAAACACAACCGAATCGATAGGATTGCCGCCGCTATTGGTGAGGTTCTGGTCCGTCACCGCCAGCCAATCGGAGGTCGTGCCGCTGTAGGACGCATAATTTGAATCGTTGGCCAGAATATTGCCCGCATTGCTCCAGGTTCCACTGGGGTTGTACACCTGTGTAAACGAATGATCCCCGGCAGGCGCGTTCGCCGTTGGCTGATCCTGGGGCATCGTCACGCGCTGCAAGAGCATCCCGGTTTGCGGATCGATTACGCCCTCGCTTCGCCCCGTTGTGTTGTTCCAGTTCAGGAACTGCGGCCAGGCGTATTGACCGCCCGGCACATAATATCCACTCAATGCCGCGCCGTGGCTCGATGGAAGGTCTTCGTTGTAGGTGTTGCCGAGCGCAATATTGGCGGTCATGAACGTCCCGTTCATCTGGGTCGAGTCGCAATTGATCTGGTAATAGTGCAGCGTATTGGCCTGCAATGCCCGCGAATACCAGTTGCTGTCGCTTCCCCGCATGGCCACCCGCTGCCCCACCACGAACGTGCGCGACGGGCCATTCGCAACAGTGCCGACCCGGCTGTCCAGGTTGGATCCCGAAAACAGGCTCGGATCCACGTCGTGCACAAGCGGAGTCATTGTGGGAGATTGGCTCACCGCTACAGTGCACGTATTTGGACTCGGTGCATTGTAGCTGATGGCCGCCTGAGTGTTCGTCGCGCCGGTAACACTCGCCATGCTGTACGTTACCGCGCGGGGGATAGTCACCCCCCGCACGCCCATATCCTGCCGGACCACGTTCATTTCCTGAATCAACTCCGCACCGGATAACTGACGGTTCCAAATCAGCAGTTCCCCCAGCGTTCCGTTCAGCGACTGGCTGGCGCTCCCGAGTGTCAGGTCCGAGGAACTCCAGGCGCCCGTCACGCCCGACGCCGTCACGGTTGGCGTCAATGGCAAGGTGGATCCAATCGCATCGGCGCCATACACCGCCACGTTTCCACTGCCATCGCGCGTAATCGCGATGCCGCCAAAACTCCCGTCCGCGATCGAGACCGACCCAATAGCGGTTCCCTTGACACTCACGGTCCAACTCGCGGTGCTCCCGTTGCGAATGATCGAAAGGTCGCCCGCCTTGTTCAGTACCACCTCGCCGCTCACCGCCGGATTGATTGTGGTGCTGCCCACCTGGTAAGGATAATGTCCGAACACCACAATTGCCGTGAAGGCGCCCAATTGCTCATTGTATGGCGTTGTCATTCCGATGCTTTGCTGGCCGACCCAGCTCAGGCCGTCCGTATAGTTGTTATTGGTAGGCTGCCCGAAGTTGATCAGGCCGTATGGGCTGAACAATAACGGTACCGTAGGGTACGAACTGGCGTAATTCCACGCGCCGCGCAGATCGTTCGGACTGCGGTTCACCAGGCTGTACGTACCGGTTGAATCCTGAAAATCGTAGAACAGCCGCAAGCCGGTCGCATTGTGGCCATCGCGCGAGTTGCTGCTCACCTGCGGCCTGCCCACGGATGCCACCGCTGGAACCAGCGTCACGTTGCGGAAAAACATCGAATAACTGTCGCTGGCGGGCGTCCCAATGGAACCGTTGAAAAGCCCGCCAGAAGTTGCCCAGGTAAGATTCACCACCAAAGGGCTGCTCGACAACTTGGCATAAGTCGGCGTAATCGTGTTTGGAAAGCCTGTAGTCTGTTGGGTATAGAACTTATCGACTCCAATGAAGCCGATGAGCTTGGGAATGCCCCAAGGGTATGGCCCGAGGTCGTAAATTGCCGTGCCGGCTTGCGGGTTGGCCTGATGATTGTTGACCGGCACATACACGGAGATAATGAAGCGATTGAAGTCGGGCAGGTAGCTGATGGTCGCCTTGTACGCCAGCGATGAGCCCATATCATATGGGCCGCCGGTCAATGCCGTGCAGGAAGTGGAGAACTGTCCCGCGCCGGCGTTATAGGCCGTGATCCAGGAAGCGTCTGAAACATCGGTTGATCCCTGTGCCCCGGAAAAGCACTGCCAATCGGCCACCCTTTGCAGCGGCAGATTTTCGATCCGCACCCGCCAAAGGCTGTTGTAGAGTCCCAACCAGTATGACCAGCCGTCCATATTGGCTGTCCAGCTACAGGCATATTGCCCGTTTGCTCCACCGTAGTCCTGGCACGGCTCGATCGGGACCATAGGAGCAAGGCCCGATCCGAAGCTCGGATTGAATACCTGCTGGGCCATCGACCGCATGTACGTGATCGTGGCGCCGGATGGCGAACAGTTGCCACTCCCGTTCCCAGAAATCGTATACTGCACCTGGGTCGAGGTCCAGGAAGTCAGGGCATAGTCGCCATCCGCGCCCGGCGAGCAACCCGCCCCTGAGACCTTCACCACGGCGCCCGCCGGTGGGTTCAGCGCGGTCGTCAGGGTTACCGTAGAGCCCGATATGCTCGCCGCGGTAATCGAAGCCGTCACCTGGGGCGGCGCATCGAATCCCGCCGCGCCCACGGAGTATGGCCCGGTGTTGCTGGAAGGGGCAATCGTATGCGCGAAAGTGTCGTTAGTCTTGAACAGATTCCAGGTGCCGCAGCAAAGCGGCGAGCCATTGTATTGGCCCATCGGCCAGTACACCGTGCCGCGAACCGACGCCAGGCCGATGTGGTACCAGTGTCCAAGCAAGGCCGCCGAGCCCGGCACATAGGTCGAGGTTATCTGGGTCGGGTTGAAAAACTTCGGGATCGTCAGCGGATAGGGGCCACCGTTGGTCCATTGGATGAACTGCACGTTCTGATATCCATTCGCCGCTTTGACCCCGTAGCAGTCTTCGCACGATCCCAACCACCCGGTTGGCGTCCAGGTCCCGTACTCCGTGTCGCCGTCCAGGAAAATGCCGGTGCTCGGCAGCCCGTTCGATCCGTTATACAGATCGTTGAACCGGGTGCTCGGCGATACGTAGGCAATGGCCGGCGCAATCGATGCCGCCGGCGTTTGGGTAGTCGCCGAAGCTGCGGTGGCGCTTGTACTCCCGCTAGCGTTGGTCGTATAGACCGTGCATATGTAAGCCGTATTCGGTGCGAGTCCGGTGACCGCGATTGAATGGTTCGTCACTCCCCAGCCTGTCCCGTAGTTGTACGGATGAAGCACCGGCGTGCTGATCGCCGACCCGCCGGCCGACGGAGTACAGCTCACTTGCGACGTTCCGGCACTGCCGGTGACCCAGGTGCACAGGAGAGACGAAGAGGAATTGGCCGAGCAACTCGGCCCGCCTGTAATCGCCGGAGCCGTGGAAGTGCCGGCATAAGTCGCGGTGGCGCCGCTCGATGTATCCGTGATCGTAACGGTTCCCGGGCTGCTCTGCGGAACGATCAGTGTCGCAGTCGCCGACGTATTCGATGTGATCGAAACCGCTTGCAGGATCGCGCCCGAGACCCCGCTGGTCGTAAACAGGCTCGACGGCGAGGCGTCGCTCCATGCTGTATTCTGCCCCGTGAATGTAATGCCGGTGTTTGCACCAACCGCTCCGGTTGCGGGGGTGATCGAGAACGACTCCACCTGGGTCACCGCCGTCGCCGAACAACTCGGATCGGTGATCGTGAGTTCCCCGGTGCTGGAGCCGGTCGCAATGACCAGCGTGGCCGACGTCGCGCTCGCAACCGATTGACTCACGATGCTCGCTCCCGCAAGACCACTCAACGTAAAGCTGGGCGATCCCGGTGTACCGGGTGTCCAGGAGGTGCCTGTGCCCGTCAGTGTCAGGGTGGCACTACCGCTATTCGCTGCGATTGCCAGGGGTGAGACGGCAAGCGACGATTGGTGAGGTTCAAACGCCCATTGAAGCGCCACCTGCATTCCTCCTCCCTGATAGGTCCAGGAAGGCGTCACGCTGCTCGCACTGGGATTTACGTAGTAACCCATTGCCCCGCCATAATAGTTCCCGGCGGAGTACACCACCTCATCGCTGATCGAAAACGGGTTGTTGATCGAAACCGGGTACAGGGTGCTCATCCCCGCGCTTCCAGTGCAAGCCACGACCAGGTCGTACGGTTGGCTGGTGGTGATTGCCCCGGCTGAAGCCACCGTAGCTACGCCATGCGCGGATTGCGTTCCAGCCGTCGCATCGTAAGGGCTACCCGATGCGATACCCGAAAACCCCGCCACTTCCATACTGGCGTACTGCGCCGAGCCGCTCAGTGTAAATGTCATGCTGCTCGTCACGCTCGCGTTCGCTGCGTAGAACGCCGTTGTCCGGGTGCTGCCGCTGTCGTTATAGGTCGATACCCAGGTGTTGCCGCTGCTGTCGCTGATCGTGGGCGCAACACCCGCACTCGCATTCACGCAGACTGCCAGGAAATTGGCCCCCGTCATGTTAATGCCCGATGCGGAGATCGGAAGGCTGGCGCCATCCGCCGTCCCATGATTCACCAGGCCAGGTTGAGCCGCTGCCGGCACTGTGAACACAACGAAGGCCGCGAGACGCCGAACCGCTGCGTTTCTCATTGCCATGTGCCCCCGCAAATGGCAACCTCCAGCGCGCCCGCTGTCAGGTTGGTCGTGCTGCCCGTCCCCAGGTTTCCGGGATTCGCATTCGTAACCGACACCATAAGGTAGATATCGTGAGAAGCGAGGGTCGCCGGCTGTCCGTCGACGTTATCCGCCTTGAAATTGGGCGAGGCCTGCATCAGGGCAAGCGGCTGAATGTAGTACGCGGTCGAAGAAAGCGTACCGATGCTTGCGGCCAGAGCCGTAACCGTTCCGCTCCCCGATGTAAACTCCGTGGCTTCATTCATCAGAATCGACGTGGGAAACCAATATGCCGGCACGGTCGCTAACCGGATCTGCTGGGCCGTCGATGCGGCCGTGAAAGCTGTATAGGGAATCGTTATCTTCGACGTGCAATTAACTCCCAACTGGCGCTCCGTCCCACCGCCGAAGATGTTGGAATAAATCATCCCCTGCCCGTTCAGCCCGCCTGCTCCGCTGTTGCTTTGTATGCTGCCCGCCACACCGCCCGGGGTTGCACCGGTGCCCTGTTGCGTCCAGGTATTAGCAGCCGTGCACAGATACTTGTTTTGTCCCGCTGCGGCATCCATCGCAAAGTACTCCTCACCGGCTGCGCAGGTCGAGGGCAACTGGGCTATCGTTCCCCGCCTGGCAGGTAACGTATGTGCCGCGCCGCCGAAATCCTGGGTTCCCGTTGTATACGTGTTGGATTGGTTGGTCTGCACTACGGTCGGACCAGTGTTCCCGCTCCCTGACGCGGTCGTCCATGTCCCAGGCGATCCCGTGCAGTAACTGAGATTCTGCCCGGCCGCAGCATCCGTTGCGAAATACATTTGTCCCGCGGTGCACGCCGCCGGCCTCGCGGCTAACAGTCCGGTCGCCATCGGTACCGTGCTGGCCGCTCCGCTAAAATCCACCGTGGCTGTCGAGCCGGTCGATTTCACGATCCCCGTGAACACTCTTCCGCCATTCACCGTCGTCTGTGCGTAACACGTAATCGCCCAGAAACCCAATGCCCATGTGATCTTCTTCTTCATGTAAAATCCTCGAATTCCCTCAGAAACTCCGCACATCGGCGGCGGTGAAAGTGTTGCTGGCCGCCGTTACCGTAGCGGCCGACAGGTTACATAAGCGCACCGACAGGGTCCCAGTTGCCGAGATCCACATCGTGCCGAGCAACCCGGACGGCAGACTGGCCGGCCAACCGGGAGCCACTGCATCGCCCGGTGCCGCCCCTGGGAAGGAAATAGTCTGATCGGCAGCACAAGTCCCGGCATTAATGCTCGGAAAGCTCAGCGTCGCGCCGGCTTTCAGGTACGTCGGCACAACCGCTGTGTTCACGCCCACCTGCAATGCCGGTCCGCTGGCGCTTACCAATATGCCCGTGCCGGCCGTTACATACTGGCCGCCCAAAAACGCCCGGTAATCCATCGGCCCGCTCGCGGACCAGACATTGTTTGCAGCCGCCCAGGTAAACAGGGGCACAGCGTTCGGCGGAAACGCCGTGATGCCGCTGACCGCCGTACACCCCGTACAACTCACTGCCAGGTTATGTCCGACGGTCAGAAGGCCGTTTACGTCCACATAAAAGTACGCCGTGCCGCTCCCGCCGGCGAGTGTCACCGTCGCCCCGCTCGTAAACGAATATATCTGCCCACCCACCCGCACGTTGCAAGGCGCCGCGGTTGAGCAATTCCCCCCAATGGTCAGGGTCGTGGAGTTGTTGCTCACCACCGCAAAGTCCCTGAGCTGCGCCGCCATTATCGCTCCGCCGCTTCCCGCCCCTCCGCTCGATACCACGCAACGCCCGCTCTGCGCCTGCGCGAAGTTAATCGTCACATCGTAAGTGGTCAAGTTGACGGAGACCGTATTGGGATCCACCTCCATAGCCGGAGTTTCCGTGTCGTAGCAGTTCACTGCCACGTTCGCCGTGTTCAACTGATGGGCTGCGCCGGCAATCGTCACGCTGGTTTGCGAGGTAAAGCTGGTGGCATAGCCGCCCCCGCCGCCCGCAACGGACCATGTGCTCCCGTTAAAGGTTTTCAACACATTGCCGGCGTTGGCATCCACCGCCAGGTCTCCTGCTACGGGGTTCGTGGGCAACGTTCCGGGTGTCAGACTCAACCCAGCGGTGCTCGCGCTGGGCACCATCGTCTGCTTCGCCCCTGCGGCATATGTGTTGGAGAAACCGAGGCCGATTCCCCCTCCACCCCCTTCCCCTCCGCCGCTCGATACCACGCACCGCCCGCTCTGGGGGTTGGCGAAGGTAACACTAACATCGAACGTCGAGGCATTCACCGCAACGTTGTTCGGCTCTACCTCCATCGCCGGGCTCTCCGTGTCGTAGCATGTCACCACCACGTTCGCGGTGTTCAACTGATGCGCCGTTCCGGGGATCGTCACCGTCGTCTGCGAAGTGAAACTGCTCGAGTAGGCGCCGCGCCCGCCTGCACCTCCCTCTAGCGACCACGTATTCGCCGAGGTACAGGCGTACACGTTTTGCCCCGCCGGAGCATCGGTTTTCAAAAACATGGCGCCTGTCGAACAACTTCCCGGCAGCGACGTGCCGGTCTGCATTGGTTTGGTGAAGGTCGCCGCCGAAAAGTCGACGCTCTTACTCTGCGTGCGGAGGTCCACTTGTGTTTGGGCTATTCCGTAGCTAACTACAGCGGCCACCAACGCGCTGCGGCATGTCACACTCAGAAGTCTCATGGATTGGAAGTTACCTGCGGGAGGGCTTCGGTAGCCTCTCTCATCCGACGTGTATCATGCGAGGTCCGGCTCACTCGCCACCAATACCGGTAACTTCGTGAAACCACTAGGCAGGATTCTTCTTCAAACTTGTGACTGCCGATTCCGGCTCTATCAATTCAATCTCGGCGCCTTCTCCAAAATCCGATCGAAGCACAGGGACACCTGCTCCCACGAATACCGGCTCGAGACCATCTCCCACGCGGCCGCGGCAATCTGCTGCCGCGCAGCCAAATCTCCCAACAGCTCCAGACAGCACTCCGCAAATGCGACCCCCGATTCCGCGATGCGGATATCTTCAGGCGGATGCACCGTCAGACCCTCCGCGCCTACCGGCGTGGATACTACCGGCACCCCCGCCGCCATCGACTCGTAGATCTTCAGGCGTGTTCCTCCACCGATGCGCAGCGGGACAATCGAGACCGTCGATCCCCAGAGATACGGCCTGATGTCCGGGATCGTGCCCGTCACTTCGATGCCCCGGTCCGCTTCCGCCAGGCGCCGGATCGCGGGTGGCGGCAGCCGTCCGGCAATCGTCAGCGTGCACCCCGCGCGCCGCCGGCGGATCACGGGTAACACCTCGCGCGCGAACCATAGTATGCCGTCAATATTCGGCATCCAGTCCATAGACCCGACAAAAACCAGGTCAGACGTACACTCGCAGCCGCCTTCAGGCTTCTGAAAATACTCCAGGTTGACCCCCGTCGGGATAACCGAAATCCGGTTCACGTGAAACAGCTCGCGCATTTCCTGCGCGTCGGTTTCCGAAACCGCCACGATGTGCCCAGCTGCCCGGCTCACCCGGCCCTCGTACTCTAACATCCGCCGCGCCTGGATTCCGTTGTACCAACGGCTCCAGGCGTTTCCCGAATGCTCTACGCGCCGCTGCCAGATCATCGTCTCCACGTTGTGCTGGAAAAACACCGCCCGCTCCAGACGCGGAAAGTAACTCGTCGGTGCTAAGTGATCGACCACCGCCCTATCGAACTGCTGCCGCGTGATGAGCTCTTCCAGATACCTTTGCATGTCGGGCGGGCGAAATCGTTCCACAGCTACCGGTACCCGAGATATCAGTCCCCGCATCAGTTCCAGCCAGAACGCCGCCGAATGCTTATCCGCTATCTTGTGCCTGACAGGGTATGACTTGGTAGAATACTCCTCCGCTCGAGCCGGGCCTTCCGGATACCTCGGATCGGCAATCGCCACATAGTGAATCTCATGCCGCCGGTGTAAATGACGCAACATCTCGAGCGTACGGATTTGTCCGCCCTTGGTCGTGGGATGCATGAAATTCGTGTTCACCCAGAGAAGCTTCATGGCTTGGGGGCGTGCGCGGATTCCACGAGCAAGCCATCCCAGACTCGCTCCCGCCGCCCGGCGAGAAACACGTCGCCCCAAACCTGGAGGTTCACCAGACGCCAGATCCGGTCGGTGGCATCCTCCGTGCCCTCCTGCTGCCGTGCTACCACCTCATCCAAAGCGGCCCGTTCCACATAAGCGGCCACCAGCCCGTCCGGATCCTTCAGCCAATCGAACAGTCTTTGCGCGCGGCGGTCCATGAGCCACTGGCGCAGCGGCGTCGGAAATCCCAGCTTCCGGCGATAGATGATTTCCTTCGGAATCAATCCCTCTACCGCCCGCTTCACGATGTACTTGCCTGCCCTATTCCTGATCTTCAGCTCTTCCGGCACCCGTGTCGAGAACTCCACGAATTCGTGATCCAGAAACGGCACGCGGCTTTCGATGGATGTCGCCATGCTCATCTGATCCTGCTTCATGAGAAGTTCGACGAGATAAGTCTTCTGGTCGGTGTAGAGCAGCCGCGACAGAGATCCCCAGCCCTCCGTGCGCTTCCAGTACCGCAGGAAATTGGCATACGCCGCAGGCTCGGCCGAGGCAAACGCGGAGTAGAAATTGTCCAGATACAGCCCTTCAAGAGTTTCTTCTCGACCCAAAAAAGTGTGCTGCAGCTTTCGCCGCGCGTTCCGCGACAGCAGCGTACTCGTCGCCAGCCATCGCCGGATAGCCCGGCGCAGCGCCACCGGCAGAACGCGGTAGTACCGCAGCATGTTCTGGTTCAGGTCAAAGAAGTGATACCGCGCGTAACCGGCGAACATCTCGTCGCTTCCCTCCCCGGTGAGCACCACCTTCACCTGACGCGAGGCAAGCTCCGAAACAAAATACAAAGAAACGCTGGAAGGCCATGTAATAGGTTCATCTTCATGCCATACTAATTTCGGCAGGGCGTTGAAGAAGTCATCCATGGAAATCGTAACTTCATGGTGATCCGAGCCTATCGCCTCAGCTACCCGCCGCGCATAACTCAACTCGCTGTAGGCGGTTTCCTGGTAGCCCACTGAGAATGTTTTCACTGCGCTGCCGGTGTGCCGTCTCATGATCGCCGCGATGGCGCTGGAATCGAGGCCTCCCGAAAGAAAGACGCCCAGCGGTACGTCGCTCATCATGCGCATGCGGACGGTTTCTTCCAGCCGTTCCCGGCACTCGCTAATCCAGGCCGCGTCGCTTTGTTTGATGTCACCCACCGGCGCCGGAATGTCCCAGTATTGGCGAATGTGGAGCTGCGGCCGGACTTCGTTCAGGTCTAGCGTCAGGTGGTGACCCGGCATCAGCTTCCGGATACCGGAGAACATCGTCCGCTCTTCGCTGATATAGCCGAAGGCCAGGTACTCGGGCAGCAGTGCGTCTGCGAGCTGCGGCGAGACCGCCGGGTGCGCCAGCACCGCCTTGATCTCCGAGCCGAACACGAAGTTCCGGCCGTCCCAGTAATAGTAGAAGGGCTTCTTGCCCAGCCGGTCGCGCGCACAGAAGAGCCGGCGCTTCTCGCTGTCCCACAGGGCGAAGGCGAACATGCCTCGAAACAGCTTGACGCACTCCGGTCCGTGCTCTTCATACGCATGCACCACAGTTTCGGTGTCGCATCGCGTCACGTACCGATGGCCGCTTCTCTCCAGCGCCGGCCGCAGCGCCGCGTGGTTGAAAATTTCACCGTTGTAGATAATCCACGTTCGGCCGTTCTCGTTCGACATCGGCTGATGCCCGCCGGCCACGTCGATGATGCTCAGACGCCGATGCCCCAGCGAGGCCCACTGGTCCTGGTAGTAGCCTGAGTCATCCGGACCGCGGTGACGGATGGCGTCCGTCATGCGCTGCAGCACGGCCCGGTTCTCAGGCGCCGGCTCGGCGGTTAGGTAACCTGCGATTCCGCACATTGGGCAACGCCTGTCCGTCCGAGAGCACCTACCAGGTCCACCAGGGGCTTGCCGCTGCCCTCCAACTGGCTCGCAATTTCCGCAGTGGGCTTTTGTGCGATCAACACATGATCCGCCGCTTCCAGCATAACCTCCAGGTTCTCGTCCAGCAGGTTGCCGATGTGCGGGATCGCCGCCAGCAAGTATCGCTGATTACTTCCATAGATTTCGCCCAAATGAATATGCGGATCGTATACCCGCACCTTGCGGCCTTTGCCGATCAGCGCCTCCAGAAGCAGAACCACCGGGCTCTCCCGCAGATCGTCAGTGTTTTCCTTGAACGCCAGCCCGTATATACCCAATCGCCCGGGCAACTCCAGCGCCAGGCGGATCGCCCGCTCGAGATGCGTCTGATTGGAGGGTAAAACCGATTCCAGCAGCGGCAGCTTCAAATCCAGCCGGGATGCCCGGTAAACCAGCGCCCGAAGGTCTTTTGGCAGGCACGATCCTCCAAAAGCAAAACCGGGTGTCAGGTAAGCCGGCGACATATTCAAGGACGTATCGCGGCAGAGAGTCTCCATCACTTCACCACCATCGATACCCAGCTCTGCCGCCAACGTGCCCACTTCGTTGGCAAAGGCGATCTTCACGGCGTGGAAAGCATTGCATGCGTATTTGATCAGCTCAGCGGTCCGCAGCGCCACCCGGCACGGTTTTACAGGCAGCGTGCGGTAGAGAGAAGCCACCTGGTCCACCGCGGCCTCCTCCGCCCCACCTACAACCAGGAGCGACGGCTGCATGAAATCCCGCACGGCCACGCCCTCGCGCAGAAATTCCGGGTTACTGACCACCGCGACCAGAGGCGACCCCTGCATGGCCGGCAAGACCACCTCTTCGCAGGTGCCCGGATAAACCGTGCTGCGCACCGCTACGACCAGGCGCTGCCGGCGGCCCGGAACGATCTCCCCAATCTCGGCGGCGACCCGGCGCAACTGTTCCAGCCCCAGGTTGCCGTTTCGCTCCGAGGGTGTCCCGACGCAGATTAACGCAACATCGGCATCCGCCAGCCCTTCGGCCAGTGAGACAGTCGCGGACAATCGCCCCGCAGCCGAGTTCCGCGCGACGATCTCTTCCAGACCCGCTTCGAAAAACGGCGCTCGCCCGCCACGCACGCTCTCCACTTTGAAGGCGTCCCGGTCCACGCCGGTCACGCGATGACCGATTTCCGCCAGGCACGCAGCCGTCACGCAGCCGACATAACCCAAGCCGAGCACTGCAACTTGCTGCGGCCCGCCCTCTTTTCGAGGCCAATTCACGCTCTATAGTATGCCATGTTCACAGACATAACTATCGTAAGCGCACTAACGATTCCTGAATCCCTGGAATAACGCGCTTCGACTTACCTTAGACCGCCGAGCCGGAAGCCGGCATGGCGTGAGCGGCCGGATCGCCTCCTATGACAAAATCGCCTTTTTCCCCAATCGTCACCCGCACACCTTCCGCCTTTTGCCCTTCGGCAATACGCGACAGCAACTGCCGGGAAATCTCCGGGAGCAGTGTATTGGTGAGAATGTTATCCACGTTACGCGCACCGCTTTCCACTTCGGTACAGCGCCGGGCAACCTCCTCCAGCACCTTGTCGTCGTAAGTAAGCGACACGCGGTGCGTCTCCGCCAGCCGCCGCTGGATCTTACCCAGCTTCAGCTCGATGATCTTCCGCATCGCCGCGTCCGGCAGCGGATAGTAAGGAATGATTACCAGCCTGCCCAGAAACGCCGGCTTGAAAATCTTGTTCAACTCAGGTTTGAGAGATCGGACGATGCCTTCCGGGCCGGGTGCGGTGTCGGGGTCCGCCGTGAGCTTCATGAAGGTTTCTGTCGCGGCATTCGATGTCAGGATGATGATGGTGTTCTTGAAGTCGATCTGGCGGCCTTCCCCGTCTTCCATCTGCCCTTTGTCGAACACCTGGAAGAACAGCTCCAGTACGTCCGGATGCGCCTTCTCCACTTCATCCAGCAGCACCACCGAATAAGGCCGGCGCCGCACCGCCTCGGTCAGCACTCCGCCCTCCCCGTAACCCACATATCCGGGGGGCGATCCCTTGAGAGTGGATACCGTGTATGCCTCCTGAAACTCAGACATGTTGATGGTGATCAGGTTGCGTTCGCCCCCGTATAACAGGTCCGACAACGCCAGCGCCGTCTCTGTCTTCCCTACCCCGCTCGGGCCCACCAGCAGAAATACCCCGACCGGCTTGCTCGGATCGTCCAGGCTGGCTCGCGCTGTCCGGATACGCTGGCTGACCACTTGCAGCGCATAATTCTGTCCGATGATCCGCGCGCCGAGATGCTGTTCGAGCGAGAGCACTGTGGCAATCTCGTCCTTCAGCATTTTTCCTACGGGTATGCCGGTCCAGCCCGAAACCACCTCGCCTACAATCTGCGCGTCCACGCAAACCCTCATCAGCGGGGTCTCGCCTTGTAGGGTCTCCAATTCCGTAGTCAGTTGACCGAGTTGCGTGCGCAGTGCCGCCGTATCCATCGCCGGCCGCGCCGCCGCGCCGCCATTGACGGCAGCCGGCGCCGCACCGGTCTCCAGTTGCAAACGGATTTTGCGGATCTTGTCCACCAACTGCCGCTCCTGCTCCCACCGCGCATTCAGCTCTTTCAGCCGGGCTTCGGTAGCGACCCGCTGCTCCTGGATGGCTTCCAGCCTATCCTTATGGTCCGCGCCCACCGCGGCTTCCCTTTCCAGGATGCGCGCTTGCACAGCCAGATCGTCCAGCGTCCGGCTGGCGTCCTCGATCGCCGGTGGAGTCGAATTCTGCCCCAGTGCCAGCCGGGCGCAGGCCGTGTCCAGGACGCTGACGGCTTTATCCGGCAACTGGCGGTCCGGGAGATAGCGATGCGAAAGCTTCACCCCGGCCAGCAGCCCCTCATCCAGGATTCGCACCGAATGATGTTTCTCGAGGGTGGGCACCACGCCGCGCAGCATCAGCGCGCATTGAGTCTCGGTAGGTTCTTCCACTTTGACCAGTTGGAAGCGGCGGGCAAGAGCCGGATCCTTCTCGAAATACTTCTTGTATTCCGACCAGGTGGTGGCCGCGATGGTGCGTAGTTCGCCTCGCGCCAGAGCAGGTTTCAGCAGGTTGGCCGCGTCACCCTGCCCCGCCTGCCCACCGGCTCCGATCATCGTATGCGCCTCGTCGATGAACAGAATGATCGGTATCGGAGACGACTTCACCTCCGCAATAAGACCCTTTAGCCGGTTCTCGAATTCCCCCTTCACCCCCGCGCCCGCCTGTAAGAGCGCCAGGTCGAGCGTTCGGAGCACCACGTTCTTCAGCACCGGAGGCACGTCACCTTGCGCGATCCGCAGCGCAAAGCCTTCCACTACCGCGGTCTTTCCCACGCCCGCCTCGCCCACCAGGATGGGGTTGTTCTGGCGCCGGCGCGTGAGAATATCCACCACCTGGCGGATTTCGAAATCGCGCGCCAGCACCGGGTCGATCTTGCCGGCCTTGGCATTCTCTGTGAGATTGATGGTGTATTGATCCAGGTTGGGCGTCTTGCCGGTGCCCGCCGGCCGCGCCGCTGCTGCCTCCGCCGCAGGTTCCGCGGCGGTCGCCGCGGGTCCACTTTCCTGAGAAGCGGCGGTGATTTGCAGGAAGTCTTTGCGCAACCCGTCGGTCTGGATTTTTTGCAGCTCCTTGCTGAAATCGCGGGCCATCCGGGAAAGTTCTTCATTCGTCAGCAGAGCCAGCACGGCCAGCCCGGAGCGCACCTTCCCAGTCCCGTAATCGATCGATCCCAGCGTCCAGGCCTCCGTCAGCATCTTCAACAGCGACGGGCTGAGCGCCGGAGTGCGAGCGTTCCCGGATTTGAATTTGTCGATGCTGCGCGTGAGCTCGCCGGCCAGCCGCGATTTATCGATCTCATAATTGCGGCAGATGTACGCCAGATCGTTATCGGTCGAGTCCAGCAGTTTCAGGAGGAAATGCTCGATTTCGATGTCGTAGTGGGTTCGGGAGAGGCACAAACCCGCCGCAGCTTCCAGGGCGCTGCGGGTGGCGTCGTTCAACTTTCCTATCAGGGATCGCAGATTCAGGATCATTTCTCCACCTTTCTGATGAAGCACTCTATTGTACGCCTACCATGCACCGGGCCGCCCGGCAGGATTTCGGCCCTATTCGGCCCTATGACGCTATCAGCCGTATCCACTCGGGGCACCGCGGACCCTCCCGCGCCAGATCCAGCCTCCACAACTGGCCTCCATCGCGTTCCTCGGCCAGTTCGAAGCCGTGCCGTGCGTAGAAATCTCTGGCTGGGGCGTTCTTCTTGGTGGGAAGAAACCACCCCTCCAGCCGCTCCGCGCCTCGCGAACGCGCCTGCTCTGCGACGTGTGCCACGAGCGCCGTTTCTACTGTCCGGCCGATCACCCGGCAGCTCAGCAGGAAGCTGTCGATTTCGCAGGCCTTCTCCTCGTCCCGTAGAATCGCCACTCCCACCAGGCCGTTGTCGGCATAGCGATCCCGCACCTTCAGCGAGAGGACGCGCCAGCCCGGGCAGTTCATCATGTCGGCAATCTGCTGCTCGGTATACCGCCGGGTGGTGAGGTTGAACTGGTTGGTTTTTTGCGTCAGTTGCGCCACGCGGGCCAGCGTGAGGGCGTTCGCCTCCTGGATTTCGGCCTCCTGGCCGAGCGAGCGGTAGAACTCCTCCGGCGAAGAAACCGCCTGTTCCAGGTCCGCCCGTTCCCGTTCCGCGGCGTAATATTGATTGCGCTGCTGGTCCTCCTCCGAAAGGGTCAACCGCTCAAAGACCGGTGCGTCGCGAACCGCCTGCGCATAGCGCATGGGTTCCTCCGGCATTGCCAATACCATGACCTCGGGAGCCTCGGCCCTCACTCGCTCGCGCTCCACCGGGTTGTCGTCGAGAAAAGCCAGCGTATCCAGTCCGATGTTCAGTTCCACGGCGATCTCCCGCAGGTTGCGGGCCTTATCCTGCCAGTTGATCCGCATGGCAGCGAAATCCCGGGATCGCAGCAGCATGCCAGGATGGTTTTCGAGTGCCGCCAGGGCTTCCTCGAGGTTGTTTTTGCTGCATACCGCCAGTAGAATGCCCCGCCTGGAGAGGTCCAGCAAAGCCAGTTGCAACTCGCGGTAGGCCGCCCCGGGATATTCGCTGCCCACCTGTATCCCGGCCATACCATCCTCTGCAATCACCCCTCCCCATAACGTGTTGTCCAGATCCACCGCGACGGCCTTGGCCACCTTGCCGGTAAGCGGATGGAGAAAGCGCATCCACTCCTGCGTGAGACGAATCATGCTGGCGGCGGCCAGCGGCAGCCGGACGGAGAGCCACTTGCGCTCGTCGCCCCACTGTTCACGGCCATACCGCGCCATCAGGCTGTCATAGTCGAGGATGTAAACCCCGCGGTTTTCGAGCGCCAGGTGGCGCAGGTTTTGATTGATCCGGTGGATGGATGCGATCTGGCCGTCGTGCGACTGGCTATCGAAGATTCCTCTTGCCGGAGAAACCGGCGCTGCAAGCGAATGGATGATCAGGTTCGCCCGGGAGCGGCTGCGCAACTCCCGAATCCATCCGGCATATTGACAGGTGACCCGTTCGATCACAGCGTCCCGCGCGGATGTGTCGAGACCGGCAAAGTCCTTCCACAATTCCGGCGCCAGAGCGCGGGTTTCGACCGCCAGGATCACCGTCTGCGGAGCAAATGCGTACAACGCGCCTTCGCCGTCCACGAATTCCTGCGCATAGGTATTGAATTCACCCACATGGACCGTGAGGTCGATTCCCGCGACAAAAGCCGATGCGCGAACCAGCGGCACCAGGGGTTCCACAGTAAACGACCGGAGAATGGCGCATCGGTGGTGCGCCAGGTCCAGGTGAGCGCGCAGCCTCTCGAAGCAGGCGGCGACGAAGTTGGCGGTCGCGGACCCTGGCTCCTGCTCCCAAAGCAGACGTGCCAGACGCGTAGCTTTCTTCCATTCGCCAAGGGCAATGGCCTGCTCGATCTCGCTTCGCGCGCCGGCAGTCCCCATCGAAGGCATTATGCCAATTCGGCGGCGTGTACCGCAGCAACGGATCTCAGAGGCCCAGCCTCTTGGCGGCATTGTCGCGAAACAGTCCGCGGCCGCGAACGTACTTGCGCAGGGTTTCGAGCGACCGGTGCCCTGTTTGGCGCATGATGTCGAACTCGCGCGCTCCGTTCATATACGCTTGCGTGCAAAAGCCGGCCCGTAAACTGTGCCCTGCATAGAGTTGCGGGTCGAGGCCGGCCGCCCGCGCGGCGCGCTTGACGATCTGGCCGATCGAATCCTTGTGCAGGGGCCGCGCATTGACATGCCCATGGCGGTCGATCCGGCGGAATAGCGGCCCTTCCTGCAAGCGGGCGACCTCCGTCCACACACGGCACGCTCGTACCGGACAGGTGGCGGGATCCGATCCATAGGGAATAGCCACTTCCCTGCCCCGGGCCTCCTGATCGGTCTTGGAACGCGAGACCCGCACTACCAGACCCTCCCCGGTTTCCCGCAAAGCGCGGGTTTCGAGGAGCGCCAATTCGGAACGCCGAAAAGCGCCTGCAAATCCCAGGAGCAGAATCGCCCGGTCACGTACGCCGATCAGGCTCGCAGGAAGCGCCGCTACCATGCGTCTCAGGTCTTCGGTGAAGAGGGGTTGTTTGGCGGCCTGGTCAGTTCCATGGACGCGGCGGATGCCTTTCAGAGTTTCTCCAACGGCCACATCGTCGGGTAGGGCCGGAGCTGGGTGGCCGGCGGCGCGGTGAACCTTGTTGATCGAGGTCAAGCGGCGATTCAGCGTCCCGGGACGCAAGCTCCGGCTGGATTCGCTGAGGTACAGCACTACAGTCCGGGGAACGGCCGGAAGGCTGCAGAGGCCATTCACCTTGCACCAATTCGCGAAATGCCGCCAATCCGACCGGTAGGCGCGGAGCGTGGAAGGTGCCTTGGCGGCCTGAATATAGGCCTGCGCTTCCTCGGCCAGCCTTTCCAGGGGCTGGATCGGGACAGCGGGTTGCAAGGCTGCTTCTGGCACATTTCAGGGTACCGCAATTGCGCGTCGAATAGATCTGAGAATCACTTTTTCTCAGATGTTACAGCTTGACCCCATTATACGCACCTGCGCATAATCGCATGCGAGGACCCGTGCCCGATAAGCCACTCTGGCTGGAACGTTTGCCAGACGCCATCGCTCAGCTGAAGCAGACTGCAGAACCGTGGGTGGATCGCGCAACGCTCGAGTCCCTGCTGGGCATCGGGCGGCGCCGGGCTCAACAACTCCTGGCGCAGATGCCCAGCAGGCGGATTGGCGCCAGTGTGGTTGCCAGTTCGGCCGACGTCATCGCCTATCTTGAGGCCGTTGCTACAGGCGAGGTCCTGCATTACGAGCGGCGCCGCCGGCAATTGCTATGGCGCCGTCTGGAGAAAGTGCGGCAGGAGTGGAGCGGCCAGCCTCCGGTCTTGATCGAGGTTCCGCGTTCTGAGGTTCGTCGCCTTCAACTGCATGACTTCGCGGCCCTGCCGGAAGGTGTGGAACTGGCGCCGGGAGCGATTACGATTCGGTTTGACAACCCGGAGCAAGCCCTGCGAAAGCTGATGGCGCTCGCATTGGCAATCGGGCAGAATCGCGAGGCCTTTGAAGAGCGGGTGGCTCTGCCCAGCGCTGCCAAGATCTGATTTCACCTGTATGACTTGTAAATATGAGTCAGTAGACTCACCGGCCCAGCAGCTTCCGGATCTCCTCTTCCGTCGGGCGCTGTCTCTCCAAGGCGTCCTCCACGGCCCGCCGGACAAATTCCACCATCGTCGTGTTCTTGATCCGGCAGGTGGCTCGCAGGCGCTGTAACAGGCTGATCGGAAGGTGAAACGTAGCCGGCTTGGTCGGTTCTTCGGCCGGCGGCGGCGACTCTAACTGCCCGACCGCGCCCGGGGGCGGTTCCGGCGCCGGGCCGGTAACTTCGGCGGGCAGAAGAACTCGCTCCGCGGCCGGATCAGTCACGGGCGCCGCCTCTACCAAGGGCCGCTTCACGCCAACGAGGCCGCCGCGTTCTCGGTCGACAGGCATTCGATTACCTCCTGGGTCAAACGGCGGATCTCCCCGGCCGCCTTGGAACTGGAGTCGTAAGTCAGAATCGCCCGGCCCACGGACGGCGATTCCGCAAAGGCCTGCCGGTGGCAGATCTCGGTCCGCAGCACCGCCAGGCCTTCGAAGTATTCGGCTGCACCGGCCCGGGCCTGATCTCCTAACCGGGTCCGGGCAGCCGCCTTTCGGTTGATCAGCACACAGGCTTGCAGCTTAGGGTTGGCCACGACCGATTGGCGGAGCAAAGGCAGCATGGTCGCTGCGGCGTCGAAGTCGACAATCGACGGCTGCACCGGAATCAGCACCAGGTTCGCCGCAAGCATGGCGCTGCGAGTGATGTTGTCCCGTGTGTCTGTTTTCGAACCTCCCGGCGTGCCTCCGGGGGGACAATCGATTACGGCAACCTCGTACGGAGCGCCCAGGCTGGGAAGGTCGCGGTTCAACAGTTGGCTGGGCAGGGCAATTACATCGAATCCCAGGTGGTTCTCTTCGCTGTGATTCCGCCATTTGAGCGCGCTCGTCTGGGGATCGGCATCCACCAGCAGCACCTTGTAGCCGGCTTCCGCAAGGCCTGCCGCCAGGTTGACGCTGATCGTAGTCTTCCCCGCTCCACCCTTCTGATTGGCAACCGCAATAACAGTTGGCATTACGAGTTTTATTGTATGGCCATATGAATGTATAAGCAAACTCTACTTTATTTACTTTACATCATGCCGCGCTGTAATTACAACTCATATTGCCAATGCGGCCCGCCAACGCTTGGCAGCCACTACTCGGGGTCCCGGGCAGCGTAGTCCGGAGCGGGTGCGCGACACAGGAGTGATGCAGAACCGTTACTCAAGCGCGCCGGAGCCTTCCTGTCGCGCACCCGTCCGGAGATTCCGAACCGCTTCCCGCGCCGAGCCAACTGTAACCAATTCCCGTCACCGCCTGGGCCGGCGATCTTTCCACGATACCCGGTGATGCCTGCCCGCTATCGTGAGCCTGGCGGCCACGTCAACTCCCGGCGGTTGCGGCACTATTGCTTCGGCAGCCCGGGTTCGTGCTCGAAATTCATCCGCTCCTTTTCGATTACCAGCGGCCGATGTTGCACCTGCGTGTGGATCGACGCAACGTACTCACCCAGAATTCCGACAGAGATCAGTTGCACGGACGCGAAGAAAAAAATGCCGATCACCAGCGGCGCTACTCCTACCGAAAACCGGTTCCAGAAGAGCAGCTTGTAAATCAGATAGCCCAAACCTACCAGCGCCGACACGCCCGCCGCCGCAAATCCCGTGAACGTCACCACGCGCAGCGGCACCTTCGAAAGGTTGGTGATCGCCAGCATCCCCGTGTCGTACAGCGTGTACAGGTTGTTTTTCGTGAAACCTCGCTTGCGCGCCGGCTGGTCGTAGTACAGCTTGACGTGCGGCAACCCGATTTCGGCAATCACTCCGCGGAAATATGGGTACGGATCGTCGAAAGCCTTTACGATCTCCACCACCCGCCGGTCGTACAATCCGAACCCCGTATAATTCTCGAACGTCTCGATTTCGGAAAGCCGCGAGATGAGCCGGTAATACATCTTGCGGATGCCGAACATGATCGGATTTTCACCGCTCGATCGCTTCACGCACAGCACCATCGAATAGCCCTTTTCCCACTCCCGCACGAGGTCGGCAATCATTTCCGGCGGGTCCTGCAAGTCGGCCACGATGCCGATCACGGCGTCCCCTGTCGTCTGGTAGAGTGCATGCATGGGCGATCGGATATGCCCGAAATTGCGCGCATTCACAATCACCTTCACATTGCTGTCCGCCGCCGCAATCCGCTTCAGGATTTCTACCGTGCGATCCGAGGAGTGGTTATCGATGAAGATGTGCTCGTAGCGGTACCGGCCCAAGGCCGCCACGGCTTCGCGCACCCGAGTATACAGCTCTTCGACGTTGGCCTCTTCGTTGTAACACGGCGTCAGGATGCTGATGCTTTTCACGAGTGCAGCGCCTCTGCGCTCGCCAGCCGCTCGGGCGGCACAGCGTAATACACCGTCTCCCAGCACTCCTCCGCGTAACGCCGCAGGAAAATCCGGTAATCCTGGTTGGCGGACTTCAGCAACCGCGGGATCTCCCAGAGATGCGCCAGTTTGTGATAGGCGCAAACCGCCATCACGGGACGGCAGCGCGCCATCGTACCGGCGGCGCCGCGCAGTGCATCCGGCTCGGCTCCTTCGATATCCATCTTGATCAATGACGGGCGGACATCCGCCAAGGCGCTATCGATGGTCCTGCACTCCACCTCCAGGGCATGTCCGGCATCGGTCAGCCGCGACCCGGCGGTCCCCTCCGAGATGAACCGGACGGCGCCATTCCGCTGTCCCACCGCATACGGCAGAATCTCCATCCGGCTGGCAATCTCCTCAGGCAGGCTGGCACGATAGCGGCAGAGGGCCGCGCAGTTTGCCCTATCGGCCTCCCACGCATATACCTTCCCGAACCGGCCGCTTGCTGCACCTAAAAAAGCCCGGATGCTGTCGCCGTCAAACGCGCCGCAATCCACGAAGACTTCCTGTTCGAGCAGGCGGAAGATCGCCGGCTCGAAATACATCTCGCGGGCATCGCTCGCAGGCGGCAGGCAGTCGTAATCCAGCAAACATCGCCAGCGGATCTGCGCGCAGAACTCGCGGCGCGACTCCTCGTCCGAAAGCAGATCATAACCCGCCGGCATTTCACCGGCCTGTTCGAGCACACGCGACGGCAACTCCAACCGGTCCTCCCGCGGCATGGTGCGCCAGTGCTTCCAGAACAGGGCAGGGTAGGGGACCACACGCGAGCATCCCAGTCGGTGCAACTGGCTTCGCGCAGCCGACGAATTGTAGATGGCCACCACGAACGCCGCGGATTCCCCATATCGCTCGACGGCTTCGGCGGGCGACAGGATCGCAATCCCCTCTTTCTGGGAATACCAGCGGCGGGAATTGTTGTCGCAGAAGGCCACCGGCTCGATACCGGCGCCACGCAAGCCTGCGAGCGCCATGTCGCCAAGATAACCGGTGCCGAAAATGACAACCCGCCGCTCGAACGGAGCGGCCACTCGGTCGAACTCGCCCTCCGACCGCATGTGTACCGACTCACGATCCGCCAGCAACTCAGCCAGCAATGTCTCCAGGCTCATTCCGCCGCTCTCCCGCGAGGCACGGCGTAGCACACCAGATCCCACCCTTCCATGCGGTAGGGACGCAGGTAGAACCGGTAGTCCGGATTCAAGGAACGAATCAACAACGGGATTCGCCACAGATCCGACTGGCGGTGATAGGCGCAGATCGCCAGCACCGGCGCCCGCCTGGCAATCAGCCCGCGGCCTCCGGCGAGCGCATCGATCTCCGCCCCTTCAATGTCCATCTTGATGTAGGAAGGAGTCTCGTCACGCAGCATCTCGTCGAGCGCCACGCACTCCACTTCCAGGTCTCCGCCTTCCCGCACCGCCGAACCGTCGGTTCCCTCCGCCGCAAAACGCACCTTTCCGCTTTCCGCCCCAACCGCGCTCTGCCGGGTCACAATCCGCTCCGACACCCCACGCTCCAGCCCATTGACATACCACCGCAGTTTGGCGAAGTTCGCCGGGTCCGGTTCGAACGCAACGATACGCGTGAACGAAGAGCGTGTGGCCGCCAGAAAACTCTCCACGGTATCGCCGTCGAATGCGCCGCAATCGACGAAGGTCTCGTCGGTTCGAAGGCCGCAGATAGCGGGGAAGTAGATCGACTCCGAAACCGGGTCTGCCATGGCGTCGAAATCGCCCCGCAACCGCCAGCGGATCTGGGCCACATACTCGCGCCGCGAAAACTCGTCCGCCCACAACCCCAACGCCGCCTCCACGGCGTCGGCCTCGCCGAAAACGTTCCGCGGCCGGTCGATCACGTGAAACGGCAAAAACAATTCCGGATACTTCCAAAACAGGGCGGGGAAGGGAAGCACCACACGGCAGCCCAGTTCTATCAGTTGTGCCACTCGCGAGGCCATCCTGTCCCTGGATCCGACGCCCCAAACCGACACCACGAACGCCGCTGAACCGCCGAACCGCGCCGCGGCATCCGCCGGAGACAGCACCGGCACACCATCAATCGATTGTCCCCACAGCCCTGGATTGTTATCGGCGAACGCCACCGGCCGAACCCCGAGGCTCTGCATCTTCCGGTCAATCATCCGGCCGAGCCCACCCGCCCCGAACAGCACCATTGCTCCGGCGCACGGAGCCGTCAGACGATCGAACTCCGTTCTTTCCCGCTCCTCCGCGCCCCTTAAGCCTTCCTCCAATAGTTCGGGTAATCCACCGACGCTTGTATCAGCCATGTAATTCGAATTTAACCAGGGTTATCATCACTCTCTTAGCAGCTTCGCACATCGCGCAAACATTATACTGAACGAAGCGTGCCTGCGATCCCGATAACTATGGCGCACTCCGCCTCTGGAGCCGCCGCCGCATGAACGGTCCCGCGCAATACCAGCCACAGCCCCTGGTAATCCCTCAGGAAGTGCTGGCCGGCGCGATGCACTCGATCGGCGCATTCTTCGAACCGATTTCCAAAGTGGATTCCGGGACCAGTGTGCGAGATTTTCTCGATACGGCGAAGTCGTTCAAACGCGCGCAAATTCTACACCGCTACACCCCGACGCAATCCAGAAGGCTTCTGGAGATCGGTTCCGGCTTTGGCACCAACCTGGCGGTGTGGATCAAGTATTTCGGCGTGGACGGATACGGCGTAGAGCCTGCGGAAATCGGTTTCGACCAGGGATATCTCGGCTCACAAGCGCTGCTTGCCGCTAATGGAATTGATCCCACTCGCGTTTTGAACGCACACGGCGAGTCCCTGCCCTTTCCCGACCAAAGCTTCGACATCGTCTACTCGGCCAACGTTCTGGAGCACACGGCCGATCCCCGGCTGGTCCTGCGCGAAGCGGTTCGAGTGCTTCGCAAGGGCGGGATTCTGCACATGGAGATGCCGAACTTCCTCTCCTATTACGAAGGACACTACAACGTCTTGCAACCGCCCCTCTTCTCGAAGCGCATTCTGCCGTTTTGGGTCAAGTGGGTGTTTCAGAGAGACCCTGCATTCGCCAGGACGTTGCACACCGAGATCAATCCCCTGTGGTGCCGCCGGCAGGTACGGGGGTTGAACGCGCATTACGCGGTCGAGCTGCTTTCCGTGGGGCAAGAGCTGTTTCTGGAGCGTCTGGCCACTGCCTTCCAGTTTGAGATGCAGGGAGTTTCGGGGAAGATCGGCGGCCTTATTTCGATTCTCCAAAAAGTGAATAAGGGAAACTGGATCGGCAGGCTGATCGTCGCCGCTCAGGGTTACTACCCCATCTACCTGACTGTCCGGAAACGATGAACGATCCGTTACGCTGTCTTCACCACGATGGCGTGGCCGTTCAGATTGTGGATCACCACCCGGTCCGGTTTGGCGCGCTCTTCATTGACAAACCGGGTAACTCGGACGCACCGGCGGAACCCGTAGTCATCGTAAACCACCAAACCGCCTGGAACCAACCGCGGCCACAACCAATCCGCAATTTCCTTGGCCGATTGATACACATCCACATCGATGTGACAGAAACGGAAGGTGCGGTCCTTGACTAGATCCAGGCAGTCTTCCGGAAAGACTCCCTCCAGCACTCGGACAGCGTCCACACCTAACCGGTCCATCAACTCAAGCACCGTTTCTTTGGTGGTGTCGTCGTGTTCACCGCCGCGATACGATCTGTCGCGGACGCCAGCTTTCACGACCCCTTTGAACGTGTCGCACAGATAGACGGACTCGTCGACACCTGCAAGCCGCGCTCTGCGATGATTCCCCCGGTGCCGCCTTTCCATGTACCGACTTCCAGCAAAAATCGCCGGCCTGGGAGTTTGGCCGCTTCTCCCACGAACTGCCAGCGCTTATAACACCGGTAACGGTCCACCATGGCATTCTCACGCACGGCTTTCGTAAACACGGCCGAAGTCGGAATCCGACAGCCATGGGCTGTGGGTGGCCTCCGGCTGGATCGGGGCGTGCCGGATGGCCGGGTCCTGTGCCGCAGTTTTCCACGAACCTCTGATTGCGTATGGAGCTGTTCGCGCGGCGCGCCTCGGAACGCGCGGAAGGAACGGGATCGGGTAAGTCAGCACGTTTTTCGGGTCGGCACTCTCAGACCAGGATGGAGCGTCTTTGCCACGCTCGACGCTTTTCAATGGTCCCGCGGTTTAACAGGCCTGGGAATAGGCGCCAACCTTCACAAAGTACCGTAACCGACAATACTATGCCGGCCAGGTATGATCCTATTCATCGAATCGCAGCAGCCCGGGATCGATCGCGGCTTTCCGGCATTCGTACCAGTCATACAGGCGGGCCAGAGATTCCTTACGGGGACGGAACCGCAGTTGTGGGATTTCCGCCATCAGCCGGTGATTGGACGCCGTATATTCACCGCCGAGGCCTTCCTGCCGGACGACCGGTTCGAGCGGCTTCCCCGATATTGCGATTACTTCCGCGGCCAGGGTTTTCAGGTCCACCGGAGAGCCGGTCGTTACATTGTAATGGCGGTAGCGGAACCTGCCGGTCACGAAGTGCGCCAGCACGCGCGCCAGATCGGCGACATCCAGGTAATCGAAATAAACATTCTGGCGGATGACTACCGGGAGATCCCAGACCACGCGGCAGCAGGCATTCGAAGGAAACCGCACGCGCCAGTCTTCATACGGGCCGA
>Ga0335078_10000437_pt1 | contig 64968 bp, 61 predicted proteins | sample Lox_Sample_32_FD_206711 | JGI IMG/M metagenome (GOLD analysis project Ga0335078, IMG submission 206711) | Soil microbial communities from Loxahatchee National Wildlife Refuge, Florida, United States - Lox_Sample_3.2 | ecosystem: Environmental > Terrestrial > Soil > Wetlands | place: USA...
TGCGACCTTGCGCGACGCGAGCGGCGCGCCGCTCCCGCTGCTCGATAAGTCCGGCAAGCCGGTCCCGTTCACCATCGATTACCCGACTACCGACTCCAGTGGCAACTTCCTCAGCCATCCCAACGCAGCATCTGTTGTCGGAGTTCACAAATGGAGCTGGGTTTTCATCCAGGCTACGGTCGCCATTTTGATTCTGGTCGGCTTCGAATCGGTCACCTCGATGGGAGGCGAGGCCAAAAATCCAACCAAGCACATTCCCATCGCGGTTATTGCATCGTTGCTCATTCAGGGGTTGATCTGTTACCTGTTCGAGTATTTCTGCGCCAACTACTTCCTCAACTCCGGCTACACCATGCAAAGCGCCGCCAGCTCCGCCGCGCCCATCGGCGACATGATGATCATCGTCGGCGACGCGCTGCTCGGGCAGGGTCACGGCAAGTACTTCATGCTGGCTGAGGCCGTCACCGTGTTCCTCGCTCTCATCGGCACCACGCTGGCCTGCATGAACACCGGCGCTCGCGTCACCTACGCCATGGGCAAAGACGAGGAGGTTCCCGAGCACTTCGGCATGCTGCACGCCAAGTCCCTTACCCCGCATCGTTCCATCTGGACGCTCGCCGTGATCTCCGCTGTCATCGGTGTCGTCGCCCTTTCCCTGGCCTTCGGCGACGCCGGCGCGCCCACCGACGCCTCCATCGCGGCTCTCCCGCATAACATCTTCTCCAGCTTCGGTTACACCACGCACGATAAGATGGCCGCGCTGCCCAACTCGCTGCTCGCCATCACCCTAACCTCTAACTTCGGCACCTTCATCCTCTACGGACTAAGCTGCCTGCTGTGCATCATCGCTTACTCCGAGCGCCACGATAAGCACATCTTGATGCACTACCTCATTCCGGGCTTCGGCCTGCTCGCCAACCTCACGTGTATGGCCTTTTACGTTGCAGGCCCATTCTTCAATCTCGGCACAAAGATGGAACCTTTGACCGCTCTAGGCATATCGGCTATTTGGGGCTTGTATGGGGCGGTGTACTTCATCCGTTCCTCGAAGGCCAAAGGCAAATCGACGCTGCTAACGGAAAAGGGGCAAACCACGCAGCCGGAATATGAACAGCCTCTGGCGAAAGCCCGGTATTGAGAGGGCGCGGCCTTCGCTCTTGCTCGAGGCTGTTTACTTAACATCAAACCCTGGGTGGATCTCCTTTCCAGTCGTGATTCGAGAGACCGGTAAGACGATCCACCCAATTGTTGTTTGCAAGCGCGGTCCTTGATCGGTTTATGATGGAAACTCGAATCGCGAAAGAGCACGACTTTGGTGCTCGCTGCAAAAACGTTGCAACCAAGTTTTGTAACAAGGGCACGGCTTCAGTCAGATCGCAAAACAAAGGCGGGGCTCTGCAGGTTTCTGAAAACTAAGTCGAAGGGGTTTTGTAACAAGGGCACGGCTTCAGCCGGGTCACTAACATGCACAGAATTAGAGAGGGCTTCAGCCCCTGCTATCCTTTGCTCACCACCTTTGCTTCTTGTTCGGACTTTTTCCGCAGCCTGCCGAGCCTCTGAAACACGATTTCTCCAGCAAAGTTATTTCGAAGTAGGATTCCTCCACGGCGGCGCACATGTTAGACGTACAGTTCGGCCAGGCCAGCGACTTCGGCAAAGTCCGTACTAATAATGAGGACGCCATGGGATCGTTTGTTCCGGCATCGCGCCAGCAGGCGCGCTCTCACGGCTTTCTCTTTGTCGTAGCCGATGGGGTCGGCGGGCTCGATCTCGGCGAAGTCGCCTCGGCAACCGCCGTCTCCGTCCTCACCGACGAATTCTCCAAGGCGCAGCCCGGCTCGATGCTCATTGGCCTTTTGCCGCGGCTTGTCCAACGAGCTAACGCCGCCGTGCACGATTGCACGCTCTCCCCGCAGCACCGCGGCCACAAAATGGCCACCACCGTCGTCGCCTGCGCCCTGCGCTACGATCAGGCCGTCATCTCCCATGTCGGCGATTCCCGCTGCTATCTCGTCCGCAACGGCCAAGCGCGGCAAATCACGCAGGACCACACGCTGGTGAACGAGCAGCGCAGGATAGGCCTCATCTCCGCCAACGAGATTGCCGCCTCCGACTCCCGGCACGTGCTCATCCGCTCCGTCGGCCCGGAGATGTTCGTCTCGGCCGACACCACCGCCGTCACCCTGCATCCCGGCGACGTGCTCGTGCTCTGCACCGACGGACTGCACGACGAGTTGCGCGAACCGGAGATCGCCGCCATCGCCTCGCAAAAAAAAGATGCTGCCGAGATTGCCCGCGAACTCGTCGCCCGCGCCGTCGAAATCGACGGCGGCGATAACACCACCGCGCAGGTTATCCGCGTCCGTTCCGTGGAGCAGGTGGGCATGTACCGCGGTCGCCCCTACCGCCTGCCGGCGTGAGGAGAACAGCGTCTACAGGACTGCCGTACTTCGGAACTAAGAACCTGTTAAAAGACTAGCGACTGTGCGTTGTTTTGCGAGGGCACGGCTTTACAGGCCGCTGCCATTCTTGTCTTGTCACTATTCGCTCTCCCTTGGGACTCTTTCAGCAGCTTATTTAGCCGCTGAGGGATGTCTTAAGCGACTCGACACGGCTGCGAACAGTTTTTCAACAGATTCTAAAAGCTGGGAGCTGCCTCATGGCAGCGTGTAGTCGAAATCGTAAAAATGTTTGCTGTCTTCGATGCGGATGACGAATGTGCCTTCGATGCTCTTGAGTTCGCCCGTTCCCGAGCCGGGCACCACGATAACCTGCATCTTCGGCCCGCTGCCGTCCATGGTGGCGAAGTGCTGCAGGGCGAAGCCGCCGTGCTTGCCGCTCAACGCGCCGGTGACGACCTCAATGGCCACGTAACCCGCCGCGCCCTGTTTGGGATCGCCGCCGGTGAACATCTCGCCGATGGTGGTCGCTTCCAGATCGCCGTGAATCACCTTGTTAATAGTGAAGCGGCCGATGCCTTCGGCGGGCGCGGGCGTAAGGGGATGAACATCGACGGTGAACGTGCCATAAGCATGGTGCACTGGGATCTCCTTGGATTGCGCAGCCGCTTGCGGGGCGGCCAGCGCCAACGCGAACAGAATGGTAGGAACGAGCGGCATCAATCGGATTTCAGGATAACGCCCAAGGCGCAGGTCGGTTTTGGGGGCATTGAGATTCTGTCGAAAATCCCACACCGCAAACTCCACTGCGCTGAAAAGTTGCGCACAACCTTTCGCACGTAACGTGTTTGAAAAGGACTGAACCGGCAAGGCCCACGGGGCGGCAAGAGCCAAGCTTCCAGAAACAGGGCGAGATGCCGGGGTGGCCAGCAACCTGAGCCGCCTGGAATGGAGGAGTTATGGGCAGCATGAAAAAGTGGATGTTGGGAGCGGCATTGGCGGCTGGAGTTATGGGCATGGGCACGGCGCCCGCTCAGGCAGCGCGCGTAGGCATCTACATTGGGGCGCCGGCGGCTTACGTTCCGCCATGCCCCGGCCCGGGATACGTTTGGGTGGCCGGCTATTGGGCGAACGGTTACTGGGTTCCCGGCTACTGGAACTTCGCCGGCGTGGGCGCGGGCCCGTTCATTCGCGGCCGCGTGGTGATCGGCCGTCCGTTCTACGGCCGCCATTTCGTCGGCCGGCCCATTCCTTTCCGCAGGTAGCTTCGCCTTCTGCTGCCTGCACCATGCGGCCTCTCCAACCTGGAGAGGCCGCTTTTTGCGTCTTTTGGCATTCTTGAGCGTCTCATACGGAGAGCATAGCTCCCTTGGGAGTGAGAGCCGTGGCAACCGGGCGCGCCAAGATCTTGCTCAGGATTGGAGGTCGCAGAATTCAATCCGCCAGACCGCAACAAAAGGGCGAAGATGCTGTTTAAGAGATTGAATGCCGACCGTTAGATAAAGCGCGAATCGGCTGGCGGGTGCTCAGACCGGAGGCGACTCCGGTTCCCGGTCGGGGTAGACGAAGATCGGGCGGCACGAGGAGGATGTCATGCGGAGATTTCGCTTGGTTTTGTTGGCAATATTTGTGGTTCTTCCGTTCGCTGCCGTAACGACAGCGAGTGCCCAGGTCGGGGTTGGGGTTGGCGTTGGCCCGGCAGTGGTCGCCCCGCCTTATGCTTACGGTCCCCCGGATTGCGCGTGGGGCTATTACGCCTACTACCCCTATGCCTGCGCGCCTTATGGCTATTACGGTCCTGACTGGTTTGCAGGCGGCGTCTTTATCGGCGCCGGACCGTGGTACGGCTGGGGCAGGGGTTGGGGTTACGGCCGTGGTTGGGGCTACGGTCGTGGCTGGGGCTATGGTCACTATGGTTACGGCGGCAATGGCTATCGTGGCGGATACTACGGTGGCCATGGATATGTGCCTGGCCATGGCTACGGCTATGCGGGTGGGGGACATCCTTATCCCGGCGGCGTGGCTCACGGATTTACCGGAGGTGGCGGCGCTCATGGCTTTAGTGGCGGCGGTGGCTTCCACGGCGGATTCGGCGGTGGCGGTGGTTTCCATGGCGGTGGCGGCGGTGGTTTCCACGGTGGTGGCGGCGGTGGTTTCCACGGTGGCGGCGGCGGACACCGGTAAGACTCTCCGAATTGAGATATGCAGGCCCGTCAGCTCTCAGCTGGCGGGCTTCTATTCTGACTCCATGTATCCCCTATCTCACCCATGCGGATGCGCATCCAAGCACATCGACAATCAAAAAGGCAAGGAACCTCTGTTCGAACCGCAGGGCTTGCCGATAACGGCTTATGCGGCAACCTCTTAGGAAAGCACCGAAAAAGTTCCGGGAAGATACTGTAGCGACCGGAGTTGCGCGCTTCGGACTTCCTTGTCCTGAGCGTGGATGCCATTTGTTCTGCTAACGGCGTAGGCTTTCGGGTTCCAATCTTTGCCCAAAAACGCGCTTACGCCAAGGAATGCCCCACCCCAATCGCGCCTCTTCTTCCCGCCAGTCCCGCCAGCAGGCCGGCAATGCACTCGGCCGCGCCGGGATGCGCCTGAGTGTGGGCGGCGACGGACATGGCGGCAAGGCGAACGGAATCGTTCAGCAGGCCGGTAAGCGCAGCCAGCAAGCGATCGGGAATTGCAAGGTCCATTTCTTCGAGCATAACGGCTGCTCCGGCATTCATCATGGCTTCAGCGTTGTGGCGCTGGTGCTCGTCCGTGGCAGCGGCAAAAGGGACCAGCAGCGACGGCTTTCCCGCCGCAGCCAGTTCCGCCACAGTGGAGGCGCCGCTGCGCGACAAGATCAGATGTGCGCGCGCAAATTCGGCGGCCATGTTGGTGAGGAACGGGTGCACCTGCCAACGCGCGGGATCGGCGCCGCTCGACTGATACGCCTCCTCGGTCACGGCGGCGTGGCGCTCGCCGCATTGATGCAGAACGGTGAGTCCCGGCACGGCGCGCAAGAGGTCCGGTATCAATCGCGGCACATGTGTGTTGAAGATCCGCGCGCCCTGAGAGCCGCCAAAGACGAGCAGATGCGGTGAACCTTGAGGCGCAGGGAGCAAGAAGAACTCCGGCCGAACGGGAACGCCGGTCACTTCAGCATTGCGGAACCATCGGGTGGCAGCGGGAAAGTTGACGGCTGCCGCCTGCACCCACTTGCCTACCAGCCGGTTGGCGAGGCCGGGCATGGCGTTGGGCTCGAAGGCCATGGCAGGAACCCTAAGCCGGAGCGCCGCGGCCATCGCCGGGCCTGAAGCGTAACCGCCCACGCCCAGCACCGCGCCAGGCCGGAATTCGCGAATGAAGCGCTGGCACTCGAAAATGCTTGCCGGCAGACGCCAGAGCGTGCGCAGACGCGTGGCCAGCGACACGCTCTTGAGCGGGCCCACGTCGATGAGCCGCAGCATGAAGCCGGCTTCGGGAACCAGCCGCGTCTCCAATCCTCGCGCCGTGCCGACAAAGATGACTTCGGCGCGATGGCGATCCTTGAGTGCGCGCGCCACTGCGAGAGCCGGAATGATATGCCCGCCCGTGCCGCCGCCGGCGATGAGGATGCGTAGCTCGGAGTTTTTCATTCCGCCCGCCGCGAGATATTCAGCAATATCCCGATCGAGGCCAGCGTGCAGAACAACGACGTGCCTCCGTGCGAAATCAACGGCAGCGGGATGCCCTTGGTGGGCACCAGCGACAACACCACGCTGATGTTGAAGAAGGCCTGCAACAGTATCGACGTGGTGATGCCAAAGGCGACCAGGCGCCCGAACGGGTCGGTGCAGCGAAACGCGGTGCGCAGCCCGCGCACGCCGAAAACGACAAACAGAATCGCAATGAACATGGCGCCGATGAAGCCGAGCTCCTCAGCGATGTTAGCGAAGATGAAATCGGTAGAGGCTTCGGGAAGGTAAAATAGTTTCTGCATGCCTTCCATGTAGCCGCGGCCCGTCAATCCTCCGGTTCCCACGGCGATGAGCGACTGGCAGACGTGATAGCTGGCCGCATTGGCCGCGTCGCGGGCGTCGCAATTGGGGTGAAGGAATGCGAGCAGGCGCGCGAACCGCCACGGTACCATCAGCAGCCACGCCAAGGGGGGCAGAGCCGCGCAAAATGCCGCCAACAGGACCTTCCACTCCATGCCTGCGAGCACAAAAATCATGGCGGTAACGCCGGCCAGCACCAGGGCTGTGCCCAGGTCGGGCTCAGCCGAGACCAGCACGACAAACAGAATCGGAATGAGCGATGCGGGCAGAAGTGTGCGGATCCATAGGTCCATGGCGCCAAGCCGCGTATGCAGAAACCACGCCAGGGAAAACACCAGGACAGGCTTGGCGATCTCGGAGGGCTGAAAGGTAAAGAAGCTGCCGAAGCGGATCCAGCGGTGCGTGTGGTGTGAGTCGGGTGCCAGAAAAGCCAGCACCAGTAGCACCGTAGTGACGCAAAGAGCGGGGTAAATGAAGCGCGGAGAATTGTAGCGGCCGATGTCGATGTGCATGAGCACGAAGAGCGCGAGCACTCCCGCTCCGGCCCAGATGGCTTGGGTGAGAACGAAGGTGTAGGCCGAGTGGTATTTTTCCTGGTCGACTACGGCGGAAGCGGAGAAGACCATGACCAGCCCGGTGACTACCAAGACCAGTGTGGTGAAGAACAGCCACTTGTCGACTCCGACTCGCTTCGCCATGGTTCCGATCCGAAGATTGCACAAGGGCCAAAGCCCCGCCTCTTGGTTGCCGCTCTTTGGCCCGTCTGAAGCCGTGCCCCTGTTACAAAACCCGCGAGCCTCTCTTCAACGGGACTCTATGAGACAACCCACCGGCCTTCGTCATGCGTTTTGCCGCGCCTTCCAGTCGCGGCGATCCAGCACCAGTTGCTTGAAGACGCGGCCGCGTTGCTCGTAATTCTCAAACTGGTCGAAGCTGGAGCAAGCCGGCGACAATACGACCACATCACCGGGCCGCGCTGCTGTGGCCACGGCATTTACGGCGTTGGCCAGCGTCTCACAAGAGTGGATGGGGACCACCCCACGCAAGTCGGCTTCGATTTTGGGCGCGGCCACGCCAATCGTGTAAATCGCGCGCACGCGCTCGCGCAGCAGCTGCGCAAGCGGCGAGTAAGGAGCGCCCTTGTCCTTGCCGCCGAGAATCAGATGAATGCCGCCGGGAAACGCGGCCACGGCTTTCTCAGTCGCGTCCACATTAGTGGCTTTCGAATCGTTGTAGTACTCGACCCCGTTGATCGTTTCCACGTATTCCAGGCGATGCTCAACGGCCTTGAAGTTTTCGATGGCGCGGGCGATCGTTTCTCCCGGCACGCCGGCTAGCCTAGCGGCGCAGACCGCCGCCAACACGTTCTCCACATTGTGCTCGCCCTTGAGAGGAATCTTCGCGACCGGAAGAATACGTTCCACCGTCCCCTCGTGAACCGCGAGGTAGACCACCCAGTCATTTTCCACCCACGCGCCAGGCGACACGGAATGTTTGGCCGAGAACCAATAGATCGGAGCGTGCGAGTGGGCCCCAGTTTCGGCGGTGCGCAGGTTGTCGGCGTTCAGCACCGCGAAATCGCTGGCCGTTTGCGCGGTAAGGATTCGCTCCTTGGCCAGCGCGTAGTTCTCGAAGGTGCCGTGCCGGTCGAGATGATCGGGCGTGATGTTCAGGATCACGGCGATCTTTGGGTGAAACTGCTCGGTGCTTTCCAGTTGGAAGCTTGAAACCTCGATTACCGACCAGGTGCTGTCGGTGCTTTCATCGATGAGGCCCACGACTGGCACGCCGATGTTGCCGGCGACCAGCGTCGGAACGCCCGCCTCTTTCAGGATTTCGCCGGCCAGCGCCGTAGTGGTGGTCTTTCCGTTAGAGCCGGTAATGGCCAGAATCTTCCCTTTCAGAAAACGCGCAGCCAATTCCAGCTCTCCAATTACCGGGCGGCCGAAGTTGCGCGCCTGCACCAATTCGGGCGTATTGAGCGGCACGCCAGGACTGACCACGATCAGATCCTGGCGGCGAAAGGTGAGCAAGCCGTGGCCGCCGGCCTCGACCATAATGCCTTCTTCGAGCAGCGCCGGGATCTCCTTGGCCAGCGACTCAGCCGAGCGGATGTCGGACACCGTCACCTGCGCGCCCTGCCGGCGCAGAAACAATGCCGCTGCAAGCCCGGACTTCCCCAGGCCAACCACCAGAACTTTTTTCCCTTTCAGCTCCGTCATTTCAACTTGTCCTTGAGGCTCCGCGACACCTTTATTGTGCATCGCCGAAAGCTCGCCGCGGCCACGTTTAGCGCAATTTCAAAGTGGTGAGTGCAAACAATGCAAACACCAGGGCGCCGATCCAAAAGCGTACAATTACCTTCGACTCGCTCCACCCCAACTGCTCGAAGTGGTGGTGCAGCGGCGCCATTTTGAAGATCCTCTTCTTGCGCAGCTTGTAACTGCCCACCTGCAGGATTACCGAAACCGCTTCGAGAATGAAGATGCCGCCGATGAAGGGCAGCAGCAGCTCCTGCCGGATGATAATGGCCACGGTTCCGATGGCGCCGCCCAACGCCAGCGATCCCACGTCGCCCATGAAGATCTCCGCCGGGTGCGCGTTGTACCAGAGAAAGCCGATGGAGGCGCCGACCATCGACCCGCAAAACACCGTCAACTCGGCGACCATGGGCATGCGCTGCAGCTCGAGGTAGTCGGCAAAAACCACATGGCCGCTGACGTAAGTGAGCGCGGCTAGTGCGCCGGCGGCAATGAAGCTGCAGCCGATGGCGAGACCGTCGAGCCCATCGGTCAGGTTAACCGCGTTCGACGAGAAAGCCAGCACCAACACCACCCAGAGCACAAACGGGACGAATGCGAGCAGGGCCAGGTGCGGAACGGTGCTGGGCCAGGCGTGCCACAGCAGATCGGGCCGCAGGCTTTTGATGAAGGGCACGGAGAGGCGCGTCGAAAACATTTTGAATTGATCGAGAAGCACCAGCGCCGCACCCACCAGCAGGCCTACCAGCCCCTGCCATAGCAGCTTGGCGCGCGCCGTCAATCCAAGGCTGCGCCGCTGTACGACTTTGATGTAGTCGTCGGCAAAGCCGATGGCGCCGAAGGCGAGCGTGGAGAAAACCGTAATCCACACAAACGGGTTGCCGGGGTCGGACCAGAGCACGGTGGGCAGCAGAATGGCGATCGCGATGAGCACGCCGCCCATGGTGGGCGTGCCCGTCTTCTTCAGATGCGTCTGCGGGCCGTCGTCGCGCACGTACTGGCCGATCTGGAACTCCCGGAGCTTCTGAATCACCCACGGCCCGATGAAAAGCGCGATCAGAAGCGCCGTGAGCGAGGCAAACGCAGTGCGAAACGTGAGGTAGCGGAAGATCCGGAACGGGTGAAAAAACGGAAAGAGCTTTTCGTAAAGAAGCCAGTAAAGCAAGTTGCCTCCACTGCCGGGCTGAGGCGGTTTTAGGTTGATTTTACAGGCAGAGGCCGGAGAGGCAGGAGTCGCGCTTTACCGGCAAGCGGACTTTGAACCTAGCCAGCTGATTTAGTGAAAGATCCCATCCATCGAATTGCAGCGTCGCGCCTGGTGTATCATTGATTCCACCAACAAAGAAAAGCGATTTCTAGTTCATGAACTACGCCGAGGAGTCTTGAGTTCTGGTCCTCCAAGGGTAGCAAGCCGCGTTTTCGAGTGATGTTAATTAGTCGCGCATAACACGGAGATAAATTTGTTCCCAGATACGAGACGAAATGGGGATAGGTCGTCATGTACAGCCTTTCAAGCAAAACACTGAAATTCATCGTGGGCTTCGCGTTATTGCTCGTTCTAACGGGCGGCATATCCTACGGGCAACCCCCTTTCCCATCGATTATGCAGTGCCACCCCCGGCGTGCGCTCGACATCCTTACGAAGCTGGAACAACGCAATCGGATGCCCTATTGGGATGAGATCGACGAACTTGTGCTGTGTGATGATTTCGATCTTCCGGATTCGCAAGTAGTGCGCTATTTCAAAGTGCTGCGATTGGAAGAAGGAACCTGGTCATATCATCTGGATGGTGCGGAAGTGCCAAAGCTTCGCAGTATCGTGAGAAAAAACTATGGCGACAAACTTAGTCCGAAATTCGTGATCGCCTTGTTTTTGGCGAAGATGAGCGCGGATGCAAACCAATTTCGGATAGCGCAAAATCCCGAAGGACTGCGTGAACTCCTCAAATATGCCAATCGCCTGGATGCTGCCTTCGTTCCGGGCATCTCGTTTCAAAGTAATCTAATTTATTTGGGCATACAGAAAGAAATGAAAGCCAACGGCGCCGGCCCCGACGATTCTGTGCAGCGGCCTCTCTGGGGCATCGACCTCGAAGATGCCATTGCGATCTTCCAAAGGGAAAAGGTGATGAAGCCTGGCGGGCCAATAGCAGTATTGTCCGAAGCCGACGTCAAAAGCTTTCTCGCGCACCCCGGCATAACACTCACGGCCGCGCGCGTTCAATCTTTTGCAGAGCAAGTGAGGGTTATCCTAACGGTGGCCGCGAAGGCCGGGTACACGGGCTTCAACGACGCCCCGGCGGACACTCTTCTTTTCGATCGGGCACGCCTTCTGCTCCATACCGAGGACTATGGCGGAATGAGCGACTATGAAAAGCAGCTCGGCGAACTTGAGACGCACTTGCGAGAGTTAGCTCGAAAACCGAATTAGCGGGGAAGAATACTGCCCAGCAGCCTCACCTGACGGGTAGACAGCAAACGACAAGGAAAAATGAATGCCGGGGCTTGGCGCTTCCCGGCGGTCCTGCTTTGGCGACGAGAATTTACCGTGCCTTTGCCACTCCCTCCTCCGTCACCCGATCGAGGAACGAAAGTGGGAGCCCGGCTTGTGCGACCTGTTCGAACGGGGCTTGGTGCAGGCGAACGTCGTACATCGACTAAGAGGCCAGACCGAAGCGATCGATCCGGCCTTTTGTTTGTTGCCGATTGCGGCAAGCACCGAGCCCTTGACTTCACGGGCATGGAAGCGTTGCTGGACTGCTTGTCTTGAAGTCGTTGTAGATCCAACAACTGGTTGTCCCTACGCCATCCCAGAAGAGGTCAAACCCAGTGTTCTTCCTGGACTCGTTCTGAGCTATCCGATTGGAATCGGTGGCGTCCGAGTTGAGTACCGAGATCCCATTGCCACTATTTTCTCTTACAACATTGTCCAGGACCAGGTTTCCGGGGGCGGGGAGAGAGGCATGGTTGGTAAGCACAACACCATCTCCCTGGTTTTGCTCCACCAGATTGGTTTCGAATGAGATGTTGCCTCCAGCAAGGCTCACACCGCCGCCGGTATTGCGCGAGAACGTGTTGCCGACCACGCTCACAAGATCATTGGAATACTCGGGGTCGTCTGCGAATCCGACAGTCAAACCGCTGCCATTGTCGGTCACAACGTTGTTTACGACGAAGACGCCGGTCCAGGCTGGGTCAAGAACGCCGATTCCTTGCTGAGAGTTCTTGGTGATGGTGTTGCCCTTAATCTCCGCCCCGCACCCGACAACCGACACGCCAGTCCCTCCCTTGGTGATGGTGTTATCGACGACGCGTGTGAAATCGCTGCCTTCCGTAAGCCTCACGCCGAAGTTGTTCCCGGTGAGGCGCAGCCCCGTGACGACAACCGGAGTTGTGACAGAACCGGCGTCAGCCCAGATGCCGGCGTTGAAGCCGGTTATTGTGCCCGGTCCGGTGATTGTGACTCCGCTCTCTGCCACGATGCCGTTGTAGTAAATACTATTGTTCCCACCCGTTCCGCGAATGGTGTGGCCGTTCAAATTCAAGGTGATTTTGCCCGCGGCATACAACCCATACGAAGAGCATGGCCCAATATCGGACGTCAGAACCGTATTTGTGGAAATCACACTTCCGCACGTCTGCGCGGATGCGGCTAAGCCGAAGATCGCGATCGATATCGGCGTCAGCAGGTAAACGAAGCGAATTGCCGTTTTTCGAGGGTTCTTCATGTCTTTAGTCCTTTCATTCTCTTAAGCAAGATTTTGCGCACCCTGGGAAATGGGGTCTTTCACCAAATGCTGAATAGGCATCAATCGGGGTCACTTGGTTCCTTGGGAAGGGGGCCGAGTCCGGTCAGGGCGGCGCAACGAGTGTATCATCTTTGTCGATGCCCCGCCGTTTTCGAGCTAACTGTGTGCTTGCTTAATCCCGGCAGTATCTTACTTGCCAAAATGCAACTTTCCTATAACTAGTGAACGGGGGCGAGAGAGCGTTTCACCTTTCCGTCTCACAGATTGTTTGTCGGCCAAACCATGGTGGAACGTAACCTCGCGAGATTGAGCCAACCATAATCCATCGCTTGTGAGAAATGTGGGCTGGATAGCGATTGGACAAAAATGGCTGTTTCGCCCTGTCGAAGGCCGATTGGCTGCTGATGAGCCTGAACCAGTCTCAGGGCGAATCCAGGCTTTCGAAAATCAACCGCAGTCAAACATACCGCTCTGCGGCACCCGGAGATCGTGAAAATCGCGCAGCGAAGACCCCGCGGGTCTGGAAATCCGCGCGACAGCCGACCCTGAGGCCAGCGCCACAACTGATAGTGCAACTTTCAGGGAAGATCCTTCGACTCCGTTTGGCCGGACGGAACCGGCCAAACGAAATCTCAGGGATGACGATGCTGTCCCCTTGCGAAATTCAGTTACAAAACACTCGGCGTAACAGTTCAAATATTGTGCAAACTTCATGTGCAAGGCACAAAGAGCTAGAAGCTGACGACTGACAGCCGATAGCTGCTTTTTCTCACCGCGTCTTTGAGACTTCCTCCACCGTCACCGGATCGAGGAACGGCATCTGCGCGCGGAGCTGCTTGCCGATGACTTCAACCGGGTGCTTGGCTTCGGCTTCGCGGAAGGCGAGGAACTCCTTCTTGCCAGAGTTCTGGTCGGCTAGGAAGCGCTTGGCAAAGCTGCCGTCCTGTATCTCGGCGAGAATTTGCTTCATCGCCTTTTTGCTTTCGGCGCCGATCACGCGCGGACCCGAAACATAGTCGCCGTACTCAGCGGTGTCGGAGATTGAATAGCGCATGTAGGCCAGGCCGCCGCGATAGATGAGGTCGACGATGAGTTTGAGCTCGTGCAACACTTCGAAGTAGGCGCTCTCCGGCTGATAGCCGGCCTCGACCAGGGTTTCGTAGCCGGCCTTGATGAGCGCGCTCACGCCGCCGCACAGCACCGCCTGCTCGCCGAAGAGATCGGTCTCGGTTTCTTCCTTGAAGGTCGTTTCCAGCACTCCGGCGCGCGTGCAGCCGATGCCCTTGAGATAGCTGAGCACGAGCGCGTGCGCCTTGCCGGTCGCGTCCTGCTCGATGGCGATCAATCCGGGCACGCCGCCGCCCTCGGCGAAGATCTCGCGCACGCGATGGCCGGGGGCCTTGGGCGCGGCCATGCCCACGTCGATACCCTTGGCGGGCACAATGGTCTTGAAGTGAATGTTGAATCCGTGCGCGAACATCAGCAGCGAGCCTGGCTTAAGGTTAGGTCCGATGTCCGAAGCGTAGACTTTGGCCTGGACCTGGTCGGGAGCCAGAATCATCACCACGTCGGCCCACTTGGCGGCATCGGCCGGCGCGAGGACTTCGAAACCCGCTTTTTTAGCCTTGCCGATGGAGTCAGCTTCCACAGCAGGCAGGCCAATCTTCACCTGCACGCCTGAATCCCTAAGGTTGAGAGCATGAGCGTGCCCCTGCGAGCCGTAGCCGATGATGGCCACCTTCTTGGCCTGGATCAGCGCCAAATCCGCATCGTGATCGTAATAAGTTTTCGCCATATCGTTTTTGCCTGTCCTTTGTTGGTCTAGATTTGAGAATTTCGTCCGGCTCCGCGGCGCGAAACGGGCTGCGCAAGGAGCCAGTGCTGTTATCCATCTGTGGCCGCAATGTCGTTGCACGGGCCAGCCAGGAACGGGAGAAGCAGAGCGGAGGCGGCCGCCAGCACCGCTGCGATGGCGAAGGGCATCCGCAAGGAGGTTCCGGGAATCGTGAGGTTCCAGGTCCAGCCGGCAACAAGGCTGCCGAAGAGCTGACCGAAACCCGCCACTGTATAGATTAACCCGATGGCCCCCGCCCGCTGATGCGCAGGCACGATGTCGCCGATCAGTGCCTTGCCGACGCCGTCGGTCATCGCCTGGTAGAGCCCGTAGACCGCGAGAAGAATCCAGGGCGCAACACTGCTGCGGACGAGGCCGAAGCCGAGGTAGACCGCCGCGTAAACGATCCAGCCCGCTGCAAGGACGGGACGGCGGCCCACGCGGTCGGAGAGCGAGCCCATCGGCGCGGAGGCCAACGCGTACACGACGTTGTAGAGCGCAAACGCGAGAATGACCGCGCCGCTGCCCAGCCCCAATTCATCGGCTCGCAAAAGCAGGAAGGTGTCGCTGCTGTTGGCCAGCGAGAACAGGCCGAAGACCACCAAAACCAGCCGGAACGAGGCGGGATACCTCTGCAGCATGGCGGGTGCGCGCCCACTGCCGCGCGGGTCAGGCTTATCGCGAACAGCCAGAGCTACCAGGCCGGAGCTTGCCAGACCGGGCAGGAGCGCCGTCGCGAAGATCCATCCCAAAGGCACCCGCGGGCAGAGAAACAAGATCAGCCACCCGAGAAGCGGCCCGGCGACCGCGCCCGCCGTGTCCATGGCGCGGTGAAGGCCGAAGGCGGCGCCGCGCGAGGTGGCATCGGTGCTGTCGGCGATCAGCGCGTCGCGCGCGCCGGTGCGCAACGCCTTGCCCAGCCGGTCGGAACAGCGGCCCGCCATGAAGAGCGGCCACCCGCCAACGGCTGCAGCCGCGCCCATCACAGGCTTGCTTACGGCCGACAACGAGTAGCCCGCGAACACAAACGGCTTGCGTTTTCCGGTCCGGTCGGAGAGCGCTCCGCCGGCCCAGCGTAGACCGCTGCCAACGCCCTCTGCCACGCCATCGATGAGTCCCAGCAATGCGGGAGTCGCACCGAGGGTCCCCACCACAAAAAGCGGGATGAGCGGGTAGATCATCTCCGACGCCATGTCGGTAAAGAAGCTGACCCACCCCAACGTGACCACGCTGGCTGGAACTTTGGAACGCGAGTTTTTCGGCACGCTCTTGACGAAGCTCATCGCTGTTTCAAAAGAAGTCGAATGCCGTCGGAACTGGTTGCATCGATGTTCAGCCCGCAGAAGAACGGCTCTCAGGGCTAGACAGGCTGCGGAGAAACTCAACAGATAGGTTTTGTAACAAGGGCACGGCTTCAGCCGGGCCGAGGTGGCGCAAAATGAGTGAGGGCTTTAGCCCCCGCTTATCCAGTGACGTCTACAACGATTCCTGCTCGGCCGCTGCGCTCTCCTCTGCGCTCTCCTCCTTGCCTTCGGCCTCGGCCTCGCCTGCGCCCATCGCCCTGACCACGCTGCTCAGGTGGTGCCCGCGGCGCATGGTCATCTTGCCGCTGCGGCAAATCTCGAGAATCCGCCCTTCGTCCTCGCGCAGCACCTCGATCAGTCCTTCGATCTTGCTCTCCACGCCGGTCATTTCGATCATCAGCGATTCCGAGGTGAGATCGACGATGCGGGCGCGAAAGACCTCGACCAAGTCGAAGATCTGCGCGCGATTCTGCGGATTGGCGGCGACTTTGATGAGCGCCAGCTCGCGCGTGACCGTAGGCGCCTGAGCGATGTCGTCCACATCGACGACATTCTCCAGCTTAAAAAGGCTGGCGCGGATGCGGTGGCCGGCCTCGCCCGATGCTTCGGCAACTATGGTCATGCGGGAAAGTCCCGCGCGCTCGCTCCGCCCCACGGTAAGCGAAATGATGTTGATGTTCAAGCGCCGGAACAGCGACGCAACCCGCGTCAGCACGCCCGGCAGGTCCTCGACGTATGCAATGAATGTATGCAGCATAAATGCCTTTCCAGGGGTCGGGGATCGGGTTTCAGAGGTCACGTTTCCTCCGCGCTAGTTGACGGCCTGCGTTGTACTGATCCCTGAACCCCGACCCCTGATCCCTTGCTACTTGTCGTCCGCCCGCTCTTCCAGCGGATCGCGGCCTGGCCGGCGAATCATCTCGTGCAATGCGCTGCCCGCGGGAATCATCGGGTACACCGAATCTTCCTTTTCCACCATGAAGTTGAGCAGGAACGCGCTCGCGGTGGCGCGCGCCTCTTCCACGGCAGTCTCCACTTCGGAGCGTCTGTGCACTGCGCGCCCCGGAATGCCGTGCGCTGCGGCCAGCTTCACAAAGTCCGGGCTCACCAGCGGCGTGGCTTCGTAGTTGCGTTCGTAGAAAAACTCCTGCCATTGCCGCACCATGCCCAGATAGCCGTTGTTGATGATCGCGATGTTGACCTTGATCCTCTCCTGCACGATCGTGGCGAGCTCGGCCTGCGTCATCTGGAAGCCGCCGTCGCCCGCTACAACCCACACTTCTTTTTCGGGGCAGGCAAATTTGGCGCCGATGGCCGCGGGCAACGCATAGCCCATGGTGCCGAGGCCGCCCGACGTGATGAGGGTGCGCGGCTGATCGTGATGGAAGTACTGTGCCTCCCACATCTGGTGCTGGCCCACATCGGTAACGACAATCGCGTCGCCGCCCGTTAAGCGCCACAGGTCGTGCATCACGTGCGCCGCGTAGAGATGCCCGGAGTCGGGCAGGTTCTTGATGTCGCGCACCGCAGACGCACCCTTGCTGGCCTCGATGGTCTTGAGCCACGCCGCGCCGTCGCGGCCCGAAATGCGCGGCAGCAACTGCTCCAGTACTTCACGCAGGTCGCCGATCAGAGCCACATCTACCTTGACGTTCTTGTTGATCTCCGAAGGATCGACTTCGATGTGAATCTTCTTGGCCTTGAGCGCGTATTCCGCCAGCTTGCCTGTCACACGGTCGTCGAAGCGCATGCCGCAGGCGATGAGCAAATCGGCTTCCTGAATCGCGTTGTTTACCCACGACTCGCCGTGCATGCCCATCATGCCCAGGCACAGCGGATGCGAGGCGGGAAAACCGCCGATGCCGAGCAAGGTGAGGCCCACGGGAATCTGCGCCCGCTCGGCCAGCGTGCGCACCTGCTCCATGGCGCCGGACTTCATGACGCCGTGCCCGGCCAGAATCACCGGCCGCTTGGAGTTGCGAATCAACTCGGCAGCGGCGGCGAGTCCCGAATCCTCCACCTTCAACATGGGATGTGGACGGTAAGGCCGCGGCTTGGCGGCTTCAAAATTGAATTCCGCTGATACCTGCTCTGCGTCCTTGGTGATGTCGACCAGCACCGGCCCGGGACGGCCTGAGCGCGCGATCTGAAAAGCATGGCGGAGCGTGGGCGCGATGTCCTCAGGTCGGCTCACGAGGAAATTATGCTTGGTGACAGGAAGCGTAATGCCGGTGATGTCGATCTCTTGAAACGCGTCGGTACCCAGCAGCTTGGAGGTTACGTTGGCGGTGATGCAGACGATGGGAATGGAATCGAGCATGGCAGTGGCGAGGCCCGTGACCAGATTGGTCGAGCCGGGACCGCTTGTGGCAATGGCCACGCCCACATCGCCCGAGGCGCGCGCGTAGCCGTCGGCCATGTGTGCCGCGCCCTGCTCGTGGCGCACCAGCACGTGCCGGATGGGAAATTTGCGCAGCGCATCATACGCCGGCAAAATGGTGCCGCCCGGATAGCCGAAGACATCCGTGATACCCTCGCCCACCAGCGTGGCCCAGATAATCTCCGCGCCTGTAAGCCGCGTGGACGTGCTGAGGTGCGCGTGCGAGTCTTCCGTCTGCGCCGCCGTCGCTGCCTCGCTGCTATTCGCTCCGTTCTTCTTCGCCTTTGCATTTCCCTTGTTCGCCATAACCAACTCCTGAGCGCTGTTGCGTGTGTTTCTGATCTCTCTTTACGTCGTCGCTCCCACCGACGCCGACGTCACCCTATCCACATACTTCCGAAAAACGCCCTTGGGCCACCGCAGAGCCGGCGGCTTAAAGTCCTTGAGCCGCGCCGCCATCTCTTCGGCGCCGATCTCCACGTCCAGCGTGCGTTTGGCCACGTCAAAGTGAATCATGTCGCCTTCGCGAATGGCGGCAATGGGCCCGCCGACAAAGGCCTCGGGCGCAACGTGGCCGGCAGTGAATCCGCGCGTCGCGCCGCTGAAGCGGCCGTCGGTGAGCAGCGCAACGTGCGCGCTCAACTCGGCGTTCGACGAGATCGCCGCCGTAACCTGCAGCATCTCGCGCATGCCCGGACCGCCCTTGGGGCCTTCGTAGCGAATCACTACCACGTCGCCGGGCTTGATGCCGCCCGCCTGGACAACCTTGAAGCAGGCTTCTTCACTGTCAAACACACGCGCGGGCCCGCGATGGTTCAGCTTGTTCGCCGCGGCAATCTTCATCACGCAGCCCTCGGGCGCGAGGTTCCCCTTGAGAATCACCAGGCCGCCATTGGGCTTGATCGGCTTCTCGAAGGTGTAAATCACATCCTGGCCTGGCGTTTCCTTCGCGAGCGCGGCTTCTTCGGCGAGGGTTTTGCCGCTGATGGTGAGCGCCGAGCCGTCTGCGTGTCCGGCTTCAATCATGCGCTTAGCGAGCAAGCGCGATCCGCCCGCCGCCTGGTAGTCCGAGGCCACGTACTTGCCTGCGGGCGTGAGCGAGCAAATGTAAGGCGTGCGCGCGGAGATCACATCGAAGTCGTCAATGTTCAGCTCAATGCCCATCTCCTTCGCGATGGCGAGCAGATGCAGCACGGCGTTTGTCGACCCGCCGCTCGCAGCCACGCTGGCAATGGTGTTTTCAAGAGCTTTGCGGGTGATAATTTGGGAAGGCCTGCGGTTGGCGCGTACCGCATCCATCAACATGTGGCCGGCTTGGCGCGTGGCTTCGAGTTTGCCGGGGGCGGTGGCAGGAACGCCGGATAGCTCGATGGGCGAAATGCCCAGAATCTCGCCGCTCATGGCCATGGTGTTGGCCGTAAACTGGCCGCCGCATGCGCCCGCGCCGGGACAGGCATTGGCTTCAAGCGCCTCCAGTCCCGCGTCGTCGAGGCGTCCCGCGGCGTGCGAGCCGATGCCCTCGAAGACATTTTGGATCGTGATGTCCGCACCATTCAGCTTGCCCGGAGCGATCGATCCGCCGTAGAGCATCATGCCGGGAATATCGAGCCGGCAGAGCGCCATGATTATGCCGGGCATGTTCTTGTCACAGCCGCCGATGCCGGCGAGGCCGTCGAAGAGATTGCCGCGGGCTACAAGCTCAATCGAGTCGGCGATCACTTCGCGCGAAACCAGCGAGGCCTTCATGCCCTGCGTGCCCATGGTGATGCCGTCGTGAATGGTGATGGTGTTGAACTCCATGGGCGTGCCGCCCGCCTCGCGAATGCCCTGCTTCAGCGCCTCCGCGATCTGGCGCAGGTGCACGTTGCAGGTACCGATCTCGGTCCACGTATTGGCGACACCAATAATGGGCTTGTGCAGGTCTTCCTTCTTGAACCCCGCGCCGCGGAAATACGACCGTGCCGCCGCGCGGCTCGGCCCCTCGGTCAACGGAATGCTTTGTCGCTTGCCTTCGATGGTCATGTGATCTCTTCTTTCGCGAGCTTTTAGCTGTTAGCTATTAGCTCTTAGCTCGTTCGTACCGCGGTTCGCTGATTCAACCAACCGACTACTATCCGATAGGTGGTCGCCTTTTTTCGTTTTTGCTTCCGATTGCTCGATCAAGATGAACGAATAGCTAAAGGCTAAGAGCTAACATCTGCTTCACTTCGCCTTCAGCCACCCTGCCGCTTCGTGCTGCTTCTCGAACCTGTCCAGCTCTGCGGCGTGCCGCAACGTCAGCCCGATATCGTCAAGCCCTTCGAGCAAACAGAATTTGCGGAAGGCGTCAAACTCGAACGTTGCGCTGAAGCCGCGGCCGTCCGTCACCGTCTGCGCTTCGAGCGAAACCGTGAGTTGATAGTTCGAAATCGTGTGCGCATTTCTGAGCAGCGTGTCGACTTCCGCCTCGCTCAGGCGAACCAGAACGATGCCGTTCTTGCCGGCATTCGAGAAAAAAATATCTGCGAAGGTCGGCGCAATCACCACGCGGAAGCCGAAATCGCTCAGCGCCCAGGCCGCATGCTCGCGGCTCGAACCGCAGCCGAAGTTTTTGCCGGCTACAAGTATCTGCGCGCCCTTGTAACGCTCGTCGTTCAGCACAAATGCCGGATCAGGATCGCCGGAGGCAGTCCGCCGCCAATCGAAGAACAGAAAATCGCCGTAGCCCGTGCGCTCGATGCGCTTGAGGAACTGCTTGGGAATGATCTGGTCGGTATCCACGTTGGCGCGATCGAGCGGCGCGGCCAATGAAGTTAGCGTTTTGAACGGTTGCATCAGGCGGTGACCTCCTCATGAACTTCCCACGTGCGAATATCGACGAAATGTCCGGCGATTGCGGCTGCCGCGGCCATCTCGGGCGAAACCAGATGCGTGCGTCCGCCGCGCCCCTGGCGGCCTTCGAAGTTGCGATTGCTTGTCGAGGCGCAACGTTCGCCCGGCGAAAGAATGTCGGGGTTCATGCCCAGGCACATGGAACAGCCAGGCTCCCGCCAGTCAAAGCCGGCTTCGATGAAGACGCGATCGAGTCCCTCCTTTTCCGCCTGCGCCTTCACCTGTTGCGATCCCGGAACCACCATCGCGCTCACATGGCTCGAAACCTTGCGGCCTGTGGCAATCTTCGCCGCAGCGCGCAGATCTTCGATACGGCCATTGGTGCAGGAACCAATAAAGACGCGGTCGATTTGGATTGCATCGAGCGGCGTTCCTGCCTTGAGATCCATATATTCGAGCGCGTGCTCGAACGATTTGCGGTCGATTTCGCTCGCGGCGGCAGCCGGATCCGGCACCTTGGCGCTGACCGGCGCCACCATGCCGGGACTCGTGCCCCAACTCACATACGGAACCAGAGTAGCCGCATCGATCACCAGCTCGCGATCGAACTTCGCGCCGGGATCGGAGGGCAGCTTGCGCCACTCAGCGACTGCGCGTTCCCACGCTTCTCCTTTTGGACTAAATCTTCGCCCCTGCAAGTACGCAAACGTCGTCTCATCGGGCGTGATCATGCCCGCGCGCGCGCCTGCCTCGATGCTCATGTTGCAAATCGTCATGCGGCCTTCCATCGACAATGAGCGAATCGCCGAGCCTGCGTATTCGATCACGCAACCCGTAGCGCCGTCGGTGCCGATCCGTCCGATGATGGCGAGAATGATGTCTTTGGCCGTAACGCCGAGCGGCAGCTTGCCCTCGACCGCGATACGGAACGTCTTCGGCTTCGACTGCGGCAGCGTCTGCGTGGCCAACACATGCTCCACTTCGCTGGTGCCGATGCCAAAGGCGAGCGCACCGAAGGCGCCGTGCGTCGAGGTGTGCGAGTCGCCGCAGACAATGGTCATGCCCGGCTTGGTCAGTCCCAGTTCCGGCCCGATCACGTGCACAATGCCCTGCTCGCGCGAGTTTACGTCATAGAGCTCGATGCCAAAGTCTGCGCAGTTCTGGCGCAGCGTGGCAATCTGTGTGGCTGAAATCTGGTCGACGATGTTCAGCCGGCCCTCTTTCGTTGTAGGCACATTGTGGTCCACGGTCGCTACGGTGCGATCGGGACGGCGCACTTTGCGCCCGGCCAGCCGCAGCCCCTCGAACGCTTGAGGAGATGTGACCTCGTGAACGAGCTGCAGGTCGATGTAGAGCAGCGTGGGCTCGCCCTCGGGTTCGACCACCACATGCTGCTCCCAGACCTTCTCGAAGAGTGTTTTTGGAGTTGGAGTCATTGAATATTCCCTTTGTTCCGAACCAGAGGCCTTGCTCTCCCACCCTAACCGCACAAAACACTATTAGGATGGGGTACCCAGGTTCTATGCGTTGACGAGCATTTCCTTCACGGTTTGCCGCACCTTCGCGCCCATCTCTCGCGTTCCGAGCACGGTTAGACCCTCGGGATTGGTGCGCGCCAGGTCCTGCGTGCGGAAGCCCTGCTCCAAAACCTTGCGGGTCGCCTTCACAATCGCATCGGCCTCCGCTTCGAGCCCGAACGAATGGCGCAGCATGAGCGCCGCGGTCAGGATCGTGGCCAGCGGATTGGCGATATTTTTGTTCGCGTGTTTGGGCGCAGAGCCGTGGGCCGGCTCGTACAAACCGATCTTGCCGCCGACGGTGCCCGAAGGCAACATGCCCAGCGATCCGGTAATCACCGAAGCCTCGTCGGTAAGGATGTCGCCGAACGTGTTCTCCGTAACCACCACGTCGAAGTCGCGCGGACGCTTCATCAGGTGCATCGACATGGCATCGACGAACTGGTGTTCGAGCTCGACATCGGGAAACTCCTTCGCCACATGGATGACCGTGTCGCGCCACAGCTGCGAGACTTCGAGCACATTGGCCTTGTCCACGCTGCACAGCTTCTTGCGCCGCTTCTGCGCCAATTGGAAGGCGACGCGGGCCACGCGGACCACTTCGTCGCGCTTGTAGATCATGGTGTTGAGGCCTACACCCTTCTCCTTGTCCCAGCCGCGGGGCTGGCCATAATAGAGGCCGCCGAGCAGCTCGCGGACGAACATAATGTCGGTGCCTTCGATGATTTCCGGGCGCAAAGGGCTATTGATCGTCAGCTCCTTGAAGGCAAAGACGGGACGCAGGTTGGCAAAGCCGCCTAGTTGGGCGCGCAGTCCCAACAAACCGGCCTCGGGACGCTGGCTCGGCGGAAGAGAATTGAACTTGTCGTCGCCCACGGCGCCTAAAAATACGGCCTCGGAATCGAGCGCGGCAGCAACCGTGTCAGCGGGCAGCGGCGTGCCATGCTTTTCAATTGCGATGCCGCCGATGGGCTTGTAGTCGAGCTGCAATGTGTGCCCGCCAGCCTGCGCTGCGTCTTCGAGAACTCCTATGGCCTGCTCGGTGATCTCCGGGCCGATGCCGTCGCCGGGGGTAACCAAAATCTTCAACTTCATTCTTCTCTTCCTCTCCTCATGATCGGTGGTCAGTGTTCGGTTGTAAGTTCATCGCAAAAACGCCTTGTCATCCTGAGCGCGTCCGCCGCGCGGACAAGTCGAAGGATCTGCGGTTGCATTTCATCAACTTCGCCTCCGCGGCTCCCTTGTCCCTCAGTCCCTGCCCTGTTCAATCCAATTCCGAGACCGGTTCCGTGCGGCGCTCGCGAATATTGTCGGGCAACAGACCGATCAGGTCCTGGTCGTAGATATTCTTCTTGCGGTCGGCCAGCGCCACAAACCGATAGTAAATGTGCTGCAGCTCGTCGCGGCTGACCGTGAATCCGAGCTGCTCCAGTCGATGTCTCAGAGCCGCGCGGCCGGAGTGCTTGCCCAACACCAAATGCGTCTTGGCCACGCCTACCACCTGCGGCGTCATGATCTCGTAGCACAAGGGATTTGCCAGCACGCCGTGCTGGTGAATGCCCGACTCGTGGGCAAAGGCGTTGGCGCCCACCACCGCTTTGTTGGGGGAGGGCTTGAAAGTAATGAGCTGACCGAGCACCTCGCTCGTGGGATAGAGCTGATCGAGCTTGATGTTGGTGGTAATGCCGAAGCGCTCGCCGCGCACGTAGAGCGCCGCGGCAATCTCCTCGAGCGCCGCGTTGCCGGCCCGCTCGCCAATGCCGTTGATGGTGCACTCCACCTGGCGCGCGCCCGCCTGCACGGCCGCCAGCGAGTTCGCGACAGCCAGCCCCAGATCGTCGTGGCAGTGCGCGGACAGCACCACACCTTTCTCGTCGATCGCGGGAACGCGCTCGCGCACCTCGCGAAACATCTGCCCGTACTCTTCGGGTGTGGAGTAACCCACTGTGTCGGGCATGTTGATAGTAGTGGCGCCGGCCTCAACTGCTGCCCTCACCATCTCCACCAGGAAATCGCGGTCCGAGCGGGTCGCGTCCTCGGGGGAAAACTCCACGTCGTCTGCCAGCGAGCGCGCCAGGCGTACCGACTCGCCGCAAAGATCCAGCGCCTCGGCGCGGCTGATCTTCAACTTGTACTCAAGATGCAAGTCGCTCGACGCCAGGAAAACATGGATGCGGGCCCGCTCGGCAAACTGCAGCGCCCGTGCCGCCATCTCGATGTCCTCGGTCTTGGCACGCGCGAGTGACGCGATGCGCGGCTTGCGAATGGCCTGCGTAATCGTGGCGATGGCCGCAAAATCGCCCTCCGAGGCCATGGCAAAGCCGGCCTCGATAATGTCCACGCCCAGATCTTCGAGGGCGTGGGCCATGGTGAGCTTCTCCTGCGTGGTCATGCTGCAACCGGGCGACTGTTCGCCGTCGCGCAGGGTGGTATCGAAGAAAACCAGATGATTGGAAATCATAAGCTTGCTCGCCAGAAAAAACCGGGAACTCCAGCTCTTTTATTCTCTCCCATCGAACCGCTATAATGCAAAGTTATAATTCTTTTATGTTCGATTAGCATTGCTTATGGCGGAAGCTATCGGCTTTCAGCCATCAGCTTTCAGGTTTTCCGTGCCAAGTTGATGGTTTCGTAATCGCGAGATGCACTGATAGCTAAAAGCTGATAGCCAAGAGCTGCATTCCGGAGGAATGCCATGGAACTCAGTCAGCTCGAAACCTTTCTTGCCGTGGCCGAAGAGCGCAGCTTCTCCCGTGCCGCTGCGCGCCTGCACCGCACTCAGCCGGCCGTGAGCCAAGTGATCCGCAAGCTGGAGGAGGATGTCGGCGAGATCCTGTTCGACCGCGCCGCGCGCGACGGCTCACTGACAACCGCGGGAGCGCTGCTGCGCGACTACGCGCTGCGCCTGCTGGCCCTGCGCCGCGAGGCCGCAAGCGCCCTCGACGAGCTGAAGAGCCTGGAGCGCGGCCACCTGCAACTGGCGGCTAACGAGTACACCTGCATGTACCTGTTGCCTGCCATCGACGCCTTTCGCCGCGTGTATCCCCACATTGCCGTCACGGTGCAACGCATGCTGGCGTCGCGCATTCCCGATGAGCTCATCCGGCATACCTTCGAGCTGGGCGTCATCTCCTTCCGCCCCGATCCCGCGCAGATCCGCACCATTGCCGTCTACGGCGACAGCCTGGACTTCGTGGTCAGCCCGAGCCATCCGCTCGCCGCTGCCAAGCGCGTCTCCATCCGCGACCTTGGGCAGGAGAATTTCATCGCTCACAACGTGGCCTCGCCGCTGCGCCGCAAGGTTATTGAGGCCTTCCAGCGGCACCGCACCCCGCTCAACATGGGAATCGAACTGCCCACGATCGAAGCCATCAAGCGCTTTGTAGCCATGGGCAATGGCGTGGCGCTGGTGCCGCACCTCGCGGTGGCGCGCGAACTCGAAACCGGCGACCTGGTGCGTGTGCCGGTAGGCGACTTGGAGGTGCGGCGCATTTTGCGCCTCGCCAGCCGGCGCCAGGCAACGCTCTCCTACACCGCTAAGGCTTTCCTGGGCACGCTCAAGAATCTGGCTGAGAAGCAGGGACCGCCGTTTTTCTACCATGTGGAGCGTGCGGGATAAGGGCGGGGACGAGGGACCAGGAACTGAGGGACATCGGGGCAAGGGGCCAGGACGAACCGACTGCGAGCTTCACCATTTGCTACTGAAACCGAATCTCCTTCTCCTTACCTCTTCGGCAGAGTCTTGCCTCAGTTCCTCAGTCCGTTAGTTCCTTGGTCCCTTGCTCCCCACTTCCTATTCACCGTCTTCCCCGTCTAAGGAACAGATACCTTCGTTACCACTTCGATGGAGCTCGCGGGTCGCGCTCCAACCCGCCTGCGCCATTTACAATTCTTGAAGAGCGGGGCTCGGAGGTATCCGAGGCACCGGACCGGCGCGTGGAAATCTTGACGCTCGTAGCTACCCGCACGGTTCAATAAGTCGTGAGGATCAGGATCGAATGAAGAAGATCGTCTTTTTAGTCGCTTTGCTGGCCGCATGCTCGGTCATGGGCCGCGCACAGGAAAGCCGCCAGGACATCAGCCTTAGTGGAATTGGGTTGGTAGAGCCGTTCACGGCTTCTTCCAATACCGTCGAGGTGAACTCCACACCCGCTTACGGAGCGTTGCTTAGCTACCGCTTTATGCTCACGCCATCGACCGCACTCGAAGCCAACTACGGCATCACCTACCAGAACAGCATCGGGTACTACGTCAACCCCAATCACTACAAGGTCCTGACGCGCACTCAGGAAATGTCCGGCGCATTTGTCAAGTCTTTCGTCCTCAAGAACTGGAATCCCTTCATTGAAGGCGGGCCGGCGGGGATCATCTTTCTGCCGATCATCAATTCGGGCACTACGACACACGACGTGAAGCAGCAGACGGCAGTCGGCTTTCTCTTCGGCGCGGGCGTCGCTTACGAGATCAGTCCCAGCTTCGACATCCGGGGCGAATATCGCGGATGGGTGACCAAGGTGCCCACCTTCGGCAACACCCAATTTGCCACCAGCCGCTGGTATCACCCGTGGATTTCAGTACCGACGGTCGGCGTAGCTTACCACTTCTGAAAACAGGGCTAGGAGTGTGTCGGAGATAGATTCCCTGCACAGATGATAATTGTGCGGCGCGATGTGCAGTGGGATAGGCTGCGTCTATGGGCAAAAGCTTTCTTCCCGGCGTGGTGGATCAGACATGGCTATTCCCGCCCTCGCTGCACGACTGGCTTCCGGAAGGGCATCTGGCGCGCTCTCTGGTGGACGTGGTGGCGGCCCTGGACCTGAGCGCGATTTACGCTTCGTATGAAGAGAAGGATGGCCGCGGTCAGTCGGCCTACGCGCCGGAGATGATGTGGCGGGTGCTTTTGTACGGCTACGCGACCGGAGTGTACAGCTCGCGCAAGATCGAAGCGCGGACTTACGAGGATGTGGCGTTCCGCTATCTGAGCGGGACCAGCACGCGGACCACGACACGATTGCGGAGTTCCGCAAGCGGCTTAAGAAGAGCAAAGAGTCCGCTCACAGCCAAAGATAAACAACGAACGGCGCCATCCGTCGCGACCGCGCTGCCAATGGGCCATCCCCAGGGATGCTCCCTCGGCGACAAAAGCAACTTACGCAAACTCTGTGCCCGACAGACTCTCTAGGAACTGCTTCATCTTCCGGCTCTTGTGCGCCGGCAAACCGTCCCAGATCAGAATCGCCTTCTGGCCCCGCAGGTGTCGTTTCAGATCGCGCAAAAAGGCGATGAGGCTCTCGTCGTTGTAGCTGCCGGGCCGAGTCTGAAACCATAATCTGCAACGTCGGATCATGCGAAATTTTACGGCCGGAGATCTGAAAGACCTGGGCCTTACGACGGCCGGATTTCGAAGATGGCCATGGCCTCCATCTCGATGAGCAAATCGGGACGGCAAAGGATCGCCTGGATGCCGGTCGAGGCGGGCAGAGGGTCAAGCCCTTGCTGCTTGAAGAACTCGGTGCGGATTTCATTGAACGCTGCGTAGTCGCGCTCGATGTCGCGCAAATAGCAGGTGGTGCGCACCACGTCCTTCCAGGTGGCGCCTTCGGCCGCGAGCAGCGTGGCGATGTTGCGGTAGGTGCGCCAGGTCTGGGCGCGGAAGTCGCCCTCGTGAACGGTCTGGCCGTTTTCGTCGATGCTGGCCGTGCCGGAGATCAGAAGAATCGTGATACCCTTGATATCGAGGCGCAGGCCGCGCGAAAACGACGACGGCTTGGCGTAGGCCCAAGCTTCATTGAGCACGCTTGAAGCACTGATGGCTTTCTTGTTGACTGTCACCGCCGCCCCGGCCGCTGCGGCGGCATCATCTATTAGTTCCAGTTCATTCATTCCGCATCTCTCCTGCCTTCTGTTTCGGAATTCGTGCCCTACTCGGCTGCTTTTTCCCGGCGAAAGCGGTAGCCGTCGGGGTCCTTGCCGCGCACCCCGCGCCACCACACCTGAAAACTGGGAATGTTGATCGTGATGAGGAACAACCTGCGCAGTTTTCCTTGCGGGCATTGCAGGGGCTGCACGCCATGCCACGAGTGCGGCGTGCGCTCAAAGAGCAGGCTCTCGTTGCCCCACGGCTCCAACTTCGCGGCCACCTTCAATTCATCGAAGCTCGGCGCCGAGTGCGTTTTGAAGCGGCGCTCGCTGTCGAGAATCAGTATTTCGCCGCCCCACTTCGGATCCCAGTCCTGCTCGGTGTTGAAGTAGAAGATGTGCGTGGCCAGCTTGCGCGCGGCGTCGCAGTGGGGCGAGACCGCGCACCCCTCCCACGCGTAATACCACTCGAAGGTGAGAATGAACTTGTGCGGCCTCAACATGCGACGCAGGAACGACTGATACTTTTCGCCCTCGAGCTCCGCGATAAACTCCTTCCACGGAGCGGCCACTTCGAGCCAAGGCTGGTAATGCAGCAGGAAGCGGTCGTGAGGGCCCTGCCCGTAGGCCCGCTTGACGCCCACCATCTTGTTGAAACGCGAGACGTCGGGCAGATTTTCGCGCAGAGTCCCAATGCCTTCCCGCGTCAGCGAGTTCTTGATTCCTACCCATGGATAAGGTTGGATCTTCTGAAATTTCTCTTCGGAGAGTTGGTCGAAACACTCCTGGTTCAAGTACTGCATGCAGCTCCTCCGGGTGTGAGTGCAACGGCGGTAGGAATATCGGAGTTGGAGCACATGGGTCAGTGCGCAGAATCACATTCAGCGGCCGTGCGGTGCTTCTTTTCTTACGCTCCAGGACCAACGTCAACCAGCAAAGAACGTCGGCAACGGAGCCGTTTCACAAGCCCTAAATCGGCTCTCTGCCTTCGTGATCTATGTGATTTGAATCACTTCCATTGAAGATTCCTACTGCTATAAATGAACCATCGTTCCGATGAATTAAGTTGAGGGGCCACCAGGGAGGCTTGGGAGGGGCTGGGGGATTCCCGGGAAAGCATCCCCCTTCCTGGAGGTCAGCTCATGGGGCTGCCCGATGCAACGAACCCTGAAAACCAGGTTTGCAGCCCGAGGGAATTTCGCCGTATACTGAATTCCGACCATTCTGGTCGTATTTTCAGATTGCTGCCCTTCCGCAGACAGCACGGGGGATCGAGACAGGTGAACGCGTTAAGTGAATTGAATGTAGGTGAACGCGGGATCCTAGAATCTCTCGATCTGCCTGAAACGGTCCAAAATCACTTGATGCATATGGGCTTTGTGCCCGGCTCGTGCGTTCATGCACTGCGCCGCGCGCCGGCCGGCGACCCCACCGTTTACTGTGTCGACGGCATGGAGATTGCCCTGCGCCATGAGACCGCAGCCGCCATTCATGTGCGTCTCTGCGCTGGCGCTGCGGGCGCAGTGGCGCCCGCCGAAGAAGGCTCCGAATTGGCCGAGGCTGCGCGATGAATGCCTGCTGCGAGACGCCGGCTTTCAAGCCGCCATCTGCTTCCGGGCCCGAGAGTGCACTCAAGACGGTTCTTCTCATCGGCCCGCCGAACTCCGGAAAGTCCACGCTCTTCAACAAGCTCACTGGCCTGCGGCAAAAGGTCGCCAACTATCCCGGCGTCACCGTCGAGCAGCGCATGGGATTAATGGCCGGCGTAGGCCGCGAAGATCTCACACTTATCGATCTGCCGGGCATCTACTCGCTCACGCCATATTCCGAAGACGCGCGCGTCGCTGTGGACGTGTTGCGCGGCCGCATGCCCGGCACGCCCAAGCCGGACGCGGTTTTGCTGGTTTTGGACTCGCTTCATTTGACGCGTCAGCTCATGCTCGCCATGCCGGTACTTGCCGTGGGTCTGCCCACGCTGGTGCTGCTCAACATGACCGACTTGATGGAGTCGCGCGGCGGCCACATCGACGCACTCAAGCTGGCGCGCGAGCTCGATGCGCCGGTGGCGCAGATCAGCGCCGTCAACGGCAGCGGCCTCGACGCGGTCCCGCTCTTCCTCAATCAGCAGAACGGCCACGCGCAGGCCAAGCGCGTGGAGTTGCCCGTCATCGGCAATGCGGCCAGCACGCACAACTGGGCTGCACAGGTGAGCCGCCGCACCGGCTACCGCGTGCCGCTCTCGGCGGCCAACACGCACAAGATCGACAATGTGCTCCTGCATCGCATCTGGGGGCCGCTGCTCTTTCTGCTCGTCGTTGTCGGCGTCTTCGAGGTGGTCTTCTCACTAGGGCAGCCGCTCTCCGACGGATTCGGCGATCTGCTCGCCCGCGCCGCCGATCTTGTCCGGCCACTGCTGCCCGTGGGCTGGCTGCAATCGCTGCTGCTCGACGGCGTTTGGAAGGGTATTTCCTCCGTCCTGGTTTTCCTCCCCCAGATTCTCCTGCTCTTCCTTTTTATCGGCGTTCTCGAGGACTCAGGTTATCTGGCCCGCGCGGCGCTCATTGCTGACCGCGTGATGCGCACCATCGGGCTCAACGGCAAGGCATTCATTCCGCTGCTATCGGCCTATGCCTGCGCAGTACCCGCCATCATGGCCACGCGCACGATTGAGAACAAGCGCGACCGGCTGGCGACCATTCTCGTCACACCGTTCATGACCTGCTCGGCGCGCCTGCCCGTCTATCTTCTGCTTATCGCCGCCTTCATTCCCAACGTTTATTACTTGCACGGATTCCTCGGCCTGCAGACCGTGGTCATGCTTGGCCTCTATCTCGCTGGCTTCGTCGCGGCGTTCGCCACCGCGCGCCTGCTCAAGAGTTCCATTCTCAAGTCCAGTGACACGCCGTTCATCCTCGAGCTGCCGCAGTACCGCATGCCCACGCTCTACTCGCTCGGTCTGCGCCTGCTCGATCGTGCCCGCATCTTTATGAAGAACGCCGGCACGATCATTGTTGCGGTCACGCTCGCCCTCTGGGTTCTGGCGCATCTGCCCATTTTGCGCACGGCTACGGGCTCATTCACCGCGCCCGAACTTGCCGAGAGCCTCATAGGCCGCCTCGGCCACTTTATAGAGCCGGCCATCGCGCCGCTCGGGTTCAACTGGAAGATCGGAATCGGGTTGTTGTCGAGCGTTCTGGCACGCGAGGTCATGGTGAGCACCATGGGCACGCTTTACGGCGCCGACGCGAGCACCCAGGCGCTCAACCTGCAGACAGCTCTCCACCACGACATGACGCTCGGCGGCGCACTCGCTCTGATGATTTTCTTCGCCTTCGCCATGCAGTGCACGTCGACCATTGCCGTGGTCCGGCGCGAAACCAACAGTTGGAAGTGGCCAGCTGTTCAGTTCCTCTACATGCTCGTCCTTGCTTACGGTGCCGCCTTCGCCGTGAATCACATCGCACTCATGTTCCTCCACTAGTCCTTCGATCACGTGGTTTCGTAATCGTTCATCAATATTTACGGGCGAGCGACAGTCGGACTGGAGCGATTCCATAGAGGCATACCCTTGTCGCAGCCAAAAGCAACCGCAGGCCTTCGAGCCCCTCTCGTTCGCCGTCGCGGACTCGGTCGCTCAGAATGACAAGATGACGGATGAGCCATGGGCACGGCAACCCGGAAATGGCTCTAGCACTACTCTTTTCTTTCCCAGCACCGCCTGATACAAGTTCATCAGGAGTTAAATGAACCGCATTCCCTTTGACAGAGTCCAGGCAACTCTCGCCGCCGTTCTTGGAAAGCTCGGCTTCACCGTTGATCGCGCGCAAACCTGCGCGCGCCTTTTTACCGAGACCACGCGTGACGGTGTGTACACGCACGGCATTAACCGCTTCCCGCGCTTTGTAGCCACCATTCGCAACGGATGTGTCGATCCGGCGGGCGAGGCCACGGCCGCGGCGCGGTGCCGTACGCTTGAGCGCTGGGACGGGCACAAAGGTCCCGGCAATCTCAACGCCCTCGCTGCCATGGAGCGCGCCATCGCGCTTGGCCGCGAGCATGGCCTAGGTTGCGTGGCCATGGGCAACACCAATCACTGGATGCGCGGCGGCACCTACGGCTGGCAGGCGGCGGAGGCGGGCATGATCGGCATCTGCTGGACCAACACCATGCCCAACCAGCCGCCTTGGGGCGGCGTCGAGCCGGTCATCGGCAACAACCCCCTCGTCATTGCGGTGCCACGCGCCGCCGGGCCGGTCGTGCTCGACATGGCCATGTCGCAGTTTTCCTATGGCGCGCTCGAAGGCTATCGCAAACGCGACGAGATGCTGCCCGTCGACGGCGGCTTTGATGGCGAAGGGCATTTGACGCGCGATCCCGGCGCCATAGAGCGCTCGCGGCGCCTCCTGCCGGCCGGCTATTGGAAAGGATCGGGACTCGCTGTGGTGCTCGACATGGCTGCCGCCATGATGGCGCTGGGCTCACCGACGCACGAGATCGCTCCCGACCCGCTGCGCGAAACCGGCCTTTCGCAGATGTTCCTGGCCCTGAATCCCGCAACCTTCGCCCCTGCATCGCGGGTTGAGGAAATTGCCGACGCAGTCGTCGCGTCCCTGCACAACTCCCGGCCCGCTGTGCCTGACGGCAAGGTCCGCTATCCCGGCGAACAAACTCTGCGCATCCGGGAGGAAAACCTGCGCCTGGGGTTGCCCGTCGAGGCCGTTGTCTGGAACGAAATCTTACAGCTTTCATAGCTGCTTAGCCGTGTATGCTTTGAATGGTCGGCTTCCACTTTCAGGATTTACCGAAACAATCCAACGGTAACCTATATTGGGAAGAAACGCTGCCTCGCGTATCCAAGACAGCGATAAAATTGATCGGTTCCCGGTCAAGTACTCACTCAAAAAGGGTCCCGGCCGATATACAAGAGGAACAACAGCCTGTGGAGAGTTGTGCCGCGGTATGGACTACGGGACATTCTTCTTTACGAATATCGCTTATGTCACCGTATACACGGTGTGCATTGGCGCCCTCGCCTGGCATAACCGGCAGGTCAAGGGAATGTTGTGGTTCACAGGCGCACAAGTTGTGGGATTGATCAAGCTCATCCTGCAGGGCCTGGAGGGCAAAATCCCCACGATTGTGACTGCCATGGTGATCAACGAGCTTTATGTGACCTCGTTCGCCATGCAGTGGGTAGGCCTGCACTGGTTTGTCGTACGCAAGCCCTTCAAGCATCGCGCATTTTGGACGGCCATGGCTATAACCTTGGCCGTGTACACCTTCAGCTACTTTGCAAGGATCCCCTATTCCTCAGATTTCCTCATACCCGCTTTCCTCGGACTGTTCGGCATCTCCATGTGGACCTTGTGGAAATACGGCAAGGGGCAATTTGCTGTAGTATCGCGCACGGCCGCACTGGTCCTCTGCGGACAATTGTGTGTGTATATCTATCGCGCTGTACTTGGCGGTCTCCTCTATTCTCGGCCTTGGAGCGCGGTGGTTGCCCATAACGAACCGCAATGGCTGTACTCACTGGCGGCGGCGGCGTTTCTCTCCACGTTTATGGCCATGTGTGTGCTGTGGTTCCTGGTAACCGAACTGCAGTGGGAACTGGCCGAGTGGGCGCGCACCGACCCCCTCACTGGCGCGTTGAATCGCCGATCGATGGAGCAGGCAGCGCTGCGCGAGACCGCGCGCAGCCAGCGCTACGGCAACCCGCTCAGCATGATCATGCTTGACATCGACAAGTTCAAGCACTTGAACGACACCCGAGGGCACGCTGCAGGCGACTGTGCGCTGCAGGCCCTGGTGCGCCGCTTGAAAGGCATGCTGCGACAACAGGACGCATTGGCGCGCATGGGCGGCGAGGAGTTCGCGATTCTGCTGCCCGATACTGCGGGCCCGGCGGCGCTCAGCCTAGCCGAGCGCGTCAGGCAAGCTGTGGCCGATCTTGAGATACCGTTCGAAGGAGGACCGGTCACGATGACAATTTGCGCCGGAGTGGCGCAGTTGAATCCCACCAACGATTGGGAGGAAATGATGAAGCGCGCGGATGCCGCTATGTACGCGGCCAAGCGGCGTGGGCGCAACCGCGTCTCCTCGCGCCCCGAACTGGAAGATGCTCCGGTGGAGAAGTGCGTTCCCACCGATCTCGACGGCTTGAAGCTCCTGCACACCGCCTGATCGCTCGGTTGTTTGGGAATCCGCGACCGTGCGCTGCGGCTGAATCTGCGCGAGACTGTCAACTCAGAACCCCATGATGTTGTAGCCGCAGTCAACATAGAGCGTCTCACCGGTCACGGCGCTGGCCAAATCGCTGGCTAGGTAGAGCGCCGTGCCGCCCACTTCGCTCTGGTCCACGTTGCGGTGCAAGGGAGACCGCTCCTGGTGCGCCTTGAGCATGTCGCCTAGCGCACCCACGCCGCGCGCGGCGAGCGTTTTGATGGGCCCGGCCGAAATGGCGTTGACGCGAATGTTCTTCGGTCCCAGCTCAAAGGCGAGGTACCGCACTGCCGATTCGAGTGCGGCCTTGGCTAGCGCCATCACGTTGTAGTGCGGCACCACTTTTTCGGCGGCGTAATAAGTGAGCGTAATAATGCTGCCGCCTTCCGTCATCAACGGCACGGCGCCGCGGCTCACGGCAATCAGCGAGTAAACGCTCACGTCGTGCGCGATGCGAAAGCCTTCGCGACTGGTGTTGATGAACTCGCCCTTCAATTCCTCGGCAGGCGCGTAGGCTATGGCGTGCACAAGGATGTCGATCTTCGCGTACTTTTCCATGAGCGCCGCGAACAGGGCTTCGATCTCCCGGTCGTTCGACACGTCGCACTGAAATCCGCTGGCGTTGCCGATCTCGTCGATCAGGCCCTCGGCCTCGGCCTTCATGCGCTCGTTCTGGTAGCAAATGGCAAGAGCGGCTCCAGCGTCATGGAGTTTTTGGGCGATGCCCCAGGCGATCGACCGCTTGTTGGCCAGCCCAAAGACCAGGGCTGTTTTGCCCGCCAGATTGATCATGCGTGGATTATTCCTCCGAGAGTTGAGTCCAAAAGGGAAAACGGCGGAGCCGCGCCGTCAATTGTCAGAATAGCAGAGCGAATTTCGCGCCCGTTGTATCCTTGTCGCACCGTTGTGAGGCGTTGCAGACTTGCGGAGGAGCCTAGGGCAAGAGGATCGACATCTTTGCCTTTCCTCACCCGCCCAGGTCGATCAACTCCACGTGTCCTACGGGCCGCCCCAGAAATCGCGAGCCGAGGCGCTCGAATTTCTCCACGGAGTCCGTAGCGAAACAACGCACCTCGGTCTCCGCCATTGCGCCTGATGCCGCTGGCGCAACGCGCCCGCCGAGAAGCTCTACCGCCGCCTGCGCCGCCGCTTCGGCCGAATCGATCACCTTCACTCCCGGCCGCACCGCACGCTCAATCACAGGCCGCAGCAGCGGATAGTGCGTGCAGCCGAGAACCAGCGCGTCCTGTTTCATCCCGTGAGCCGTGGCTTCGGCGCGCAGTTCGGTCAAATAAACGTCGATCACCTGCTCCGTGACTGGATGATCGGTCCATCCCTCTTCGACCAGCGGCACCAGCAGCGGGCAGGCCTTTTCGATCGCGCGCAATTCGCGTGCTTGGCACGCCGTCGCGTAGGCGTGGCTGTGCACCGTGGCTTCCGTGGCGATCACCAGTACGTCGCCGGTGGTGGAAGCTTGGCGCGCGGCAATGGCTCCGGGCTCGATCACGCCCAGCACCGGAACCGGCGCCGCATCCTGAATGGCATCGAGCGCCAATGCGCTGGCGGTGTTGCAGGCTATCACCAGGAACTCGGCGCCCTGTTCGCGGACCAAAAACTGCGCGCTCTGGACCGCGTAGCGCGCGATGGTCCGCCGCGACTTAGAGCCGTAGGGCAGGCGCGCCGTGTCGCCCAGAAATGCGAAGCGCGCGTATGGCAGCCGCTCGATAAGCGCGCGCAGCACGGTCAATCCTCCGAATCCGGAATCGAAGACGCCAATGGCGGGGGTTGTAGTTGAGTTCGGGGTTGTCGTCACGGATGAGTTCCCTCGGTTGCCGCGGTCTCGGCGGAAAGATAGGTGCGCATAAGGTCGGCGTGCCCTGCCAGTGTGGTGCGCGTTTGGCCTTCTACCAAAAATCGCACCTCGGTCACGCGCGGCAGATTGGCGTTCAGCGTGGCGCATAGGGAACGAACGGTAAGGGTCTCAGTCTCCAGTCCCGATGGATGGCCGGCGGCAAACGCGCTGGTTAGATTCACGACGGCCAACTGCGGCGATGCGGCCGAGGCTCTTCCGCCTCGTTCTCCAATGGGCACAAGAAATACCTGTGCGATGGAGCCAGCGCCGCCGGGAACAGGATGCGTGGCATCGGGCGCGGCGTAGAGGTCGAGGAGCTTGCCCAGTACTGCGTGCGCCCTGGCCTCGGGATTTTGCGGTAAAGGCAGGGTCAGAAGGCGCGGTTCGACAGAGTCGTCCGCGTCGTCGGCCACCATTAGGGTCGCCTGCTCCGTTGGAGCCACTTGCGGCGCCATCGCGGGCGCCGAATCCTGGCCGCGCAGTAGCCGCTCGTGGGCGCGCCGCAACTGATTCCACAAGACAGCGCCCATCGTGACCGAGGTCAGCAGCAGGATCACAAATAGCACAGTATGGTGGCGAGGAATCATGGCCTTCGATCTCCGGGTTGCCCCTCGCCAGAGCGCCACTCGACCAATGCGGCTGCCAGAGCCTCGGCCACTTGGGCCTCAAATCCGGAATCGTCCGCGCCCTCCGCATTTTGCGCATCTGCGCGGCTTTGCGGGGCAACCTCAACTGCGACGGCGGGGCAGGCCATACTGTCGATAGCGGGTAGCGGCGCGCGGCCTAAAGTCACGGCAATGCTCGCATGTGTAAGAGCGGAATTCAGCACACCGGCCAGTGCTGTACTACGCGTGATCCACCCTGCTTGCGCGCTCCTCCACGGCGCAAAGCGGACATCCTTCGCAGTGGGAAGAGAGGAAACAAACAAGTGTACGGCCGGCCCCGTCTTCGAACTCGCCAGAGCCGCGTGCAGACTTAAGCAGGCCGCGGCGTTGACGCGATTGGCAATCTCCGCGCGTGCGAAGGGAGTCACGGCTGCGTCCGACTCGCGCGTCGTCACCACGGCCATGCCGCGCGCCGCGAGCAGCGATCGCAGTTTCACGCTGAGCGCCAAAGTGTAGTCCTTTTCGGCTTGGTTGGCGAGCCGCGCACCGGGATCGTCGCCGCCGTGAGCGGCGTCGAGCACCACAACAAAGCGCGCCACGCCGGGCGCCGGCGGGGCCTGCTGTGCCGCGATCAGCTGTGCACAACCAAGTGTCGCCTGCAGAACAACCAGGTGGCGAATCAAGGCTCCTGGATGGAACGAGTTGTCAAGCCGCGTAGACAAGATCGACCCTCTGAAGCCAACGGCTTAGACTTAAACATTCTATAGTGGAAACACATCTTCATCTTCGAGGCCGCGAATGAACGACTCGAAGTTTTCTGCCACAAGAGTTATTTTGTAATCGCATTCCTGATCGATGTGGACCACCTTCGGTTCGCCCTCAGAGCCGCATTCCCGGTAGTCGAGGCATAGCATGTCGTGGCCGGCCGAAGGACAGTCGGCAAAATAGACGCCAACCGCCGGATACTTCCATTGGTCTATCCAGAACTGGCTGCCGAAGCTGCCGCAAAGAGAATGCCGCTTTTTGCGGCCGATGGAGAAGATGCCCGTGATCGCGACGTGATCCTCGGCCCAGGACGTGGATTCGGCTGTACGGTGGCACGTTTTGTTTGGCATACCGCCGTTCTGTGTCTTCATCAATTCGATATATGCATTGGGAAGCTTGTATCCAAGCGCCTTTTCAATGGATGTGACGATTTCGGGAGTGATGGGCTCTTCGACATATTCTCTTGCCCCGTAGTCCGACTTTTCCCAAAAACTCGACAGGTCGAAATTCTCGTACATAAGCTTTCGTTCCGCTAACTACTCCAACGCATAAATCGCCAAGCCGCTGAGCAATTTGGGATAAAAGTCGGTGGACTTTTGCGGCATCACTTCCCCCGCAAAGGCCACTTCGCGCAGTTGCTCCAAAGTGACGGGATTGGTCAGGAAGGCAACGTCGGCCTCGCCATTGCGCACCTGTTCGACGGCTTCTCCAGCATCGCGCAGGTAGCGCAGATTGGTCTGCTCGCGCACGTTTTCGGCGTCCAGGCCCAGCAGCCGGTCGAGAACGACGGAATGCAACTGGGTTAGATCGAGCTGCCGCTGCCGCTCAGGTACATCGGCGAGCACCTTTGCCATCGCCTCTGGCCGGGCGCACAGCAAATTGTCGCCTCCGCGCATGACGGCCACAAACGCAGTGCCTTTCTGGGCGGTCAATCTTCCGAGATGGCTTTGCGCGTCTCCGGCCGCAAGCGCTTTGACAGCGAAGAATTCCTCCGCTTTGACGCGAAATGCCGCAGCATCGAATCCCGCAAGGCTATGCACGACGCGATGCGTGGGCAAAATTACCAGGCCGTCCGAATCCATGTTCACAAAGGTCATCATCACGGCGGCTTCAGGATAGGGCGGCTGCGGCAGACCCGTGGCGCTTAACTCCGCCTGCGCCGTTGCGGTGTGCCCGTGCTCCTTCGCGTAATTGAGGGCCGTCTCGTAGCGGTGGTGCCCGTCGGCGATGATAAGTTTCTTGTCGGCCATGGCAGTCGTGAGCAGGCGAATGGTGGATGGGTTGTTCACGCGCCAAAGGCGGTGCACTACGCCGTATTCGTCGGTCACTTCTGCGTCGGCCGTGCCGTTGCCGTCGTAGAGAATCTTCTCCACACTGCTCGATGGATCGGAGTAGAGCATGAAAATCTGGCCAAAGTGCGCTCGCGTGGCCTTTAGAAGGTTCAAGCGGTCGCTTTTCGGCTTGGAAAGCGTCTGCTCGTGCCGGAACACTACCTTTTCCGAGTACTCGTGCAGTTTGCCAAGGGCGATAAAGCCGCGCCGCTCCTTCACCACGTCGGTTCCGGGCACGCGGAAGCGCTGCGCGTAGGCAAACACGCAGGGTTCGTGCTCCTGGACCAGGATGCCCTGCTCGCGCCAAGCGCGAAAATCCCGTGCTGCACGCGTATAGACGTTTTCGCCCCGCTCGGCGTCAAACAGTTCAGGCAGTCCCAGAATGATTCGGACGAGGTTATGGGGGCTGCGCTGATAATAGGCCTGCTGCATGGCCGGTGAAATCTTGTCGTAGGGCTGGGTGACCGCGTCGTCCAGCCGGACAGCTGAGGGATTGTAGCGCCAGGCGCGAAAGGGATAGATGCGAGCCATGAGGAAGGTCGTGCTCCGCCACTGAAAAGTGGAATGTGGACTCCGCTTCGTCATTGCCGACAGTGGGGCCGCGGGCCCATTCAGGCTTGATTGTATCTCAGCATCCTCATGGTTCCGATTTGCCCCCAATCGCTGCCGATTGTGCCGATATCGGCATGCGGGAACGCAACCGGGTTCGGACTCGCACAAGAGATGCATGAAGCATGTTACTATCGCGTTCAATCCCCTTGGTGCTGCATGATGACGCTTCCTCAAAGACACGAAAAACGCAATGGACACGGCAACCTGCCCCGGGCTTGCGGCCTAATGGGTTTCTGCGCGTTGATCGCCATTTTGTGCCTGGTGAGAGGGTACGCTCAGGAAGATCAGCTTAATAAGGTTCATGTTGAACCACAAGGCAGTTCGTCCACGCCATCTGCCGAGCCCAAAGGCGCCGAAGCAGGTCCCGAATCCGGCCCGGCCGCGCTGCGCGTCCATCCAGGTTCGTTCATCCGCACGAACGTGGATCTGGTGCTGGTTCCCGTCACTGTCACCGATCCGCTGAACCGCTTAGTCACGGGCCTCGAAAAAGAAGATTTCCAGATCTTCGAGAACAACGGGGAACAGAACATATCGAGCTTCGCCTGCGAAGACGCGCCGGTCTCCATCGGCATCATCTTCGACCTTTCGGGCTCCATGACCTCCAAGCTGGTTCGCGCCCGGGAGTCCATTTTGCAGTTCATCAAGACCGCCAACCCTCAGGATGAGTTCTTCGTCATCGGCTTCAACGACCGGCCGGAACTGATTGAGGACTTCACCAGCTCCGTAGAAGAGATCCAGGCGGGGCTGGCCAACAAGCATGCCGAGCATCGCACGGCCCTTCTCGACGCCATCTACTACGGGCTGGCTAAGATGAAGGACGCTCATCATGAGCGCAAGGCCCTGCTGGTGGTCTCTGACGGCGGCGACAACCGCTCGCGTTACACCGAAGGCGAGGTGCGCGCGCAGGTGCGTGAAGCCGATGTCGAGATCTACTCGATAGGCATCTTCGATCCCTATGCGCCTACTCCGGAGGAACGCACCGGCCCGCAGCTCCTCGACGACATCAGCTCTGCCACGGGCGGACGCATGTTTCGCGTGGACGACGTGGACGAAATGAGCGACATTGCCGAGAAGATATCGACCGAACTGCGCAACCAGTATGTGATCGGATACAAGCCCAAGGATCTGAGCCGCGACGGCAAGTGGCGTAAAGTGAAGGTGAAGGTGAACCCTCCACCGGGATTGCCTCCGCTCACCGTTTATGCTCGCACCGGGTACTATGCGCCTTTGCAATAAGCCGGTTCTCGCCGCACTCCTCCTCGCTACCGGACTTCTGCTTCCGGCCCGGCAGGCTCATGCGCAGGCATCCGCGCCCCCCGCCGCCAAGTTTCCGGCACTCACGCAGGACACGGATCCGGTACGCTCGCCTGACTCCGTGCCCGCGGCACCCGCCGGAACCCCTGAAAAGAAGGGTGAGGGCTACCTGATGCACACCAACGTGGAAGAGGTGGTGCTCAATGCCACCGTGCTCAACGGCACGCAGTTGGTCGAGAACCTCACCAAAGACGATTTCCAGGTTTATGAAGAAGGGGTCAAGCAGACCATCATCAGCTTCCAGCACACCGATCTGCCCGTGTCGATGGGACTGGTAGTGGACAACTCCGGCTCCATGTATCGCAAGCGCCCCTCCGTGAACAAGGCGGCTCTCGATCTGGTGCAGGCCTCGAATCCCCAAGACGAGGCGTTTGTGGTCAACTTCTCCGACGAGGCCTTCCTCGACTGCGAACTTACCTCCGACATTAGGAAGCTCCGCGACGGGCTCTCGCACATCGAGTCCCGCGGCGGCACAGCGCTTTTCGACGCCGTCGCCGCTTCGGCCGACAAGCTGGCCGCCGACGCCAAGCGGCCCAAGCAGGTGCTTGTGGTTATCACCGACGGTGAAGACAACGCCTCGAGCCTGACCCGCGAGCAGACCATCTATAAAGTGCAGCAACTCTCCGGGCCGGTCATCTATACCATCGGTCTGCTTTTCGGCGACGAGATGAGCCGCGCCGAAATTCGCAACGCGCGCCGTTCCCTCGAGTTGCTCTCGAGCGAAACCGGAGGAATGGCGTTCTTCCCCAAATCCATGGAAGAGGTCGACCAGATTGCCGCCGAGGTGGCGCGCGATATTCGCAGCCAGTACACCATCGGCTACCACTCCTCCAAGCCCACTTCGGTCCCGGGATTCCGCAAAGTGGAAGTGACGGCCGAGGCCAAAGGGATGGGTAAACTCACTGTACGCACCCGCACCGGCTACTATCCTTCCATGCGGCCAGTCGACCAGGCCGAGGTGGCCCCGAAATAGAGCGCGAATGAACGCCGAGACGGAACGCAAAGCTCAACTCGAGCAATTGGCGCATCTGAAGGCGCAGGGAGAGAAGCACTACGACGACATGTACGAGGCGCACCCCTCCAGCAGCGCGACGGCCTGCTATAGCGATGCCAAAGAGTGCTATCACGACGCCATTGGGCTGGCGCGGCGGCTGGGCCTCGACGAAGAAGCCAAGGCGCTCGAAACGCGGCTGGAGCACATCAAGGCGGTGTTCCGGAGCCAGTTTACGTGAGGATCTGTGGAGGCGAAATGCGGAACTATATTGCTTGCGCGGCGATTTTTGCGGCGTTATTGTTCTTCGTCTTCGCACCCAGCCTGCAGCCGCAGATAGTTTTGATGACCGTGGACGAGCCTTTCCAATCTCAGAAGCTCGCGGGCACGGTCGTCGACGCGACAGGGGCGAGCGTAATGGGAGTACTCATTGAAGACTGCGATTCGACGTTCAAGCATGTGAAGAGGTCGGCCTGGACAGATGAAGATGGTCATTTTGCTCTGCGCAGAGGGAGAAACGGAACGACTCATTTTTTGCGCGTAAGCAGGGACGGCTTCGATCCGATGCGCATTACTGTGCGACTAAGGCGCTCCGCAGCGCTGGACCTCAAAATCCAGCTTCGGGTCGCAACTTAGTCCATCTGCCGACAAATCACCGTCCCCGCTACGATCATCCAAAAACGATCTTGACTCAGGCTGTGGGGGCGAAGACGCGCGCTTCCAGACGGGCCAATCGGCCTTCGTGATCCTTGCGGACCTCGCCCTCGATGCGATCGAAGCGGGTTTTCCAGACGCTCCAGCCGCTTGTTCACGCCATTGAAGCCCGCTCGCATCTCCGAACGAAGGTCGTCGATTCGCTGGCCCAGTGCGTTGAGGGCGCGATTGTTCAGCATCGTCGATCCGAGCCATACCACCAGGATGGAAAAGACCGGCAAGCCAATCGCAAGATAAAGCCGGACGTTCGTCATCATACGGCTGCTTGATTATGACCCGAACCCATTGAACTACTAATGGCTTTAGGCTGCCGCCCACGCCACGATAAACTAGACGCCAGGAGCTAGTAGCTAGCGGCTAACCTCATGTCCCCACACAAGTACTCGACTCTTGCCGTCCATGCCGGGCAGCAGCCTGACCCGCAGACGGGCGCGGTGAGCGTGCCTGTATATCATTCCTCGACGTTTGAGCTTACGGGTATCGGCAGCGACCGCGGCTGGGATCATTCGCGCGCGGGCAATCCCACCCGCGACCGGCTGCAATCGGCGCTGGCCGCGCTCGTGAGCTGAGACAGGGCACAGGCCTGAAATCAACTGCCGCACAGGGCAAATACAGAACCACCGGCGCGTCGCAGGGGGGAACTGTTCGCCACAACGCGAAGCTCGAACAAAGTCACAAGCTCTCGGCACGTCTGCCGCAAACGAACGAGTCGAAGGACCTGCATTTATTCTCCAGTTCCGGCAATCTCGTCGCCCGCGGAAACGGGTATTGTCCGTCCCATCGCGCGTGTATCCCCTGCGTCCCCAAGCAGCACGAGGCCCGCATATAATTCTGCTGTCCGGCAAAAGGGGGATGAATGTTGATTCGAAGCCTGATTCTGTCTTGCGCGATTTCGCTTACCGCCATAAGCGTGTTTGCGCAATGTAGCTGCAATTGCCCTGCAACCAAACCGGAGGGCGCCCTGACCTTCACGTCCTCCGACGCGCAGTTGGTGCGGGCGTTCGACTGGGCCAAGAGGCAGGCCATGGCGTATGTTCAGGACGACAGCGATCCTGTCGGTCCCTGGTACGAAACCGGACTTCCCGGCCGCACGCGCTTCTCCATGCGCGACACTTCGCATCAAGCCATGGGGGCGCAGGCGTTGGGCCTAGCCCGTTACACCCACAACATGCTGTTGCACTTTGCCGAAAATATCTCCGACGCCAAAGACTGGTGCAGCTATTGGGGCATCGACCGCTGGGGCCGGCCCGCCTCAGTCGATTACAAAGACGACAACCATTTTTGGTACGATTTGCCGGCCAACTTCGACGTACTCGACGCCAGCTACCGCATGTTTCTCTGGACCGGCGACCTGAGCTACGTCGACGATCCCGTGTTTCTGAACTTCTACGATCGCACGGTTTTGGACTACGTCGAACGATGGCAACTCGGGTCCGACAACGTGATGCAGCGGAAGCGCTGGATCAATATTCACGGCACATTCGATCCCAACGCCTCATTTCAAACCGCGCGCGGCATTCCCGGCTATCGCGAGGGGGGGCGGGATTACGTGGTCGGAGTCGACCTGCTTGCCTCCGAATACCGCGCCTTCCGCGATTACGCGTATATCCAGGCGTATCGCGGAAACGTCGAAGCGTCGCAAACCTGGGAGAAAAAGGCCGACGAGGTAAAGGCGCTCATCAACAGCACGTGGTGGGACGCATCCAGCGGGCACTTCTATTCACTGCTCGACAAGGACTACAAGCTGCAACCATCCGATCCGCATACCGCGACGCATGTCAACAATTCGGAGATCCTCTATCGCGGAGCGGCCGAAGAGGGACCTAAGCTGGAGAGCGCCCTCAACGATTTTCTTGTGAGCATCAAGCTGAATCCATCAAGCCAGGTGGAAGGCGAATCGCACTACCCCGAAATCCTTTACCACTACGGTCATCCCGATGTTGCCTACGCCGAGATCATGGACCTGACAAAACCGGGCCGCGACCGGCAGGAATATCCCGAGGTTTCCTACTCCGTGATCGGTGCCTTTGTGACTGGGCTCATGGGCATCAATCTCGAAGTGCCGCCGCCGCTCTCTTTAGGGCCGACGCCGGCCTATACGGAGATCGTGGTGACCACTCTGCCGGGACTCATCAGTCAGACGGACTGGGCGGAGATTCGCAATGTGCCCATCCGGACGAACATGGTCGCGGTTCGGCACGACGGAGTTCGCAAGACGACGCTGATCAACCAGTCTGGACCTTCGTTCTTCTGGAAGGCGACATTTTCGGGTTCCTATGCATCGCTGTCGGTCAACGGCCGGCCCATGAAGGCGACCCATGACAAGCTAACACCCAGCCGTGAGGTTTCCTGGGTGAAAATGCCCGTCGGAGCAGGCGATTCGATCACCGTCGAAGTGCCAGGTTCGGAGGAAAACCATTAGAGCTCAAGGCCGGCCAGCGCGTGGATGACAGACGGAAGATGAAACTCGAGACCGAAGGCGCATTCCGGCTTCCTGCGGCAATTGCCGTGGATGGCCGCGCGGACGGAGCACTCACGCGCCGCGCGTCTGCGGAGCCGCCGCACGCCTATCGCACGCCGTTCCCCCGCGACGCCGCCCGTGTCCTTCATGCCCGAGCCTTTCGCCGTCTGGCCGGGAAGACGCAGGTGTTTACCCGGCTGCCTTCTGAGGAGCTTTCCGATCATTTTCGCAGCCGCCTAACCCACACGCTCGAAGTGACGCAGATTTCGCGAACCGTGGCTGAGGCTTTGGGACTGAATGCGGAGCTTGCCGAGGCCCTCGCATTGGCGCATGATATCGGGCATCCGGCATTCGGCCATGCGGGTGAAAAGGCGCTCGACCGCGCGCTCCGCAACCACGGCCTCAGCTTCGACCACAATCTGCATGCCCTGCGCATCGTTACTTGGTTCGAGGAGCGCTATCCGGCATTTCGGGGGCTTAATCTCACGCTTGCCGTCCGTGAAGGCATCGTGAAACACTCCCACGACTATTCGGCCGCGGAGCATCCGGAGTTGGCGGAGTATTTTCTCGATCAGCGTCCCCCGCTCGAAGCGCAGTTGATCGATCTGGCAGATGAAATTGCATATCTTACCGCGGATCTCGACGACGGGTTGGACTCTGGCGTCATCGCACTCGACCAGGTGCGCGAAGCCGTGCCTCTCTTCCGCGGCTTTCACGATGCCGCGCTCTCCTGTCATCCCCGGGCCGCGCCTAGACTCGCGGCGTATGAAGCCCTGCGCCGCATGTTGAACGCATTCGTCACCGACCTGATTCGAGAAGTGTGCGCACGCGTGCGTGCGCTGGACGCGGCCACGCTCGAAGAGATTCGGCGCGCGCCGCGGCGCCTGGCCGCGCTTAGCCAGGAAATGGAGGCTGCGCGCGCAGCAACGAAGGATTTTCTGTACGACAGTCTTTACAACTCTCCCGCCCAGGAGCAGGTACACGCACAGGCAGAAAAGGTGGTCGTGGAACTCTTCGATTTTCTGATGGCTGAACCGGGATCGATGCCCCAAGATCACCAGGCGCAGATCCCGGCGGAGGGTTTGGCGCGCACGGTGGCCGACTATATTGCCGGCATGACTGATAGCTACATTGTGCAGTTGTGGGAGCGGCGCGGCGGCAAGTAGGTGGGGCTTACTTGCCTATTTTGCGGGAAGGAATTCGATCCGGGCAAGGCCGTCGACTGCCTTGAAGTCGTAGTCGGCCGTCACAAGGACGTGTTCCGTCGAATCCGTCGCAAGATCGAGAGCGAATCCGTCAGCGTAGGAGATCCTTCTGTCCACTCTGAACTCCGCCGCATGAACTGCACGCTCTGCAGTAGCAGAGACAATTCTGCCTTCGCCCGGCAGAAGCGTGCTCATGATGTAGGCTTCCTGTGCCGGGCCGAAGCGTTTGCGATAATTGGCAGCAACCTCGCCCCATTGCACGGCCGAGATGCATAATTCTGCCTGTGAGGTTGCGCAAGCACTCAGAATCGCCTCAACACGCTCAGCTCCCGGCTCATCGTCCACGAAACGAATCAAGGCCGAGGAGTCGAGAACGTAAGTGATCATCGGCTTATTCCTAATAACCGTCTTTTGCGAGCTCGCGTTCGCGTGCGCGGCGCCGATCTTCAAGCAGAATATCTGTTCCCGATGGACTCCCTGCGGTATAGCCCCGCATCGCCTTGATCCGGCGAAGCTTTGCCTGGATGCTCTGGGGATCGAGAATCATTTTGCCTCCGTCCACACGCACTGTTACGCGAGTTCCCGGCTCAATTCCAAGCTCCTGCCGGATCGCAGCTGGAATAACCAACTGACCTTTTGTGCTAACAGTCGCGTAGACCTCTTCCATGGCTTACATTCTACCACAAGTAAGACATAATTGAAAGGTAAGACGTTGAAGTATTGTAAGATATTATGCTATTTGTCTTACTCCAACTATGTTGTTTTACTGGACCGTTCCCTGCGGCCTTAGCCGCCGCAGGTCGAGTGCGCACTGCACGGCGTTTTGCGCGTTGAGGCGCAAATTATCGGATGCGGCCCACAGCCACAACCGCGCCGCCAAGCTGGAATTGCGCCCCAGCGATTCGGGCCGGAGACGCACTTGGACCTCGTTCTGTCCCGTCGCCGCAAGATTCGAAGGAGAATCGGTGTCTTCAAGGATCAATTCAATGTGCTCGCCGGTCAGCGCCTCTTCGAGAGCAATCGTTTCCACCGCATGTTCCAGTTCCACGGCAATGGAGAACGTGTGCCCATGAAAGACCGGCGTATGAATCACTTGCACGGCGAGGGCAGGGCCGCGGCCGGCAGTGAGCGCCTCATAGTGGCGACGGATGCGATCTTCCACGCGTGACAGACTTACTTGAGCCTCTTCGCCCATCCCGTCGAGCAAATTGAACGCGGCTTGTGCGTCGTACATGGCGCGAGGCAGTGACTGAAAGTTGAGCAGATTCACCGTCTGTTGATGCAGTTCGTCCATGGCGGCGCGGCCAAACTCGCTCGACGGCACCAGCACCGTGGCGGCGGCAAAGCGGATCGGCGCCGCCTGCTGCAGCCGTTCGAGCAACAGCGCAAGCGCGATGACGGCGGGATGAGCGGGCACAATCGCAGGAGTAAAAAGATCGACTGCGGATGCTTCGGTTCCCAGCCAGGGCGCGCGGATCAAGACACCGATTTCCTCATCCAGAGCGCCGGAGAGATCGATGACCGTGGAACCGGCGCGAAGGGCCTGTTGCCAGTAGCGGCGCGTAAGATTCTCCGAACCGCAGAAGAACGTAAAATCGGCGCGGTTCAAGGCCTCGGAGCTGATGGCCTGGATGAAGGTGACTTCGTCGCCCACCTGTTCAAGTTGCCCCTGAGTTTCTTCTTCGTCGAGGAGGGCAAAGTTGGATGCGGAAAGCGGCGACTCGGAGAGTACGTCTTTCAACTCCCGGCTGAGCAAGCTTGATGCGCCGGCAATGGCAATCTTGTACACAGACATCCCTCAAAGCAACGAGTAGCGAGTTAGCAACCCAGCACGGCGTCAATCCTGCCGATGGCCCGATACAAGGCGAAGTCTAGCCGGAAAAGTGAGGGCCAAGCGGCTCCGTTTCTGTCTGAGCGCCCGTTGCCACAGGGAGCGCCGGGCTTCTGCGCCGGCGGCGCTGCCAGCCGTAGGCAGCACGCGCCCAAATACCCGAAAACATGTAGAACAGTGCAGCCGCAAACACGGTGACATTCGAATAACGGATCACGATGTAGGCGATGACCGCCAACAGAACAATGAGTTGGAAGGGATGACGGCGAGAAAGGTTGATCTCCTTGGCAGACCAGAAGCGCCAGGTGCTGACCATGAGAAAGCTGCAAAGGCCGACTAGGATGAGCCAAACAATGGCGATCGCCCAATACGGGTTCGGAATCCCATAAAACAGATGCACAGTAGCCGCAAGTAGGCCCGCGGCTGCGGGAATCGGCATGCCCACGAAGTACTTGCGGTCGGGCCGGCCGGGGTTGCGCGGCTGCGCGTCGGGGCTGATGTTGAACCGCGCTAGCCGAGACGCACCCCCGAGGAGAAATAGAAAAGAGACAAAGACGCCGGCCCGCAGCAGATGCAGTCGCAGCGGCGCATTCATCGAGTCAGGCAGGAAGTGGACGCCCCATATGAAAGCCAGGAGACAGGGCGCCAGGCCGAAGGTAACGAGGTCGGCTAGGGAATCCAGTTCCCGGCCGAAATCGCTGGTGGTGTTTGTCATGCGCGCGATACGGCCGTCGAGCGCGTCGAAGGGAATGGCCAGCAGAATAGCAATCGCCGCCAGATTGAGGTGCCATTGCGCGTCGCCACTAATAGCGTCGATGGTCTGGGTTATGGCAAAGTAGCCGGCAGCGAGGTTGCCGGCGGTAAACAGCGACGGCAACAGAAACATGCCGCGGCGCAGGCGGGGATGCGGCCTGGACCTCATATGCCCAAAGTCAAAGTGATTCATGCGCGCTCTCCCGGCGGGGATTCGCGATCCGCGGCTGATTTTCGCCGGAGGGGATCGCCATGACGGCCAGAACACTGGCGCCGCCTTTCACCCGTTCTCCTACTTTTACCCGTAACGCGGCGTTGTCCGGGAGCAGAACGTCAACCCTGGAACCGAACTTAATGAGCCCGACGCGTTGCCCGCGCTCCACCGTTTGGCCTTCCTTATGTCGGAAGACGATGCGCCGCGCCAGAAGGCCGGCAATCTGCTTGAAGGTGACTTCGAATCCTGCATCGGGCCCTGCGCCGCGCAGCGTTACCACGTTCTGCTCGTTGCGTTCAGCCGAGACCGGATTCATGGCGTTGAGGAACCGGCCCTTTTCGTAGTGAACATGGCTCACAGTGCCGCCGATTGGCGCACGGTTAACATGCACGTCAAAAACGCTCAAGAAAATGCTGATACGCTGGCGCGCGCCTTCGGGAGTAACAAAAGATGCGATTTCAGTGACCAGGCCGTCACCCGGAGAGACGATCAAACCATTACCAACGGGGATAGTGCGCTGAGGATCGCGGAAGAACCAGAGGAAAAAGACCGCTAGCACAATCGGGGCGACGCCCCACAGCCAGTGGCCCGTAAGCCAAATGAGCCCTGCAGCCACAGCCATCAGGCTTAGCGCGTACATGTAACCGTCGCGTACCATTGTCCCCAACGATTATACGGTGATTCGGGCAACGGCAGAGAAGGCATGGCGCTGAACAGGCACACACTGCCCAAAGCGGCGCCGCCGGCGCGTTCGGCTGGGCAATTGACCGCCAAAAGCCCTTGAACTTGCGAACTGCCGGACGAACTAGGCTACGACCGGCAGGCGCCGTTCGATAGCGAAGATCAGATCCTTGGCATGCAGCTTGAGTTTCTTGAGCCGCACTTCTTCCAGCTGCTCTTCCTCGGTCAGGTAGGGCTTTTGAAGCAATTCTTCCAAACGCTGAGCGTAGCGGCGATGTTCTGCATGCAGGCGATCGAGCTCTGCGCTCAGCGTGGAACCCTTTACTTCGTCCATCAAGCACCCCCACTGGCGGCTCGGTTTGAACTATCTGCCTGACACCGCCGATTTTCTTAGAACATTTACATATATCGCCGCCACCGTAAAATCGGCAAGCCACAAAATCACCGAAGGTAATGGAAGTCTGTGGATTTCAAGAGCGATAAGCTCTGGGACGGCTGTGGAAATGCTCGAGCAGGAGCGCTTTTGGACTCTCCAGCTCACCTGATCGAGAGGCACATGAGGATCGCATCTTCAATGGGATCTGTGTAATAGCTCGGCCGGGCACCGGTTTCGACAAAGCCGAGAGCGAAGTAGAAGGCTAGTGCTTGCCGGTTCGAAGCCCGCACCTCAAGAAAAAGTTCATGCGCGCTCGCAGTCTTGAGTTCGGCCGCCAAGGCGTGAAAAAGGAGCTGGCCAAGGCCCTGCCGCTGGCTTTCCGTGGTCACGGCCATGGTTTCGAGTTCGGCCTGCTGGGGCAGAATGCAGGCAACGACAAAGCCGAGGACGCAATCAGGCTGGGGTCCAAAGGCGACCAAAGCGATGCGGCGCGGCGTTGCCTCCGGATCGATGGCGTTCAGGTAAGCCGACCGCGGCCAATGGGGTGCTTCGGGAACGGCTTCAGCGATGGCCATGACTTGAGCTAAATCGGCGGCCGCCATTGGCCGTATCGCGAAGCCTTCGGGCGTCTTCACGCGCCCTTCGATCCCGCCCGGGCGGCTTGGGCAACGACGTCGGCACCGAAAATTTCGGCGTCGGAGCGGCGCAGGTAGTGGCCGTCGAGCAGCGCCAGGTCGGCGGCCGCACCGGCGATAAGCCGCGCCTCGCCGGCACGAAGCGCGTCCACGGCGAGAGGCGGCGGCGTGTGGACGAGTTGCGTTTGCGGCCAGGCGCGGGCGAGCAGGGCAGCGGCGCCCTCGTCGCATACGGCTGCGCGCGCGGGAGCGAGATGGATCGCAGCGAGTTCCTCGGGGCCAGCCAAAAGCTCGACCGGCGCCGCGCCCGCACGCTCCAGACGCAAATAGAGTTCGCCGCGATGGGCGTCGAGTGCGACACAGGGCACACCGGATTTGCGCGAGAGAATCTCTAACCGCGAGACGGCAACCACGGGAATCTCGGCGCCCTGGGCGATGCCCTTGGCGGCGCTCACGCCCACGCGCACGCCAGTGAAACTTCCGGGGCCGTTCACAATGACAATGCCGCCGATATTGCCGAGTTCGAGGCCGGCGGCGTGCAATAGGTGGGCCATTGCCGAGACCAACGTCGCCGAATAGGTGCGCCCTGCGAGTTCGATTTGTCCGAGAACATCGAGATCGCGACCGGGAATCCGCCCCAGCGCCACCGAGCCCGATGGCCCGCAGGTGTCGATCGCGAGAAGAATTGATCCCAGAGTAAAGCGCATCAAGTACCTATCACATATTCTCGTATGCTTCCCATTATTCTCTCCCGAAGAGACACTGCGCAGCTTTTCAGGCAAAAGCGAGCTCCTTATCCTTCGCAGCCCTGCAAAGGACGGGAAGCCCGCTTTTTTGTAACGCTCAGTGACCGCTTCTACGCGTCGCCCAATCGCGCATCCGGCTGGGTATGACACACTGGAGCGGCGTCATGTGATTCACTACATCGGGTGATTCGCCGGTCCAGGGACTCCGCCTCCCGAACACTTGATGCAATCGCATTCAAATCCGACGGCGACACAGTGCTGGCCTGACGGGCAAGTCATATTGCAATGCTGACTAGGCACGCACTTCTTGAGGTGCGCATTCCAAACTTCATCGTCGGAGCAGTTCGAAGCAGGCAATACCGAACATTGACTGATCGTGCCGTTAGAGTTCAAGTAATAACCACTAGGACAGTTGGAGTAGAGCGCGAGCGCATAGGAGGTCGTTCCGCGGCCAGCGTTTAAGTCGTTCTTGTTGATCGTTCCTCCAACTCCGGAGACCCACCGGTCGAAGCTCCCTCCTGCAGGAACAGTCGCGTCGGCGTTGATCCGCACCGCGTTATTTCCAGTGGATACTGTGCCATCCACATTGCCCGTCTGGGTAAGCGCGGCATTGGGTGTCGTGGCTGGGGGAATGAACACATTCACGAAGGTGTCGCTCAACAAAGCCCCCTGCGTTTCGCCGAACTCATCGATGTACGCAGTGCCGCAAGTTTGGCCAGTCGGGCATGGAGGGCCGCCCTGCAGAAAGTAATACGCGTTCACGGCAAGCTGCGGATTGGGAGTATTAGGCAGAACTACATCTACGGTCATCGGGAAAATTCCGGTGGGACCCGCAAAGACGGTGATATCTCCTTCCGCGCTGCCCTGGATGCTGACGTAAGCCAGTGTGTAAATCAATCCCGGCGTACCCGATGGATAGGTGTTAGGCACCTGAGTTTGTACATTGATGGACTTACCCGCATACGGAGCCAGGCTTTGTGGGCCAACTTGAGTCGGGCCTGCAAATTTCACGAAGTGCCCGCTCGTGCCCGTGCGTGGCTGGCGTGTGCCGCCTGAGCCGGGTTGGTAATACCAGTAAGAGAGGAACTCCTGGGCTGAAGCGCGAGGCATCGCGGGAAAGACCGACAGTGCCGCCGCACCAACAAGGACGGCCAATATGGTTCGTTGATTCATTTTGTCCTCCACAGTCGTGCATCCGCCCGGCTGGACATGTCGGGCGAGGTCGGGGAATCGAAACGTTCATCCCGCTTCAGGAGTTCGATTCAGACTCGCAGGATCAGGGGATTTGCCAGCACGATTCCTGCCGAAGTGGGTACGGATGTTGGGCGGGAGCCCGATTTGAGGTTGCTGGTAACGTAGTGTACGGCAGTCGGATTCCGTTTCAAAATCCGCCGCAGACTGGGTACACCAATTCTAAGACCGGCTTGAGGGCCTCTTTACCCCTTCGTGGTTGGCGCGGCCCTGGCGTGTAGGAAACCCTACACCGCGGCGAGCGCCTGATCCAGGTCGGCGATCAGGTCTTCCTTGTCTTCAATACCGATGGAAAGCCGGATGCGACCATCGTTGATCCCCATCTTGCGGCGCACCTCCTCGCTCACTGAGCCGTGCGTAGTGGTTGCAGAGTGCGACGCCAGCGATTCCACGCCGCCCAGCGATTCGGCATTGATGAAGATTTTGATCGTCGTCAGAAAACGCGCCGCCGCCTCCCGCGATTTCAGCTCGAAGCTCATCATAGAACCGAAGCCTTTTTGTTGTTTCACAGCCAAGTCATACTGCGGATGGCTCTTGAGGCCGGGATAGGCGAGCTTGCTCACCTTCGAATGCGACGCAAGAAACTCCGCCACTGCGCGTCCGTTTTCCTCGTGCTGCTGGATGCGCAGAGGCAGCGTCTTGATGCCGCGCAGCACAAGAAAGCACTCGAAAGGCGACATTACGCCGCCGGCTGCCCTCTGGACGAAAAGAAAACGCTCCTTGTGTTCGGACTTGGAGCCGATCAAGACGCCGCCGAGGCCGTCGGAGTGGCCGTTGAGGTACTTGGTCGTCGAGTGCATCACGATATCGGCGCCCAGCTCAAGCGGCCGCTGCAGCGCGGGCGACAGAAACGTGTTATCGACGCTCACCTCAACACCATGCGCGTGGGCGATCTTGGCGACGGCAGCAATGTCGGTGAGCACCATGAGCGGATTGCTCGGAGTCTCGATGTGCACCAGTTTCGTATTCCGCTTGATGGCCGCTTCCACGGCCTTGAGATCGCTGGTGTCGACGTACTCGATCTCGATTCCGTAGCCCGAGACGATCTGGTCGAAGAGACGGACAGTGCCGGCATATACGTCTTGCGAGCAAACGATGTGGTCGCCGGCGCGCAGCATGGCTACAAGCGCAGCAATGGCCGCCATGCCGGTAGTGAAGGCATGACCGCTCAAGCCGCCTTCGAGGGCGGCCAGGGCCGTCTCCAGCCGGTCGCGGGTGGGATTGCCCGCGCGCGAGTAGTCCCAGCCGCGGTCGCTGCCGATGCCGGTGAGTTCAAAGGTCGAGGAAAGGTAAACGGGCACGTTGACGGCGCCCGTCTGCGGATCCGGTTGCTGCCCGGCGTGGACGGCAAGAGTTGAGTATTTGTATGGGGACATGAGTCGGCTCTGAGCTGCTGGCTCCTAGCTACTAGCTTATCGTGGCGGGGCAGGTGAACCAAAGGCGCTGGAATTTCTGTCTGTAGATTTCGCGATCCAAATACGCTTCTCATCTTGCTTTGGAAGCCGCCTCGCGTATATCGCTGCTGGGCGATCCGGTTCAGGCATCGACGCGTGGTGTTTTCTATCCAGTACAGGTGGGCAACGATCCTCCAGTGCAACCAAACCGCTACAAGCGGGTTGAAAGTCCAGTCTAGGAGTGTGTCGGAGATAGATTTCCTGCACAGATGATAATTGTGCGGCGCGAGAGCCGGCTGAAGAAGATCGCCGCAGCCAAGGCGGAGTTGGAACGGGAAGCGCGGGAGCAGGCCGAGCCAGGGCGGGCCGTCTACAAGATGCGCAAAGGGATCGTCGAGCCGGTCTTCGGACAGATCAAGGAGCGGCGTGATTTCCTCCGCTTCAGCCTGCGCGGCCTAAGGAACGTGCGCTGCGAGCGGAAGCTGGTATGTCTGGCTTCCAACCTGCGCAAGCTGTACGGCTCGGGCAGGGCGCCGCAAGCGGCCTGAAAAGCCGGCGGGCCATTGGCTTCCGCGCCTCATTTTGCTTCTCTGAAACTCCACCACGGTTGCACCCGCCATCGCCAACCGCATCGATGCCGAGGCCGCAGAGATTGTTCAGCAACACTGCGCTCCCGGACAATCCCCTATCCCCGACAAACTCTTAGGGGAACCCGTAGCTTCCCGCTCCCGCAGGCAGTGGTTTTAACCATAAAAATAAGGACTTACGCCACAAATTATTGGGTTCGTAATTAGGTCATTTGGACCGACTTTCTGGATTGGGCTGCTCGTTCCGTTGCCGAAACGCCCGTTGGCTCACCAATCCGCTGGCCCCGTATGTCCAGCCCATACTGCGTGCAGCGTAGGGGTCTTCCGTGTGAGCCTTATAGAAGAGGTAGGCGCGCACACGAGCGGAGGAAAGGGACTTGCGGGCATCAAAGCGCCTGACACGCTTCATTTCCACGGCTTTAGCTCGCTTTTCGGACCTGTATGGAGCTGATCCGTAAGTTGAGATATGGCCGAACCCTGACCACAACAGGATTGACCCATGCGGCAGGCTTATGGGTGGCTGCCCCGTGCGGGTGTCAATCGAGCGTGGATTTGTGAATCTCATGTTTCCCTTTCGACCGTCCACTCTCGATACAGAGAGCCGAATCGGTGGCGTCCTGGATCCCAAACCACTATCCCGTCTTCGCCGTGCGACGGGTATTTAGGCCTTGGTCGGATGTGCTATCGAGGCTTTCCCGTTGATCAACCGCCCCGCCCGTCTTTCAACGGAAGTTAATCCAATTCTATCACAAAATGCAGTATGTTGTTGACGGCAAATACAATCAATTGTGGTCGATGCGCTCTTAGGCTACTTTTTGGCCCCCTTGGCTCATGTTGATTCGCTTTATCTTCGCTCACAAAGTATTCTATTAGCCATGGACTTCCAGCTCGTCACCAGCTACAAGCCCAAAGGCGACCAGCCGCGTGCCATCGACCAGATAGTGGAGGGGCTGGCGGCGGGCGAGCAGCACCAGGTGCTGCTCGGCGTCACCGGTTCCGGCAAGACCTTCACCATGGCCAAGGTCATCGAGCAGTCGAATCGCCCCGCCCTCATCCTCGCCCACAACAAGACCCTCGCCGCCCAGCTCTACCACGAGTTCAAGCAGTTCTTCCCTTCGAACGCCGTCGAGTACTTCGTGAGCTACTACGACTATTACCAGCCCGAGGCCTACATTCCTGCCGGCGACCTCTACATCGAGAAGGAAGCCACGATCAACGAAGAGCTCGACAAGCTGCGACTTTCGGCCACGCGCTCGCTCTTCGAGCGCCGCGACTCGATCATCGTCAGCTCCGTGAGCTGCATCTACGGCCTGGGCTCGCCCGAGGCGTATTACGGCATGTTGCTGCTGCTCGAAAAAGGCCAGCGCATCGGCCGCAAAGACATAACGCGCCGCCTGGTCGAAATCCTCTACGAACGCAACGACACCGACTTCCGGCGCGGCACATTCCGCGTGCGCGGAGACGTCATCGAGATCTATCCCACCTACGACGAGTCGGCCTATCGCATCGAGATGTTCGGCGACGAGATCGAATCCCTGGCGCAGATCGATCCTCTCTTCGGCGCCGTCAAGCAGAAGTATTCGCGGCTGCCCATCTATCCCAAGAGCCATTACGTAGTGCAGCCTGAACGCAAGGCCGAAGCCATCGAGTCAATCGTCGCCGAGCTCAACGAGTGGGTCGCGCATCTCGAAGCGGAAGGCCGCATGGTCGAAGCGCAGCGCGTGCATCAGCGCACGCGGTTCGATTTGGAGATGATCAAATCCATGGGCTACTGCCACGGCATCGAGAACTACTCGCGCCACTTCTCAGGCCGGTTGCCGGGCGAACCGCCGCCCACGCTGCTCGACTACTTTCCGCGCGACTTTCTGCTCTTTGTCGACGAGAGCCACGCCACCATTCCTCAGGTGCACGGCATGTGGCACGGCGACCGTAGCCGCAAACAAACTCTTGTCGACTACGGCTTCCGGCTGCCCTCGGCCATGGACAATCGGCCGCTCAGGTTCGAGGAGTTCGAAAACCGCGTGCACCAGGTGGTCTACGTCTCCGCGACGCCCGGCCCCTACGAGCTCACGCGCGCTAGCGGCGTTGTTGTCGAGCAGGTCATCCGGCCCACAGGATTAGTTGATCCAGAGGTTGAAATTCGTCCCGTAAAGGGCCAGATCGACGACCTGTTAGCCGAAATCCGCGACCGGACGAAGCGAAGCGAACGCGTGCTGGTCACAACCCTGACCAAGCGCATGGCCGAAGACCTGGCCGGCTACTACACCGAGGTCGGCGTGCGCTGCCGCTACATGCACTCCGAAATCGAAACCCTGGAGCGCGTGAAGCTGCTGGCTGGACTGCGCAAGGGCGAGTTCGACGTGTTGATCGGCATCAACCTGTTGCGCGAAGGCCTCGATCTGCCCGAGGTCTCGCTCGTCGCCATTCTCGACGCCGACAAAGAAGGCTTTCTGCGCTCGGCCGGCTCGCTGATCCAGACTATGGGCCGGGCGGCGCGGCATGTCGAGGGCAAAGCCATCCTATACGCCGACACCGTGACCGACTCTATGCGCCGGGCCATCGACGAGACGGATCGCCGCCGCGCCATCCAACGCGCCTACAACGAAGAAAACGGCATCGTGCCGCAGTCCGTCATCAGCCAGGTGGATATGGGCCTGGCGCACATCCTCAAGACCGAATACGGCGAGATCGAAGTGGAGGAAGCCGGCGTGCCGGAGTTCAGGTCCGCCGAGGAAGTGGACGCCTACATCGCCAAACTCGAAACCGACATGCGCGAAGCGGCCAGGAAGTTCGAATTCGAAAAGGCAGCGAAGCTGCGCGACTCCATCAAAGAACTCCGCGACAAGGAGTTTTTGTTCGGATAGGCGAGGATTCCGCCCCGTCTCGGACAACCCGACGGCCCAAATCGCCATCTTACCAATAGGTAAGTAATATATGGCGTGGCGGGGGCTAATGCGCGCCAACCCGGGATCCATGACAGCGATTCTCCTGGTCGATAACGACCCACTCGAAGCTTCCATGATGCTTTCGCTCCTGGGACGACGGTTCGGCAATGTGCACCGGGCCACCGACGCAGCCGAAGCGCTTTGCCTCATTGAACAACCCGATTTCGCTAGCAAATTGGGTCTGGTCATCTCTGGCGACCATATGCCGGGCTTTGGCGGACCGGCTTTCGTGGCCGAGCTGCATTCCCGAATGCCGGACCTGCCGGTTCTGGTTCTGGGTTCGGCGGGCGAAGCTCCCGCGGACTACTCCGAGGCGCACGCGGCCTTCCTTGCCAAGCCCTTTTCTACGGAGAGCGTGCTCGCCCTGACCGGCCAGATGCTTGCCGAACACTGAAGCGCCGTCGCGTGGTAGACAGCCCTCATCCTTCCGCCCCTTCCTGAGCCCGGTCGCGGTCCGCCGCCGCGTGAGCCACAGCGCACTTGTCCGCTCTATCATAGAGAGAGGAGTGAGGGTCTGCTCCAGTCCGCTCGCGGCGCCATCCACATCGGTAGCGTGAGCATACCCTAGGTCGAAGAGGTCTCCGGTTCCCCTTACCCGCGCTGACGAAAATCGGCGAAAATTGTTTTGGGAGTCATCATGGCAGCCTTCGGAAGTTTCTGTCTTCTTATTGCCTTAGCCCTGGCCGCCTATAACCTATTGGCAGGCGCGTTGGCTCTGCGGCTGCTCGCCACCGGCCAACCAGTCTGGTTTTCCCCCGAGCGCCTGGCCGACACTGCCCGCCGTGCCGGTATCGCTGGTTTTGTTGCCGTGACCGGAGCCGCCTTCGCCCTTGTCTGGTCGGTTTTTGCCAATGACTTCTCCATCGCCTACATCCTTGAGCATTCCAACCGGGCGCTGCCCATTCCTTACAAGTTCGCTGCGCTTTGGAGCGGCCAAGAAGGCTCTTTGCTCCTATGGGCGTGGCTGCTCGGGACGTATGGCTTCGTTCTGCGGCTGCGGCACAAAACCGACGTCAAACTCTACGCCTACGCGGGCACGATCCTGGCCGGCGTGCAGCTATTTTTTCTGGCGGTGCTCAACTTTGCCGCGCCGCCTTTTTCGCTGATTAAAGGAGTGATTCCCGATGACGGCAACGGCCTCAATCCCCTGCTCCAGTATCCGGAGATGGTGATTCACCCGCCCTTGCTCTACTTGGGATATGTCGGCTTCTCAGTTCCCTTCTCCTTTGCACTGGGCGCGCTCATGATGCGCTACCCCGGCGAAAAATGGATCCGCATTACGCGCTTCTGGACGGTTGTAACCTGGCTCTTCCTCACCAACGGCATTTTTCTGGGAATGCATTGGGCCTACGCGGTGCTGGGCTGGGGCGGCTATTGGGGCTGGGACCCGGTCGAGAACGCAAGCTTCATGCCCTGGCTTACCGGCACTGCCTTTCTGCACTCGGTCATGATGCAGGAGCGCAAAGGCATGATGAAGAGCTGGAACGTGTGGCTCATCTTCTCCACGTTCCTTCTCACCATGCTGGGGACGCTGCTCACCCGCGCCGGTCTGGTGAGTTCGGTACACGCCTTCGCGCAATCGTCGATCGGCAGCTGGTTCATCACCTTCATGGTGATCGTGATCGCCGTCTGCATCTTTACTTACGTGCTGAACCACAGCCACCTTAAGACCGAGCACCAGTTGGAATCGCTGGTCAGCCGCGAATCGTCCTTCCTCTTCAATAACCTGGTGCTGCTCACGGCCTGCTTCGTGATCTTGTGGGGCACGTTGTTCCCGATCCTTTCCGAGTACGTAGAAGGCAGCAAGGTGACGGTCGGCGCTCCGTTTTATAACAACGTAGCCGTACCCATTGGGCTCTTTCTTCTCTTTCTTACCGGCGTGGGACCGCTGCTGCCGTGGCGATCTACATCGCTCAAGGCCATCAAACGGAATTTCGTATTGCCCGTGGTTGCGTTGTGGGCCACGGTGATTGTCTGCGTGGCCGCGGGCGCGTGGCCGTGGAAGGATGGCGTCTACGATGCCGGCCGATTCTACGCGCTGGTTGGCTTTGCGCTTGCCGCAGCAGTGCTCACGGCAATTGTCGCGGAGTTCCTGCGCGGGGCCGGGGTCATCATGCGCCAAACGGGGCGCAATCTATTTGCGGCTCTCTGGCTGCTCACGCGCCGCAATACGCGCCGCTACGGAGGCTACCTGGTCCACATCGGAGTCGTCATTGTCGTAGTGGGTCTTTGCGGGGCGGCGTTCAATCGCAGCGTGGAAAGTGAACTGGGGCTGCACGGAGCTTTGAACATCGGCCCTTACAAGCTCGTCAATGAGAGCTTCACCCAGGACTCAAACGACAATTACGACTCCGAATTCGCAGTCATGGATGTCTCGGCAAACGGTAGGCCTGTGAAGACGCTCCAATTGGACCACTTCGACTTCGGCATCGTTCCTATCGTTCATGTCGTGCCGCTGCAGATAACGCCGGAGAAGCGCGTCTTCCGCGTCAGTGGCCAGCCAAACACTATGGTTGCGATTCACTCGACGCCGGAGTGGGATCTCTACGTTGTGTATGAGGGCACAAACCCCGATACCGGCCAGCCTATTATCAAAGCCTTTCTCAATCCGCTGGTCGGCTGGATCTGGATCGGACTCGTGGTAATTGACTTCGGTTCGATTGTCGCGCTCGTTCCCAGCCTGGTGCCGGCCGCCGCCTTTCTACGCGTGCCGGCAGCGCAAGCCGTCCCTATCGCACCGGCACTAAGGGGAGGCGACTGATGCCGCCACACACCAACGAGCCTGTCATCCTGAGCAGCCCGACTCGCGATGTGCGAGTTATGGCTGAAATGACACCCGGAAGCTCCATTGATTCCATTGAGGTTATTGGCAGTGTCATGAGGAGCGAAGTTCTGCGCGCCAGCGCTGAACGAGTCGAAGGACCTGCCGTTGCTTTTCGCAAAGCCGGTTTGGGCGCACACTCACGCTTCACCCGCAGTCTGAAACTAGCCCAGGCTCTTCTCCTCGCCATCGCCGTCTGCTTCTCGCTGGCCGCTACCGATGCCAGCTCTCGCTTCAACACCCTGGGCCACCGGCTGATGTGCACCTGCGGCTGCGCGCAACTGCTCGGCGAGTGCAATCACGTGGGCTGTCCGGAGTCGGGCCGCATGCGCAATGAATTGAGCGCGGCAATCGCATCGGGCTTGAGCGATCAGCAGGTTCTGGACGCATTTGCCGCAAAGTATGGCGCGACCGTGCTCGCCGCGCCTCCGGCCAAGGGATTCGATCTCATCGCATGGATCGCTCCCTTCGCGGTGTTTGCCGCCGCACTGCTGGGGACGATTCTGCTCATCCGGCGCTGGGGCGGTCTGGGTGGGAAGATGCAGGCAGCCGCATCACAAGACACATCCGCGCGCGACCCGGCGGAACAGGAGCGGCTGAAGCGCATTCGCCGCGAAACGAGTATTGACGCTGGCAGCGAGGGAGGATTTTGAGACATGTCGGAAACGGAGGGATTGATCGCAGGGTTGTTTCTTCTCTTCGCGCTCGTTCTTTACACCTTCTGGCCGGAGAACGCATTTGCCACCCAGAAGGAGAAGACCCGCCTCGACTATTTGCTGGAACGTAAAGAGCAGCTCTACGAAAACCTGCGCGATTTGAACTTCGAGTACCGCGCCGGCAAGTATCCTGAAGAGGATTTCTTGGTTCAGCGCGGACTTCTGGAGCGCGAAACAGCGGAGCTGCTGGCAGAGATTGAGCTGCTGCAACAGATGTAACCAACGGCCTAGCTACACGCTGTCATCCTGAGCGGAGGCCGCTGGCAAGGCCAACGGCCGAAGTTGAAAAGGACCTGCGGTTGCCCTTCGAATCCTTCGCTCCGCGCACAATTCAAGGAAAGAGATCGCTTTCATGAGAATGCCAAGATTCGGAATGTTTCGCACAGCATTGCTGTTCCTGCTCACCGCCGCGCTGGCCCACGCCGCTACCGTCACCGGAACCGTTACCGACAAAACCACCGGTAAGCCGGCTGCGGGCGATGCTGTGGTGCTGGTTGAGCCCATGTCGGGCATGAGCGAAGTGGGCCACACGGCCACCGACGCCAAAGGCCGCTACTCGTTGAATCTGCCCGGCAGCGTTCCTTACCTGATCCGCGTAACGCACCAGGGAGCCGGCTATTTCATCACTGCGCCGCAGGGCGGCGGGAACGGCGACATCCCGGTGTACGATGTGGCGGCGAAGGTCGACGGCGTTGCAATTGCGGAGCGCGTGACTGGAATCGAGACCGACAACGGGCAGCTGCGCGTGGTCGAACGCTACAGCGTGCACAACGAGAGCGCGCCGCCGCGCACGCAGTGGAGTCAGCGCTCGTTCGAGGTGGTTTTACCCGAAGACGCGGTGCTGGGCGATGTGTCGGCGCAGCGGCCCGGCGCAGGCAGCCTGCCGACCAGCGTAAAGCTTGACCCCGATGGACCCAAGGGCCATTACTCCTTTAACTTCCCTATCCAACCCGATGAGGGCGGTAAGGGAACGCTCTTTCAGATCCAGTACAACCTGCCGTACGGCAGCGACAAATACGCATTTCACGCGCTGGTGACGCTGCCGGCCGATGCCGTGTGGGTGGTGCTGCCCAAATCCATGACCTTCAACGGAACGGGATTCGAATCTTCAGCGCAGGACCCGACTGTGCAGACGTTCCTGGCGCGGAACATTTCGCCGGGCAAAACGGTCGAATTCTCGGTTTCGGGCACGGGGTCGTTTCCGCGCGAGGACCAAAACGCGCAAGGAGACAGCGGCCAGGGAGGCGCGCAGAGCGGCGGGCCGGGAGGCGGCATCGGCGAGCCCATTAACACACCCGATCCACTCTCAAAGCATAAGTGGTTGATTCTCACCGTGCTCGGGTTGCTGCTGGCAATTGCGGCGGCCTTCCTGCTGCGCAAACCGGCGTACGCAGCGCCAGGAGCGCCTTCCGGATCGGTTGCAACTGGCGCCATTGCGCCTTACACTGCACCGGTAACGCCCACAACCAAAAACGCCGCTCTGCTGAACGCGCTCAAAGAAGAGTTGTTTGCACTGGAGAGCGAAAGGATCGCGGGAACGCTTTCGGTCAATGACTATGCAGAGCAGAAGGCTGCTCTCGAAACCGTGCTGAAGCGGGCGCTAAATAGACAGTGATCGTGGGTCAGCGATCGGAAGGTACGGAGGCAAAGCACACCGCATCGCATGGGCGCAACAGTCTACACTGATCACTGACCACTGTTCACTGAGAACTGCCTAATGAAAACCGGAATCATCGGCCTGCCGCAGGTGGGCAAGACATCTCTCTTCAAGATCCTGACCAAAGCAAAGATCGAGGACCACGGATTCTCGAGTCCGCGCGAAGCGCACATTGGCGTGGCGCGCGTGCCCGACGAGCGTTTGGACAAGCTCTCGGCGCTGTACTCGCCGAAGAAAACTACTTACGCCTCGGTGGAGTACGTCGATGTAGCGGCCATCGGACAGGAGGCGCTGAAGGAAACCGGATTCCTGACCAATCTGCGTAATGTGGACGCGTTGATTCATGTCCTGCGTGTCTTCGAGAACGATGCCATTCCTCACCAAGGTGCGATCGATCCGCTGCGCGACGCGAAGAACGTGGAGTTCGACCTGATCGTGAGCGATCTCGGACAGGTGGAGAAACGCATCGAGCGCGTCGAGAAAGATCTGAAGAAGGCGCGTACCGGCGAACTGGAGCGGGAACACGCACTCTTGCTGCGCTCCAAGGAGTGTCTGGAGAAGGAAACTCCGCTGCGCGAACTGGAAATGACGCCGGAAGAAAGGAAGCTCATTCGGGGCTTCATGTTTTTGTCGCAAAAGCCTATTTTGTATGTACTTAATGTGAACGAAAGCCCCACCCTCGGCGTCGATTTGGACGCTGCCGTAAGCCGCTACAAGCTCGATGACCTCGCCCATCGGCCCAACGCGGGCGCAACCGCGATCTGCGGCAAGGTGGAAGCCGAGCTGGCCGAGATGGACGACGCCGAAGCCGCGGAGTTTCTCTCGAGCTACGGCCTCCACGAGAGCGGCCTTGTCCGGCTCATCCGCAAAAGTTACGAACTGCTGGGCCTCATCAGCTTCTTCACCGCAGGCGAAGACGAGTGCCGCGCCTGGACGGTGCCTATTGGCTCCAAGGCTCCTCAGGCCGCGGGCGCGATTCACTCCGACCTCGAGCACCACTTCATCCGCGCCGAAACCATTCGCTGGGATCAGTTGCTCGAGGCCGGCTCCGAGGCGGCCGCCCGTGCCAAAGGTACACTGCGCCTTGAAGGCAAGGAGTACATCGTGCAAGACGGCGATGTCGTTCACATCCGCCACAGCGGCTGACATGCTGAAACTATCTCTCATCCTCGGAGCCGTTGCCGCCCTGGCCGACGTGGCCGGCGGCCTGGTGCTGGTGCGCGCGCGCGGCATCGAGCGCTACCTGCGCTACTTTGTTGCCTTGGGCGCGGGATTCCTGATGGCCACCGCCCTGCTCGAAATGACCCCCGAGAGCATCCGCCTCAACGCGCGCCTCGGCCCTGCGCTCATCATGGCTGGATATTGCGCCATTCATCTTCTCGAGCACACCATCAACGCACACTTTCACTTCGGCGAGGAAACCCACGCCGGCGAGTTCATTTCGAAACACACGGGCTATTCGGTGCTGGGCGGCCTCGGCGTCCACTCGCTCTTCGACGGCGTGGCCATCGGTTCCGGATTCGCGCTTTCCAACTGGCTCGGCTGGCTGATCTTTCTCGCCATCCTTCTGCACAAGGCGCCCGAGGGATTCACCATGGCGAGCGTCATGATGGCCAGCGGCCGCAGCCGCACCTCGGCCTTCTATTCCGCCGTCGCGCTAGCCGCGGCCACGCTGGCCGGCGTGCTCGTCATCCAACTGGTGCCGCAATGGGTCCCCTATGGGTTGCCCGTCTCCGCCGGGGTCGCGCTCTATGTGGCTGGCACCGATCTGGTGCCCGAAGTAAACCGCGAGCCGGGCATTCACATGGCGCTCGTGTTTTTTCTAGGTGTGGCGGCATTCCTGCTGCTGCGCGCGTTGCTGCCGGAAATGTAATCTTGCCTCCGCTTCTTCGTCTAATTACCTTGCTACACTCGATATCGCGGAATCGGAGCGGAGAGCACTACACTGCTGCGATCGCGAAGCACAGACAATTAAGGACGCCGATGGCAGCAAGTGTGGTGGATTCTCCGGCCGCAGTCATGGAGCCGGCCAGGCCTTCCCGGTCTAGACGAAGGCGCTTCCCTGTTGAGTTCGCCGGCGTTCTTCTGTTCACGTTGCTGGGCTTTCTGGTAATGGGCTACCACCCCGGCCTCGAGGACGACGGGGT
>Ga0335078_10000438_pt1 | contig 64968 bp, 67 predicted proteins | sample Lox_Sample_32_FD_206711 | JGI IMG/M metagenome (GOLD analysis project Ga0335078, IMG submission 206711) | Soil microbial communities from Loxahatchee National Wildlife Refuge, Florida, United States - Lox_Sample_3.2 | ecosystem: Environmental > Terrestrial > Soil > Wetlands | place: USA...
ACCCGGATCGGCACCGGGGCCAGCGCCCGGTCCTCGATCGTGCGCTGCCAGGAGAACTCCATGACCAGCGGGAACGTCACGGCCATGATGCCCTGCATGAGCAGCATGGAGGCCATCAGGCCAGGCACCAGGATGGTGGCGAAGTTGACACCGCCCGCGGCGGCGGCACCGGCACCCGCGGCCGCCGTGCCGCCGAGCATGAAGCCGCCGCCGATCTTCGGGAACACGTAGGCGAAGACGAAGACGAACAGCAGCGGCAGCATGACCGCCCGGGTGAAGGTGGCGACGGCGTTGCGCCGCAGCACCCGGAACTCTCGCGCCATCATGGCGTTGAACGTCTTGACCAGGGTCGGCCGCGGCGTCGGCGCCTCGGCGATCAGCGCCGCGACCTCGGCGGCTGTTGGCGCGCCAGCCTGTTCCGCCGGCTGGGGCGGGGCTTCTCTAATGGTGGTCAATCGCGGTACTCCCGTCCGGTCAAGTTCAAGAAGACTGTCTCCAGGCTCGGCTTGAGCTGGGTCGCGTCGCGCACGTTCAGCCCGGCGGCCGAGCCGGCCGTGACCAGCTCGCCGAGCACGCCGTCCGGCTCGCGAGTGAACACCCGGACGGAATCGCCGTCGGCCTCCACCTTGCTGACGCCGAGCCTGCCGGCCAGGCCGACCCGCTCGGTCAGGCCGGCCGGGACCGGATCGTCGTACCGGACCGTGATGACCGTCTCCGCGCCCGCGCCTTCCTTAAGGTCGTTCACCGTGCCCGAGGCGAGCACCTCGCCGTGGTCGATCACCGAGATCTGCTCGCACAGCGCCTCGGCTTCCTCCATGTAGTGCGTGGTCAGCAGGATGGTCTGCCCTTCGGCGTGCAGCACCCGCAGGATGTCCCACAGGTTGGCCCTGGTCTGCGGGTCGAGCCCGGCCGTCGGCTCGTCCAGGAACAGCACGTCAGGCCGGTGCACCAGGGCCCGGGCGATCAGCAGCCGCTTGGCCTGGCCGCCGGACAGGTCGGTGGACATCGCCTTGCGCCGGTCCGCGAGGCCGAACACCTCCAGCAGCTGATCCGCGCGGCGCGACGCCTCACGCAGCCCGAGGCCGAAGAAGCGGCTGCGGAATTCCAGGTTCTCGGCCACGGTCAGCTGCATGTCGAGCGTGTTGTTCTGGGTCACCACGCCGATCCTGCGCTTGACCCCGACCGGGTCGGCCACCACGTCCAGGCCGGCCACCCAGGCCCGCCCGGCGGTGGGCAGCACCAGGGTGGTGAGCATGCCGATGGTGGTCGACTTGCCCGCGCCGTTCGGCCCCAGCAGCCCGAAGAACTGGCCGGAGGCGACGGACAGATCGATGCCGCGCACCGCCGGAACGTCCCCGCGCGACGACTTATAGGTCTTGCGGAGATCCTCGGTGCGTATCGCGAGCCCGGCTGCGTCGCTCATGATGTCAACCTACGTTGACTAACGGTCAGTGTCAACCGTGGTTGACACCTCCGCCTACCGTACCCCGACGACCTGACGTCCCGCGTCACGCGCCGCGCTCCTTCCTGATCAGCTCGCTGAAATGCCCGATCATGTCGACGAAGAACCTGCGGATGACCGGCTCGTCGGCCGGATCCACGAAGCCGAACGCCTCCCGCCAGAGCGGCCCGGCCAGCGCGATGTAGTCCTCGCAGACCTGGCGGCCCTTATCGGTCACGAACAGCCTGACCACCCGCCGGTCCTCCGCATCGCTACGCCGCTCGACGTATCCCTCCCGGACCAGCGTGTTCACCACCGACGTCAGCGTGCCCGGCGACGACCCGCCCCGCGCGGCGACGTCGCTGGACTTGAGCCCGTCCCCGGCCAGCAGCACCCGCAGCACGCCGAGCCCCGCCGGGCTGATCCGCAGCCCGGACTGCGCCAGGGTCCCGGCGTAGAACGTGCCCATGATCCGGGACGCGGCCAGCAGCAGGGCGTGCAACGGCGCGTCCGCGGGCGGGCCGTCCGACGGCTCTCCCCAGATCCACCCCGCGGGCCCAGGCCCCGGTCCGCATTCCGCCGTGGCTGGCTCCACGGCCCCGGCGGTTTCGGTCTCACTCACGCCGCCAGTTTTCACCTTCATTATTTCCACGTCAAATCATTTGACCTCAAAATATCTTCGCCCTAGGCGAACGGAGGCCACCGCACCAGGCGCTCGGTGGGCGTCATGCCGACGGTTGAACGCTGTGAGCGGACGCCCGGCGGGAGCGGCACGGGGCCGGAGGGGCGGGTGAGATCAGCGGGGTGGGGTGACTGGGATGCGGGCTTCGATGGTGGTGCCGCGGCCCGGGGCGGAGCGGACGTCGAGGTGACCGCCGACGAGTTCGGCGCGTTCGGCCATGCCGGACAGGCCGAACCCGGGCACCGCGGCGTCGGGGTGGAAGCCGGTGCCGTCGTCGGCGATCCGCAGGCACACCAGCCCCGGGTCGCAGCACAGCTCCACGCTGGCGGCGGTCGCCCCGGCGTGCTTGACCACGTTCTGCAGGGCCTCCTGCGCGATCCGGTAGAGGGCGATCTCGACGTGCTCGGGCAGCGCGCACTCGTCCGCCTCGACCGTCACCCGCACGCCGCCGATGCTCCGGGCCAGGCTGGCCAGGCCGTCGGCCAGGCCCAGGTCGTCCAGCACCGGCGGGCGCAGGCCGGAGATGGCGGCCCGGGCCTCGTTCAGCGTGAGGTCGATCATCTGCCGGGCGAGCACGAGCTGCCCGGCGGTGAACTCGGGCGAGTCGCGGAGCGCGTCGGCGGCCGCGTCCAGGTGATAGGACAGGCTGATCAGCCGCTGCGAGATGCCGTCGTGGATATCGCCGGCCAGCCGGCGCCGTTCGGCTTCCTGGGCGGCGATCACCCGTTCGGCGAACTTCTCCAGCGCGTGCTCGCGGGCGGCGAGGCGACGGTGCAGCCGCGCCTGGTGGACCACCCCGGCGAACAGGGAACCGATCGCGGTGAGGAGTACCACGTCCCGTTCGGTAAAAATGCGGCGGGACCTGGTGTGCACGTTCAGCACGCCGGCCAGCCCGGCCGGCTGGCTGGCCATCGGCACCGATGCCATCGACGTGAACTCGCCGCCGCGCAGCTCGGGAAAGTACCGGTAGCGGGGGTCGGCCTCCTTGTGGTCGGTGATCGTCACCGGCTCGCCGTGGCTGGCCACCCAGCCCGTGACGCCCTCGCCGAACAGCAGGTGGACCCGGCCGACGGCGGCGTCGAACGGCGGAGCCAGGGGGTGGACGCCGGCCAGGGTGAGCGCGGTCCCGCTGTCGTCGAGGACGTGCACGAAGCACGCGTCGGTGGAGGTGGCCGTGACGATCAGGCCGGCGATCCTGGCCGCCAGCGGGCCGAGCTCGAGTCCGGCCGAGATCGCTTCCACCACGCCCGCCAGCAGGACGTTCTCATCGCGCAGGGGCAGCGGGCCCTCGGTCAATGGAAGATCCCCTCACGCAGCGCGACGGCGACCGCGCCGGCCCGGTCACCGACCTCGAGCTTGCGGTAGATGGAGCTCAGATGGCTCTTGACCGTTTCCTCGCCGACGACCAGGCGGGCGGCGATGGCCCGGTTGGACAGGCCCGCCACGGTCAGCGCGAGCACCTCGCTCTCCCGCTGGGTCAGGCCGAGGCCCGCGCCGGGCCAGAATTCCCCGCCGCGCAGCCGCGCGGCGGACACCACCGCCCGCCCGGCCAGGCCCGCATCGATGGCCGTCTCGCCCTCGGCGACCCGTTCCAGCTGCCGGACCAGGTCCTCCCCGGTGATCTGCTTGAGCAGGTAACCCTTGGCGCCCACCCGCATGGCCTGGAACAGGTACTGCTCGTCGTCGTACGCGCTGAGCAGGACGACCTTGGCCGCCGGGTCGCGCTCCAGGATCTGCCGGCACAGATCCAGGCCGCTCGAGCCCTTCAGGCGCACATCGCAGAGCACGATGTCCGGGCGCAGGGTGCCGGTCAGCTTCAGCGCCGCGTCCGCGTCGAGCGCCTGGCCGACCACCCGGACCCGGCCGAGGAAGCGGCCCAGGATCGTGGCCAGCCCCTGCAGCACCATGTCGTGATCGTCGACGAGCACGACCCGCAGCGGCCCCATGACCGTTAGGATACGTGCGGCCTAATCGCTGCATAAGGGCATGATCCCCGCCCTCTCCCCCGTACGGGGGAGGCTTTCCGACGGCTGGCCGGCCTACAGTCGAGGCCCGAGGGAAGCCGGTGGTGATATGCCGCACAAGCTGGTCCGGATCCGCGGCCTGGTGGAGGCGCTCGGCGCCGACCGCTGCACGGCCGTCTGCGTCGATGACTACCACCGGTACGACCGGGCCGAACGCCGGGACCTGCCGTTCACCGTGCTGCACCCGGACTGCAACCACGTGCCGATCATGGAACAGCACCTGCAGCTGCTGGCCATGGGCCAGCCGGTCCTCAAGCCCGTCTACGACCATCGCACCGGGCAGTTCACCCGCCCGGTGCTGGTGGAGCCGCGTCAGTTCGTCATCGTGGAGGGGCTGCTGCCGCTGCACACCAAGCTGGCGCGGGCGTGCTTCGACGCGACCGTCTACCTGGATCCCCCGGAGGACATCCGGCGCGCGTGGAAGGTCCGCCGGGACACCGCCGAACGGGGCTACACGGCGGAGCAGGTGCTGGCTGAGCTGGAGCGCCGCGAGCGGGAATCCGCCGCGTTCATCAGGCCGCAGCGGGCGTTCGCGGACATCGTCATCAGGTTCGGGCCGGTGGCCGGGCGCGCCGTCCCGGCGGGCACGCCGCTCTCCGCCGAGCTGCTGCTGCGGCCGACCATCCGGCATCCCGACCTGGACGGCGTGGTGCCCGACGGCACGGGTGGCGGTCCGGGGACGGCCATCCACCTCAGGCTCGCGCGTGACCCGGACGGCCGCCCGGTGGACGCGCTGCACGTTCACGGGGACGCGGCCCGGGAGGACAGCGAGGTGGTGGAGAAGGCCATCTGGTCCCGGCTCGGTGCCGACACCGGGCCGCCCGCCTGCCTGGGCCGGACCCGGGAGGGCCAGCGTACCGAGCCGCTGGCCATCACCCAGCTGCTGCTCGTCTACCACCTGCTCGACGCGGCCCGTTTATTCCGGCCGGTTCAGACGCGGGCGTAGGCCTGGATGTCCTGCTCGAACTCGGTGACCACCTCCGCGGTGAGGGTGCGCCTGGTCTCGGCGATGCCCAGCAGGACGTCGGCGGTGGTCACCTCTTCTTTCCCGTGCTCGAACAGGACGCGCTCGAACGCCAGCTGGGCGGTCCGGCGCGCGGCGAACTCGATGTCGGCCGGGGTGAACAGCCGCGATTTCGCCACGATCGCGGCCAGGTCCAGGCCGCCGTGCGGGACCCCGGCCAGGTAGCGCTCCCAGATCGCCTCGCGCGCGGCCGGGTCGGGCGGGCCGACCGGAATCACGTAGTCGAACCGGCCGTGCCGCAGGAACGCGCTGTCCAGGGCGCGGACCGAGTTGGTGGCGCAGATCAGCAGCCGTTCGTCCTGCTCGCGGAACGGCGGGATGAGCTTGAGCATCTCGTTGGTGACCCCCTGGGCCGCCGACGCCGTCCTCGGCCGGCGCACCCCGGCGATCTCCTCCACCTCGTCGATGAACACGACGACCTTGTCCAGCTCGGCGACAAGGGCGAAGGCCTCCCGCAGGGCAGCGGCCAGGCCGGCCGGCGACTCCCCCGCCAGCCGCGACGGGAACAGCTCGACGAACGGCCAGCCGAGCCGCGACGCGGCTCCCTTGGCGAACGTGGTCTTGCCCGTTCCCGGCGGGCCGAACAGCACGATGGCCCGGGGCGGCACCAGGCCGAGCCGCCCGGCCAGCTGTGGCTGCGCCAGCGGCAGGATGACCCGCCGCTCGATCAGCTCCTTTTCCTTCACCATGCCGCCGAGCCGGTCCCAGGCGCCGGACCGTACCATCTGGCCGCCCAGCTGGCCGAGCACCCCGGCGCTGCCCGGGTGGACCGGCTCGAGCCGCTCGTAGAAGACCACGCCGGGGCGGGCGGTGTAGCCGGCGTGCTCCAGGGCCAGGGCACCGATCTCGCTCTCGCCCGCGAGCAGGCACTGGATCCGGTGCACCCCGGCCGCCACCAGCCGCCGCTCCAGCTCGCCCAGCATGGCGCTGCCGATGCCGCGGTGCCGCCACGCGGCCGCCAGGCTGATCCGCATCACCCAGGCCCGGCCGCCGCCGACCGTGGCCACCGCGATGCCCACCAGTTCCTCGCCGTGTTCATTCCTGGCCGCCGCGACCACCGCGGGCTCGTGCGACCGGACCGCGGCGATCAGGTCGGACAGCCCGAAGGCCGGCGCCTCGCTGCTGGCCGCCGGGTTGTCCCAGAGCCGGACGGCGGCGTCGAGGTCGTCGGCGTGGAAGTCCCTGACCCGCCAGGGCGCCTCCGCGGGCAGCACCGGCCTCAGCTGCCGAAGACGCGGCTGGCCAGGAAGTCGGCGGGCTCCAGCCGCATGAGGTCGTCCTTGGCCAGGGTGCCGTCGGCCGCGACCAGCCGGTTCGCGTGCCGCAGCCGGGCCCGCTCGAGGGCATTGCGCACGCTGCGTGCGTTGGCGAACCTGGGCTGGGTCATCCGGCGGGCCAGGTAGTCGCGGAAGACAGCCTCCGCCGCCGCGGACAGCCGGTAGCGCTGCTCGCGCAGCATCAGCTCGCCGATCGCCACCAGCTCATCCAGCGAGTAGTCGGGGAATTCCAGGTGGTGCGCGATCCGCGAGCTCATCCCGGGGTTGGACGCGAAGAACGCCTCCATCCGGTCGGCGTACCCGGCCATGATGACGACCAGGTCCGCGCGGTGGTTCTCCATGTACTGCAGCAGGATCTCGATGGTCTCCTGGCCGTAGTCGCGCTCGTTCCCGGCGCGGTACAGGTAATAGGCCTCGTCGATGAACAGCACGCCGCCCATGGCCCGGTTGATCGCGTCCCTGGTCTTGGGCGCGGTGTGCCCCACGTACTGCCCGACCAGGTCGTCGCGGGTGACCGAGACCACATGGCCGCGGCGCAGGTAGCCGAGCCGGTGCAGGAGCTCGGCCATCCGCAGCGCGACCGTGGTCTTGCCGGTGCCGGGGTGGCCGGTGAAGCACATGTGCAGGCTGGGCGGCCCGGCCGACAGGCCGAACCGGCTCCGCACCCGGTCCACCAGCAGCAGCGCGGCGATCTCCCTGACCCGGGTCTTGACCGGCTGCAGGCCGACCAGGTCCGACTCGAGCGCATCGAGGATCTCGCCGACGCCCGACCCCGCCCGTTCGGCCGTCAGGTCGACGGTCGCGTCGTCGGCCAGCGGCTCCGGGACGACGGGTTCGGTGTCCTCGCCCCCTGGAGCCGGCCCGGGTCGCGGCAGCGCGAACCCGGGCCGCGTCATGATTGGCCGTACCTGGTGCCTGCCGGGCGGTCGAGCGCGTACGGGTGGATGGCGTAGCGGACCCGGCGGTCGGCCCCCTCCTGCCGCCCGAGCCGGAAGCCGGGCTCGGCCGCCGGGCGGTTGACCAGGAAGGACAGGGCGATCGTCTGCCGGCCGCGGCGCGAGTCGTAGGCGCACACCCGGATGTACCGGTCGGGGTAGGCCTGGCGGCACGCGTTGATCTCGTGCAGCACCCCGGCCGCGTCCAGCAGGTCGAACATCGGCAGGCCCCACATGTCCCAGTAGTTGTTGCGGGGGTGCGGGTCGTCGGTGAACTCCACCGACAGCGCCCAGCCCTGGCCGAGCGCGTAACCGAGCTGGCTGGTGATCTCCTCGTCGGTCAGCTCGGGCAGGTAGGAGAACGTGCCCTGGGTGATCCGCATGTTCAGCCTCCTGTCGGCATGACGGTTACGTCCGGCGTGTCAGTCGACTCGAAGTCGAACGTCACATCACCCCAGGTCGACAGCGCCATGTCGAGCTCGCGGCTGCGCTTGGCTGCGTTCTTGAGAACCTCGGGTCCCTCGGCCAGCAGGTCGCGGCCCTCGTTCCTGGCCTTGACCATGGCCTCCAGGGCCACCCGGTTGGCGGTCGCGCCCGCCGCGATGCCCAGCGGGTGCCCGATCGTGCCGCCGCCGAACTGCAGGATCACGTCCTCGCCCAGGTGGTGCAGCAGCTGGTGCATCTGGCCGGCGTGGATGCCGCCGGAGGCGACCGGCATGACGCCGGGCATCGAGGCCCAGTCCTGCTCGAAGTACAGGCCGGTGACCGGATCGGGTTCGGCTGCGTCGCACCGGAGGGTCCGGTAGAAGCCGGCCACCGAGTTCGGGTCGCCCTCGAGCTTGCCGACGACCGTGCCGGCGTGGATGTGGTCGACCCCGGCCAGCCGCATCCACTTGGCGATCACCCGGAAGCTGACGCCGTGTTCCTTCTGCCGGGTGTAGGTGGAGTGGCCGGCCCGGTGCAGGTGCAGCAGCACGCCGTTGCGCCGAGCCCACCTGGCCATCGACTGGATCGCGGTGTATCCGGCGGTCAGGTCGACCATGACGATCACGCTGCCGAGTCCGGCCGCGAAGTCGGCACGCTCGTACATGTCCTCCATGGTCGCCGCGGTGACGTTGAGATAGTGGCCCTTGATCTCGCCGGTTTCTGCCTGGGCCTTGCTGACCGCCTCCATGCAGTGCAGGAACCGGTCTCGCCAGCGCATGAACGGCTGGCTGTTGATGTTCTCGTCGTCCTTGGTGAAGTCCAGGCCGCCGCTCAGGGCTTCGTAGACCACCCGGCCGTAATTTCGCGCCGACAACCCGAGCTTGGGCTTGACCGTCGCGCCGAGCAGCGGCCGCCCGAACTTGTTCAGGTACTCCCGCTCCATCACGATCCCGTGCGCCGGCCCCTGGAAGGTCTTGGCGTAGTGCGGCGGGATGCGCATGTCCTCGAGCCGCAGCGCTTTGAGGGCCTTGAAACCGAAGACATTGCCGATGATGCTGCTGGACAGGTTCGCGATCGAGCCTTCCTCGAACAGGTCGAGGTCGTAGGCGATGCGGGCGATGTACTGGTCCCCGCGGCCGGGGACCGGGTCGACCTGGTAGCACTTGCCCTGGTAGTGGTCGTGGGCGGTGAGCCGGTCGGTCCATACCACCGTCCAGGTGGCGGTGCTCGACTCCCCCGCTACCGCGGCGCCGGCTTCCTCGGGCGGTACCCCGGCTTGCGGCGTGACCCGGAAGGCAGCGAGCACGTCGGACGGCTTCGGCACGTAGTCCGGCTGCCAGTAACCCATCTCGGCGTAGTGGAGCACCCCGGCGCTCCAGCGGTCCGTCATGCTGGCCTCCCATCGGTCGTTAGTACCGATGGTGAGCGACCCGTATTTAAATATCAATCAAGTATTATACTAAACACTTAAGGTAAAGCTTAATTATCCCGAACGGGCCTGGCTCGTGCCCCCGCTCCGGGCGGGCACCGCCCCTCGCGGCGCGCGCCACTCTTCGCGGTCGAGCAGGTGCCGCACGAGCAGCGCCGTGGCGCCGGGCTGGCGGCCGTGGGTCACCGCATGCCACGGGCGGCGCAGCGGCGTCCCGGGCACAGCGACCTCTTCGAGGCCGCCGTTCTCCAGTTGCCTCCAGACCGCGTCCCTGGACACCAGGGTCGCGCCGAGCCCGGCCGCGGCGCAGGCGACCACGGCCCCGCCGGATCCCAGGGTGAGCCGGGGCGGGTCGGCGTCGAGGCCGCCGAGCAGAGCCTCGCCGGCGGCCCTGGTGCCGGATCCGGCCTCGCGCTGCAGCCACCTGGTGCGGCTGATGTCGAAGTCCGCGGCGACGTCAGGGGCAGCGACGACGACGAGCAGGTTCAGCCGCGTGGCACGGGTGAGGGCGTCGCCGATGCGGCCGGGCGGCCGGCCGCCGATCACCAGGTCGGCCTCGTGCGCGGCGAACAGCGCCCAGAGTCTCTCGCTGCTGCCCACCTCGAGGCGCAGGTCAACGCCGGGGTGGTGGGAGAGGAAGCCGGCGAGCACGACGGGCAGGAGATATTCCCCCGCGGTAGCCGTCGCGGCGATCCGGACCCGGCCCCGCTCCGGGTCGCTGTCGCCTCGGGCGGCCGCGAGCCCCTCCTCGTGCAGGCCGAGGATGGCCCGCGCGTAGACCGAGTACGCCTGGCCGGAGGCAGTCAGGCGCAGGCCCCGGCCGTCCCGTTCGACCAGCGGCACCCTGACCTCGCGCGCTAGCGCGGACAGGGCCGCGGACACGGCGGACTCGGTGACCGTCAGCCGCCGGGCCGCCTCCCGTACCGACCCGGCGTCCGCCACCGTCACCAGCGCCCGCAGCCGCGCCACCGTCGTCATCAGCGCTCCTGAGGTATCTATTGATCTTCATAGTAGTTATCTGAGCATTAGCTTCAGCAAGCTACTGCCTGGCAGACGCTTCTCTAGAACGCGAGCCGACTAGCAGCCGGGAAAACACACGGGTGCGGGGGCGGGCGGATGCGATGGGGATCACATCGGCTGAGGGTGCGGGGCGGGACAGGGCTGGGGGATCCTGACTTCGGATGAAGATCTCTGAGGCGCTCCTGCTGCTCGCCGCCGGGACACTCGGCGGGATTTTCAGCACGGTGGTGAGCATCGCCTCGCTGGTTACCTACCCGGCGCTACTGGCGCTCGGGGTGCCGCCGCTGAGCGCGAACATGACCAACACAGTTTCGCTCGTGCTCACGGGAGCTGGATCGGTGATCGGCTCAAAGCCGGAACTGACCGGGCAGGGCCGACGGGTGATCAGGCTCGGGATCGTGACCGCACTGGGCGGCGCGGCCGGGGCGGCGGTGCTGCTGCTGACCCCCGCGAGTACCTTCACGTTGGTCGTGCCGGTGCTGATCGGGGGCGCCTCGCTGGTGCTGCTCGTCCAGCCGAAGATCAAGGGGCTGTCGCCGTCCGCGGACGGCGGGAACCGGGTGGTCCACGGCGTGGCCCTGTTCGCCGTGGCCATGTACGTGGGGTATTTCGGCGCTGCCGCGGGCGTCATGTTGCTAGTGGTGCTCAGCATGATGATTGACGCACCGCTGGTCACGGTGAACGCCGTGAAGAACGCGATCTCCGGAATGGCGAATGCCATGGCGGCGGTGTGCTTCGCTTTGTTCGGCGATGTCCGGTGGGTCCTGGTGGTGCCGCTCGCGGCGGGCTTCCTCGCGGGCGGCTGGATCGGCCCGAAGATCGTCAGGAAGGTCCCGGCCGGACCGTTCCGGGTCGTGGTCAGCCTATGCGGCGTCGGCCTCGCGGTAAGGCTTGGAATTAGCGCATACCGCTGACGACCGTGATGCGGCTGTCTCAAATGATGCAACTACACGTCATTGCGGTGACCACCGTGTCAAAATCACTTCACATATCCGGTCAGAGTGGTTTACTCTGTGCAAGTGAGCAGATACCGGGGGTGAGATCCAACCCCGGTACCTGCGGCGGTGGCCAACCCTCTCCGGATCGCGGTACCCGGCCCGTGTGAAAGGCGGTACCAGGGCTACGGGCGGTTCTGGTGGGGTCAGTAAGGAGTACCTAGCATGGTAGCGGTTCTGATTATTGCCATTATTGCGGTCAGCTACGTCGTCTCGACGCGCATTCATCCCCTCCGCAAGTGTCCTACCTGCAACATGTCGGGCAGGCATTTCGGCGGCGTCTACAAGGGCTCGTACCGGCGCTGTCGACGCTGCTCCGGCCGCGGCCAGAAGGACCGGGTCGGCACCAGGGTCTTCTGGGGCGGCACCGGCCACACCGGGGTCTTTCCGAAGAAGTAGCTGACCCCCGGGGAAGCCAGCCGGCTCGCGACCCCGCCCGCGATGCCCGGCCACTGTCCCCCTTCGGCGCAACGGTGCCGCCCTCCGCGCCGCTGCCAGTACACGCCGCCCGGTCATGCTGGCGTGCTCGCCTGCGGCTACGGCGCGACGATGACCTTGCCGACGGCGCCGCTCTCGGCGGCCTGGTGAGCCGCGGCGATGTCAGCCAGCGGGTACTTGTGCACGGGCAGCCCGGTGAGCTCACCCGCGGCCAGGGCGACGGTGATGTCGGCGGCGGCCTGGTCGAGCGCGGTCATCTCCACACCGTAGAGCAGGACGAACCTGAGCGTGAGGTTGGCTGTCATGCACGCCCGCACCGGCAGCTCGGGGTTGGCCGGCTCGGCCGCGTAGGTCACGATCGTGGCATGCGGCCCGGCCGTCGCGAGGTCGAGCTGAAGGTTGGCGCCGAGCGCCACCTCGATGACCCGATCCACCGGGCCGAACGCCCTGACCTGATCCGCCGCGTCGGGCGAGCGGTAGTTCACCACCAGGTCCGCCCCCGCCTTCTCGGCCAGCGCCGCCTTGTCCGGGCTGCTCACGGTGGTGACGACACGCGCCCCGGCCCGTTTGGCCAATTCGACGGCGAAGTGACCGACCGCGCCGGCACCCCCGGCCACCAGCACTGTCTGCCCGGCTACCGGCCCGTCAGCGAACAGGCAGTAGTGCGCGGTCATGGCCGGCACGCCCAGCGAGGCGCCGAGCTCGAACGAGGCGCCGTCCGGCAGCGTTACCGCCTGCCGCGCGGGGACCGTGGTCCACTCGGCGGCGGTCCCGCAGCGGCGGCCCGCCGCGGCCAGCCACAGCCAGACCCGCTCGCCGACGCGGCCGGAATCCACCCCGGCGCCGACCGCCTCGATGATCCCGGCACCGTCCTGGTGCGGGATCTGGTAGCCGTCGATTGGCCGCGGCACCGCCCCGGACCTGGCCTTGTAGTCGGTGGGGTTGATGCCGGAGGCGTGCACGCGGACCAGGACCTCACCCGGTCCCGGCTCGGGCCGGTCCACCTCCTCGAGTTCAAAGACGTCGGCCGCTTCTCCCATGTCGCGGTACAGCGCTGCTCTCATGGGTGCAGCGTAGCGCCCTTGAAGATCTTGTCGATGGCGTTGCGCGGGCCGTGCACGGCCACTCCGGCGAAGTCCAGCTCGGCGGCGGGAACCGCGCGTACTACGGCGCGGTTGTCGTCGTCGTTGCCGGTCGTGAACATGTCCATGGTGTAGATCGCCATCGGCATCTGGCGGGTCAGCGCCCGCTGATGGGCCTGGCTGAGCGTCCCGGCGTCGGCCGCGTACACCACCACGGGCTGCCGGAACAGCTCAAGGTAGGTGTTCCCCGAGTCGTCCTCGTACGGCTTGCCGATGACTTCTCCGGTGCTAGCGGCGATCCCGCTGGCCAGGAACGCGGTGACGTTCAGCTTCTGCCATTGCTGCAGGTCGGCCCGCACCGCTATGGCGATCTTGGTGTCGAAACGTACGGTCATGCGCCCAGTCTGGCCCGGTAATGACGCGCCGTCTTGAACGCTGGAGCGCGATAATCGGAATATGGCGGGGGATGACTGGGCCAGGTACTGGCGCGCGGACGGCGTGCCGGTCGAGGCGATGCACGCGCACTTCACCTCGCACGTGTATCACCGGCACAGTCACGAGAGCTATTCGTTCGGGGTGACCGAGACCGGCGCGCAGGCCTTCACCTGCCGTCACGGACGTCACGTGAGCGCCAGCGGCATGGTCATGGCCTTCAACCCGGACGACCCGCACGACGGGCACGCGGCGGTCGACGGCGGCTTCACCTACCGGATGGTGCACATCTGGCCGGAGTTCCTCGCCTCCCTGACCGGGACCCCGCTCCCGCTGTTCCGCTCGCCGGTGATCGAGGACCCGGCGATGGCCGCCTCGGTGCGCCGACTGCACCGGGTGCTGACCGGGCCGGACGCCGAAACCAGTGAACTGGAGCGGTACGAGCGGCTCGCCGGCTCGGCGCGGCTTCTGACCAGGCACGCCTCGGGACGCGAGCCAACCCGGCGCGGGCCGGGCCGACTGGTCGCGGCCCGGATCCGCGAGCTCATCCAGGCTAGTGCCGGCGATTCGGGCGGCGGTGAGCTGACCGCGGACGACCTGGCCGCGGCGGCGGGGTGCAGCCGCTACGCGGCCTACCGGGCCTTCCGCCAGGCGTACGGGCTCTCGCCGAGTGACTACCAGCGTCAGCTCCGGGTCCGGACGGCACGCCGGCTACTGTCCGCGGGCGCCGCGCCTGCCGAGGTCGCGGCCGACGCCGGCTTCGCCGACCAGGCACACCTGACCCGGTGGTTCCGGCGCTACTACGGCGTTACCCCGGGCGCCTACCGGGCGGCCGCCGGCGGTCCCGCCGGGCATTAGTAAGATCGCGAATCATGGAGCAGCGGGTACTCGGCCGGACGGGACGGCCGGTTTCTGTGATCGGGCTCGGCACCTGGCAACTCGGCGCGGACTGGGGGAACGTGCCCGAGGCCGACGCGATGGAGGTGCTGCGGGCCGCGGTCGAGTCCGGGGTCACGTTCTTCGACACGGCCGACGTCTACGGCGACGGGCGCAGCGAGCGCGTCATCGGCCGCTTCCTGGCCGGCAACGCCGGGCAGGGCATCATGGTCGCGACCAAGATGGGTCGCCGGGTCGAGCAGAGACCGGAGCTCTACACGCTGGAGAACTTCCGCGCGTGGACCGACAGGTCCCGGGTCAACCTGGGCATCGACCGGCTCGACCTGGTCCAGCTGCACTCCCCGCCGAGCGCGGTGGTCGCCTCGGACGCCGTGTTCGACGCGCTCGACACGCTGGTTTCCGAAGACCGCATCGCGGCGTACGGGGTCAGCGTGGAAACCTCCGACCAGGCGCTGACCGCGATCGCGCGGCCGGGCGTGGCCAGCGTGCAGATCATCCTGAACGCGTTCCGGCGCAAGCCGCTCGACCAGGTGCTGCCAGCGGCGACCGCGGCGGGTGTCGGCATCATCGCCCGGGTGCCGCTCGCGTCCGGGCTGCTCTCCGGCCGGTACACCAGGGACACCACCTTCGCCGCCGACGACCACCGCAACTACAACGCCCACGGCGAGGCGTTCGACGTCGGGGAGACGTTCTCCGGGGTGGGCCTGGAGGCGGGCGCCGACGCGGCGGCCGAGTTCGCGGCCATCACCGGCGGCCTGCCCGGCGGCACTCCCGCTCAGTGGGCGCTGCGCTGGGTCGTCCAGCAGCCCGGGGTGACCACCGTGATCCCCGGCGCCCGCAACACCGGCCAGGCCCGGCAGAACGCCGAGGCGGCCAGCCTGCCGCCGCTGCCGCAGGCCGAACTCGGCGCGATCGAGGGGGTGTACGACAAGTACTTCCGTGCCACGGTGCACGACCGCTGGTGAGCCGGCGCTCACCGGAATCGCAAATTGGGCAGGTGATCAAGGCAGGTGACACGAACCGGGCGACGGGCAGCCCTGGTCATCACGCTCGCCGTCGGCGCGGTCGTCACGCTGACCCCCGCCAACGGGGCCGCCAGCGACATCGCCAACGGTTTCGTGCGAGCCGTGCGGCACCTGGCCGCACCCTCGCGGAACGGCCAGGCGTTCGCCGGCACCCCGGCGGTGGGGGCGCTGTTCACCGCTTCCGCGAGTCGGCTCGGCCAGCACTTCTGCACGGCGAGCGTGGTCGACAGCCCGGCCGGCGACCTGCTGATCACTGCCGCGCACTGCGTGACCGGCACCTCGGGCACCATTGAGTTCGTGCCCGGGTACCACGGCCGCGCCCGGCCGTACGGCACTTGGACGGTGACCAAGGTCTACGTCGACCAGGCCTGGAAAACCTCGTCGAGCGACGATGACGACTTTGCCTTCCTGCGGGTCAGCCAGCCCGCATCGAGCGTGCCGGTCGAGGACGTGACGGGGGCGGAACGGCTGGCCACCCGCACTCCGGTCAGCCGTCAGCTGATCCAGGTGATCGGCTACCCGAACGCCACCAGCCAGCCCGTCACCTGCCAGAACTGGCTCAGGCAGCCGATGGCTGGCCAGCTCGAGTTCGACTGTGGCGGCTACACCAACGGGACCAGCGGCGGGCCGTTCCTGAGCGAGGTCAACCAGGTCACCGGGCAGGGCCTGGTGATCGGCGTTATCGGCGGGTACCAGCAGGGCGGCGACACACCCCAGGTCTCGTACTCTGCCGTGCTCGGCGCGAACGCCGCGGCCCTGTACGAGCAGGCGGTCGCGGGCGGCTAGCAGGTCTACTGCACCGGCTCTACTGCACCGGCGGGGGAGGCGGCGGGACGATGGCGTCGATCTCGGCCCGTTCGGCCTCGGTGGGGGTCCAGTCCGCGGCGGCCGCGTTGGCCTTGACCTGTTCGGCGCTGGTCGCGCCGGCGATCACCGAGGAACAGCCGGGATGGGCGGCCAGGGCACCGATCGCGGTCTCCAGCAGGGTCACGCCGCGCTCCTGGGCCCAGGCGATCAGCGCCTCGACCCTGGCCAGCTTCTCGTCGGTCACGTAGCCCTGCCGGCCGGACAGCCTGGTCCCGTCCGGAATTGGCTGGCCCTGCCTGACCTTGCCGGTCAGCAGGCCGTTTGCGAGCGGGAAGTAGGGCAGCACGCCCAGGCCGAAATGCCTCGCCGCGGGGACGACGTCCGCCTCGGCCTGGCGCTCGAGCAGCGACCAGTGGTTCTGCGCCGAGATGAACGGGGTGTGGCCGTGACGCGCCGCGAGGTGCGCGGCGTCGGCCAGCTGCCAGCCGGAGAAGTTCGAGTGGCCGATGTACCTGACCTTGCCCTCGGCGACCAGCTCGCTCAGCGCGGCGAGGGTCTCCTCGACCGGGGTCGCCAGGTCAGGGACGTGCAACTGGTACAGGTCGATGTAGTCGGTGCGCAGCCGGCGCAGCGACCCGGCCACCGCACGGCGGATGTAGGATCGCCCGCCCTTCGCGCCCGCCGCGGGCCCGTACCCCATGTCCACGCCGCGGCCGCCGAACTTCGTGGCCAGCACCACGTGGTCACGGCGCGAGCCGAGGATCTCGCCGAGGACACGCTCCGAGCCGCCACCCCCGCCATATGTGTCCGACGTGTCGAACAGGGTGATCCCGACGTCGATAGCCGCGTCCACTACCGAGCGCGTCCGGTCCGCGCCGATGCGCCCGCCGAAGTTGTTGCAGCCCAGCCCGACGACCGACACCAGCAGTCCCGACTGTCCCAGGGGCCTATAGCGCATACCGACATCTTAGGGCCGCGTGCTAGGCCGATATTTCCCGGCCGGGTGAAAGGTGCCATTGCGGTGTCCTGGTCAGGCCGACCCGATTTAATGCCCGGTGTGAGCATGAGCGAAATGGCGCGCAGGTCCGGCCGGACGACCTCCGGCGGCACGATCATGGAGACCGGGATCGCTAGTGCCGGCCCGCCGCGGCCGGCTACCCGCTGGCCGCGGTCCGGCGCCGTGAATACGGGGGAGCCGGAGTGCTTCTGATCATCGCGGGGACGGACCCGGCTGTGATTGCCGTCCCGCCGAAAAAGGGAATGCTTTAAATGCGCACTGGCCCGGGAATTGAGCCAGCATATATGCGGTTGGCAAGTCATCACGCTCTAGCGGAAATCACCGCGTACATGCGTCTCGTTTCCGTGATTCCGGGCCGAGGACGCGGTCGGCCGGGACGCCGCCAGGTTCCGCCCTCGCCGATCACGTCCCGGTGGACGAACCGCAGGCACGGAGGTTGCCCGTACCCCGGGGGCCCGGGCGGGCGACCCCGGTACGATGCCGCCGCCTGCAAGTTAACCCGAACCAAACCGCTTTTATCGGCCACCTAAGACAGAAGTGTCCGGAGACAGATGTGTCTCAGGACGGGGACCAGGCCGCCAATATTGGGGGGTGGCATGCAATCCCATATGGGATACCATGGCGTTTGCGGACGGCCAGTGGCAACAGTTTGCCACGCAATTGCGAGAAACAATTCCGCACGGCGCGGAAATCCGGGAGGCGTCATGCCAGAGCCGACGGAAGGGCCTACCGTGCTGCGGATCCTGCTGGGCACTCAACTGCGGCGGCTCCGGGAGAGCCGCGGCATCACCGCGCAGGAAGCGGCGCGGGCGATCCGCGGGTCGGAGTCGAAGATCAGCCGGATCGAGCTCGGCCGCAATGCGATCCGCGAGATCGACGTGCTCGACCTGCTGACCTACTACGGCGTCGGCGCGGTCGAGCGGGAGCAACTGCTGAGCCTGGCCGAGCAGGCCAACCGGCCCGGCTGGTGGCACCGGTACAACGACATCCTGCCCGACTGGTTCCAGGCCTACGTCGGGATGGAAGAGGCCGCGACCTCGATCCGGATCTACGAGCCGCAGTTCATCCCCGGCCTGCTGCAGACCCATGAGTACGCCGCCGCCGTGCTCGCCGTGGGCGACATCCCGGTCAGCGAGGCGGAACGGCATGTCATCTTGCGCAAGGAACGGCAGCGGCGGTTCACCGAGGGCCGGCTCAAGCTGTGGGCCATCGTCGAGGAAACCGCGCTGCGGCGGCCGATCGGGAGCGCCGAGATCCTGCGCGATCAGCTTCGCTACCTGCTCAGCCTGAGCAGCAGGCAGAACCTGACCCTGCAGATCACCCCCCTCGGCATGGGCGGCCACGCCGCGCCGAGCGGGTTCAGCATCCTGCGGTTCAGCGAGTCGGATCTCCCGGATGTCGCCTACCTGGAGCACCTCACCAGCGCGCTCTACTTCGACAAGAAATCGGACGTGGACCGGTACCTGCTGGCCATGGAGCGCCTCAGCATCATCAGTGCCAAGCCGAGCGAGACGCCGGGAATCCTCACCACGATCATCAACCAGCTGGAGGACTAGCCGAATGAGCATCCGTAATGGAATGCCCGCCGCGGACCTGGCCGGGGTGACATGGCGCAAGAGCCGGCGGAGCGGTCCGCAAGGGGGCAATTGCGTCGAGGTCGCGAACCTGCCCGACGGCCAGGTGGCGATGCGGAATTCCCGGCACCCCGCCGGGCCGGCTCTGGTGTTCACCGCGGCCGAGTGGGCCGCCTTCCTCGGCGGCGCCAGGGACGGCGACTTCGATTAAGGCCGCGCAGAGGGCGGTGGACCCGCCAGGACCACCGCCCTCTGCTCCTTCCCCCCAGATCACCTACCCGTGCGCGCGGGCCCGCTGAGGAAAGGAGACGGGCGGGGCTGGAGTGGGGTAGCGCCCCGCCCGCCGCCTCGTTCGGCGCTCAGGTGACGACGGTGACGACAAGGCCTATATGACCGGGAGGTCGAATTCCCCGTTCTTCGCGCCGATCAGGAAGCACTCCCACTCGTGACGGTTGAAGACGTGGGGTGTCTTGGCCCGGTCCTTCGAATCGCGGACAGCGACTCCCCCCTCGGGGAGGTGCGCTATTTCCACGCAGCCGGCGGCACTGCTTGCGCTGCTCTTGAACCAGCGCAGCTCGGTGAGGTCGGTGTCCATCCGCCTGTCCTTCCATTGGGTGTTTGCGGTTTTCCGGGTAAGTCTTGATCAGCCGGGCTCGTGGAGCACGCGCTGGATCAGCTCAACGGAGGCGGCCGGCGACAGCGCCGCGGCACGCATCCGGTCGAAGGCCTCGGCGCAAGACCGCACTTCGCGGTCCTTCTCCAGGTAGATCATGCCGCCCAGGGATTCGGTGTAGGCCACGTCGGAGTCGGTCCGCTCAGGAAATTCGAGGATGGCGAACGGGCCGGTCAGCCCCGCATGCGCGCCGCACTCGAACCCCAGGACCTGCAGCGTCACGTTGGGCCACCGGCTGGCCTTGATCAGGTGCTCGAGCTGGTGCCGCATGATCGCTTCACCGCCGATGTTGCGCCTGATCGCCCCCTCGTCGAGGATGATCCAGGCCTCCAGCGGCGGGTCCTGATCGAGGAGCCGCTGCCGCTGCATGCGCAGGTCGACCACCCGGCGGATCTGTTCCTCGGTATCCCTGGGCCGCAGTTCGCGGAGCACCGTCAGGGCATAGTCGGTGGTCTGCAGCAGCCCGTGGATCACGTCCGATTCGTAGCTACGCAGCCCGGAGGCCTCCGCCTCCAGGCCCACGTAGATGTCGAAACCCGAGGGCAGGACGTCGTCGTAGATCGACCACCAGCCCTTGCGGTGCCCCTCGCGGGCCATGTCCACGAGCACCTTGCGCGCGCCCGGGTCTTCGACGTCGTACATCTCGAGCATGGCAGCCAGGTAGGCCGTCTTGGTCGGCGCCTTGCCCGTCTCGATGCGGGAGAGCGTCGACGGGGCCAGCCCCAGCTTCTCGGCTACCTCCTCGAGCTTGAGCGAATGGGCCTCGCGCAGGCGCCGGAGCTCGGCTCCGAGACGACGCCGACGGACGGTGGGACCAAGAGGCACGAGAAGCTCGCCTCCTCATGAGGCAGCGGGGTCAGCAGTCAGGAAGTTCGCGGAGAACCGGGTGCGACCCTATCCGAACACCGGAGCGTAACCGGCAGACTCCACATCCCCCTGACAGGCAGTACGATACCGAACTATCGCCGCAGATGAAATCCCATCCGGGATTTCAGCGGGGAAATTTCCTTCACGCACTTGCGCCGTATGGGCTGGCGGATCCATGATCGGTTCTGGTGCTAGCCCCCATGCGACCGACCATGAAGGTGCAAATCGGGACAAATTACGGAAAGTGAACTAAAACGTTTTCTGCGCAGATTGAAACCATCTGAGCAGCAAGATGGCGAGCGGTCTGCCTGATGGTGATCTAAGTGATTATCAGCCGACTTACGTGAACCATGATGGCAAGTGTCACGAATGTGACAGTCGAAGAAGACGGAATTTCATGAAACGGGTTTGCCTGCAGGTGAGATCGCGACCTGGAGCAACTTGGAGGGACTCAGAATGGATACGCCCGAAGGCAATTCCGGACGATCATGGTCCGGCCCGCGGCGCGGGTCAGGCCCTCGCGGGACGGCCGGCGGGACGCGCGCGACAGTCCTCGGCTCGCTGACCATCCCCGGGCGCCCCGAGCAGGTCGCCACGGCGAGGGCCTTCGTCGCGCGGACGCTCAGCTCACACCAGGTCGGCGCGGACCACGACGCTGCGACCTTACTGACTTCGGAAATAGTGACCAACGCCGTCCAGCACACCAAGTCCGGTGTCGATGGCGGGACCGTCACCATCGTCGTCATCGGCGTACCGCACGGCGTCCTGGTCGAGGTCATCGACGACGGCTCGGCGGGTACCCCCGTCGTGAAGGGCGACCTGTACGCGGCCGAGGGACACGGGCTGTTCCTGGTCCAGCACCTCGCCGCCCAGTGGGGCTATCTCAGGGACCCGTCCGGCACCACGGTCTGGTTTCATCTGCCGGCGGCCGACCAGTCGCAGCGCACCCCCGCGCCCGCCGACTCGCAGGCGGGCGCGCAGACCGGCCGCCGGCCCAGTCGTCCGGATCACGCCCGGCCGACCCAGCTCCGGGCCGCGGCGGCACAACCCACCCCGGCCTGAAACCGGTAAACCGCGATCGGCCCGCCGGCCTCCCTCCCCGGCGGATCGGAACGGTTTCCCCTGGCGCAAATGCCGCGTTCGTCCGCGGCGGATCAGCCGCTCTTGCGGCGGAACGAGCGACGGCTGGCCGCGGGTCCGTGCGAGCCGTGCACCTTGCCGGTGTGGTCCGCGCCCTCGGTGGTGGCGTGCGTGCGATGCTTGCGCTCGAGGGCCTCGCGGAACTTGCGCTTCGTCTCGTCAAGGTCGGACTTGGCGGCGGCCTGCTCCGCGGCCTCCTCCTGAGGGGACTCGGGGGCCGGTGACGCTTCGGCTCCTGATTGCTCGACGGCCATGCGGACCTCCTGCGGCGCAGATGTACCCTCCCAGCCTCGCACACGCGGACCGGTTTCACCCAACCGGTTTCCCGCGCCCGCCCGGGGAACCGCCGATAATTACCGGTATGGGGCGACGAAGGGAAGCCGACCCGGCCGGCCATGGGCCCGACGGGTTGTCGGCTGACGGGGTGTCAGGGGCCTTCGGGCCCGAACTGCTGCGCGACGCCGACCGGCGGGCCGCGTGGATGCTGCTGATCGACGGCGTGCCCCAGTCGCACGTGGACCTGGACGATCCGGGCTACCTGGACTTCGAGTACGTCAGGCGGATCGGTCACGTGATCGACGAGGCCGCATCCGCCGGGCAGCCGCTGCGCGTGCTGCACCTGGGTGCCGGCGCGCTCACGCTGGCCCGCTACGTGGCTTCGACCCGGCCCGGCTCGCCACAGCTCGCGGTGGAGGTGGACGCCGCGCTGGTCGAGCTGATCCGGCTCCGGCTGCCGCCGCGGAACCCCCGGCTCCGGGTGCGCGTCGGCGACGCCCGGGCCGAGCTTGGGCGGCTGCGGCCGGGCTCGTTCGACGTGGTGATCGCCGACGTGTTCGCGGGCGGCCGCACCCCGGCCCACCTGACCTCGGCGGAGTTCTGGGCCGCGGCCAGGCGCGCGGTGCACGGCACTTCACGGGGCGGCGTAGTCGCGGCCAACGTGGCCGACGGGGCGCCGCTGGCGCACACACGGGCACAGGTCGCGACGGTGCGGGCGGTGTTCCCGCACGTCTGCCTGATCGCGGACGCGGCGGTACTCAAGGGGCGGAGGTTCGGCAACCTGGTGCTCGTGGCGAGCCCGGAACCGCTCCCGGTGGACGCGCTCACCCGGCGGACGGCCGGCGACCCGATGCCGGGGCGGGTCGTACACGGCGCGGACCTGGCGCGTTTCACCGCCGGGGCCAAGGCGGTGACCGATGCGACCGCCGTCCCCTCCCCCGCGGCCCCGCCGGGCGCGTTCGCGTACTAAACGGTCGAGGTTGCAGCTGCCTGGGAATCGACCGCGGCGAGCACGCCGCGGCAGATCAGGGAGAGGTCCTCATCGCCGGTGACATAGGGCGGCATCGTGTAGATCAGGTCGCGGAACGGCCGCAGCCAGACCCCGGCGCGGACCGCGGCGGCGGTGGCCGCGGCCACGTCGACCTCGTGGTCCAGCTGAACCACGCCGATCGCGCCGAGCACCCGGACGTCAGCGACCCCGGGCCGCCCGCGAGCCGGAGCCAGCCCGGCCTCCAGGCCCGAGGCGAGCCGGGCCACCGAGGCCTGCCAGCCGCCCGGGTACCAAAGCGGGTCGTGCAGCACCGACAGCGAGGCCAGGGCTACCGCGCAGGCCAGCGGGTTGCCCATGAAGGTGGGGCCGTGCGCCAGCACCGGGCCCCCGGAGATCCCCGACGCCACGGCCGGGGTGCACAGCGCGGCGGCCAGCGACATGTACCCCCCGGTCAGGGCCTTGCCCACGCACATCACGTCGGGGCTGACGCCGGCGTGCCCGGCGGCGAACAGCGCGCCCGTGCGGCCGAACCCGGTGGCGATCTCGTCGAACATCAGCAGCACGTCGTGCTCGGTGCAGGCGTCGCGCAGCACCCGCAGGTAGCCCGGGTCGTGAAAGCGCATCCCGCCGGCGCCCTGGACCACCGGCTCCACGATCACCGCGGCGAGCTCGTCCGCATGCTCCGCGATCAGCCCGGCCAGGGTCGCGGCGTACCCGGGGTCCAGGGGGCCGGCCGGCGGCGCCGGGGCGAACAGCTGGCGGGCCACCACCCCGTCCCACATCGCGTGCATGCCGCTCTCGGGGTCGCACACCGACATGGCCATGAACGTGTCCCCGTGATAGCCGCCGCGCCAGGTCAGCAGCCGCCGCTTGCCCGGCCGCCCGGCCGAGCGCCAGTACTGCAGGCACATCTTGACCGCGACCTCGACCGAGACGGAGCCCGAGTCGCACAGGAACACGTGCTCGAGCCCGTTCGGCGCCATCGCGGCGAGCCGTTCACAGAGCCGAACGGCGGGCCCGTGGGTCAGCCCGCCGAACATCACATGGCTCATCCGCCCTAGCTGATCGGCGGCCGCGGCATCCAGCGCGGGGTGCCGGTAGCCATGGATGGCCGCCCACCACGACGACATCCCGTCGACTAGTTCGACGCCGGATTCAGCCAAACGGAGCCGCACTCCGGTCGCGGACTCCACTACCAGCGGAGGGGTCCGGCCCGGCATCGGGCCGTACGGATGCCACACGTGCCGGCGGTCGGACTCGAGAAGATCCATCAGCCGAACGGGCGGGTTCACCGCCTCAGCGCCGACGGGACGCCCCGGCGGGGCGGCGGCCGGAATGACCCTCGCGCTTGGCCCTGACCCGGACGGAGACCTGGACCGGGCTGCCGTCGAAGCCGAACTCCTCGCGTAGCCGCCGCTCCACGAACCGGCGGTAGCCCGCCTCGAGGAACCCGGAAGTGAACAGGACGAAGTGCGGCGGCCGGACGCCGGCCTGGGTGGCGAACAAGATCTTGGGCTGGCGCCCGCCTCGCACCGGCGGCGGGGTCGCCGCGACCAGGCCGGTCAGCCAGGCGTTGAGCCTGCCCGTCGGCACCCGGGTCTCCCACCCGGCCAGGGCCGTCTCCAGCGCCGGGACCAGCCGGTCCGTGTGCCGTCCGGTGGCGGCCGAGATGTTCACCCGGGGCGCCCAGCGGGCGGTGTGCAACTGGCGGTCGATCTCGCGTTCCAGGTAGTGCCGACGCTCCTCGTCGACCAGGTCCCACTTGTTGTAGGCGATGACCAGGGCCCGGCCGGCCTCGATGACCATGGAGATGATGCGCAGGTCCTGTTCGGTGAGCGGCTCGCTCGCGTCGACCAGGACCACGGCGACCTCGGCCAGGTCCAGCGCGCCCGCCGTGCGCAGCGCCGCGTAGTAATCCGCGCCCTGGTTTTCCCTGAACCGCCGCCTGATTCCGGCCGTGTCCACGAACCGCCAGGTGATGCCGCCGAGCTCGACGATCTCATCGACCGGATCCCTGGTGGTGCCGGCCACCGGGTCGACCAGGGAGCGCTGGTGGCCGACCAGCTTGTTCAGCAGGCTGGACTTGCCGACGTTGGGTCGGCCGAGCAGGGCCACCCGGCGCGGCCCGCCCTCGGCGTCGACGTGCCGCGGCGCCTCCGGCAGCGCGTCGAGTATCAGGTCGAGCAGGTCACCGCTGCCCCGCCCGTGCAGCGCGCTGACGGGGGCGGGCTCGCCGAGGCCGAGCGACCACAGCGCGGCGGCCTCGGCTTCGGCCCGGGTGTCGTCGACCTTGTTGGCCGCGACCACGACCGGCTTGCCGGAGCGGCGCAGCACGCTGGCCACCGCGGCGTCGGCGTCGGTCACGCCCACGGTGGCGTCCACCACGAACAGCACCGCGTCGGCCGCGTCCACCGCCACCCTGGCCTGGGCGGCGACCCGCGCGGCCATGCTCTGCTCGCCTTGCGGCCCCTGGCCGCGGGCGCCGCCCTCCACCGAGGGCTCCCAGCCGCCGGTGTCGACTATGGTGAATGCCCGGCCGTTCCAGAGGGCGTCGTAGGCGACCCGGTCCCTGGTCACCCCGGGCTTGTCCTCCACTACCGCCTGCCGGCTGCCCAGGATCCGGTTCACCAGCGTCGACTTGCCCACGTTGGGCCGGCCGACGACGGCGACGACCGGGACGGCTTCGTTCGCCATCGTCATCTGCTCTTCTGCAGGGGCTTCGGTACCAGCCCGACGATGACGCCGACCACCCCGTTCAGGTCCAGCCCGGTGGAATCGACCTCGACCGCGTCGGCGGCCTTCCCGCTCTGCGCCGCGTCCATCCGGTCGCGCCGGTCCACCTCGGCCTGGGTCGACCAGCTGGCCTCGGCGGCCCGGCGGCCGGCCCGGGCCGCGCCGTCGGCAGTCAGGAACACCTTGACCTGCGCGTCGGGCGCGACCACGGTGCCGATGTCGCGGCCCTCGGCCACGATCCCCCCGGCGCTGGCGATGATCTCCCGCTGCATCGCGATCAGGCGCGCACGGACCCGCGGTACGGCCGCCACGGCGCTGACCGCGCCGGTGACCTCGCGGGTCCTGATCGCCTCGGACACGTCGGTGCCGTCGACCCGGGTCCACGGAGCGGCCGGGTCGGTGCCGACCTCGATGACAGGCTCGGCGGCCAGCCGGGCGACCACCTCGGGGTCGGTGGTATCGGCGCCGCGGTCGAGCAGCCACCAGGTCAGCGCCCGGTACATCGATCCGGTGTCCAGGTAGCGCAGGCCGAGCGCGCGGGCCGCGCCGCGCGACGCGCTTGACTTGCCCGCCCCGGACGGCCCGTCGACGGCAACGACGAGCCCGGACCCGCGATCCGTTTCGCTCTCCTCGGCCAGGCCCGCTGAAGTCTTCACCCGAGCGACTCTACCGAAGAGATGGCATGCACCGACCTCCGTGTCGGCAGTGAGAGCGGCCGGACGTGCCCGGTCTGCAACTGACCTGCACCTTCGCGCTCACCGGGTCGCTACCCAGATAGCGCATCATGCCTGCCAGGAGAGAAAAATCCGGCAGGTGTGACGAAACATGGTTCCGCCCCGCCATTCGGACTTTCGGAATGGGGGTACAAGAAAATGCGCATCGCTCAGAAGGTCGCGGCCCTCGCGGCCGCTCAGGCGCTGGCTGTTCCGATCATGGCTACGGCACACGTCGCCGCCGCTCAGGCTGCTACGCCGACCGTTGGGATCGGTGTCGGCGGGTACCCGTGGTACGGGTACATCGGCGACAAGCAGGCACCCTGGCCGGGTGACTTCAGCGCCAGCTACGTGACAACCGGCAACGCGCCGCTGGCCCCGGGCCAGACAGGAACCTGGCGTGTCACCTTCACGAACCAGGGGAACGTCGCGGAGAACATCGCTGTCACCCAGAACGCAAGCGGCGTGTACACCTGGAGTCAGACCCCGGTTCCGGCGGGCTGGGTCTCCTTCACCCCGGTCTCGGCCGGCAACGTCGCCCCTGGCGGCCAGGTGATCGTAACGGTCACGGTCAGCATCCCCGCGAACGCCAAGCCTGGCCTGTATGGCGGAACGCTCATGGGCACGGCATCCGCCGGCCGGACGGGCAGCGGGAACCTCATCAGCAACGTCGGCGCGGGCGACCGCGAGTACATCCGCGTCGGCTAGCGACCGCACACGCTGAGGCAGGGGGCTCGCCTAGTCAGCGGTGGACGAGTCCGTGCCGGTACGCGTAGCCCACGGCCTGAGCGCGGTCACGCGCGCCGATCTTCGCCAGCATGTGGTTGACGTGGCTTTTCACCGTCGCCTCGCTGACCACGAGGCGCTCGGCGATCTCCGCGTTGGACAGCCCGGCGGCGATGAGCGTGAGAACCTCGGCCTCACGCGGGGTCAGGCCGTCGGGAAGGGAGGCCGGGGGCGCCCCGGAGGGCGGCCCGTCCGCGATCGCCTCGACCAGGTGCAGCTGGACGGCCGGGTCGAGGGCCGCCTGGCCGCCGGCCACCCGGTGCAGGGCCTGTTGGATCTCGGCTGCGCCCGCGTCCTTGGTCAGGTAGCCGAGCGCGCCGGCCCGCAGCGCATCCAGGACCGAACGGTCGTCGGCGTAGGTGGTCAGCACGACCACCTTGACCGCGGGATCGCGCTCCCGCAGCCGGCGGGTAGCCTCCACCCCGTCCATCCGGGGCATCCGCAGGTCCATCAGGATCACGTCGGGTCTCAGCTCGGCCGCCAGGGCCAGTACCTCCTCGCCGTCCGCCGCGGTGCCGACCACCTCGACGTCGGGCAGAAGACCGAGCAGCATGGCCAGGCCCTCGCGCACCACCCGCTGGTCGTCCGCTGCCAGCACCCGGACCGCGGTCATGCTCCGTCTCCCGCCGGCACCGTCAGCAGCACCCGGAAACCGGTGCTGGTCGGGGCGGCGTCCAGGGTGCCGCCGAGCAACTCGGCCCGCTCCCGCATGCCCGTAAGGCCGTATTTTCCCGGGGGGACGATCCCCCCCAGACCCCCCCTGCTCACGGGGGGGCTGCCCGCCCCCCCGTACCCCCCGGGCCCCCCTACGGGGGGGATTTCGAGGTCTTCGACCTTGAGGTCTTCGACCTCGAGGCTGAGCTGGTCCGGGAGGTAGGCCAGGCGGACCTCTACGTGGTCGGGGTGGGCGTGCTTGCGCACGTTGGTCAGCGCTTCCTGGGTCACCCGGTACAGCGCGAGGCGGACCGCGGAGGCTAGTTCCCTCGGGGTTCCCGACGAGCTGAACCGGGCGGGCACGCCAGTGTCGGCCTGGAAGGCCGCGGTGAGCGCGGCCAGGCGGTCCGGGCCGGGCAGGTCGTCGTCGCGGAGCATGCCGATGGCCCGGCGCGCCTCGTCCAGGCCGTTCTTGGCCAGCTCGCGGGCGCGGTCGATGGTCCCGGCCAGCCGCTCGTCGGCCGGTCTGGCGAGCGCGAGCAGCCGGGCCCCCTCGAGCTGGAGCAGCAGCCCGGACAGCGAGTGGGCCAGGACGTCGTGCATGTCGCGGGCCAGCCGCTGCCGTTCGGCCAGCGCGGCCGCGCGCAGTTCGGCGCCGCGGCTCTCCTCCAGCTCGATCAGCAGCTGTTCCGCCTGGGCCTCCTGCGTCCTGATCCGCCGGCCGAACAGCACGATCATGTAGATCGCGGCCAGCGGGAGCGCGTTGACCAGGAGCTCCAGCGTCCCTCGATGCTGGCGGTTCCGGCTGACGGACTCGGCGACCAGCAGGAAGCCGAGGCAGGCGGTGAGCATCACGACGCTGGTCCGGCCCGGGATGATGCGGGCCGCGACGCCGACCGCGATCAGCAGGCCGACCGGCCCGGCCCCGTCGGGCTGCAGCCACACCAGGACCGAGGAACTCGCCATGAGCAGGATGAGCACTGGTACCAGGAGCCAGGCCCCGCTCCGGTGCACCAGGAGCGCGGCGAAGCCGCCTATAGCGGCGAGCGCGAAGCCGGCCAGGGCCAGCGTCACGCCGAGCGACGCACCGTGCAGGCCGGCGCCCGGCTTGGCCCGGGACGTGGCCACCACCACGATCACCAGGGCGCCGAAGCCGATGGGCAGGATCCGGCGCAGCAGCGCCTCGCGGCTGGCCCGGGCCTGCCGGAGAGCCGCCAGCGTCGGCAGCGAGGACCCGGCCGCTGACGCTGCCGTCGACGGACTGACCTGATCACTCACGTTAGCCAGACTACGTTTCCGTACCCCGCGCGTCGCCGGCACCAGGGTGGAGGCGGGTCTCCAACCCAGGGTGGCCTCCCGGAACTCCCAAGATCGATCGCGGCGCCGAAGACGGGGAGACGCCAGGCCCGGCAGCCTGAAGGAACCATCAAAGGAGGACAACATGTTGCTAGGGACCGTGCACCCCGCCATCAGGCTCGTCGCCGGCGTCGCCGTCGTGGTCATCGGCGTGGCGGTGCACAAGGTGTTCCTTGACGTCATCGGGGCCGCCGTCGTCGCGCTCAGCGCCTTTCAGTGGATGACCGGCCAGAAGGGATTCACGGGGTCGAAGGGTCGGCGATGAGCGCCATCGTGGTAGAGGATCTGGTCAAACGCTACGGCGGCTTCACCGCGGTCGAGGACGTCAGCTTCACGGCGGCGGCCGGGGAGGTCACCGCGCTGCTCGGGCCGAACGGCGCGGGCAAGACCACCACGATCGAGATCCTGGAGGGCTTCCAGGCACCGACCGCCGGCGCTGTACGCGTGCTCGGCACCGACCCGAGGGCCGGGGGCCGGGCCGGGCAGTCCTGGCGGGCCAGGATCGGGCTGGTCCTGCAGTCGACCAGCCTGGACGCCCAGCTCACGGTGACCGAGGCGCTGATCTTGTTCGGTGGGCTCTACCAGCGCCGGCGCCGGGCCGACGAGGTCCTCGACGTCATCGACATGGCCGCGGACGCCCGGACCAGGATCGGCGCGCTGAGCGGGGGCCAGCGACGGCGAGTGGACCTGGGCGTCGCCATCATCGGCGAGCCGGAGATGCTGTTCCTGGATGAGCCGACCACCGGCCTGGACCCGGAGGCCCGGCGGCGGCTCTGGTCGGTCATCGAGAACCTCACCGCGAGCGGGACCGGCGTCCTGCTCACCACCCACTACCTGGACGAGGCGCAACGCCTGGCCAGCCGGGTCGTCGTGCTGGCCGACGGGCGGGTGGTAGCCGACGCGTCACCGGACAAGCTGCGCGCCATGGGCGGAGTCCCGGTGATCAGGTACCGGCTGCCGGCGGGCGCGCCGGATCTGCCCGCCGGGCTGGCCGGCCACGTGGCCGGCGGCGAGCTGACGCTGCCCTCGGCCGACGTCACGGCGGACCTGGCCCTGCTGACCGGCTGGGCCCGCGGCAACCACGTGGACCTGACCGGCCTGGAGGTCGGGTCACCCAGCCTGGAGGATGCCTACCTGGCCCTCACCAGCGAGGAAGGAGCAGAGAAGCATGGTTAGCGGCGGGACGATGGTCGCGGGCCAGGTGCGCTATCAGCTGACCCTGATGCTGCGCACCCCGCGGACGCTCATGGCCGGCCTGATCCTGCCCGGAGCGCTGCTCGCGCTGCAGCTGGGCCGGGTCCAGCATCTTGGCCAGGGCGCCGCCGCGGACGTGCTGGCGGCCCGGGTGGCCGGCCTGGTCGTGCTGGGAGCGATGAGCGTGGCCTACCTGAGCCACGCCTCCGGCCTGGTGGTGGCCAGGGAAGACGGCGTGCTGCGCCGGTGGCGCGCCACGCCGCTGCCGTCCTGGGGCTACTTCGCCGGGCGGATCATCGCCACCGTGCTGCTGGCCGACGCGGCCGCGCTGATCCTGGTCCTGGTCGGGGTGGCCATGGCCGGCCTGCATCTGACCGCGGGTGCGATCGGCGGGCTGCTGCTGGCAGGCAGCCTCGGCGCGCTGGCCCTGGCCGCGGCCGGGACAGCGGTCACCCCGCTGCTCACCTCGGCACAGGGCGCGAACCCGCTGCTCACGCTGACCTACCTGCCGCTGATCATCTTCTCCGGCGGGTTCGGCGGCCTGTCCGGGCTGCCGCACTGGCTGAACACGCTGATGAGCTACCTGCCGGCCCAGCCCATGATCGACGCGGTGACCCGGGCGCTCCAGCCGTCCGCGGGCATGTCAGGGCGCGACCTGGCAGTGCTGGCCGCCTGGGCGCTGGGCGGCCTGCTGCTGTCGGTGCGCTTCTTCCGGTGGGATCCGAGCCGGCCACGACACGCGCGGGCCACCGGGGCGCCGAACCCGGCCCGTTCGGGATAAAAATGCTAGCGGCGGACCGGCCAGCCGCCCGCCTCCAGCGCGGCCAGCAGCGGACCGGCCTCGGCGGGGCGGACCGAGAGCTCGGCCACGCCGACCGGCAGCCCGGGCGTGTGCTCGATCGTGACGTCCTCGATGTTGACGCCGGCCCGGCCGGCCGCGTCGAACAGCCGGGTCAGCTCGCCGGGCTGGTCGGGGATGACGACCTGGACCGCGGTGAACTCGCGCGGCTCTCCGCCGTGCTTGCCGGGGATCCTGCCCACCCCGGCCCGGCCGACCTCAAGCAGCGTGGCGACCGACTTCGGGTCGCCGTCGGTCAGCATCCTGGCCGCCTCGGCCAGGTCGGCGGCCACCGCGGCCAGCACCTCGGCGACCGGTCCGGCGTTCGCGGCCAGGATCTGGGTCCATAGGCCGGTGTCCCCGGCGGCGATCCTGGTCATGTCGCGTAGGCCCTGCCCGGCCAGGTCGAGAGCCTGGGCCGGCGCAGCCTCCAGCCGGGCTGCCATCGCCGCAGCGACCAGGTGCGGGGCGTGCGAGACGAGCGCGACCCAGCGGTCGTGGGCGGCTGCATCGGCCCGCACCGGAACCGCCCCGCACGTCCTGACCAGCGTGGTGACCGTGGCGACAGCCACCTCGGAGGTCTCGGGAGCCGGGCACAGCGCCCAGGTCCGGCCGAGGAACAGGTCGGCGCGGGCGGCCGTGGGCCCGTGCTTCTCCCGGCCGGCCAGCGGATGCCCCGGCACGAAGCTGGTCAGGTCGCAGCCGAGGGCCCGGGCCTGCGTCACCGGTAGCTGCTTCACGCTGGCCACATCGGTGTAGCAGGCGGCCAGGCCCTTCGACCCGCGGGCCTGCGCAGCGGCCAGCGTGGCGGCCACCGCGGACGGCGGCACCGCGATCACCGCGATGTCAGCTGCGTCCATTTCCGGGGCCGTATCCGGCAGCGGCTCCCCCGCGCCCAGGCTGGCGGCGAGCCGGACCGCCTCGGGATCGGTGTCGGACAGCCAGACCCCGGCGCCGCGCTCGCGCAGCGCGAGCGCCACCGACGTCCCTATCAGCCCCGTCCCGATGACCGCGACCCGCACCGGTGCCCGCCTAACTGGGCGATGTCGAGACGGAGCGCGGCGGCGCCACGCAGGTACACGTGCTGGATCGCGGAACGCGCCCGGTCCGTCTCGATGTGCGCCATCAGCCGCACCACCCGGGGCATCGCGCCGGGCACGCCGATCTCGGCCGCGCAGATCAGCGGGACGTCGTGAAATCCGATCTTGCGCGCGGCCAGCGCGGGGAACTCGGCGGTCAGGTCGGGCGTCGTCGTGAAGAGCACGCTGATCACATCGTCGGTGGTGAGGTCGTTGCGTGACATCACCTCGGTGACCAGTTCGGCCGTAGCCTCGAGTATCGCGTCCCGGTCGGCCGAATCGACCTGTACCGCGCCACGTACCGCCCTGACTGTCATGAACCCTCCCATCGCCCCACAGGTTACAGGCCGACCGCGGCGTAAAGCTCGCCGATTTCCCTGGTGGTCAGGTCACGGGTGGTCCCGGGTCGCTGGTTACCGAGCCTGATCGGACCTACGTCGGTACGGACCAGCCTGCTGACCGGGTGCCCGGTCGCGGCCAGCATCCGGCGCACGATGTGCTTACGCCCCTCGTGCAGGGTGATCTCCACCAGCGCGCGGTTCCCGGACCGGTCGATGACCCGGAACCGGTCCGCGGTGGCCACCCCGTCGTCGAGTTCGACGCCGGTGGCCAGTCGGCGGCCGAGGTCCTTCGGCACCGGGCCGGTCACCTCGGCCAGGTAGGTCTTGGCCACCTCGAAGCTGGGGTGGGCCAGCCGGTGCGCGAGCTCGCCGTCGTTGGTTAGCAGCATCAGGCCCTCGGTGTCGTAGTCGAGCCGGCCGATGTGGAAGAGGCGCTCGGACCGGTCACCCAGGAAGTCCGATACGGTCTTGCGGCCGCGCGGATCCGACATCGCGGTCAGGACCCCGGCCGGCTTGTTGAAGGCCAGGTAGACAAGGCCGGGCTTGGCCGGGATGCGCTTGCCGTCCACCCTGATCACCTGGTGGTCGGGGTCGACGCGGGCGCCGAACCGGCGGACGGTCTCGCCGTCCACCTCGACCCGGCCCGCGCCGATGAGCTCCTCGCAGTGCCTGCGGCTGCCCACCCCGGCCTCGGCCAGGATCTTCTGCAGCCGGACCCCGCCGGGGACGTCGGTCAGCGAATCCCGGTTCTCGTCCTCGAAGTCGTCGTCCTCGTCCAGGTCACGGTCGGGCGTTCTCATCCTCGATGTCCTCAATGTTCTCCGGCAGGAACGGCGCGAGATCGGGCAAGTCCTCCAGGCTGGCCAGGCCCAGCCGCTCCAGGAAATATCCGGTGGTCCGGAACAAGATGGCGCCGGTTTCTGAGTCCGTCCCCGCTTCCTCGGTAAGGCCGCGCAGTACCAGCGTGCGCATGACCCCGTCGCAGTTGACCCCGCGCACCGCCGACACCCGGGCCCGGCTTACCGGCTGGCGGTAGGCCACCACGGCCAGCGTCTCGAGTGCCGCCTGGGTCAGCCTGACCTCCTGCCCGTCACTGACGAAACGCTCGACCAGCGGCGCGCAATCCTCGCGGGTGTAGAACCGCCAGCCGCCCGCGATCTCGCGCAGGTCGAAACCACGACCCTCGGCGACGTAGGACGCGGCTAGGTCACGCAGTTCGGCTTCGACCTCGTTCCGCGGACGCTCGAGCACCTGGGCCAGCACCACGAGCGGCACCGGCTCGTCGGCCACCAGCATGATGGCCTCGAGGCTGGGCCGCAGCCCCGGGCTAGGGTCGGGCGTCTCTCCCGGCTCAGGGCCCGTATCACCGGTCCCGGCAGGCTCGTGCTTCTCGGGAGTTGCGGAGGTCATTGATCGTCGTCGCTTTCCGTCAGCTCATTGACGCTATCAGTGTCGGCGGTGTTGGCGGGCCCGGTCCAGGTCACGTAGAGCTCGCCCAGCGGGGCGACCTGCTCGAAGGACACCGCGTCCTCGCGGTACAGCTCGAGCAGGGCCAGGAACGAGGCCACCACCTCGTAGCTGCCCTCGGCCTGGGCGGTCAGCCGCCGGAAGCTGGCCCGGCCGAGTTCCCGCAACAGGGTGGCGAGCACCGCGGCCTGGTCCCTGATGCTGATCACCGGGGAGTGGATGTGCTGGGTGTCGACCTTGGGCGGCGGCTTGGGGGTGAGCGCGAGCGAGGCGAGCCGGGCGAATTCGGCCGGGCCCAGGCCGAGCAGCACCTCGGGGAGCAGGCCGGCGAACCGGGGCTCGAGCGGGACCCGGCGCGGGAACCGGCGGGCTGCCGCGGTCATCCGGGCCGCGAAGATGGCCGCGACCTCCTTGTACGCGCGGTACTGCAGCAGCCGGGCGAACAGCAGATCCCTGGCCTCGAGCAGGGCGAGGTCTTCCTCGTCCTCCACCTCGCCCGACGGCAGCAGCCGGGCGGCCTTCAGGTCGAGCAGGGTGGCCGCCACGACCAGGAAGTAACTGACCTGGTCCAGGTCCCAGCCGTCGGAGCGTTCCGAGATGAAACCGATGAACTCGTCGGTGACCTGGGAGAGGGCTACCTCGGTGATGTCGAGCTTGTGCTTGGAGATCAGCGCGAGCAGCAGGTCGAACGGCCCCTCGAACACGTCCAGGTGCACCTGGAAGGCGCTGGACCGTGCCGCGCCGTCCTGGTCGTCACCGGCTAGCGGGTTCAGGTCCGTGCTCACGGTCATGACGGTAGCCGGTTCTGGCTAAACCGCGGATTCGGTCGTCCCGGCGGGGTGTTCGGATTCGGCGCGGTTGGCGTTGGCGATCCTGCGGGCCAGCAGGCTGTCCATGCCGCGGGCATCGAGATCGGCGAGCAGGACGGCGATCGCCTCACGGACGATCCGGCCCCGGTCGGCAGCGGCGCCGTAGCGCAGCAGCGCGAGCCGCGCGCGTTCCAGGTCAAGTAGTTCCTCGGCGGACAGGTAGACGGTGATCTTCTGGGTGTGCCGCTCTCGTCCGCTGGCCCGGCGCTGATCACCGCCATCCGGTCCAGGGGCAGCTGGGCGCAGGAGTTCAGCGACTCCGGGCAGGCTTACCCTCCGTGTTCGTCCCCTGCCAACCGCCACCGTTCCAGTACCTCCTTGGCCAGCTCCCGGTAAAAATGAGCCCCCGTTGATCCCGGGTCGAAGCTGGTAATAGGCTCTCCGGCCACCGTAGCGTCCGGGAACCTCACCGTGCGGTTGATTACGGTATGAAATACCTGGTCGCCGAAGCCATTAACCATGCTGGCCAGGACCTCGCGGGTGTGCAGCGTGCGCGAGTCGTACATTGTCGCCAGCAGGCCATCGATTGTTAGCTTCGTGTTCAGCCGACGCGAGACCTTGTCGATGGTCTCCATCAGCAGCGCCACGCCGCGCATCGCGAAGTACTCGCACTCGAGCGGGATGACCACCCCGTCCGCCGCAGCGAGCGCGTTGATCGTCAGCAGGCCCAGGGAGGGCTGGCAGTCGATCATGATGACGTCGTACTCCGGCAACAGCGGCTGCAGCACCCCGCCGAGCACGTACTCACGGCCGACCTCGTGCACCAGCTGGACCTCGGCGCCGGACAGGTCGATGTTGCTTGGCAGCAGGTCCATGCCGTCGATGCTGGTCTTATGCCGCACCTCGTGCGCGGTGACGTCCCGCTCCATCAGCAGGTTGTAGACGGTGCTCTCGATGTCGTGCGGCTGGATGCCGAGGCCGACGGAGAGGGCGCCCTGCGGGTCGAAGTCCACGAGCAGGACCTTGCGGCCCTGCTCGGCCAGGGCGGCCCCGAGGTTGATCGTGGTCGTGGTCTTGCCGACGCCGCCCTTCTGGTTACAGACCGCTATAGTGCGAGCGGGGCCATGTTCGAGGAGCGGCTCGGGATCAGGAAAGGCCGGATAAGGCCGACCGGTCGGGCCCAGCTCACCTGCCTGGGGCTCGGTCAAGCGCGTCGCTGCCACCAGTGCGAACCTCCCGTACTAAGGCCGGGACGATGCCCACGGAACCTGGTTTTGGACTCTAGGGCCTTGACAAGGCGCCGGCAAGCAGGCTCGCCGTAATCGCCCCATATCCGCCGGGTGAACTTAGCCCGCAACCGGACCGGCCGTCGCGGTGTTTACCTAGATGTGAACCACACAGCGACCGGACCCGATCGCATCGCGGCGGAACTGGGCCCGCGGCCGGTAGCGCGCACCATGATCGCGGGCAGTTCTGGCCGAATAAGCACCAGAACTGCCCGCGATCATGAAAACGCCCTGGCGGTGAGGTGGGCGGGAGGAGGGAGGGGCGTGTGCAGGTGGGCTAGGGGGTGCGGGTGGGGCCGGGTGGGGTGGGGGATTTCTGCCACCAGGAGGCGGATGAGTGGTCCGTCTCGGCGCTGCTCGGATGCTCGGCGCCGGGCGGCGCGGTGCGGACTGGTTCGGCCCGGGTCTGCCCGGCGGCGTGGAGGTCGGCGGAGTCTGACCAGGATGCAGGCCCGGCGGCGTGGAGATTGGTGGCCGGGGCGCTGCCGTCCGTCAGGTCGACGCCCGGGAAGTGGGCGGCGGCCGTCACCGCTGCTGGCAGCGCCGCACCCGACGGGTGGCCGACAAGGTGCCGGCCGTGGGATTCGTCCGGGTATGCGCTGGCCGGCAGGAGCCTGAAGCCGCGCTGCAGGGACTTGACCCCGGGCAGCTCGAGGTGCGATCGCTTGGTCAGCACCTCGAGCTCGTGGATGGTCAGGGCGAGGCCGAGCTCGCCGCGCCCGGCGTGGACCGCGGCCAGCCGCCCGGCGTGGATTCCTGCCACCAGCCCGGTGACCTCGAAGAAGATGGACAGCCCGAGCTGGAGGGTGTGGACCCGGTGATTGTCGACCAGGATGCCGACCGAGGGCTGCTGGACGGTGGTGATCCGGTGCGGGGCCAGGCCGACCAGTTCCTTGCTGCCCGGAATGTCCAGCGTGCGCCGGGCCGCTGTGAAGATGTCCCGGTGCTCGCGCCAGCCGGACACGAGGACCTCCATCAGGTCGACCTTCAGCAGGCCGACCGCGACCGCCGCCGCCTCGCGGACGGCGGCTTCCCTGGTGACCCGCGGCAGCCGTTCGAAGGCCCGGGCCGTAGTCCGGCCTGCGGACATGACGTGGCTGGTCAGCGCCTCATGGGCGTTCTCGGTCGAGCCGAAGAGCAGATCGGCGGCGCTGATCACGTCATCCGGCCCCGGGGTGCTCATAGGGAGATCTCCTCGAGCGTCGTGATGATGGCGGCCGGGAGGGGCTCGAGGCGTACCACGTACGTCTCCGGCAGGAAGACCTCATGAGAGGCGCCCTCGTGGGCGGCGTTCTCGGCGGCGCTCACATGGGAGGTGATCTCATGCAGGTTCACCGGGCTGGGCGGTCCCATCTCGGGCACGGCCCGCACGTCCGCCGGGGGCGCGGACGGCGGCCGCTTCCGCGGGCGCTTGCGCAGCCGCCGCGCGGTCAGGGCCCCGGCCGCGGCGATGGCCACGGCGGCCAGCGAGACGATGACCGGCTTGGGGACGGTCGTCGTCGCCGAGGCGAGAACCGCTGTCGCGAGGGGCTGGGCGGACGCCTCGCCGGACGTGCCGCTCACCGTGCCGCTGCCGTCGACCGCGGTTACTACGAAATAGTAGGTGGTCCCGTTGGTCAGGCCGGTCACCGTGGCATGCGTGTCGCTGGTGCTGGTGACCGGGGTGCCCAGCGTGAAGCCGGAACTGGTTCCCTGGTAGACGTGGTAGCTGGCCGGCGGCGCGCCGCCGGCCGAGGCGGGCGCGGTCCAGGACAGGCCCACCTCGCCGTTGCCCGGCGTCGCGGTCAGGCCGGCCGGTGCGCCCGGAGTGCCGGTCGCCGTGGCCGTGGCTCCGCCGGACGGCGACGCCGTGGCTGGCCCGGTCGCCGACGCGCTCCCCGACGCCGATGCGCTGGCCGACGCCGACGCACCGGCCGCCGGGGTAGCCGACGCCTCGCCCGATTTGGCACCCTGAAGCTTCGCCTTGTTGACGGCGGCCACGGTGAAGTAATACCTGGTGCCGTTGGTCAGGCCGGTCACCGTGAAACTAGTGCCAGCGACCAGGCTCGCGTTGACCGGCGTGCCGGATTCCCCGCCCGGGCTGGTTCCCCGGTAAATCTCGTAGCCGCTGATGCCGGCGCCCCCGTCGGACCCCGGCGCCTGCCAGGACAGCGCGACCTCCCCGTTGCCGGGACTCGCGGTCAGCCCGTTCGGCAGTCCGGGTTTCGTGACCTTGGCCGTCGGGGTGGCGGATGCCGCACCCGAGGCGGGACCCTCGCCGGCCTTGTTGACCGCGGTCACCTTGAACGAGTAGGCGGTCCCGTTGGTCAGGTTTTTGACGGTCGTGCTGGTGCCGGTGACGCTGGCCACCGGCTTCTTGCTCGTGCCCTGGTAGACGCGGTAGCCGGTGATCGCCGCGCCGCCGTCGGAGCCCGGTGCCTGCCACGACAGGCTCACCTGGGCGTCGCCCGCGGCCGCGGTCAGCCCGCGGGGCGCACCCGGTGCGGTGACCGGGGCCGCCGGGGTGGCCGAGGCCTCGGCCGAGACCACGCTGTGCAGGTTGGCGTCGTTGACCGCGTCGGCCGTGAAGTAATACGTGGTCCCGTTGGCCAGGCCGCTCACCGTGTAGCTGGTCCCGCCGATCAGGCCGCCGTTGACCGGGCTCCTCGACTCGCCGTGGGAACTGGTGCCCATGTAGACGTCGTAGCCGATGATGGCCGCGCCGCCGTTGGAGGCGGGCGGGTTCCAGGACAGGGTCACCCGGCCGTCGCCCGCGGTGGCGGCCAGCCCGGTGGGCGGGCCCGGGTTCAGGATCCGGGCCTGCGGTTCCCGCACGGCGGTCAGGACCACGGATGCGGCCTGCCCTCCGCTGCCCGCGGCCGTGGGAGCCGGCGGGCCCTGCCCGGCCAGCATGACTGGCCAGCCCGCCAGCACGGCGGCCAGGCACGTTCCCGCAATTGTCGTCAGCCGCCCGCGGGGGGCGGCCGGATTACGCCTCCTGGCGAGGCGGATGGACATCATGAGGTCTCCAGGCGGCGAGGCAACCTGCTGCCAAGAAGACTAAGGGCGAAACCCCTGCCACGGATATATCTCAGCAGATCGGCAACCATTTCGGTTCACTCCTGAACTCCCCGGCACCAGCCAGGCGGCGGCGTCGCCGAACCAGAGAGCGCCCGGGGCCCGGTGATACACGGGCCGCGGGCCCGGGCGGCTCAGCCAGAGCGGCCGGCCGGGATCCGGGCCAGGATCACCGTGATGTCGTCTTCGCAGCGCCCGGCGAGCGAGGCGATCAGGGTGTCGCAAGTGGCCTCCAGGTGCCTGTGCTCGCGGGCCAGGATCGACCGCATGGCCAGGATGCCCTGGTCGAACGAGCGGGTCCGGCTTTCCACCAGGCCGTCGGTGTACAGGGCCAGGACGGCGCCCGGCGGGAGCTTGATGCGGGCCTGGCCGTAGCTGGCCGTGCCGAGCCCCAGCGACTGGCCCGGGGGCAGTTCGGGGACCCGGGTGGTGCCGTCGGGCAGGGCCAGGATGGGCGGAAGGTGACCGGCCCCGGCCAGGGTGCAAGTGTGACCGTCCGCGTCGACCACGGCGTAGGCGCAAGTGGCGAGCGTGATGCGCTGCAACGTCGCGGTGACGCGGTTCAGCCGCTGCAGCAGGTCGGCAGGCGCGAGGTCTAGGTCCGCCAGGGCGTGGGCGGCGGCGCGCAGCTGGGCCATCACCGCCGCGGCCTCCGGCCCGTGACCCATGACGTCGCCGACCACGAGGCCGGTCCGGTTGCCGTCCAGCGGGATGATGTCGTACCAGTCGCCGCCGATGACGTGACCCGCGGCCGGCCGGCACCGCCCGGCGACCTCCAGCCCGGAGGGCATCGGCGGCTCGGCGGCCAGCAGGCCGCGCTGCAGCGCGTCGGCGATCGACCGGTGCCGCATCAGCGTCAGCGCGTTGACGATCGCCGTTCCCGCCTGGGCTCCCAGCCGGCCGGCGGTCGCGATCTCGCGGCGGCTGAACGCGGGCGCGCCCGGGTCGCGCGCGAACACCAGCATCCCGACGATTGTGTCGCGCGCGGTCAGCGGCACCGCCAGGAACGAGCTGCAGCCGCACAGCATCTCGCGGCCATCGGGCCGGAGCCACTCCAGCGTCGAGCCATCGGGCTCGCTGAAGACCACCGGGCCTCCGGTGTCCATGCAGCGGGCGTACGGCGAGCTCGGGGCAAAGGCGAGGACCTGACCGGGCGGGAAGGCTTCGCGCGAGACCCGCTGGCCGGCCCGGGCGAACGTGGTCCCGAGCCTGCGCGTCACGGCCTTTCCCCCGGTGGCCAATCCGGTCGGCTCGCCCCCCTTGAGCAGGTGCTCCAGGACGAACATGCCGGCCCCTTCGGCGAAGCCGGGGACGATGGCCGCGAGCGTCAGCCCGGTGATCTCGGCCAGGTCCAGGCGGCCGCCCAGCAGGCCCGGAGCTTCGGCGGCCAGCTCCGCTGTGCTTGGCTCCTCCGCGGGCGGGACGGCGGGGCCGGGCAGCCGAATCCGGTGGCCAGCCACCCCGTCCGGTCCTTCTGTCACCTGAGTACCTCGGCTGCGTCGTGCGGTGCTTCCTCGAGGCCATCCTGAAAGGGCATCCTCAAGAGGGCATCCCGGACCTGGCGGCCCTAACCACCCCGAACCGGGTACGGCAACCTTATCCGCCTCCCGGGCCGTCGGTCCACCGCAACCACCGCCGTTAGGATGGCCTGGGGGCGCCTCCGACGGGAAAGGACGATGACGTGGAACCAGGCTGGGTCCCGCCGGAGATCGACACCACCGAGGCAAATATCGCCCGTGTGTACGACTACTGGCTAGGCGGTAGCCACAACTTCCTTGCCGACCAGGACGTGGCCCGCGCGATGATCGCGGTGGACCCCAACATCAGGGCCATGATGCGGGCCAACCGGGCCTTTCTCGGCCGGGCCGTCCGATACCTGGCCCGTGAGGCGGGCATCAGGCAATTCCTCGACATCGGTTCCGGCATCCCCACCGAGCAGAACGTCCACGAGGTCGCCCAGGCGGTCGCGGCCGGCTCGCGAATCGTCTACGTGGACAACGACGAGGTCGCCGTGGCGCACAGCAGGCTCATGCTGGAAGACAACCCCGACGCCACCGTGATCCAGGCCGACCTGCGCGAGCCGGACAAGATCCTGGCCGATCCGGAAACCCAGCTGCTCATCGACTTCACCCGGCCCGTGGCCCTGCTCCTGCTGGCCGTGTTGCACTTCGTCCCGGACGGGGCGAACCCCGCGCAGATCCTCGCGAGCCTGCGCGACGCGGTCTCCCCCGGCAGCTACCTGGTCATCTGCCACGCCTGCCGGGACGTCCGGCCTGACACGGCGGACAACGCGACCGCCGTGTACAACAGCCGGGTCGCGGCGAACCTGCGGGTGCGCACCCGCGACGAGATCGCGAGCCTGTTCGACGGCTTCACCCTGGTGGAGCCCGGGTTGGTATGGATACCAGAATGGCGGCCCGACTCCCCCGCCGATGTGCCGGAGAACCCGGAGCAATTCTGGGCCCTCGTCGGCGTGGCCAGGCGCGACGCCTGACTCGCCCGGGTCCGGCGCCTAGCCGAGGTGCGCCGCGAGGGTGAAGCGGCGCTCGGGCGACGTGCCACCGCAGGCCAGGTCGGCGACGATCTCCCCGGTCAGCAGCGCGAACTTGGCGCCGTGCCCCGAGCACGGCGAGCAGACCACGAAGGGCCCGTGCCGGTCCAGGATGAAGTCCTCGTTCGCGGTCGAGGTGTACAGGCAGGTCACTTCGCCGGCCGGTGCCGGGTCCAGGCCGGGCACCCCGTCCCGGACGAAACCGATGGCCCGCTCCCGCGCCTCCGGGCGGACGATCCCGTCACGGTCATCCCCGGTTGTCGCCCCGCCGCCGCCGTGGTGCGTGCCGATCTTGACCGCGCCAGGCACCTCGCCGTCCCGTCCGGCCGGCAGGCCGTACATGACGGCATCGCCGTAGTAGATGAACGCCGGCCAGGCACCGGCCGGGGGCCGCTGGGCGAAGTGGAAGGCCTCCTCCTGGGTCACGACCAGCGGCGGCAGCGGCACCTGCCCGCCGAGCAGCGGCTCCAGCCACGCCCCGGCGGCGACCACCACCACCGGCGCACGCCACGACCGGTCCGCCGTGTGCACGGCGGCGCCCTCGCCGCCGGCCTCCACGCGCAGGACCGGCGCGCCGTAGCAGACCTGCGCGCCGCGCGCGGCGGCGATCGCGCGCATCGCGGCCGTCGCGCGCTCCGGATCGATCACCCCGCCGTCCGGATGGAACATGACCGGGTCCGGGCCGAACGACAGGCCAGGCCATCGTTCGGCCGCCGCCGCCGCGGGTATCAGCTCCGCGCGCACGCCGAACCCGGTCAGGATCTCGTACATTTTCTCCTGGATGCGGGCCGGCCCGTAGTCGATGGCACCCGTTTCAGTCACAAGCTCCTCGCCCGCCTCGTCGGCCAGCTGACGCCACAGCACCTGGGCCTGCCCGGTCAGCCGCACGTAGAGCGGGTCGGGGTAAGCGCGCCGGAAGATCCGGGCGCTGCCGTGCGAACTGCCGCGCCGGTGCCCAGGCTGGAACGCCTCCAGCAGCACCACCGAACGTCCCCGGCTAGCCAGGGCGCGCGCCGCGGCCGACCCGGCCAGCCCGGCGCCGATGATGACCACGTCCGCTTGTTCCGCGTGCATGGCCCTACGGTAACCGCACGGCCCGACGCCGAAACGCACCTCATGTGCATATTATTTGTATGAGCTTATGATTTATTTCAACTTATTATCGGTGGCTGCTATCATTCCGCAACGATGACTGCGTTCCCCGACGATCGACGCGACCTGGCGGCGATGTTCGTGCCCTTGGCCCGGGCGCTGGTCGCGCGCGAGGAGCCGGCCTTGCTGGCGCACGACATCTCGATGTGGGGCTACGTCGTGCTGACCGCGCTGGCCGATCAGCCGGTGCGGACCCAGGCGGCGCTGGCGCAGGCCATCAACGCGGACAAGAGCCGCATCATCGGCGTGCTAGACGACCTGCAGCAACGCGAGCTGATCAAGCGCCAGCCCGACGCCGCCGACCGGCGCGTGCACCTGCTCTCGCTCACCCCGGCGGGTGACCGGCTGCGGCGGTCCGTGGAGGCCGCGATCCGGCGCAGCGAGGAGGAGGTTCTCGCCACCCTGTCGGCCGGCGATCGCGAGGCATTCCTGTGGTCACTGAAATCCCTGTACGAGCGCTACCGGGCGCCGGCGCCATGAGAAGGTAAGCCCGGGAGGTAACGCTTGTGAGGATTGGCCTGCAGATCCCGGACTTCACCACGCCGGACGGCCCGCCGCGGCTCGGCACGGACCTGGCCACGGTCGCCCGCACCGCGGACGAGGGCGGTTTCGAGTTCATCGCCCTGATGGACCACTTCTTTCAGATCCGCGGGGTCGGGCCGGCCGAGCGCGAGATGCTCGAGGCCTACACCACGCTCGGCTACCTGGCCGCGTGCACGTCACGGGTCAAGCTCCTCACCCTGGTCACCGGGGCGGTCTACCGCTACCCGGGCGTCCTGGCCAAGATCGTCACCACGCTGGACGTGCTGTCCGGCGGCCGGGCCTGGCTCGGCATCGGCGCGGCCTGGAACGAGGAGGAGTCACGCGGGCTTGGCGTCCCGTTCCCGCCGGTCGCCGAGCGGTTCGAGCGGCTGGAGGAGACCCTGCAGATCTGCCTGCAGATGTGGCGCGGCGACGAGAGCCCGTACCAGGGCAGGCACTACCAGCTGGACCGGCTGCTGAACTCGCCGCAGGCCCTGACCAGGCCGCACCCCCCGATCATGATCGGGGGCGGCGGGGAGAAGAAGACGCTGCGCCTGGTGGCCAGGTACGCCGACGCGTGCAACCTGTTCCCCAGCCCGGACATGGCCAGGAAGCTGGACGTGCTGCGCGCGCACTGCGAGGCCGAGGGCCGCGACTACGACGCGATCACCAAGACCTGCTACTTCAACTTCGATGTCGGGGAGAAGGGCGAGAAAACCGGCGAGATGGTCGACCGGCTCGGCCAGCTGGCCGAGCTCGGCTTCGAGGTCGCGATCGGCGCGGTAGCCAACGTCTGGCGGGTTACCCCGCTCGAGGTGATCGCCGCGGACGTCATTCCCGCCGTAGCCGGTTTCTAGGATCCCGAACGGGCCTGCTCGACAGCTTGCGCGCTGCGTTCGTCGCCTCGCGCGGTTAGGCCCGCCACGATGCCCGGGACGTCGGTCACCGGGCGGTTCTGGCTCAGCTTGGCCTTGGCCTCGATCCGGGTGATCCGCAGTTCCAAGCCGACGATGGCGCGGAGCTGGCCCTCGATGAACGCGCGCGGCGCGTCGTCCACCGACCACTCCGGCGCCTGGCCCGGACTTTGCCGTCGCGCCGCCTCGTGCTTGGCCGTCAGCCGGCGGACGACGTCCTCGACCCAGCCCGGGTCGTCGTGCACGACCAGCCGACCGTAGACGTGCGCCGTAACGTAATTCCAGGTCGGGACGACACGGCCGTGCTCGGCCTTGGCCGCGTACCAGGACGGGGACACGTAGGCGTCCGGGCCGCGGACGATGGCCAGCGACTCACCCTGGGCGGGCTTGCGCCACTGGTCGTTGTTGCGGGCGACATGGCCGAGCAGGGCTCCGTGGTCGCCCGCGGCCGGCTCGTACGCGAACGGCAGCATGGTGGCCAGCAGGCCGTCCGCAGTAAGCGTGATCAGGTCGGCGGCGCCGTGCCGGGTCAGCAGTTCGCGCACGGTGGCATCGCCGGCGGCGAAATGGGCGGGAATGTACATGGCGCTTTCCAGGCTAGCCGCCGAAGGACCGGGTCAGGCCGGCCCACACGGCGTCGTAGTCGCGCTGGCGGTGGGCCGCTTCCATAGCCTGCCGGGTCGGGACGAGCATCCAGCGGCTCTCGAACATGAACGCCAGCGTGTCGTCGATCTTCTGCGGCCGCAGCTCGGCCGTGCTGGCTCGCTGGTAGGTCTCGGCGTCCGGCCCGTGCGAGGCGAAGGTGTTGTGCAGGCTCGCCCCGCCAGGCTCGAACCCTTCGGCCTTGGCGTCGTAGACACCGCGGACCAGGCCCATGAACTCGGACATGATGTTGCGGTGGTACCAGGGCGGCCGGAAGGTATCCTCGCCCACCAGCCAGCGCGGCGGGAAGATCACGAAGTCCGCGTTGGCCAGGCCGGGCAGCTCGCTTGGCGCGGTGAGCACGGTGAAGATGGACGGGTCCGGGTGGTCGAAGCTGATCGTGCCGATCGCCATGAAGCTGGCCGTGTCGTACTTGTACGGCACGTAGTTCCCGTGCCAGCCCACGACGTCGAGCGGCGAGTGGTCGTAGTCGGCGGCCCACAGGTTCCCGCCGAACTTCTGCACCACCTGCACGGTCCCGCGCCGGTCCTGGCAGGCCGCTGACGGGGCCAGGAAGTCGCGCTCGTTGGCCAGGCCGTTGGCCCCGATCGGACCGCGCTCGGGCAGGGTGAAGGCGGCGCCGAAGTTCTCGCACAGGTAGCCGCGGGCTGGCCCCTGATCGCCTCCCTGATCGCCGTCCGACAGTTCCACCGCGAACCTGATCCCGCGCGGTACCACCGCGATCTCACCGGGCGCCACCGCCAGCGGCCCGAGCTCGGTGCGCAGCGTGATCGCGCCGCGTTCGGGCACGAAGAGCAGCTCGCCGTCGGAGTCGACGAAGTACCGGTCGGTCATCGAGCGGTTCGCGGCGTAAATGTGCACGGCGATTCCGTTGCGCGTCCGCAGGTCGCCGTTGCCGGCCATGGTGTAGAGCCCGTCGACGAAGTCGGTGCCGGCGTCGGGGACGGGCAGCGCGTTCCAGCGGAGCCGGTTCGGGTCGGGCTCGATCTCGTCGAACGGAGTGGCGCGCAGGGTGCCGTTGCCGATGCGGGCGAACCTCGGGTGCGCCGCCGATGGCATGATCCGGTAGACCCAGGTCCGCCGGTTGACCGCGCGCGGCTGGGTGAACGCGGTCCCGCTGAGCTGCTCGGCGAACAGGCCGAGCGGGGCGCGCTGCGGCGAGTTACGGCCCGCGGGCAGCGCCCCGGCGACGGCCTCGCTGGCGAACTCGTTCCCGAACCCCCGCTGGTACGCGTACTCGCCTGTGTCCTGGCGGCTGGCCTGCTGCGGGCGGGCGTCGACGTCGGTCATCTAGCCTCCTTGCTACTCCCCATGAAATCACGCTCCGTCGTTGCTCCCTGGGCGCGCCAGCCGGGCGCTGGGTAAGAAGCGGGTGAGATGGCCGGATTTGGGGAGAATGGGGCGGGTTTGATGCGGGTGAGGGTGGGATGCTGGGGGTGGGCTGGCTTACGGAGGTTAGCGATGGCGGACAAGTGGCTGACGTTCGATTGCTACGGGACGGTCGCGGACTGGAACAGCGGCATGGGCGGTGCGCTGGCGGGTCTCGCCGGGGTATCCGGGACGGCCGCCGGGCGGCTGCTCACGGCCTACCACCAGGCCGAGCTGGAGATCGAGGCCGACCCGCAGTGGCGGCCCTACCGGGAGGTGCTCACCGCCGGGCTGGCCCGGGCGGCGGAACGGGAAGGGGTGCGGCTGCCGCGCGGCGGCGAGGAGGCGTTCGTCCGGGCCTGGCCGAACATGCCGGTGTTCGACGACGCCGGGCCGGCCCTGGCCACGCTGCGCGAGCGCGGCTGGCGGCTGGCTTTCCTGACCAATTGCGACGAGGACCTTTTCGCTAGCACCAGAAGCCGGCTGCCCGTGCCGTTCGATGCGTGGGTCACCGCGGAGGAGGTGCGCAGTTACAAGCCGGACCTCGCCCACTTCAGGAGGTTCGCCGAGAAGACCGGCGCAGCCAGGGCGGACTGGATCCACGTGGCCAACAGCTGGGTGCACGACATGCTGCCCGCGGCGCGGATGGGGCTGCGCTGCGTGTGGGTGGACCGGGACCTCACCGGGCACCCGGCCAAGCTCGCGGACCGGCGGATCACCAGCATGCGCAGGCTGCCCGAGGCGGTCAGGGACGTGAACGCCATTCCGCCCCGGGCCACTGAATGAGGGCCAGTGCTTTAGGGACTGAGCGGGCCCGAGAAGGCGAAGCCGTCGGCCGTGCACGCCGCGGCGGCGGTGATACCGCCGTTGGACTGGGCTAGGCCCGCCACCCCGGACGCGGACGCCGAGGCCGATGGGCCCGCGCTCGCGGACACCTGCGGGGACCCGGTGGCGGTCGCCGTGGGCGTGCTGGTCGTCTGCGGCGCCAGACCGGTGAAGTCGGAGCCGAGGATCAGGTCGACCGTGCCCGGGGTGAGGCTGGGCACCTGCAGCGAGGTGGCGTTGGTGAGCTGCCTCATGAGCGTGTTCACCGCGGGCATGTCGGCGGCCGTGGAGTACTCGATGACCGACTTGGTGTAGGCGAAGTTCGGCGCGTCACCGGTGCCGGTCACGTTGAAGCCGCGGCTTGTCAGCCCGGCGGCCGCCTGGCTGGCGACGCGCGTGACCCCGGAGCCGTTCAGCACCTCGACGTTGACGTTGCCCGGGCTGGTGGTGAGGACCTGGGCGCCGCCGGTGGCGGAAGCCGCCGGCGTGATCGACACCTTAGGTACGGTCTTGTCCCTGGCGATGGCGCCGAACACCTCGCCGGCCTGCGGCTGCATGGGCTGAACCCGGTTGGCGTTACCCTCCCACGGCTCGTTCGGCATCGTGATGAACTGGACGTTCTGGCCGGACAGGTTGCGGAAGCTCTGCCCGATCTGCACCAGGTCCGACACCGTCATGCCGGCGTCCGTGGTCATCGAGGCGGCCGCGTCGCTGACGATCCTCAGCAGCCTGATCGGGTTGGACAGCAGTCCGCTGTGCAGCACGCCCTTGACCACCTGGGCGGACATGAACTGGTCTCGCTGTATTCGTTGCAGGTCGGAGCCGTCGCCGATGTCCTCGCGGGTCCGCCAGAAGGCCAGCGCCTGGATACCGGTGATGTGCTGCTCGCCCGCCTTGAGGTTCAGGCCGGATACCTGGTCATTGACGGTGAACGGCACGCAGACGTTGACGCCGCCGAGGTCGTTGACGACCTTGACGAAGCCGAGCAAGCCGATGCCGATGAAGTGGTCGATGCGGACGCCGGTCAACTGCTCGACCGTCTTCCACAGGCAGGTGGGCCCGCCGATCTGGAGCAGCGAGTTGACCTGCACGGCCCCGGCCGGGTTGGCCTGCTGGCCGGTGTAGCCGGGGCTGCTGTCGCACTCGTACTCCGGCACCATGGTGTCGCGCGGGATGCTGACCGCCGTGACCCCGTGATGCCCGGGCGAGATGTGCACCAGCATGATCGTGTCGGTGTTGTTGGTCTGGTCGTGGCCGGCGTGCAGGACGAACTGCTGGTGCGGGGTCAGGCCGGCCCGGGTGTCGTCCCCGTAGACCAGGATGTTCTCCGAGTTCGTGCTGTAGACCGGCGGGCGGTGGCCGAGCGCGGTGGACGGCACCGTCACCCGGGTGATGCTGTCGTAGACGGCGCGGTACTTCAGGTAGGCGCCCAGCGTGCCCCCGGCCACGACGACGACCGCCGCGACGGCGACCCAGCGGAGCACGTGCCGCCGCTTGCCGCTCCGCGGCTGGCTCCGCATGCGTGACCTCCCGCTGCGACTGGGTCGGCCAGTTCCTTGCAGAACGGATATTCGGTGTCAGTAGTTCCCAAAATGTTACCCAGCATCGCAGGTTTCACCCGTATCGGCCCGCCCTCAGTAACCAGCCCGTAAGGCGAGCTACAGGTTCAGGCCTGAGCTGCGGCCTCAGCGGGCGAAGCGGCCGACGAGGCGGCCGCCAGCCGGCGTAGCGCGGCCCGCACCAGTGAAGGGTCGGTGGTGGTCCAGAACGGGGGCAGCGAAGCGCGGAGGAAGTCGCCGTAGCGCGCGGTCACCAGCCGCGGGTCAAGGACCGCCACCACCCCGCGGTCGGTCATCGTCCGCAGCAGCCGGCCCGCGCCCTGGGCCAGCAGCAGGGCGGCGTGCGACGCCGCGACGGTCATGAACCCGTTGCCGCCGCGGGCGGCCACCGCGCGCTGCCGGGCCGAGGCGAGCGGGTCGTCGGGCCGCGGGAACGGGATCCGGTCGATGACGACTAGCTGCAGCGAGCTGCCCGGGACGTCCACGCCCTGCCACAGCGACAGCGTGCCGAACAGGCAGGCCGGCTCGTCCTCGGCGAACTGCCTGACCAGCTGGGCGGTAAGGTCGTCGCCCTGGCAGAGCAGCGGCTGGCTGATCCGCTCGCGCAGCGCCCCGGCCGCCTCCTTGGCCGCCCGCATGGAGGAGAACAGGCCGAGAGTGCGGCCGCCGGCCGCCTCGATCAGCTCCTGCAGCTCGGTCAGGTACTTCTCGTGCAGCTGGTCCCGGCCCGGAGGCGGAAGGTGCCTGGCCACGTACAGGATGCCGCTGCGCGGGTGGTCGAACGGCGAGCCGACGTCGAGGCCTTGCCAGGTCATGGGCTCCTCGCCGTCGGCGGAGGACGGCCAGCCGCCTTGCGGCGGCAAACCCCACTGGATGGCGAGCGGGCCGAACGAGCCGCCGAGGGCGAGGGTGGCCGAGGTCAGCGCCACCGTGCGCTGGGCGAACAGCCGGTTGCGCAGCACCCGGCCGACCTCGAGCGGCGCCACCCGCAGCGTCGGCGGACGGCGGGCATCCTCGGCGAACGGGTTGAAGGGACGGTCCAGCCAGACCACCTCGGCCCGTTCGGTGATCTGTTCGCCGAACGCGCCCAGGATCCGGCTGGCGGTACGCTGCAGGTCGTCCAGCGAGGCCAGCGTCACCCTGGCCGCCGCCATCTTCTGCGGGTCCTCGTCCTCGGTGGCCGCGCTGGCCTGGATCGCCTCCAGGCACGCTCCGGCCGCGTCCTGCAGCGAGGTCAAGGTGGCGGCCAGCGTGCCGGACAGCTCGTCCAGCCGGCCCGCGGGCGCGTCGCCGAGGTCGATAGCGAGCGCGGCGGCGGCCTCGCGCAGCCGGTCGGCCACCGCGCCGGAAATGGACAGAGCGTTGCCTTCCATCGCGGCGGACTCGGTCAGCCGCCCGGCGCGGCGTGCGGCCGCGTCCACCGCCGGTCCGGACAGCTCCCCGGTGGTGGCCGAGGTGACCCGGTCCACCAGGTCGTGGGCCTCGTCGATGATCACCACGTCGTGATCGGGCAGCACGTCGATCTCGGACGTCGCGTCGATGGCCAGCAGCGCGTGGTTGGTTACCACGATGTCCGCCCGGGCCGCCGCGTCCCTGGCCTTCTCGGCGAAACAGCGGGAGCCGAACGGGCAGCGTTGCGCGCCGATGCATTCCTGGGCGCTCACCGAGACCTGGCGCCAGGCGGCCTCGGGCACCCCGGGCACCAGCTCGTCCCGGTCGCCGGTGGTCGTCTGGTCGGCCCAGTCGTGCAGCCGTTTGACCTGCCGTCCCAATGGCGAGGCGGGACCGCTCTCTGAAGCAGACAGAGCGGCCGGTTCGAACAGGGCGTCCTGCGGGTCGTCCGCCACCCCGCCCTTCTGCCGGTGCAGGCACAGGTAGTTGCGCCTGCCCTTCAGGATGGCGAAGACGGGTTCCCGGTCGAGCAGTGGCCTGAGCGCCGCGACCAGGCGGGGCAGGTCACGGTCGATCAGCTGGCGTTGCAGCGCGATGGTGGCCGTGGCGACCACGATCGTGCTGCCCGTGGTCACCGCGTGCCGCACCGCCGGGACGAGATAGGCCAGCGACTTGCCGGTGCCGGTACCGGCCTGGACGGCCAGGTGCTCGCCGGTCTCGATGGCATGCCGCACCGCCTCGGCCATCGCGACCTGGCCGGGACGTTCGGCGCCGCCGATGTCGCGGACGGCGGCGGCGAGGAGCTCGACGACGTCCAGGACAGCCCGGCCCACGCTGGGTCCGGACAGGTCAGCGGGGTCCTCGGAGAGCTTCGGGTGGCGAGCTGCGGGCACCACGGAACGGTACCTCGCGCCACCGTCAAGGACGACCCGTCCGGGCACGAGACCTGGTACCGCGGCGTGTCATCCGGCCCGTTCGGCTAAATTCGGTCTTGATCGAAAGGGTCGCCTGATGACATCCTCCAGCCGTCGTAAGGCGGCGGATTCCAGCCGCGTGTGCCTGCTTGGCTATCGCAGACATGTTCGATTGTATCGCAATACGGAGGGAGGGAGCGGCGTTTCGTTCCCGGCTTGAAGGCCGGGGCCTGGTCGCCGCGATCCTGATGACGAGTGCGGAGATCCTGATGGATGCCTTCGGCCGCACCCAGGAGAACGTGCACGAGGTGGTGCGGGGGCTGACCAGCAGCCAGCTGGCGGAGCGCCTCGGGCCGGACGCGAACTCGATCGCCTGGCTCGTGTGGCACCTGACCCGGGTGCAGGACGACCACGTGGCGGACGCGTTCGGGGTGCCGCAGGTGTGGACCGAGTACGGCAAGCGGTTCGAGCTGCCGCTTGAGCCGTACGACACCGGGTACGGGCACACCTCCGAGCAGGTTGCGCGGGTTACGGTCCCGTCCGGGGACCTGCTCACGGGTTACCAGGACGCGGTGCACGAGCAGACCGTGCGGCTGGTCTCCGGCATCACGGATCCGGACCTGGACAGGATCGTGGACGAGGGCTGGGACCCACCGGTGACGCTGGGCGTGCGGCTGGTCAGCGTGATCGACGACTGCGCGCAGCACGTCGGCCAGGCCGCGTTCATCCAGGGCATCCTGCTGCGGCGTTAGGGCCCGGTCCGGAACACCGCGGCCAGCACGCGAAGCGCCAGCAGCGCGCAGATGACCAGCAGGCAGTAGCCCAGGAACTGGTACAAGCTGATCGTCCCGGTCATGGCCGGCCCGCCCTTCAGCGCCAGCAGCGCCACCGCCATGCCCCCCGCGGTGGCCGCGAGCACGGCCAGCACGCCCAGCTGGACCCACCCGGTGATGACCCTGCGGTCCCGTTCGTCGGCCAGCACCCTGACGTTCACGCTGAGCCGGCCGCCCTCGACCGCGGCCGCGATCCGGTCCACCCGGCGGGGCAGCCGGCGCAGCATCGGCAGCAGCGCGACGATCTCGTCGGCCGCCGCGTCCTTCAGCGAGGCCGGCTCCAGGAGCCCGGCCAGCTGCACCTGGCCGAACCGTTCGGCCTCCGCGACGATGTCGAAGCCCGGGGCGAGCAGGGTGAGGCCGCCCTCCAGCGTGGACAGCGCCCGGAAGGTCGCCGCGAACTCCGGCGGGACGACCAGTTCGTGCCCGGTCACCAGGCGGAACAGATCGGCGAACATGGTGGCGTCGGGCGCGCGCCCCGCGGCCAGGTGCCGGACCAGCAGCGCCCCGACCGACCGCTCAAGCGCCTGCTCGTCCAGGTCATCGGGACGTGCGGTCACCTCGAGCAGGGCGTCGGTCAGCGCCACCGGGTCGCGCCGGTCGATGGCCAGCAGGAGCCGCTGCAGGGCGGCGCGCAGCCCGGAGTCCAGGCGGCCGACGGCGCCGAAGTCGATCAGCGCCAGCCGCCCGTCGGCGAGCAGCAAGATGTTGCCCGGATGCGGGTCGGCGTGGAAGACGCCGTCGATCACGATCTGCCGCAGCAGGCTGTCGAGCAGATCGCGGGCCAGCCGTTCGCGGTCGCAGTCGGCCGGGGTGGCCTTGCTCAGTGCCTGCCCGTTGAGCAGCTCCATGACGAGTACCCGCCGGGTGCTCAGGTCGTGGTAGGCGCGCGGGATCACGATCCCGCCCGGGTTGGCGGCCGCGCCCACGGCGGCGAGGTTCCCCGCCTCGATCCGGAAGTCCAGTTCCTCGCGCAGCGCGGCGGCGAAGCCTTCGGCCAGCTTCGCCACTCCGATCGCCCGGGCCCATCCCATCCGCACTTCGGCCCGGCGGGCCAGCCGGGCGATGATATCCAGGTCGCGTTCGACCAGGCTGATCACGCCGGGGCGGAGGACCTTGACCACCACCCGCTCGCCGGTGCGCAGCGTGGCCGCGTGCACCTGGGCAATGGAGGCCGAGGCCAGCGGATCGGTGTCTATCTCGGTGAACACGCCGGTGCCGCCGAGTTCCTCGCCGAGCACCCGCTCGATCTGGGTCCAGGGCAGCGGGCTCACCCGGTCCTGCAGCCGGCCGAGCTCGGTGGTGAACTCCGGCGGCAGCAAGTCCCGGCGGGTGGACAGGGCCTGGCCGAACTTCACGAACACCACGCCGCTGCGGTCCAGCGCCTCGGTCAGCGACCGGGCCAAGGCGACCGACCTGGCTCCCTGGGGCGCCCGGCCCAGCGGCCGGACCCCGCAGCGGGTGAAGATACGCACGATCTGCCAGTAGCGGCGGCTGCGGGCCGCGCGCGAGCGCAGGCTGCGCGGCCAGCTGGCCGGCGGCGGTATGGTCCCGGCCGGGATGAAGGCCTGCCACGTGACCAGGATCGCCATCGCCAGCAGCAGGCCGCAGGCCCAGCTGAGCGCGGCGAAGCCGAGTACCACGCCGTAGGCGGGTGAGGGCCCGTGGGCTCCGAGGTGCCACCCGCTGGCCATGGCGGTGAAGATCGCACTGGTCAGGGCCTGGCCGGCCAGGCCCGCCACGATCGTCCGTGACAGTGAGAACCGGCGCTCGGCCAGCAGCCGGCGGGCGCCGTAGGCGAGCAGCGTGACGTCGATCGTCGCGCCCAGGATGAAGCTGAGGAGAGTCGGGAGGGTCACCGGCCCAGTCAACCAGGCGGGTCGCCGGGGGGCAGCCATCGCCAGCCGTCGTGTCCGGCCAGTTCGTAGGCCCACGGGGGTTCGGCGCCCCGGCGAGTGCACGTCACCACCGAGGCGAGGATCGCCGCCTGCGTAGCGCCGCGCACCGCCTCCGGGTCGCTCAGGTCGGACCGGCTCAGGCCGTTGCCGATCCACCAGGTGAGGAAGGCGCCGCCGAACGCGTCCCCGGCGCCCACGGTGTCCACTACCGGGGCGGCCGGGACGTCGGCCCGGATCTGCCGCCCCCCGGCGAAGGCCCGCACCGGCGCCCCGCCGTCGGTGACGACCACGCACGCGGGCCCCGGGGCGAGCAGTTCTGCGGCCGCGACCCCGGCGTCCTGGCCCGGGTACAGGTAGGCGAGGTCCTCGGTGCTCACCTTGACGATGTCCGCCCGGTGCAGGATGCGCATCAGCCGGTCCAGGTAGTCCTGCCGGGAGGCAATGGCCGTCGGTCGGCAGTTCGGATCCAGCATGACCGTGACGCTGTCGGGCGCGTTGACCATCATGTGTTCGGTGCTGGTCCCGACCGGCTCCATGACCAGGCAGAGGCTGCCGGCGTGCACGGCCGTGGTGCCTTCGGGCAGCACGGCCTCGCCCGGCCCGACCGCGGCCGCCGAGGTGCCGTCGAGGTAGAAGTGGTAACTGGGCACCCCGGCCGGGTCCAGGTCCACCAGCGCCAGCGTGGTCGGCGCCGCGGACGGGGCCTCGACCGCGATCCTCACCCCGTGCTGGTCCAGGTCGGCCCGGATCAGCTGCCCGAACCGGTCGCCGGCTAGCCGGCCGAGGAAGGCCACCGGCCACCCGAGCCTGGCCACTGCGCGGGTGGCGTTGAACCCGGCACCGCCCAGCCGGGGATCGACGTGACCGGCGGAGTCGACGATCAGGTCGATCAGCGCCTCGTGTGCCACAGTAATCATTGGTGCACTCTACGGTTCCCGGCCGGGTCATAGGTTCCCAGCCGGAAACGCGGTATGCGCCCGGCGCGCCAGCCTTGCGCCCTGGCCGCGCCGACGTGAATAATGTTCGCTGCGCGGCGAGGCCCGGTGGTTAGCCGCTCTTCGGGGTCCAGAGGCGCGGCCCACTCACTTTCGCGTGGATAGATGGTGGTGGTACGTGTCTGGTGAGCGCTATCCGGTGCTCTGGATCGGCCAGGTGGCCGTGGTCACGCTCCCGGTGGAGATCGACGTGACCAACGCCGACGCAATCCGGGAGGAACTCCTCGCCGTGCTGAACCAGGGCGCGGTGTTGCTGGTCGCGGACATGAGCAAAACGGATTTCTGCGATTCGTCCGGAGTGAGCGCCTTGGTGCGCGTCTTCAGGCACGCCGCCACCAGCGCGACCGCGCTGCGGCTCGCGGTCACTACGCCGGCTGTCCTGCGGGTGCTCTCGATAACCGGGGTCGACCGGCTGGTGGACGTATATCCCAGCGTCGCCGCGTCGATGGCCGGCCTGAACGGCCAGGCGCACCAGGCCTGGCCGGACGGCGCCACGGCCAAGGCCGATACCGACGGCGGCGCCTAGGCCCGGCCGTCCTCGAACGGCGGCGCCGGCTGCGGCGGCTCGCCGGTCACGCTGGTCACCACGGCGCCGGCGATATCCCGGAGTTTCACGTTGCTGTTCTGCGAGGCGGACCGCAGGATCGCGAACGCGCGGGCCTGATTGCACTGCTCCCTGGCCATGATTATCCCGAGCGCCTGATCAATGACCGTTCGCGAAGTAAGGGAGGACCGCAACTGCTCGATGAGCGCGGCGTGCGAGGCCAGCCTCATGGCCAGCGAGAGCGCGCCGGAGGCATTTTCCGCGAAGTTCTCGGCCCGGCGTGCCTCGGCGGCGCCGAACGCCGCCGCCTGGCGCGAATACAGGTTGAGGGCGCCGACCGGCTTGCCGTCCACGTTCAGGGGCAGGGCCAGGCACGACCGGATCCCGTGCGAGGCCGCCTGGGCCTCGAACTCGGGCCAGCGCGCCTTCTCGGTGGTGTCCTCGATGTGCACCATGCGGCCGTCGCGCATGGCATGCAGGCACGGTCCGTCGTCGAGTTCGTACTGCACGTCGTCCACCCGCGCCGCGACCTGGTCGCTGCACGCCACGGTGACCGGCCTCCCGCTGGGCTCCATCGTCATCCCGCACGATAGCCCGCCGCCGACCAGGCGGGCCGCCATGACCGCCATCTCGTGCAGGAACTGCTCGACGCTCTGGGTGCTGAGCAACGCGCCGTGCAGTTCCCTGAGGTTTCCGGTGTCAGCGACTTCTTCTCCGTGTGTTCTCGTCATGGCATCGCATCCGTCTCGTTTTCGATCAGCTACCCCCAGCTAGCCCGCCAAACGCGGTCTAGGGAGCCCGGCGCAGGTCACGGGCATCGCCCGAGGTCAGCCCGCCCCCGTGCCGGCGGACTGTATGTCCATGAACAATACGCTGAGTTAGTATTGATAGCGGAGTGCTATCAGATCCGGACAAGTCGTACCGTTTGGCATGTGACGGACGGTGCGGAACATTATGATCATCGTGACGTAATCGGTCGCCGCTACCTGGCGCGGTGCCGCCCAGCCGGTCGCGGGTCGCGTGCGATGCCGCAATGTCTGATGGAGCACGAATGAAATCCCGCCACCTGCTCATAGCATCGGCAGTCGCGGTCACGATGCTGGCCGCCGGATGCTCATCGGGCGGATCGGGGGGCGGCTCGCCGCGGCTCAAGCTGGAGAAGACGGACATCGTCGTCAACGCGTTCCCGGCCATCGACTCGGCCGGTCTCTACATCGCGCAGGACGAGGGCCTGTTCGCCGCCCAGGGCCTGCATGTGAAGATCATTCCCGTGCCGAAAAATAGTCCCCCGCCGTCCACCCAGACCCTGGTCGACGGCCAGGAGAAGGGCCAGTTCGACATCACCGCGGGGGACTACGTCACCTACTTCGAGGACCAGCTCGGCTTCGGCGCGCCAAAGGCCGATCTGCGCATCATCGCCGAATCCTCCTTCCTGCAGCCGAACGTCCTGACCCTGCTGGTCAAGGGAGGATCGCCGATTACCCAGGTCAGCCAGCTCAAGGGCAGGGTCGTCTCGGTCAACGCGCCGAACGACATCGGCACCCTGCTGGTCGATTCCCTGCTCGTCTCGCACGGCCTCACCCCCCGGCAGGTGCACTTCAATAACCAAGTGGCCTTCCCGGCCGTGGCGCAGACCCTCATGGCTCCGAACAGCCCGGTCGTCGCCTCGTTCGCCCCCGAGCCGTTCGTCAGCGGCGGCGAGGCGGCAGTGGGCCTGGAGGAACTCGCCGATCTGGACCAGGGCGCCACTCAGGACTTCCCCATCCAGGGCTATGCGGTCACGGCGAAATGGGCGAAGCAGAACCCCAACACGCTGAAGGCGTTCACCGTAGCCCTGTCCCAGGGACAGGAGATCGCCGACACCGACCGGGCCGCGGTGGAGAATGTCCTCGCGAAATACCTGGGTATCGATAGGCAGTCGGCGGCGTTCATCTCGCTCCCGGCCTTCCCGCTCGGCGTCGACGCGGTGCGGCTCCAGCGGGTGGTCAGTGCCATGAAGCGGTTCGGCCTGCTGCCGAAGAGCACCAGCTTCCAGGTCACCAGCATGATCACCGGCTGACTGGCCGGGAGGCAGATCTGATTCCCCTGTCGGGAGGCGGCCGGTCGGTGGTCCACCGCCGGGGCAACGCGGTGATCCGTGACGCCGGGCCGTGGACCCCGGCGGTGCACGCGCTGCTGCGCCACCTCGAGGACGCCGGTTTCGCGGCCGCCCCGCGCCTGGTCGGCTCCGGCCTGGACACGGACGGTCGCGAGATGCTGACGTTCATCGATGGTGAGTTCACCCAGCCGGGCCCGTGGAGCCTGGACGGCGCCGCCGCGGTCGGCCGCATGCTGCGCGACCTGCACCGGGCCACCCGTTCGTTCCGCCCGCCCCCGGATGCGGAGTGGTTCCCCTGGCACGGCCGCGACCTGGGCAACGCGGTCAAGGTTATCGGCCACTGTGATGTAGGCCCCTGGAACATTGTCGCCCGGGACGGCCTGCCGGTCGCCCTCATCGACTGGGAGACCGCAGGACCGGTCGACCCGCTGGTGGAACTGGCCCAGCTGGCCTGGCTCAACGCCAAGCTCCATGACGATCTCGTCGCCCGGCTCGAGCACCTGCCGCCCCTCGCGGACCGGGCCCGCCAGCTCGCCGCCATCGTCGACGCCTACGGCCTGACCGCCCGCCAGCGGCGCGGCTTCGTGAACCTGATCATCGAGTTCGCCATCTGCGACACCGCCGCGGAAGCCGACGACGCCGCCGTCACCCCGGAGACGACCGCGCACCCGGTCGCGCCATGGGCGATGGCCTGGCGCGCCCGCTCCGCGGCCTGGATGATCCGCCACCGCCGCACCCTCGAGACCGCACTTGCCACGGGAGCATCGTAACCAGGTCAGGATCCCGCTCCGTGCGTGCCGGCGGCCCGGTGCTAGCCGCCGAAGGGGATCATGTCGCAGCGCTCGCGGTCCAGGTCCTGGCAGCATGACAGGCACCACGGCCTGCGCACCACGCTGTTGTCCTTGCCGCTGACCCAGAATCCGGCCGGGCTGGCCAGGCAGTGGATGCAGAGCGGGAAGGTGTGCGGCAGGCGGGGCGGTTCGGGCCTGACGCGTGGCCGGGGTGCCAGCGGGCCGAACGCGCTGGCTGGGAGCTTGTCCGCCGCCATCCGGTAGTGGTGGCCGCCAGCGCAGGACAGCGCGACGTGAGCTATGGGGCCGTCGGTGCTGGCCAGGGTGAAGCGTTCGGTGATCTCGGCGGCCGCGCCGCATCCGGGGCAGGTGATCGCGCTCATGGCGATGCCACCGGGACGGGCGCGGGTCGTCCCGGGGCGCCGCGGCCGGAGGTCCCGCGGCCGGCCGCGATCGCAACTACCGCGTCCACGGCCCGGTCATCGCCTGTGAGGCGCTTGACTGCCCGCGGTGCACGTTCTCGTATCCGGGCGCCAGGGCCTGGTAGAGCGCGAGCAGTTCGCCGGGCGGCTGCGTGCTCGCCGCGTTGTTCGTGACGATCCGGCCCAGCCGGGGGAACGCGAAGTGCCCGCGAACGGCGTGCACATCCACCGGCGCGGCGTGATCATGACCTGACAGCCGACGTTCAAAGGTCATCACCTTGGCTCCCCCGTTCTTCGCCAGGAACGCTGTCCACGGGCAATCGTAGGCCTGGCTCCCGGCGCCAGCCTGGCCCCAAGGCTCCTGACCGGGCGTTGCCCGAACGTTAACCAGACCATCGCCGCACGAAGCAATCTCCCTGTACAGATGCCGAAGACGCTGTCAGCGCACTGACCCTGCGGCCCGTCCTGACCCGTGATCAGGCGATCGAGCTGCTCTGGCCGGGCCTGGACCCGGCCAAGGCGGCCCGGAACATGCGGGTGACCCTGACCCACCTTCGCCGGCTCCTGGAACCCGATCGATCCGGCATCCGGGCGTGAGGTTGAGTGCAGGGCCTCGACACGCCCCTGGTAGACATCAGCGAGAAAGAAGGAAGTCAATGAGGCTGCTCGCGCGCCTGCTCGAACCGCGGCTTACGGTCCATGCCCACTGTGACCTGCCCTGCGGAATATACGACCCGGCGCAGGCCAGGATCGAGGCCGAGTCGATCAAGGCCATCGACGAGAAGTACCAGCAGAACACCGACCCCGAGTTCCGGACCCGCTGCCTGATCATCAAGGAACAGCGGTCCGAGCTGGTCAAGCACCACTTGTGGGTGCTGTGGACCGATTACTTCAAGGCACCGCACTTCGAGCAGTACCCGCAGCTGCACCAGCTGTTCAACGAGGCCACCAAGCTCGCCGGGGGGACCGGGACCAAGGGCAGCACTGACGCCGGCACGGCCGAAAATCTGCTCGCCAAGATCGATGAGATCGACAAGATCTTCCGGGAAACCAGGAGCTGACCGGCGCCTGGTTTCCCGGCGCCTGGCCGGCGAAAGCGGGGGGCCCGGCGCCAGCCGGGGCCGGGCCCTCATCCACCCGCGAGGCGGAGCCCGGCGGGCGCGCCGGTCACGGCCGGCTGCGGCGCTTGCTCCGGCGCGTCCATGTGCGGGCGAGCATCCGCACCAGGCTGAGCGAAGCCAGCGCGACGATGGTCACGTCCACGGCCGGTACCCAGCGAACCTGGTCGCCCTTCACGACGTAGACGCCTGATGCCATTACCAGCCCGCCGAAGCCCCCGCCAGCGCCCGTGCGGTCAGGGTCCTGAGCTGCCGCGCCGGGCCCGGCCGGGCCCGCCCCCGGCGGGGCATCGGGGCGGGCGGCTGAGTCACCGCCGGGGGCGCGTCCGGTTCCGGCGCCCCCGCCACCCCCGCCGGCCACCAGCGCGACCGGGATGATGAGCGTGCCGTCCCTTTCGTACGCGGTGCCGAACGCGCGACGCACGGACAGGTTCTCCGCCGCTTTCGCCAAGATGGTCTCCACGTCCATATCTGCCGCCTCCTCCTGCCCAGCTTGGCCTGCTCGGCGGCGGGCCCCGCGCCCTGCTGGACCGAGGGCCTGCCACCGGCTTCCATCCTTCCCCGGCCAGCTGCTGGTACCCGTACGGAGATGGCCCGCTCGATGCGCGGAACGGCACTCATAGCCGACGGGCTCGTGCAGCCTTACAGCCGGGATCTCAGCACGTCGACCTCGCAGCCGGGCGCGAACGGGTCGAAGCCATGCTCGACCAGCCAGCGGACCCCGCACAGGCTTCGCAACGACCACCACGCGCGGATCACGTCGAGGTCGACGTCAGCGCCGTAGCCCGCGACGACGTCGCCAAGGTGCGCTTCGTGCCCGATCGTCAGGACGGCGAGGTCGTACAGGGCATCGCCCTGGCATGCCTCGGACCAGTCGACCACGCCGGTGATCCTGTCACCGTCGACGAACACGTGGTCGACCTGCAGGTCGCCGTGCGTGAACACCGGTGTCCACGGCCGGAGCGCAGCCTCGGCCACCCGGCGGTTGCGCGTGACCAGGCCGGCGGGAAGGACGCCATTCGCGACGAGCCACTCGCACTCGCGGTCGAGGTCCGATGCGACCTCGCCGGCGCGCGCGCCCGGCCATGGCGGCAGCGGCGCGTCGTGCAGCACCCGGGCGGCGGCACCCGCCGCGGCCCACGCCGCCGGCGACGCGGCCGACGGCTCGCCGAGGCGGCCGAGTGCCGTCCCGCGGAGGGCGGCGAGCGCGAGCACGGGCGGCTTCCGCCACAGGACCTCCGGAGTCGGGACCGGCGCCATGGCCATCGCCTCGACCTCGACGTCGGCGCGCGTCTGATCAGCGTCGATCTTCAGGAACACGTCGCCGAGCCGCAGGGTCGCGCGCTCGTTATGGGCGACGACGACCTCGACTTCCTCCACGTCGGCCATTATCGCGAGAGGACCACCGATAGTCGCCGGGTTTATCGCGTGCGACTGCGCGGCGGCCTCGGCTGGACCTGAGCCGTGGCCGGGAGGCTCAGGCGCGCAGGCCGGTCAGGTCGGGCGATGATCGTCCTCATGATCCCGGACGTGCCGCCGTAAATACACTCCGCCGGATCCCCGGATTTCCATCACCAGGGGCACGCTCACAGCCCGTCGACCGGGCTCACAGCCATGGGGACGGTAGGTATATCTCGCGGAACATATCTCCTGCCGCAGAAAACCGGTGTACACGCATCCGGCGCTGGCCTCACCATGGACGCCGTGACCATTTCCGGGCAGGCAAGTCCAAGGCTCGTGGCTGTCGGTGACTCCACCAGCCTTGATCCGGCGTGCCTGCTGCCTCTGGCGGTCGGCGTCGACGACACCGATACCCCAGGTGACATGCTGGACGCGCTCGCCCTGGCGCCGTTCGTGACTGGCCAGCAGCCGTTCGCACGCACGGCACGGCTGGGCGAGGTCCGGCCGGGAAGCTCGCTGCTCCCGCCGGGGGCGACGGTGCTCCGCCAGGCGGTTGAGCCGGACCGTGAATCGTGCCTGGCCGCTGGTGACGGCTGGATGATCCGGGTCGTCCGCTGGCACGGTGGCGGCGCCGAGGTCAGCATCACCGCGGTGGCCGAGGACGTGGCCCGCACCGTACTCGAGCTGGCGACAAGGGACGCGGCGGTGGAACGGCGTGCCGACGACACGGCGGTGAGCGTGGGGTTCTGGCACCGCAGCCCGCGCTGGGGCCCGCACCGGGCGGGCCGCCGGATGTCCGCCGCGCCGTGGGCGGCGATCCGGGCCAACTACGCGCCGGCCACCGCGGCCGCCCTCGATGAGCTGATGGCCGTCACGCCGGAAACCGTCCATGGCCACCTGGTACTGATGCACGGCGCACCGGGTACCGGCAAGACCACCGTTCTGCGCACGCTCGCCCGCGAATGGGGAGCCTGGTGTCAGGCGGATTGCGTGCTCGATCCCGAGATCCTCTTCAGCGAGCCCGGCTACCTGATGGACGTCGCGATCGGGGACGACGCCGACGACGAGGACGCCCCGGCGTGGCGGTTGCTCCTGCTGGAAGACTGCGACGAGCTGATCAGGGGCGAGGCCAGCCAGCCGCTCTCCCGGCTGCTCAACCTCACCGACGGACTGCTGGGACAGGGACGACAGGTGCTGGTGGCCATCACCACCAACGAGGACCTGCGCCGGTTGCACCCTGCCGTGGTCCGGCCCGGCCGGTGCCTGGCGCACATCGAGTTCGGGCCACTTGCTCCGGCCGAGGCCAGCGCTTTGCTCGGACGGCCGGTAGAGCGAGCGGTCACGCTGGCCGACCTGTACGCGATGCGGAGCGGTCATGCCGTGGCGCGCCCGCCGGAAACCGGCACCGGGCTGTACCTGTAACACCGCTCGCCATACGGCGTGGATGCGGCAGCAACGCCATTGGGCGGAGCACAGGGTCACCGCCGCGAGCGGGATCATGTGGAACAGCCGGGCGGCGATGCCCGCGCCGGGCCACACTGAGACGATCCGGACAGCACCATCGCCGCGGGCAGGGCCAGCCGGCCGCGGTCTGTAACACCATCAAAGCGTGGCCCAGCGGCGTCAGGGCGTCCTGCGGCCCGGGGATTCATGCACATGGTGGCCCGCATCGGCGATGGTGCTGTCCTTCATCCTTCTGGCTGATCACCGTACTCCGGCTGCGGCCTCCTCCCAGGGCCAGCGAGCGGCCCGCCCGGCTTCGATGTTCGGGATCAGCGAGAAGGTCGCGTCGGTGAGCCCGCCAAGCTCGTGGCGGTTGCCGTGGCCCGCCGCCATGGCCGAGTGCCGGTAACCGACGAGGTTGAAGCCGTAGACGGGGATCTGCGCGGGCACGCTCGCCGACACATCGCCAACCAGGAGGCTCCAGCCGGCCCGATCAGGGAAGGTCTGCATGTCGGTGAAGATCATTACCCGGTCGTGGCCGCGGTAGGTGGCCCTGACCGCTTCGGCGATCCGGGTGCCGTGACCGACCTCCCCGATGCGCCGAGCGAACGCCTCCACGGACTTCAGCACGCTCAGCCGGTACGCGGACCGTTCCACCCGGAACTGGCCGTCGGCGAACCCGTACAGGTCGGCCCGGTCCCGGTTCCTGATCCCGGTGGCCACCCCGAACAGCGCCGCGGCCTGCACCATGGTCATCGTGGACTTCCGCGACAGGGTCTGCCTCATCGACGCAGACGTGTCGATGAGGATCAGCGTCCGTCCCGGCAGTTCCGGGATGTTGCCGATAGCAGCGCCAAGCGCCGTCTCCAGGGCGTGTCCCCACCTCAGCGACGGCGCGTTCAGGTACGCGGTCAGGAACCGGAACGGCAGCTGGCGGGAGCGCTTCACCTGCTCTGGGTCGCGGAACCGCGCCAGGAGCGGGGCGACGTCCTCGTCGCCGAGCCCAGCCTCGTCTAGGCTCCTCAGGTTGCGCAGCGCGGCCATGAAGCCGAGCTGCGGCAGGATCAGCCGCCACTGCCCGGCCTTCGGCAGGCCTCCCTCGGCCGGGGCTTCACCGAGCCACGATAGCAGCCATTCCCACTGCCCGGCCGCCGCCAGCTCGAGCCTGCGATCGTCAAGCATCGGGCGTACGCCGCGGTGCCGTTCGGCCGGTGTCATCCGGGACAGCTCCCAGCGCGCCCGCACCGCGGGCAGGCTGACCGGGGGTGCCTCGTCCCGGGCGTGGCGCGCCGTGATCGCCCACCGGAACAGGTCACCCTGCCATGCCGCCTTCGCTGGCGACGGCGACGGGTGAACGAGGTCAATGACGTCGCCGAACCGGAAACCCCGGGCCGCGCTGTCGTAGCGGAGGAACGCGCGCTCGTCGTAGAGCCGGGCGACGGCATCCGCGATGCCGCGCTTGACCGGCTTGGGGACGGCACGGCCGTAGCGGGAGGTCCAGTAAGCCAGCATCTCGCCGGGCTCGTCGGCGCGGCGCAGCACAGAACCGACCAGCTGGCGGTGGCCGCCTTCCAGCCCCGCTGCCAGCCGGGCCCTGACCGCCTCGGCCGCGAGGACCACCGGCGCGGTCCGCATGTTTCCCCCGCCGCGGAGCCACGGCAGGAAGCCCTGGAGCCACGCAAAGCCGTCCGCGTCCGTCGCCAGCTCGGACACGAGCTCGCGCATCCGGCCGTCGCGCACCGCGGCTTCCTCGTAGGAGGAATCCTCATCGGCGAACGAGGCGGTGGCGCGCAGGAACAGCTCGCTCCGGGCGTCCCGCGCGTACCCCGTGCCGCCCTCGTGGGTCTGACCGGCGGGAACGGCCTCAGTCGCCAGCGGACCGCGACCCGCCGACCGCGCGAACTTCACGTTGAACCTGGACATAGCAAAGCCTCCCTCCTCGAACGAGGCTGTGCCTGAGATCAAGATCGGCAAGGGAACGCGCTGCTCTGCCATTGAGCTACACCGGCCGAGGCCGATGATTGGATTCGAACCAATATCCGCCGCTTAGCAGGCGAAGTACCCCCCACCTGCGCACCAGGCACGGCCAGGAGCCGTGACTCCTTCCCGAGATGAAAGGCTCCGGCTGGAAACGGGACTTGAACCCGCATAGTCAGTTTCTGAGACTGATCGCGAAGTACCAGCCAGATTCGCACCGGGAAGGAATATTCAGTTGTGCCATAAACGTGAACACCACCGCCGGCCCGGCGCGACTCGAACGCGCAAAGACGGTTTAGGACGCCGCTGCCCTGATCCCTTGGACGACGAGCCGTGGAGACGCGGCGGGAGTCGAACCCGTCCGGCGGTTTTGCAGGCCGCCTCTCGCCCGGCGAGTCCCGCGCCGTGTCCTCGGGCCGATTCGAACGGCCGACCTCGTGGTTCGGAACCACGCGCGCTATCCACTGCGCCACGAGGACATTAAGGTGCGCCGGGAAGGACTCGAACCTCCGTGTGGGATGCCTGATTTACAGTCAGGTGCGGTCGCCGCTGCGCCACCGACGCTTGGGTGACTAGCCAGGATCGAACTGGCAGCCTCCGGGATCACGGCCCGGCGCTCTGCCGATTGAGCTATAGCCACCGTGCTCAGCGAAGGAATCGGACCTCCGTCCCCTGGGTGTGGACCAGGTGCTCTCCCAATGAGCTAGCCGAGCCTGCGCTCCCGGAGGGACTTGAACCCCCAGTCTCTTGATTCGTAGTCAAGCGTGATGTCCTTTTCACCACAGGAGCGGAGTACCCGCAG
>Ga0335078_10000439_pt1 | contig 64911 bp, 49 predicted proteins | sample Lox_Sample_32_FD_206711 | JGI IMG/M metagenome (GOLD analysis project Ga0335078, IMG submission 206711) | Soil microbial communities from Loxahatchee National Wildlife Refuge, Florida, United States - Lox_Sample_3.2 | ecosystem: Environmental > Terrestrial > Soil > Wetlands | place: USA...
CGATATTCGTCTCTCGCGAGGACCATTGCCTGGTCGATCTGCTGCATCGCTGGCGGATTGGCGAGCTGCGCTGCGAAATCATGATGATCGTCAGCAACCATGAAGACACCCGTGCGCTGGCGGAATTTCACGGCGTGCCGTTTTATTATGTGCCGGTAAAGACCGCTGACAAAGCGGAGGGCGAGCGGAAGCAACTGGAACTGCTGGAACAAAATCACATCGATCTGGTGGTATTGGCGCGGTACATGCAGATTCTCTCGGCGGACTTCGTGAAGCCGTATCCGAACCGAATCATCAACGTGCACCACTCGTTTCTTCCGGCGTTCATCGGGCCGCGGCCATAGCAGGCGGCCTATGAGCGTGGGGTGAAGCTGATTGGCGCGAGCAGCCACTACGTGACAGAGGAGCTGGACAAGGGCCCGATCATCGAGCAGGATGTCGCGCGGGTGTCGCACCGATATGAGCTCGCGGATCTCAAGGAGAAGGGTAGAGACGTGGAACGGATGGTGCTTTCACGCGCGGTGCGCTGGCATTTGGAACATCGCATTCTGGTGTACACAAACAAGACGGTTGTGCTTGCCTAGAACGAAACGCGCATCGCCAGTTGAAACTGGCGCGGCGTACCGCTTCCGGTGGCGCCCTGATTCACCGGCACGGTGATGACGCCGAAACTGAGAGGCGACGACAGATTGGCGTTCGGCGAACCATACTGAGCGCGGTTGAAGAGATTGAAAACTTCGGCGCGCATTTCCAAGCTGGCGCGCTCGGTGAGGCCGATGGATTTTGCGAGCGCCGAATCCAATTGCCAGAGGCCGGGCGCGCGCACGAGATTGCGTCCGGCATCGCCGAAGGTGCCCGCAGCGGGAACGGCAAAGGCAGCCGGATTGATCCAATGCAGCGGAGTCGCGCCGTCGGGCGGGTTGAGAGAAACGCCGGGCACGAGATCGGGGCGTTCGGAGCCAGAGACGCTGAACTGATCGGGCAGGGCGGAGTTCGCACGAGTGATGACGACGTTGACCGGCAGGCCGGTGCGCGCGGTTGCGATGCTGCTCCATTGCCAGCCGCCGAAGATCGCGCGGGCGGCGTCTGGGGGCCTAAGATAGCGTCTTCCATTGCCGAACGGCAGTTCGTACACGGTGGAGACATTGAACGTGTGGCGGACATCGAAATCGCTGGACGCTTTTTCGCAGGCGCGGCAGTAGACGTTTTGTGGCGTGTCGGATTCGCCTCCGCCGATGCCGTCGTCGTTAATGGAATGCGACCACATATAGTTGGTTGCGATCAGCCAGCCTTTTTGAAACTGGCGCCGCGCGTTGAGTTGCAACGCCTCAAACGTGCTGTTGCTGTCGTTGCCGCGCCATGAGACCACGCCGAATTGCGGATAAGGCGGTGGTGCGCCGGTGTATGGATTCACGGTGTTGGTGTCCGTGGTGGTGAGAATGTCGGTTCCTTTGTTGCCGAGGTAGGACGCGGTCGCGACGAGGTGGAGCGGAAGCTCGCGCTGGATGGACGCGGTCCACGACGAGACGTACATGTCTTTGCGATGGCGGTACAGGTCGCGCGGAGTGACGACGCCGGTGGTGGCGGCTAGAAACGGATCGATGGGATAGCGCAGGCCCGGCGAAGTAACCGACGAAAGCGTGTAGCGCAGCACGTCGTTCGAGATCGGGAGATTCTGGTCGTCCTCCTGGCCGTCGCTGTGGTAGATTCCGGCGCCGATGCGCAAGACGGTTTTGCCGTGCGCCCAGGCAATAGCGAGGCGCGGATCGAAGTCGTTGTGGCGTGGGAAGGTGAACGAGCTGCCGCGCGGGCAATAACCGCCACAGGTGTTGAGATCGAATGGAATCGCGCGATCTTGCGTTTCGTGAAAGACGTTGAAGAACGAATAGCGCAGGCCGAGATTCAAGGTGAGGCTCTGTGTGACCTTGAATTCATCTTGAACATATCCGTACGCTTGTGTCTTGCGCAGGCGCTTCAACGGGAGGAGCGATGCGTAGGTGGCGGAATCGAGACTGTTCGCCAGGAAATTGTTCAGCGACAAATAGGTTAACGTTCCGCTCGGCGAATTGCCCTGATTCATATTGATGCGGCGGATCTCGGCCCCGAATTTCAGGATGTGGCGGCCATGCACCCAGGTGACGTCATCCATATAGGTGAACGTGGATCCATAGCCATCGGTGGTGGAATTTCCGGTGAGTGAGCTGAGATTGGAAACGCTCACGGTGAACGGGACGGGCGAGATGTTGTCGGTGTGATAAATGTCCTGGTTGAATCCGAAGCGGGCTTCGCTAAGCAGGGACGGCGAGAAGACGTGTATCAATTCCGCCATACCGTTTTTCAGCCGCGTGTCGGTCTTAGCGAGAACATTGAGGGCGCCGGTGGGAACGGTATAGTCGGCATCGTCGGCGTTGTAGCGCAGGAACGCGCTGGTCTTATCGGAGAAGTGATGATCGAGACGGAGCATGCCGGAGTCTTCGTTGTCGACTTGATTGGCGCCCGCGACATAGTTCCAGACTTGCGGGTTGCCGGTGGGGGATGTTCCGGTAGGGAATGCGGCGACGAGCGAGGCAATAGAGGGCGAACCAGCATCGGCCTGAGCAATGAGCCCGGGGCTGGGAACGAGACCGATTTGCGTTTGTCCGAGGCGCTGGCGGAGTCCTTCATAGTTGGCGTAAAAAAACGTCTCGCCGTGAACCACGGGGCCGGAAATATTAGCGCCGAATTGATTGAGCAGGAAGGGATCGGCCGATGGGCCGTCGAAGGGCGAGCGGGCATCGAGGACGTCGCTGCGGAAAAAATCGAACAGGCCTCCGTGGAATGTGTTGGAGCCGGAGTGCGAGGCGACGGAGATTTGGCCTCCGGCGGTCATTCCGATATCGGCGTTGAAGTTTTGCGATTGGACCTGGAACTCGGCGATCGAGTCGAGCGGGATGGCGAGGCGAACGTATTCCTTTTGCGCCTGATTAAGAACGCCTGAGGCGTCGACGCCGTCGAACAAGAAATCGTTATCGTCGAGGCCGTGGCCCGCGAAGCGGATGGTGCGCTGATCGCTGGGACCATTGTCAATGGCGCCGGGGGTAAGCGCGGTGAGGCTAGACCAATTGCGGCCGTTGAGCGGAAGGCTTTCGAGCTGGCGCTGCTCGATGGATGTTCCGACGGCGGCGTTGGCGGTTTCCAGGCGCACGAGCGGCTCCTGAACCGTCGCGGTTTCGGCGGCGGCATTCACGCCGAGTTGAGCGTCGAGAGTGCGGGTTTGTCCTACGCCTTGGTCGATCTGCTGGATGCGGACTTCGGAGAAACCCGATTTGCTGAAGGTGACGGTGTAGCGGCCGACGGGAAGGCCGTTCAGCGCGTAGATTCCTTGCGCGGAGGTTTGCGTTTCGCGGGCCACGCCGGTTTCGATCTGAATCGCTTTTACAGTGGCGCCGGGGACGCGCGCGCCGGCTGGATCGGTCACGGTTCCAGTCACACTAGACCGGTCGATCTGCGCCGATGCGAGCCAAGGGAGCAGGGTGCCAATCGTTATGAGGCGAACTCTGGAGATCGTTGTCATAAGATGGTGCGTCGAGACTCTGAACGTAACATGGCATTACCTGGTGCCGCATCGCAAAAGTGTTGCGAACTTGTTGCGAGAGTGGCGCGTACTTGCTTACATGGCGCGAGCACTACCAAAACCACATGCGGATCGCGGGATGGAGGGGATGGTCGCGAAATGGTACGCGGCCAACACAGGGAAAACACGCGATGAGTTTGTGAAGCTCGCGCAGCGGGTGGCGGGGTTGATCGCGCCGGGGAATGCGGTGCTGGAAGTTGCGCCAGGGCCGGGATACTTCTCGATCGCGCTGGCGAAACTTGGGGACTACCTGGTCACCGGGTTGGACATCAGCCATACTTTTGTCGAGATCGCGCGACGCGGGGCCGCAGAGGGTGGGGTGCGCGTCGAGTTCGAGCAAGGCAGCGCTTCGCGGATGCCGTTCGCCGGGGACCGGTTCGATTTTCTGGTCTGCCGCGCGGCGTTCAAGAACTTTGGCGAACCGGTGCGCGCGCTGCAGGAGATGCGGCGCGTGTTGAAACCAGGCAGGCGCGGGTTAATCATCGATTTGAGGAAAGATGCCTCGCGGGAGGACATCGATCGGTCGGTGAACGCGATGGGATTGAGCGTCGTGAATCGGTTCGTGACGAAGCAGATTTTTCGTCATTTTCTGCTGAGGACGGCGTATACGAAGGAGCAGTTCCGGGCGATGTTGGGTCGGGCGAATTTCGCAACAGTCGAGATTCGGGAAGTGGACATTGGTTTCGAGATTTGGCTCACGAAGTGAGGAGCCGCTAACGCGGAGTTTGATCGGGGTATGGGCTGAGCTTGGGTGGGCGGACGTCCGGCTCGAGGAGCCACGCCGTTCTGCCGGGATAATAGCGGAGCAGAGTTTGGTTTTCTTCGGTGCCGAGATCGCGCGCCCACACGATGCGCGCCGCATCGACATCAGCGGGGTTGTGTACCCATTCCACTAGTTCGTGGCGCGGCGAATAGCGAACGAAGATCAGCAGCTTTCCTGGGATCATAGCGAGTTCGCGATTGACGGCAAATCGTCCGTCGGGGTCGCCGTGGTTGATGGCATCCCAGGTTTCGAACTGGCGTATGGTTGAGAGCATGTCGTCGTTGCCGAGGGCGTGCAGGCCGTACCAGAAGACGAAGTGTGCGGCGCACAGGAACAGAAGAAGGCGAGCGGCTGTTTGGCCGGTGGGTTGGCTGGCGATGGTTACTTCGCTGAGGTGCGCAACACCGGCCATCGCGATCAGAATGAACAGGCATGCTTCGGCCGCGATGTAGTGCGTGTAGAAATACGGATAGAAATTGGTGCCGAGGGCGAAAAGAGCGATCGTGATCAGCACCCAAGCGAAGCGGTATGCTTTCACGCGAAGCAGGAAAAACGGAATGGCGAGATACAGTGGTGCAAGCAGGAAGAAGCGGTAGAAACGGACGCGGCCGGCGAGGCGGGTCCAATAGGTGGAAAAGGTATCGGTAGCTGCGCCGTGGACTTTGGATTGGGTTTCGAAACCGAGCCGCTGTTGCGGTGTGAGCGCACGTTGGGGGACGGGGAGCGGCTGTATGGTGAAGGTAGTAGGGACGCCATACTGATCGCGACTCAGCATATAGGGCATCGTGTTGAAGCTGCCGGTGACGGCGCGATTCTGGAATGCCATCAGAGCTAGAGCGGGAAGCGATGCGGCTATCGCGACGGGCGCGAGTTTTAGCAAGCGACGCAGGAGAATCCGGTCCCGCAAAGCTGGGAGGAAGAACGCTAGCGCCGCGGCGGTGAGAAAGACGGATTCAAACGGTCGGGTCAGCATCTGGATCCCGAGTCCCAAGCCGAGCAATGCGGCGTCGCGGCGGCGATGTTGGTCGAGAATGCGTGGGAGTGCGCCGAACGCCAGGCAGCCGGCGCACGCTGAAACCGCCCCGCCCCAGAAGCTATTCATCCATTGATTGAGCGGGCCGATTTGGATGCTGGCGAAGAGGCCTCCGAGGAAGGCCCAACCGGGCGAGACCCAGGCGCGCAACATCCAATAGCAGAGCGCGCAGTAGGCTCCGACGGAGATCGCGACTCCTGCCCAAGGATGGCCGAAGAGGATCCAGCCAATAGCGAGAATCAAGCCTTGGCCGAGCGGAAAGATGGAGCTGTAGGTGGGTTGTTGGAGTGCGAAGTAGGTCTCGAAGAATTGCGGCAGCGCGTGAGGCGGATTCGCGAGACGGAAGTGGCGCAAGGTGTCGGCAAGAAGAACGTAGGAGAAATCGTCCGAAACATTCGGCTCGGGAATTGGATATCGAGGAAGCAGGGCTAGTCGGAGAGCGATGGGAAGAAGGCCGAGGATTAACATGCTCCAGCCGGTTTTTTCGGCGAGGCGGCGTCCATAGGGTTCAATCCATGCGCGCGAGGAGAGCAGAAGGGCAACGAGAACGGCCGCGATGAGGAGCTCGACGAAATCAGATGCGCCGAAGCCGATGGGGTTGCGAAGGGGCAGAAATGAGCGGAACAGGTCGAACAGAAACATGGTCAATGCACCTGTTCGAATCGCAGAGTGGGGTGCGATTCCTCTTTGTTAGGCACGGGTTTCTTCGCGGGTTCCGGCGGCGCGGACGGCGGAGGTTCGGGGACGTAGGGGGTAAGTTTGGGCGGAACGGCGTCGGGTTCGAGGAGCCAGAGTTTGCGATCTGAGTAGTAACGCTGGAGTGTTTGGTTTTCGGCGAAGCCAAGATCACGCGCCCAGACGATTTTCGAAGCGTCGATATCGGCGGCGTTGTAGACCCACTCGTCTTGAAAAATGTGGCGCGACCAGTAGCGCACAAAGACGAGCTGTTTTCCGGAGAAGGCGGCGAGCTGTTGTGCGACGAGGACGCGGCGCTCGGGGTTGCGATGGTTGATGGCATCCCAGGTTTCGTATTGCGCGAGACGCAGGGCGGAATCGCGATCGTCAGAGAGGTGGACGCCGAACCAGAGCAGGAAATGCGCGAGGCACAGGAAGATGATTACGCGCGCGGCGTCGGAGCCCACGTCCGATCCACGAATGGCGAGGCGGCTGAGGCGATCGAGACCGGAGATGCTGATCAGGATGAACAGGCAGGCGATGGCGGCGATGTAGTGAAACTGGAAAGCCGGGAAAAAATTTGTACCGAGCGCGAAAAGCAGAATGATCGCGAGGATCCAGAGATTGCCTGGTTCGTGGAGCCGCGTGAGGAAGAAGGGCAGCGCCAGGTACAGTGGCGCGAGAAAGAAGAAACGGTAAAAGCGCAAGCGGAATTCGAGACGCGTGAAGAAACTGGCGAGCGTTTCCGGGCCGCTCCGGAACGAGAGCTGCGATTTGTATTCGAGATCCTGCTGCGGCGTGAGCTGGCGATGCGGAATGGGATTTGATTGGAATGTCAGCGCGGCGGGGACGCCGTACTGGTATTGGCTGAGCGCCTCGGGGAGCGTGGTCCAGCTGTGGGTGACGCGCTGGTTCTGTAGTACGGTGACGCCGAGGGCGAGTATGATCGGGAGGCTGGCCGCGATGGCCGGACGCAAGATTCGGGCAAGGGTTGGGCGGTGGCGGAGCAGCGGAGCGAAGTACAATGCCACGCTCGCGAACAGGAAAATGGATTCGTACGGACGCGTGATGAGGTGCATCGCGAGACCGAGGCCAAGCCAGCAGCCGTCACGCAAGCGGGCCTCTTGCCGAATTCTGGGCAGAGCTCCGAAGACAAGGCATCCAGCGGTGGCGGCGAAATGCCCGCCCCAATAGCTGTTAGTCCACTGATTGAGCGGGCCGAATTCGATCACGGCGAGCAGACCGCCGAGCAGCGCCCAGCCCGGCGAGATCCAGGCGCGCAACATCCAATAACAGAGCGAGCAAAAGGCCGCGCAAGCGAGCAGCACGCCGGCCCAGGGCAGTCCGAAGATGGCCCGGCCGATGGCCATGGCGAGGCCCTGGCCGATCGGATAGATGGAGCTGTAAGTCGGGTCCTGAATGACAAAGAACGTTTCGAAGAATTGGTGCAACGGGTGGGCGGGATTGGCGAGCCGGAAATGGCGCAGCGTGTCGGCGACCAGGAGATGTCCGAATTCGTCGTAGAGATCCGGCGTGGGCACGGGATGATGAGACAGCAATGCGAGGCGCAAGGCGACGGGCAGGACGGCGAGGAGCAGCATGCACCAAGCAGTGTGGCGGGCGAATCGAGAGGCCCGCGGCTCAATCCAGGGCCGCGAAATGAGTGCGAGGGCGAGCAGCAGAGCGGCCAGGCCCAATTCGATGAAATCGCTCGCGCCGAAGCCGATCGGATTACGGAGAGGCAGAAACGATCGGAACAAATCCGCGAGGAGCATGAAGTTTTATTGTCGCCGTGTTGCTATGCGCGTGCGAAAGGGGTTGGTACGATAAACGGTGTTGCGCCAGCAACGATGCGATGGATCTTTCTGCAACCTATTGTTGTCCAGCCACGGCGGAAGAGCTAGCGGAGCAGCTTCGCGAAGCGAGTGCCAAGCGGCAGTCGATTTCGCTGCGCGGGCACGGATCGAAATCCGGCATGGCGGGCCCGCTGGTTCCCGCAGAGGTCGCGATTTCGACTTCGCGGCTGAATCAGGTATTGCAATATGAACCGCGCGATCTGACGGTCAGTGTCGAAGCTGGCGTTCCATGGCGCGAATTTAGCGCGACGCTTGAGGAACACGGGCAAATGGTGCCGCTGGATCCACATTTCGCGGATGAGGCGACGGTGGGTGGAGTGGTGGCGGCGAACGTGAGCGGTCCACGCCGGCGTCTGTTCGGATCGGTGCGCGATATGGTGATCGGGATGACCTTCGCGACGCTCGAAGGCAAGCTGATCCAGACGGGCGGCATGGTGGTGAAGAATGTAGCCGGCCTGGATATGGGCAAGCTGATGATTGGATCGTTCGGGACGCTGGCCGCGATCACAGTAGTGAACTTCAAACTGCATCCAAGGCCGGCCGGGACGCGGACGTTCGTCCAGGAATTTTTGCGAGTAGCGGAGACGATTGCGGCTCGCGATAGGATCATGAAGAGCGTGTTGCAGCCGGCGGCGATTGAGATTGTGAAGTCAAGCCAAGGCTACGATCTGGCGGTACAGGCGGCTGGTAGTCCGGCGGTGTTGGATCGATATGCGCGGGAGCTCAGCGGGTTTCGTGCGCTGGATGCAGGGCAGGAACGGGCGCACTGGCGCAAGGTGATTGAATGTACGCCGGAATTTCTGCGCGAACATTCTGGAGGGGCGGTGATTCGGATATCCAGTGCGCTGTCGGAGGTGGGTCCGGTGCTGGAATCGCTGCCGGCGCCGGCAGTGGCCCGGGCTGGGTCGGGCGTCTGCTATGGTTATTTCGCGGACGCTCGCGAACTGCGGTTTCCATCCGCAGGGAACAGCGTGGTGGAGTTCGCGCCGCAAGAGTTTCGGGAAACAGCCGAGCTTTGGCCAAAGCCGGGAAGCGATTTTGGGATGATGAAAAAAGTAAAGGAAATGTTCGATCCGCTGGGGCTTCTAAACCGCGGCAGGCTGTATGGCCGCATCTGATTTCGTTACACTTGACCAACCGCGTCAATCCGATCTCGACACTTGCGTGCACTGCGGTCTGTGTCTGAACGCGTGTCCAACTTATCGCGAGCTACGGGTAGAGATGGACTCGCCACGCGGACGCATTTACCAGATGGCGCAGGTGGCGAATGGCGCGCCGATCAGCGAATCGTACATGGAGCATATCGGGCTATGTCTGGCGTGCCGCGGTTGCGAGACGGCGTGTCCATCGGGTGTGAAGTATGGGCGGCTGGTGGAAGCGGCGCGCGCGCAGATAGAGAAGCACATCCAGCGGCCGTGGCATGTACGGCAATTGCGGGTGTTGTTCTTCAGAAAGCTTCTGCCGTCGCGTCTGAACCTGGCGATTGCGGGCGCGATGCTGTATCTGTATCAGGTGAGCGGGCTGAAGTGGCTGATTGGCGTGCTTGGCTTTCTTCCGGCGAAACTGCGGGACGTGGAGAGCCTGGCGCCGGAAATCGAGGCGCCGTTCTTTTTTTCTTATTACGGGAAGACGCTCGCCGCGGAGGGGGAGCAGCGATATCGCGTGGCTTTCCTGGGCGGGTGCATGGCGAACATATGTTTCGCGCGGCTGAACGAGGCCACGGTGCGGGTGCTGCGTAGAAACGGGTGCGAAGTTTCGATACCGGAGGCGCAGACGTGTTGCGGCGCGCTGCATGTGCATTCGGGGTTGGCCGAGGACGCGCGGGTGCTGGCGCGGAAGAATATCGACGCGATTCCGGCAGGGGATTACGACGCGATCATCACCAACGCGGCCGGATGCGGGTCGACTTTGAAGGAGTATGGGGATCTGTTGGAGCACGATCCGGCGTATGCGGAGAAAGCGCGCGCGTTCGCGGCCAAGATGAAGGACGTCACCGAGTTTCTCGCATCCATCGGACTGAACGATGAACTAACCGCCGCCGGGACCAGCGCGACCTATCAGGATTCCTGCCATCTTGCACACGGGCAAAAGGTGCGCGCGGCGCCCCGGCAATTGCTGGGAAAAGTTCCGGGATTGGAATTCCGCGAAATGCAATTACCGGACATATGCTGCGGCAGCGCGGGAATTTACAACATAATCCACACGAATATGTCGCTGGCGCTGCTGCGGAAAAAGATGGATGCCGTGAATGCGACTGGAGCGCAGTGCATTGTGACCGCAAATCCCGGGTGCATGTTGCAGCTTGAGGCGGGAGTGCGGAAGTTCGGACGCGGGCAGAAAGTGATGCACGTCGTCGAAGTACTGGATCAGGCCTATCGGGCGAAGCCGTCGTCTAAATCCGGATCGTAAACACGGCTCCCCCCGTGGGTCCGTTCGCGGCCGTCACAGTTCCTCCGTTTTGCTCGACGATGGAGCGTACGACATACAAGCCCAGGCCCGAAATGATGGACTTGGTGGAGACGCGCTCCTGAAATATTTTCGGAAGGAGCTCGGGTGCGATGCCAGGGCCATCGTCACTGATCACGATTTGCCGACCGTGTGCTTCGATGCGAATGCTGGCCGCTCCGGCTTGCGCCGAGTTGAGGAACAGATTCACAATAACGCGTTCCCACTGATCGGGATCGCCTTTGAGCCGAAAGCTAGGATCGATGTCGCGCACGAAGCCGATTTTGGCGCGATTGGCGAACTCCCAGGAGTCCTGGCAGAATTGCGTGGCGTTTTCGATGACCGGAATCAAGTCGGCCGCCGACCGGTCGGTTTGGAGAATGCTGTGGGCAATGCGCTCGCCGCGGTCGACGCTGCGCTGTAAAGTTCGCGCCAGTTTCTCCCATTTCGGATCGTTGGCTAGCAGGTCGGCGCTCTCGGCAATGGTTTGAAAAACATTGTTGAGGTCGTGCACCAAACCTTCCAGGGACAGATCGGCCATTCGAATCACTCCGCGACTCTGCGTAGTGTATCGAAGAATTCGGGGAAGGACACGCGCGCGGCATCGGACCCGTTCACCATGGACGGCCCATCCGCGGCCAGAGCGGCAACTGAGAACGCCATGGCGATGCGGTGATCCCCGAAGGAGTCGAACTCGGCGGCGTGGAAGTTTTGGCGGCCGGGAATGTTGAATCCGTCTGGGAGGACCTCGATGGCGGCTCCCATTCGGCGGAAATTTTCGGCGATAGTGGCGATGCGATCGGTTTCCTTAACGCGTAATTCGGAGGCATCGCGCACGACGAGGCCCTCTTCGCTGCGAGCGCCGAGTACTGCGAGCACGGGGATTTCGTCAATCAGGGCGGCGGTTTGCGCTTTCTCGAGAACGCCACCGCGGATGCGGGAATTTCTGATCAAGAGGTCGCCCATGAGCTCGCCCGACCCGCGGACATCCAGGATTTTGATTTGCGCTCCCATGCCGGCGAGAAAATCGAGCAATGCAGTGCGGGTGGGGTTCAAGCCGACGTTGTAGACAGTGAGCGAAGAGTCGCGCGCGATGAGCGCGGCCACGAGGAAGAACGCGGCGGACGAGAGATCGCCGGGAACTCGCAGTTCGCGCGCCTGAAGATGGGGACGTCCGGTGAGCGTTATGGATCGGCCCTGTACATCCAGGTCTGCGCCGAACTCCCGCAAGGCAACCTCGGTGTGATCGCGCGTGCGAATCGATTCACGGACGGTAGTTTTTCCTTGGGCGTAGAGTCCGGCCAGCAGCACGCAGCTTTTTACCTGGGCGCTGGCGACGGGGGACGTGTAGTCGATCGCATGGAGCTGGGAGCCGCGAATGGTGAGCGGCGGGAAGCGACTCTCTCGCGCCTCGATGGAAGCGCCCATTTCGGCGAGAGGCTTCATGATGCGATCCATCGGACGCCGCGACAGGGATTCATCGCCGCCGATGCGTGTGACGAAGTTTTGCGCCGCCAGGATGCCCGAGAGCATACGCATGGTGGAGCCGGAATTGCCGGCGTCGAGCATTTCGGCCGGTTCGCGCAGGCCGTCCAGGCCACGTCCTTTGATGACTGCGAGATTTTCCTGGGATTCGATTTCGACGCCGAGCGCGCGCATGCACGCCAGAGTTGACTGGCAATCGGCGCCGCCCGAATAGTTGGCGATCTTCGTGGTTCCTTCGGCGATTCCGGCGAGCATGCCGTAGCGATGGGAAATAGACTTGTCGCCGGGGAGCTCGATGGCGCCGTGGACGGTCGCGGCGGGCTGAATTTGCTCTTGCATTGAAGTGCTAGTGTAGCGAACCTAGGTGGATTCATGCGCCGCGCCGGCAGCGGATTGACTAGCGGGTGTCCCGAACGGACAATCGTTGAGTCAGTATATTGGCGAGTTACTCCAAGTTACTCAAATCGACATACTCAAATTTACAAACTAATAGCTCCAAATAGCCTTGACAAGATGCAAGGGATCGAACAGAATTGATCCCAGTTTTTTCTAGAACTCTGCCTTTTTAATTTGCTTCAGGAGGCGAGTATGAGCAGGGTAGCATCTGCGTTGATGTTGCTTATTTTGGCGCTGGCAGCGGCCTCGGCCGTGTTTGCGCAAGCCACCGGTACCATCTCCGGTACCGTAACCGATGCGTCTGGGGCCGTAGTTCCCAACGCCATCGTCACCATCACAAACAAAGCCACCGGCATTGCGCGGGTAGTGAGCGCCAATACGGACGGATTATACAGCGCTCCTTCGCTGCCTCCAGGCGAGTACGAGGTGAAGGCGGAGATGCAAGGCTTTCGCACTACGGTCCGGTCGGCCCAGGTATTGGCCGGTAGTCCGACCACGGTGGACATGTCGCTGCAGCTTGGCGCCACGCGCGAGGTAGTCACGGTAGAAGCGGCTTCGGCGCAGGTCAACTATGAAAACAACACAATCTCGGGTGTGGTCGAGCGTGCAACCATCCAGGATTTGCCTCTGAACGGCCGCAATGCGCTGCAGCTTGCCACCCTCGAGCCAGGTGTGACCACTTCGCCGGGATCTCCCTCGCAGTTCAACGCCATAACCAACGTCACCATCGGTGGCGGAACCGGCGCCTACGGAATCGGCCCCTTGATCACTATGGACGGCGGAGTGATTAATGACGAAATGGAAGGCGGCACTTCCATAAACTTCTCGCAGGACATCGTGCAGGAGTTTCAGCTTTCGCAGCTTAATTACGATGTGGGAACCGGGATCACCAGCTCGGGCGCGATCAACATCGTCACCCGGTCGGGCTCCAACGACTTCCACGGTTCTGCGTATTTTTTCTACCGCGATCACAACATGGCCGCGTATCCGGGCTTAGGGCGTGTCTCCATCGACCCCAATCCATTCTTCGCCCGCCGCAATCCTGGAGCCAACCTCGGCGGCCCCATCAAGAAGGACAAGCTATTTTTCTTCTTCAGCTACGAGCACATGAATCAGGCTTCCGTGTTCGCCGATCAGGAGAGCGATCTGCCGTCTACCGCCGGCCTCAATGGTGTCTATGCGAGCCCGTTGCATTACAACTGGTACAACGCTCGGTTCGACTACCACATCAATGACAAGAACACCCTGTTCGTACGCTACGGGCACGATGGGAACAATGCGTTCGCGCCCTACCTTACCGCCGGTGCGAATCCGTCCAATTGGAACTACAACATCAACTGGTCGGATCAGAACATCATGGGCCTCACCACCACTATCACGCCTAACCTGATCAGCGATTTCCGATTCCAGTTTCACTATTGGGAGAACAACGTAGTCAACGCCACCGGGGCAAACTGCGTGTCTCCTTGCATCGGCGGTCCGATTCCAGGGCTAGGAGCCGGAGCAAGTGGCGACCTACCGGCCATCCTGTCGCTGATCGGGTCGCCCGACGCGTTCATTGCCGGCGAAGGCATCAACTCACCGCAATTCCGTCAGGCGCGCTCCTTCGAGCCGCGTGAAGATTTCAGTTGGCAGAAGGGTGCGCACCGCATCCGTTTCGGCGTTAACTACGAGTACATGAAGACCAAGACCGTTCCTTGGGACTTCTGCCAACCAGGTTGTATGGAGCTGTTCGCGCCGGAATTTGTCCAGAGCCTCGGACTCGGGCCGCTGCAGCAAGCGCTATTCCCTACTCTGCCAACCAAGATCACGTCCACGCAGGATTTGTTGAACTTGCCGGTGTACAACGGTTCAGCGAACATCTACCAGGGATTCGGAATCGGTAACGGAACTTTTCCTGGCTACTATGAGCACAACCAGGGGGGCAGGAATCAACGCGTCACCGCATACGTCGGGGACACCTGGAAAGTGCGCGACAACCTGACTGTCAATTACGGCCTCGGTTATGACGTCGAGACGGGATTGTTCTACTCGAACATCCCGCTGCCGCAATTCCTGTCGCCAATTCTGGCGGGACAGACGGGCGGTGTGCCATACGGTCTTGGAGCGACTCAGCCTAATACGGCTGACTTTTCTCCATCGGTTGGGTTCGCGTGGTCGCCCGGAAAATCCAAGAAGACCGTCATCCGTGGCGGCGGCGGCATGTATTGGGATACGCAGCCGATCTGGGAGCACTTCCGGGAAGGGGCTGCCATCGGGCCAGTAGGTGACGGACGCACTACGCTTGGCGCCAGCGCGTTCACGAACACGATTCCTGGAATCTTCAATCTCTCGGCGGGAGGCGTGCCGGTGCCTGTGGGTGCGCCGCTTCCGGTGAACGCGCTCACGAACATGACACTGGGCGAATTTCTCCAGATCTACAATCAGCAGTTCCCCGCGCTCGAAGCAGCGTTGGCGCCGATCCCGCAGGCTAGCGGCCCGTTCTCAGTGGCCGGAATCGATGTGGCCAAGCAAGGGATCGAGATCTATCCGTCTCACTACCCGCTGACGCGAAGCTACCAGACTTCGCTCGGCGTTCAACAACAATTGGGCAACGATATGGTACTCAGCGTGGACTGGGCGCGGCGTCAATTTGAAAACACGCCGGTCGGTGAAGTCGATCTGAACTTCTACGGACGGACGCTACCGGGAACACCCACGCCCAATCCTGTGATTCCAGCGTGCGGTCCGGGGCAAGCGGCTATCGTCACCGCGGAGTGCTCTACAGGCCCGGTCACAGTCTGGGATCCGGAGGGCCGCAGCGTTTACGACGCATTGCAGGTAAAGCTGCAAAAGCGATTCTCGAAGGGCTACTATTTCCTGCTTTCTTACGCCTATCAAAAACAGGTTACGATCAACACCGACTCCAACCTGGTGCCGTGGAACACGCAGAATTTCTTCCAAAGTTACGGGCCAGACATACCGACGCAGCAGTTGAACCTCGCTGGTACCTATAACCTTCCTTGGGGATTCACCATAAGCCTCAACAACTTCATTCAGTCGTCGACGCCTCAGGAACCATACATAGCCAATATCGACATCAGCAACACTGGCCAGACCAATACGGCGCTCTCGATGCTTGACCCGAACGTCGGCTTCAACCAGATGCTCAGTTCGTCTCAGATCACTTCTGCGGTGAACTACCTGAATACCAACTGGGCGGGGAAGGCTGACCCGCATGGGAGCGTGATCCCGACTTTGGCGGTTCCCACCAGCTTCACCTTGGCTAGGCCTATCTTTACGCAGGATTTCCGCGTCACCAAGAATTTCACCATCCAGGAACGGTACAAATTCTCGGTGCTTGGAGAGGTCTTCAACGCATTCAATATCTCGAATCTGACGGGATATGGTACTGCATTGAATGAGCCCGGCTTCGGGGTGGCAACCAGCCGGCTGGGGGCAACTTCGACCTTCCAGGGTGGCGGAACACGCGCCTTCCAAGTCGGGGGACGATTCACGTTCTAAGTTCCCCCGGGCTTTGCATTAGCGTGGCAATGTGAAGGCATGGCGGTGGCGCATCCAAGCTGACGGCGCAGGGACAGATTTCTGTCCCTGTGGTCATTCGCAAGAAACTCGGCCTCGGGCCCGGATCGGTGCTGGAGTGGGATGAGCAGGACGGTCGGATCGTCGTACGCAGGGCGGGCCGCTGTACGTTTGAAGATATGCGCCGCGTGTTGTTTCCGAACGGACCTCCCGAGCCTCGAACTCTCAAGGAAATGAAAGAGGGCATCGAGCGCGAGATGCGGCGCAAGCATGGTCGCCGTTGACGCCAACGTCCTGATTCGATTGATTGTCGGCGATAACGCGGAACAGACCGCGGTGGCAGAAGCGTTCGTGGAGGGCGGCGCATGGGTTCCGCTGATCGCGCTCGCTGAAACTATTTAGCTGCTGAAAGCGAGCTACGGATTTAGCGACGCTAAACTCAGAGGGGCGATCGAAATGCTGTTGAACCAGGCGACGTTAACACTGCAAGACGCCGAAATCGTGACCGCAGCTTTGGATCAATATCGCCTGCGCCCCGCACTCGGTTCGGACTGCCTCATCCTCGAACAGGCACGCAAGGCCAGGCACTTGCCCCTGGGCACTTTCGGCCGCGCGCTTGGCTGCGTCGCGGGCGCACAAAAGCTGTAGCGCGCCGAGCGGCCTGTGGCATACTCAATCTATCGTGCGATGGATATTGGCTCTCGCGTGTGTCTTTAGCGCGATCGCTCAGACGCCTGAGACGGAACCGGCGCCGGTTGGCGATCCCGCGCTCGGCCAGAAACGATTTGAGTCGCAGTGCGCGCTGTGCCATGGGCAGGACGGCAGCGGCGGGCGAGGACCGAATTTGCGACGACCCAATCTCGATCATGCTCCCGATGATGCGGCGCTGCGCAAGGTCATCTCGCAAGGGATTCAACCGGAGATGCCAGGTGCTTGGCAATTGTCTGCGCACGAAGTGGCGAGCGTGGCCGCATATGTTCGTCAGATCGGCTCTCTGCCAGCGGAACCTGTGGTGGGCGATGCCGCGCATGGGGTGCAGGTTTACAATTCCAGAGGCTGCGCGAACTGCCACATGATCGCGGGCTCGGGATCGGGATACGGGCCGGAGTTGAGCGAAATCGGCGCGCGGCGCAGTATCGCGTTTCTGCGTGAATCGATTGTCGCGCCCGAGGCTTCGGTGCCTGATCGGTTCCTAATGGTCGAAGTTGTCACGAGCGCGGGCGCTACCGTGCGCGGGCTGCGAGCGAACGAAGACACTTTCACCATCCAGATCAGAGACGCGAAGGGGCAATTCTCTAGCTTCCGCAAATCCGATTTGAAAGAGCTGCGCAAGCTGTCGGGAAAGAGCCCGATGCCTTCCTACAAAGACGGGCTTACACAGGATGAACTGACCGATCTGACCGCGTATCTGGCGGGATTGCGGGGCAAATCATGAGACTCGCGTGCGTTTTGCTGGCAGCCTCGACTATTTCGGCGCAGGTGCCGTACGAGCGCATCGTAAACGCCGACCGCGAGCCGGGAAGCTGGCTGACTTACTCGCGCAACTATCTTGGACAGCGCTTTTCGCCGCTTACTCAAATCACGCCGGCGAATGCCGCGCAGCTCAAGGTGAAATGGGCCTATCAGTTCGATGTGCCGAACAATGAAGTGTCGCCCATCGTCGCCGATGGAGTGATGTATGTTACCGGCCCGAATCGCGCGGCTGCGCTGGATTTGAAAACGGGGCGCGAACTGTGGCGCTGGCGGCGGCCGATTCCGGCGGATTATCAAAACATCGGATTCGGGCGCGTCAATCGCGGCCCGGCGATTCTTGGCGACCAGCTTTTCGTCGCCACGCTCGATTGCTACCTGGTCGCGCTCGACATTCGGAGTGGGCAAGAACGCTGGTCCACGCAGGTGGCAGACTACAAGCCTGGCTACAGCATGACGCTCGCTCCGCTGGCGTATCGCGACAAAGTGGCGGTGGGGATCAGCGGCGGTGAAGCGGGGATTCGCGGATTTATCGACGCCTACGACGTCAAGACCGGGCGTCGCGCGTGGCGTTTCTACACGATTCCTGGTCCGGGCGAGCCGGGGCACGATTCGTGGAAGACAGACGCGTGGCAGACGGGCGGCGGGTCCACTTGGGTGACCGGTTCGTACGATGCCGACGCGAACCTTCTATATTGGGGCGTTGGCAATCCGGGCCCCGATTGGAACGGCGATCCGCGGCCGGGAGATAATCTATACACTTGTTCGCTGGTCGCACTCGACGGGGATACCGGGAAGATCCGCTGGCATTTTCAATTCACTCCACACGATACGCACGATTGGGACGCGGCGCACGTCCCGGTTTTGTTCGACGCCACAATACGCGGGCAGAAGCGCAAGGTTGTAGCGAATGCCAATCGGAACGCGTTCTATTATGTACTGGATCGCGAGAACGGCCAGTTCATCGCGGGTCAAGCATACTCGAAACAAACTTGGGCGAAAGGTCTCGACGACAGTGGACGTCCGCAAGTGATTCCGGGCACGGAGCCGAGCGACGAAGGCACGCTGGTATGGCCGAATTTGAACGGCGCGACAGTCTGGTTCAGCCCGTCCTACAGTCCGGCGACCGGATTGTTTTATGTCGCGGTGCGCGAAACGGGAGCGACGTACTTTAAGCGCGAGGCCGACTACAAACCGGGGACTTTTTTCGCCGGGGGAGGCCAGCGCGAACTTCCGCCTGACGATGTGTGGGGCGCAATCCGAGCGCTGGATGCAACCAGCGGCAAGAAAGTGTGGGAATTCAAGCTAAATTCGCCGCCCTGGTCGGGAGTGCTTTCGACGGCAGGCGGTCTGGTTTTCAGCGGGACGACGGAAGGGAACTTCTTCGCGCTGGACGCCAAGAGCGGCAAGCCGGTTTGGGATTTTCAGGCGGGCGGCGGAATCGGGGCGAATCCGATTTCATTCAATATCGGCAATCAACAACACGTTGCGGTGGCGGCGGACCGTGTGTTGTATGTGTTCGGGCTGTAAGAAGCCTTAGATCAGCACTTCTCGGCTCGCGGTTTGCGCTGGCGTACGCCGCACAGTTCGGCAAGCAAGGATTCGGTTGCCTGCACGCGCTCGGCGGCCAAGCGGAGCGCTCGGCGGAGAACCTCGGCGGCGAGAACCGGATCGACACGCATCGCGGAGGCCATGGCAGCGCCATCTATCCGCAGCGCGTGGCAATCTTCGCGCGCACGAACTTGAAACAGCGTGTCGTGCTGATCGAGAAACGCAGACCATCCGAATGCCTCGCCCGGTCCCAAAGCCTGGATGCAAACCATGAACGATCGCGCCGAGACCTCGATGCAAACGCTGCCTTCGAGCAAGAGATAAAAATATCGCGACCTTTGGCCAGCGGTTAAAATAACGTCATTCTCGTGGAAGTGGACTTCGGTCGCTAACGAAGTCAGTTTCACAACCTGCGAGTCCGTCAAGCCGGCGAGAAAAGTGTGTTCTTTCACCGAATCGGTTAGAGTCATATCCCCCACTTCGAGCTCGAAGCTCTGAAAACATACTGCCGAATGCGATCGAGGTCGCCGCGTGCTGAAATTTTGCAAGTCAGTGGCCGTACGCCAGCCGGGCTGCCAAATCGCGATAATGAGGTATGCGCCCGCTCGTCCTTTGCCTGCTGTTTACGTCTTCTCTTTCCGCCGCGACTCCGCTCTTTGAAAGTTCGTTTGAAAGCACCACCGCTAGCTGGACGGCGGAGCGCGGCAAGGCGACCCCCGATGGTGCGGTCACTTACCAGGGCCGCAAGTCGCTACGAGTAGAGCCAGCCGGGGGCGAGGACGCGAGCGTCCGCTCGGCGCCCATTTCGCTCACCATCGGAAAGCGCTACGAGCTGAGCGGCTGGATTCGCACCGAGCAGGTCACGGCGCGCGATCTGGACCGCACGCCCATCGCGATCGGGGCGGCGCTCAGCATGGCATCGATGCCGTTCGACATGCATTCGGAATCGGTCGGTGGCACGCACGATTGGACGCGGGTGCATTTGCGCTTCACGGCGACACGGGCTCAGGACAATATTCTGCTAATCGCGGGGACGGGCGGCGCGTTCGACGGCAAAGTTTGGTACGCGGGCGTGAGTATCGACGAAGCTTCGTCGAAGGAAAACTGGCCCTCGCCTGCGGCCGTCACGACGTACGGCCCGGCGTACCGCTATCCCGAAGGCGGTTGGATTTATCTGCACATACAAGGACAACCTTACGAGCGTGGTTACCAGCACGGCCGGCTGATGTCGCAGGAAATCGTGCAGTATATGGCGCGTTGCGCGGCGGTGTTGGATCGCAATGGGAAGAACAAGAGCTGGGATCTGGCGCGAACTACGGCGGGCGCGCTCTTCCTGCATGGGTTCGATCAGGAAATTCTGGAAGAGATGAAAGGCATCGCGGACGGGGCGTCGGATGCCGGCGCGCGCTGGGAAGGCCGGCGCATCGACCTCACCGACATGGTGGTGGTGAACACCACAGTGGAACTGGGCGACCTCAACGAGGCCATGCAAGTGACGCCGAACGGGCTGGAAGGGCTGCATCTGGTTGCGCCCGCCAGCTACCAAGTCCCGGCGTTTGGCGTCGATCACTGCTCGGCGTTTGCGGCGACCGGAAAAGCTACGCGCGACGGCCGCATGGTGATCGGCCATGTCACGTGGTGGCCGCTGACGTTGGCAGAACAAACCAACGTAATGCTGGATCTTCAGCCGGCCGCCGGGCATCGAGTGTTGATGCAGAGTTATCCCGGTGGTATCGAGAGCGGCACGGACTGGTATCAGAACGATGTTGGCGTTGTGTTGACTGAGACGACCATCCGCCAGAGCCCGTTCAATCCCGAAGGCATTCCCGTGGCGTTCCGCGCGCGCAAGGCGATTCAATACGGCGACAACATCGACAAAGTGGTCGAGTACTTGAGCACGAAAAACAACGGCCTCTACACGAACGAGTGGTTAATCGGCGACGCGCGCACCAACGAAGTAGCGATGTTCGAGCTTGGCACGTACAAGACGCGGCTGTGGCGCAGTTCGAAGAACGAATGGTTCGGTGGAACTGAAGGTTTCTATTGGGGCGATAACAACGCCAAGGATCTGAGTGTGCGGTTGGAAGAGCAGCCCGATCCAGGGAGCGCGCCGGATTATGTTCCTTATGTGCCCGGGCCGCGTGATCTCAAATGGCAGGATCTGTATCGGGAGTACAAAGGAAAGATCGACGAGCAGTTCGCGTTTCTCGCATTTCACACCGCGCCGCTGGTGAGCAGGACCACGATGGACGCGAAGGTGGCAACGGCGGACATGGCCTCGCGCATGATGGTTTGGGGCGCATTTGGAAAACCGAACCAGCGCGAGTGGGTGCCCTCGCGCGGCGAGAAACAGGAGTACGCGAAGAACGATGGACTGTACGCGTCGGGTTATCGGATGTTCACCGCGCGCGCATCGGCGCCGGAGAGCCGCACCGAGACGGCGGCGATGCAGGGTCGCGAGCGCGATTCGATTTCGAGCGATCGCCTATGGAAGGGCTGGGTGCTGCCTGCTTCGGACAATGACACGTGGTTCACGGCCGGGTCGGCAGCGTATTATCAAGACCTCGAGTCGAAGCATCCCGATCGGGCAGTTCGCGCGCACTGGGCTGAGCTGCGGTCGCTCAGCGCCGAGCCGGCGGATCCGATGCGGCACTTCCAGATCGAAACGCAGAGGGGAGCCCTGTTTCTCGATCAACTGCGACGCGACTTCGGCGACGAACGGTTCCTGAAACTGATGAAGGATTTCTTCGCGACCCACACGACGCAGACCGTGACGGGGCAGAGCTTCCTGGACGCGGCTGGAGTGGAGTTCAAGATGCCGCAGGATCCGGGCGGCGCAATGTATTTGCTGTCGGACATCCGTCGGCGGCTGTCTACCGCGCTGCTAGTGTATGGAACCGTTACCGATGCGGGCGCGAATCGGTATGCAGCGGAGCAACTCCAGAAGAAATATCTGGATGAATACGAGAGCGCGGTTCCGGTCCGCAAAGATTTTGAAGTTACGTCGGAGGAACTGCGCGGCCACGATGTGATCTTCGTCGGACGGGCGGAAAGCAATTCGGCGCTGGCCGGATGGCGCGACAAGATCGCGCTGGATTCAGAGGGCGGAATGTTCAAAATCCAGGGAGCGGCGCACGCAGGGGAGACTGAGGGCTTAGCGCTCGCGGCGACGAATCCGCTGGATCCCGCTCACATGGTGCTGGTGCTGGCCGGTAACAACGCGCTCGCCACGGTGCAATTGGTCCACGCGCAACTTCCGCGCGCGGAGTACGCCACTTTCGATTCCGGCGAGCTGAAATAACGCATGCGCGCAATCGGAGCGCGCTCACAGCCCGTACAATAGCCAGAGCATGACTCGCTTCCGCAACCGGCTCATCCTGATCGCTGCCGCTTTGGTAGTGATCCTGGCAGGAGGAACGCTCGGCTTCGTTCTCATCGACAACTACCCGCCGTTCGATGCGTTTTACATGACTCTCGTCACGATCAGTACGGTGGGGTACGAGGAAGTCCACAAGCTCAGCCATGCGGGCCGAATCTTTAATTCGTTTCTGATATTCTTTGGCGTAACCATCATGCTGCTGGCGGTGGGCGGCATGACGCAAGCTATCATCGAGCTGGAGCTCAACCAATATTTTGGAAAGCGGCGGACCAGGAAAATGATCGACGCATTGCACGATCACTATATTGTCTGCGGGTTCGGGCGCGTCGGGCGCGGCGCGGCGGGCGAGCTGCAGCGGGCGGGCGTTCCGTTTCTGGTTGTGGATAAAGATGAAGATCGCGTGGAATGGGCCATCAAGTCGGGAATGCTGGCGGCGCTGGCTGACGCTACCGACGACGAGACGCTCGCCAACGCCGGCGTCCTGCGCGCCAAAGGCTTGATTGCGACGCTGCAGAGCGATGCTGACAACCTTTTCGTGATCCTGTCCGCCAAGGCGATGAAGCCGTCGCTGTTGGTCTCAGCGCGAGTGAATTCCGAACAAAGTGAAAAGAAGATGCGGCTGGCGGGGGCCGACTATGTGTTCGCGCCTTACGACATGACTGGAAACCGCATGGCTCAGGTGATGCTAAAGCCGCACGTATTCCAATTCATCGACTTCACCACCAAGGGCATGGGATTGGACGTCGGCATCGAGCAGGTGCGCATTCCGCCGAATAGCGAATTTGTTTCCAAAACTCTACAGGACGCTTGGATACGTAAGGACACCGGCGTGATTGTGCTCGCGATCCGCAAGGCCAACGGCGGGATGCTGTTCAATCCTCCGGCAGAGGCGGCGATTGAGGCAGGGGATCATCTGATCGTCATGGGCGAGGCGCAAAATCTCAGGCGGCTGGAGCAGGTGTTGGGCGAGGTTCGCGCGTGAAGGTTCTGAACGCTGCGCAGATGCGCGAGGTGGACCGGCGCACGGCGGAGTTAGGCATCGCCAATATTGTGCTGATGGAAAATGCGGGGCACCGCGTGATGGAATTGCTCGGGCGGCGGTACGCTCCGCTATCGGGGCAGCGCATCGTGGTCTTTTGCGGCAAGGGCAACAACGGCGGCGACGGGTTGGTAGTGGCGCGGCAGCTCCATACACGTGTGCATCCGCGATCGCTGCACGTGGTGATGGCGGGCGATCCTACGGAAATGCGCGGCGATGCGGCCGAAAATTTCAAGATGCTCCAGGCCGTGGGCTGTGCGGTGACGCGCGAGATCACGGCGGAGATGCAGGCAGCGTCGCTGGTGATCGATGCGCTGCTCGGGACCGGGATTCACGGGGCGGCCATGGGAAGATCGGCGGAATTGATTCGCGCCATCAACGAAGGATTCCCGCTGGCCGATGTGGTGGCGGTGGACCTGCCGTCGGGACTCGATAGCGACTCGGGGGTGGTTGCTGGCGATGCCGTGCGCGCCGATCACACGGTAACGTTCACAGCGCCAAAACCGTGCCAGGTCTTGTGGCCGGCCTGCGACTTTGCCGGCGAGCTGCATGTTGAGCCCATCGGGAGTCCGCCCGAGTTGTACGAGAACGACCCGTCAGTCTGGCTCGCGCTTTCTGAACCGTCGATATTCGCCGACATGTTTCGCGCTCGAGTGGCCGAATCGAACAAGGGACTATACGGTCACGTGCTGGTGATCGCGGGTGGCCGCGGAAAGACGGGCGCGGCGGCGATGGCTGGGTTGGCGGCCTTGCGCGCGGGCGCGGGGTTGGTCACGGTGGCATCCGCGGCGTCGGCCATCGACACCATTGCGAGCCATTCGCCCGAAATCATGACGGAGCCGCTGGCTGAAACAGCGGGCGGAGCGATCTCGACGCGCTCGCTCGATGAAGGCGCACTGCATCGCGTGCTCGAAGGAAAGAACGTGGTTGCGCTGGGACCCGGCCTGGGGCGCGATCCAGAGACTGTGGAGTTTATTCGGCGCTCAGTCGCGGAATTGCGAGTGCCGATGGTGGTGGATGCGGACGGTTTGAACGCTTTGGCGGGGCACAACGTGCGCGCCGCGGCCCCACGGATTCTGACGCCGCATCCGGGCGAGATGGCGCGCCTTGCTCAACAGACTACCGCCGCCGTGCAGCAGGATCGCGTCGGGAACGCACGATCGTTTGCAGGCGAGCATCAAGTTTTTCTAGCGCTCAAGGGGAATCGCACCGTGATCGCCGCGCCGGACGGACGTGCGTGGATCAATCCTACGGGCTCACCTGCTATGTCGACGGGCGGCACTGGCGACGTGCTGACCGGGATGATCGCCGGATTGCTCGCGCAATTTCCGAATCGTCTGGATGCGGTGCTGCTCGCCGCAGTCTGGCTGCACGGACGCGCGGGCGAGCTGGGAGCAGCGAAGCTGGGGGAAAAATCGCTGATCGCTACCGACCTTTTGACGTTCCTGCCCGAGGCCATGCGTGAAGTCGCGGATTTTTCACACGCAGTCTGAAGACGAGACCATCGCGCTTGGGGAAAGGCTGGCGGCGGAATTGCCGGCGAAAGCGGTGGTGCTGTTGATCGGCAATCTGGGAGCCGGGAAAACCACGTTGGCGAAAGGAATCGTGAAAGGTTTGGGCGTCGCAGAGCGTTCCGACGTATCGAGTCCGACATTCACCTTGATTCATGAATACAGCCCGAGCGTGTATCACATCGATCTGTACCGGCTGGATACACCCGCGCAGGTTGCGACGCTGGGCCTGGATGAGATTTTCGACCGCCGCGCGGTGGTGTTGATCGAGTGGGGCGAAAAATTCCCGCAATTGATGCCGCAGGACCGAATCGAGATTCGTCTGCGCGCCGCCGGTGAAAATTCACGCGAGATCGAAATTTCCGAGCCCTTATTGACTGTCTAGGCTGGAAGCACCCTTGCGCGTGTCATCGTTCGGCAGTTTCTGCTGCGCCACAGACAGCGGGCGCAAGACCAAATCGACCGTCGTCGGCGAATGATCTGAAATCATCTGCGCCGGCGCGTGGTTCAACGCGCGTAGTGTTCGCCCTTGATAAGGCCGCAAAGAGGCCGGCTCTTTCACGAAGATCCAATCGAGCTTGTAGCTTCCCACCATGCCGCCGAACGTCCGTCCGAACTCGAAGCTGGGTTCAAAGCCCTTGGCTCCCCGCTCATTGGTAACCGAGAGAGCGCGGCTCTTGTGACGATAGCTGTCCGTTTTGTGTCCTTCCCATTCGAAGCTGGATCCGTCGTCGAAGCGGAAGTGATGGATGTCTTCGAACATGGCCCGTTCATGACTCGGGGCAATGATCGGAAAGTTCGCAACCGTGGGATCATGGAGCCCGCGGACGTAGTTCCACCCGGCCACGCCGTAGCTGACTCCGGGCAGCGGGACAAAATTATATATTGCTAGCCGGGCCCAGAAACGGTAATTGAGCACATTATTTTTGATCTCGGACTTGAAGCTGATAGGAGCGGCGCTGCGCCCCATAGTGTTTAGATCGCCCGCCATCACCACTGGCGTGGAAATCGTTTTGATCTGGCTGAGAACGAAATCCATCTGTTTCCGGCGGCCGTCGGATTTCGAATAGTCTTCGAGATGTGGGCAAATCATCGTCAGAACACCGGGCTCAGCCCCCGGAATTTCCAGTTCCGCGACGATCATGATGCGGTTGCCCCTGCGAACCTGGCGCTTCAGTTTCTCAGAAACCAGTTTGCCGCCTGCTAGATTTTCGGCTTTGGCCAACTCGGAAACTGCGTGCACTTCCTGGTGATACCAGTCGTAGGCCTGCGGCAACTGCACGATGCGCGCGGAACGGATTGGATAGCGCGAAAGAAGAGCTGAACCTTCCAGTCCCAAGTATCGCTTCGGATCGATGTTGTCGCCGTCCGATTCCTTTCTCTCTTTCTCTTCCCGTTTGGATCGGACATACAACGGCGTCAACTCGATGAACTCGGTCGCAAAGACGTAATTCATGTGCAGAGCCATCGCGATGTCGCGGGTCACATCGCGATAAGCAGTTCGGTTCACGCCGTGGTCCACTTCGTTTAGCACGATCACGTCGGCGCCCTGAAGATGCTTCGCCTGGTCGACCGCAATATCGAGCGCTTTTCTCTTCAGCTTCGGGTTCTCCCCCGCCAATTCGCGGAAACCGCTCGCATCCGAAAACGCCAGCATCATGGCGTTCTTCTCTTCGCGGTTGATGTTCCACTCGGCGACGCGCAGCACCTTGCCGACGCCGGGAACATTCGGCGCTAACGGTTTGTATCCGGCAAAGGCAGCTTCGTTGCTTAAGAATGGCGTCGAAATGAGAGCCTGAAGCTTGGCCTGCAACTCGGGCGGCGGCGGATCGACAGTTGCAAGCGTCGTCAGATCCTCAAAGCTGAGAGTCTGCGGCGACTGGTACCGCACCAGATCGCTCGCCAACAACAACGGACTGATTGCAAGCGCAAGAACTGCGCGCATTAAGCGAGTCACTACACAGTGGATGCCAGCCATCGCAGGCTGTTTCAGAGTGAGACCCGGGCAAGTACTAGCCCAGTTCGCCGACATCACTCGCGCAAGTAAGAAGGCCGATCTTCACGGCATCGAGTAAAATGAAAGAGTCTCCCCCGCCGAGTTGAGAGGACCAAACTGAGCAAGACATGAGCTCTGCACCGCCATTCGTCCACCTACACTGCCACACCGACTACTCGCTGCTCGACGGCGCCTGCGAGATTACCCAATTGATGGACGTGGTTGCGGAGCAGGAGATGCCCGCCGTCGCGATGACCGATCACGGCAATCTTTTCGGCGCGGTCGAGTTCTACAACAGCGCGAAGGACAAAGGCGTCCATCCCGTGATCGGATGCGAAGTGTACGTTTCGCAGCAGGGACTGGCGAGCCGCAGTGAGACTGATCGCTACAACCACCTGGTGTTGCTGTGCCAAAGCCAGGAAGGGTATCGCAATCTCATCAAGCTGGTCTCGACGGCGTTTCTCGAAGGGTTCTATTACAAACCCCGCATCGATAAGGACCTGCTGGCGCAGCATTCCAAGGGACTGATCGCGTTGTCGGCGTGCCTGCGCGGCGACATTAATGAAACGCTGCTGGCGAACCGCTACGACGAAGCGAAACGCCTTGCGTACACGTACTCCGACATGTTCGGCAAGGAGAATTTCTTCCTGGAAATTCAAGATCACGGGCTCGATCAGGACAAGATCGTGCTCCCGCAGATCTACCAGTTGTCGCAGGAGACGCGCATCCCGCTGGTGGCAACCAACGATTCACACTACATGCGCAAAAGCGACGCGCGCGCGCACGAAATCCTGTTGTGCATCCAGACCGGCAAGACCATGAGCGATCCGCAGCGCATGCGGTTCACGCAGCCTGAATTTTATTTGAAGACGCGCGACGAGATGCTGCGATTGTTCGGCGAGCTGGAAGATTCGCTCGATCGCACTTGGGAGATTGCGCAGCGCTGCCAGGTGAATCTGGAAAAGGTCAAGGAGCCGTTTCCGAAGTTCGACGTGCCCGCCGAGCACTCGACCGACAGCTATTTCGCTTATGTCGCACGGCAGGGATTCGAGAAGCGGCGGCCGCGGTTGGAGGCGTTGCGCAAGGCCGGCGGGCTCAAACACGATCTGGCTGAATATGTCGAGCGCCTGGATCGCGAGATTCGCATGATCCAGCAGATGAAGTTCTCCGGCTACTTCCTGATTGTCTGGGACTTCATTCGCTTTGCCAAGTCGCGCGGCATTCCCGTCGGGCCGGGCCGCGGATCGGCGGCCGGGAGCCTGGTCAGTTATTCGATGGAGATCACCGATATCGACCCGCTCGAATACGGCCTGCTGTTCGAACGCTTCCTAAATCCGGAGCGCATCAGCATGCCGGATATCGATATCGATTTCCACACTCGCCGCCGCGGCGAGGTGATCCAATACGTCACCGAAAAATACGGCCGGGAGCAGGTGGCGCAGATCATCACCTTCGGCACGCTGGGCGCACGCACGGCGATTAAGGACGTCGGCCGTGTACTGGACATCAGCTTCGGCGATGTGGATCGCATCACTAAACTGATCCCGACCACGCTGAACATCAAGCTGAAGGACGCGCTGGATCAGGAGCCGGCCATCGAGGACGCCGCCAAGAAAGATCCGCGACTCAAGGAAGTGCTGGACGTTGCGCTGCGGATCGAAGGCATGGCGCGCAACTCCGGGATGCATGCGGCGGGCGTAGTGATATCGCCGGTGCCGTTGAGAGAGCTGGTTCCGTTGTGCAAGACCAGCAAGGACGAAATTGTCACGCAGTACGACATGGTGGGCCTGGAGAAGCTGGCGCTTCTCAAGATGGATTTTCTTGGGCTCACAACGCTGGACATTATTCAGGATGCGCTGGCTCTGATCGAGCAGCATCACGGCGTGAAGCTGGTGGTCGAAGAACTCCCTCTAGACGACCAACCCACCTACCAGATCTTCTCGAAGGGTTTCACCAGCGGCGTATTCCAATTTGAATCGCGCGGCATGCGGGATATCCTGCGCAAGTATCAACCCACGCGCATTGAGGATCTGTGCGCTCTCAATGCGCTCTACCGTCCCGGGCCTCTGCAAGGCGGCATGGTGGAAGATTTCATCGATCGCAAGCACGGCCGCAAGAAAGTCACTTACGACTTTCCGGAGCTCCAGGAGATTCTGGAAGAGACATACGGTGTCATCGTCTATCAAGAGCAGGTGATGCAGATTTCGAATCGGCTGGCCGGATATTCGCTCGGCGAAGCGGATATTCTGCGCCGCGCCATGGGCAAAAAGAAAGCCGAGGAAATGGCCAAGCAGCGCGAGCGCTTCCTCGCCGGCGGAAAAGAGCGCGGCCACAATGCCAAGAAGGTCGAGAAGATTTTCGATCTGATGGAGCAATTCGCCGGGTACGGTTTCAATAAGTCACACTCGGCGGCCTACGCGTACCTGGCGTACGTTACTGCGTATCTCAAGGCGCACTACCCACTCGAATTCATGTCGGCGCTGCTTACGTCGGTGACCGCCAACGCCGACAACGTCGTCAAGTACATCAACGAGTGCCGCGAAATGGGAATTCCGGTGCTTGCGCCGGACGTGAACTCGAGCGGCCGCGATTTTTCCCCCGATGGCCAGGGAGTTCGCATGGGCCTGCGTGCGATTCGTGCCGTAGGCGATGGCGCAGCGGACTCTATCATCGAAGCGCGCCGGACGGGCGGGGCGTTCAAGTCGCTCTACGATTTTTGCGAACGGGTGGATCTCACCTGCGTCAACCGGCGGATTCTCGAAAACCTGATCAAGAGCGGCGCCATGTCGAGCCTGGGCGGCAATCGCGCGCAGCTCACCGCGCTGATCGAAAACGCCATGGAATCGGGCCAACGCGCGTTCAAGGATCGCGAGAGCGGGCAGCACGGTCTGTTCGGCATGGTGGAGGGCGAGGCCGAGCCGGCGGAGCATCCGCTTCCTCCGCTGCCCGATTGGACGCCGCAGCAGAAACTGGCGGGCGAGAAAGAAGTCATCGGGATTTACGTTACCGGCCATCCACTGGATGAGTATTCGGCCAAGGTTTCCGAACTCGCGACGCACTCCACCGAAACGCTGGAAGGTCTCGAAAAAGGCGTGGAAGTGGCGTTGTGCGGGATTCTTACCGGCATCACGCGCAAACGCAATCGCGAGGGAAAAGTCTGGGCGTCGATGTTGCTCGAGGATCGCGCCGGACGCATGGAAGCGATGGTCTTCACCACGCAATACGATCGTTTGCTTCCCCAGCTCGCGGAAGATCAAGCCGTGTTGGTCAAAGGCCTGGTACTTCCCGAAGACAACGCGCCGCCGAAGCTGTCCGTGCAGGACATCATTCCGCTCAAGGTCGCTAGGATCGACCTTCCGACGCTGATTTCGATTCGCGTCGCCGTGGGCACCAACGGCGTCAACGACAAGGCCCAGGCGCTCTGCCAGCTCTTCGCTCAAAAGCCAGGCGAGACCGAGGTCCGGCTGCGGCTTGAAAAGTCGCGGGACTTTTCCGTTATTCTGGATGTTGCCCCCAAAGTCCGCCCGGACAAAGAATTCTGGGCGGAGGTGGAACGGATCTGCGGACCGGAATCGGTGGAGATCCTGGCAAGATAGCCCGTGGCACGACTTTAAGTGCGCGGTCGCATCCGAATGGCAGACAACCCGTCCGGTCCTGACAACGAAGCAAAGCAACCCGCCGCACCCAACCCCACCTGGGAGAGGGTGTTGTTGGCGCGGCACCCCAAACGGCCGCACACGCTCGACTACATCAACCGGATTTTCACCAAATTTTCAGAACTGCACGGCGATCGCGCCTATGGCGACGATCCGGCTGTGGTGGGCGGCATGGCGTTGTTCGACGATCGGCCGGTGATGGTGATCGGGCAGCAAAAAGGCCGCGACACTAAGCAGAAACTGCACCGGAATTTCGGCATGCCGAAGCCCGAGGGCTATCGCAAGGCCATGCGGCTGATGAATCTTGCCGGCAAATTCCGGCGGCCGATCGTGAACTTTCTCGACACCCCCGGCGCGTACCCTGGGGTCGATGCCGAAGAGCGCGGGCAGGCGGAAGCGATTGCCGTGAATCTTCGCGAGATGTCGAGGCTGGGTGTGCCGGTGATTGCGGTAGTGATCGGCGAAGGCGGCAGCGGCGGTGCGCTGGGGTTAGGGGTCGCAAACCGCGTCTATATGCTCGAGAATGCGTACTACAGCGTGATCACGCCGGAAAGCTGCGCCGCGATTATCTATCGCGATTCGGGCAAGGCGCCGGAAGCCGCGCGCGCGTTGAAGCTGGCCTCGTCCGATCTGCTGTCGCTGAAGTTGATCGACGGAGTGATCAGCGAACCGGCTGAAGGCGCCCACACGGATGCCGACAAAGCCGCTGAGTTCGTACGGGAGACGCTGCGGAAGGCACTGGCGGAGCTCGCTAAGCTTTCTCCGCAGGAGCTGATCGACGATCGATATAATAAGTTTCGACGCATGGGCAACTTCTTTTCCGAGGGCAAAGGCGCGTGAGCAAGACCGTCGTCATCGGCGTGATTTTCGTGCTGGTGCTGCTCGGCTTCCTCATTTATTCCAGCATGCACCTGGCGCTGCATCGCGTGGAAGTGTGCGTGGCATACCACGGTATGACGCAGTGCCGCACTGCGTCGGCAGACACGCGCGAACACGCACTACGCGCCGCGCAGAACAATGCCTGCGGGCTGCTCACGTCCGGGGTGACCGAAGTGATGCAGTGCGAGCACGCGGACCCGACCAGCATCAAGTGGCTGGATACGAAATAGCGGTCGCTCGAACGGCCGCCTGAGACAATAGAAGTAGATCCCTTCCGATGGAACTGCGCGACAAAGCGGCCCAACTGCCTGTGCTGCCCGGCGTGTATCTCTACAAAGACGAGCACGGCACGGTCATCTATGTCGGCAAGGCGAAGAACCTTCGCTCGCGGGTCCGCAGCTACTTCAACGAAGATCGGCTCGCGGATGTAAAGACCGGGACGCTGATCGCGGAAGCCCGCGACATCGAGTACATTCTTGTCGACAACAACAAGGAAGCGCTGGCGCTTGAGAACAATCTCATCAAGCAGTGGAAGCCGCGCTTCAATATTCTGCTGCGCGACGACAAGACGTTTCCGTACATCAAGCTGACCAACGAGAAATATCCGCGCGTGTTCGTCACCAGACGGCTGATCAAGGACGGGTCGAGTTATTTCGGGCCGTATTTTCCGGGCAACCTCGCGCACCGGCTGGTGCATTTTATTCACCGGCACTTCAAGGTGCCGTCTTGCAAGGTGGATTTTTCGCGCATCCATACGCATCCGTGTCTGGAATATCACATTCATCGCTGTTTGGGTCCATGCGTACAGGGGTTGACGACCGAGGAACAATATGCCGCGGCGGTTCGCGATGTGCGGCTGTTTCTGGAAGGCCGTCTCAAGGACCTCGCCAAGGGACTGCGCGCGCGGATGCAGCAGGCATCGGAGGAGACGCGGTTTGAGGAAGCGGCCGGGCTGCGCGATCTGATCTCCACCGTGGAAGAAATGGAGGAGAAGCAGAAAATCGCGGCGGCGGAAGGCGAGAATATCGATATTCTGGCGCATTACGCCGAGCCCCCGCTGGTGGCCGCGAACCTGTTTCACTTGCGCAACGGGCGCATTGTCGACCGGCGCGAATATTTCTGGGAAGACCTGATCGAGTTTCAGCCGGCGGAGTTTTTCTCGTCGCTGATCAAGCAGATTTATCTCGATCAGCCGTACATTCCTAACCGGATTCACGTGCCGGTGGACTTTGAGGATCGCGAGGAGCTGGAGGATTTGCTGACCGAGCGCTCGGGGCGCAGGGTAGAGATCCACACGCCGCAGCGCGGACAGAAGAAGGCCCTCATGGGGCTGGTGGAGACCAACGCCAAGCATGCCTTTCATCAGCGATTCCGTGTGATGAAGCCGTCGTCGAAGGCTATGCAGGAGGCGCTTCAGGACGTGCTGGGTTTGCCCGAGCCGCCCAAGCGCATCGAGTGCTTCGATATTTCGCACATCCAGGGCACCGACAAAGTGGCCAGCATGGTTGTGTGGGAAGACGGGCGGATGAAGAAGTCGGACTATCGGAAGTTCATCATCCGTACCGTGGTGGGCAATGACGACTTCGCGTCCATGCGCGAAGTGATCACGCGGCGGTATTCGCGATTGCAAGAAGAGAACAAGCCCTTTCCGAGTTTGATCTTGGTGGATGGCGGGCTGGGACAGTTGCACGCCGCAGCGGGGGCGTTGGACGCGATCGGAGTGATCAACCAACCGCTGGCATCGATCGCGAAACGCGAGGAGATCATCTACGTGTACGGGCAGGAGAACGAGCCGATCCAACTCGATCATTATTCGCCAGTGCTGCACGTGATCCAGCAGGTCCGCGACGAGGCGCACAGGTTCGCGGTGACGTTCCATCGCACGCGGCGCAATGCCGCGCGTCTGACGTCGGAGCTGGAGCAAGTGGAAGGGATTGGAGAGAAGACCATCGCGCGGCTATTGCGAGAGTTCGGAAGCCTGGAGCGAGTGCGGGAAGCGCCGGCTGAGGAGCTAGCGAAAGTGGTGGGACCGTCCGCGGCGCGCCGGCTGCGGGAGTTCTACAATGCACAGGGAGCGCAAGCGCTGAAGGTGCTCGATTAGCTCGATCGGTTAAGCAAGTTGCGCAAGATGCGGCCGGGCCAGGTGAGCGCTCGGCCGATCTTGAAGGACGGCGACTGCCGCATCCCTTCAAGAGCTTCGGAAAATTCGGTCTCGCGCTCGTACAGGAAGCGCATGTGAGCGTCACGCCGCTGGATCAAGGACCGAATTTCTAGGACGTCTTCCTCGCTGAGGGTGTGGCCGGGCGCGAGATGCTCGGGCAGTTGACGCTGGACATAGATGGTCCCGTGCGATGCGGCCGCTTCCTCCGGCGGGCGCTCGCGCGTGTACAAGTAAATCGCGAGCGACCGGCGCGAGATGGATTGCTTCGCCTCCGGCAGCTGAATGCGCCGGAACCCGTGCCAGGAGCGCTCGTTGGTTTCAAAGATGACCGCGCGGTTCGCAACCGGGATGACGACCCGCTTCGGCTGGGCGCCATCGTCCGACCAGGGATCGCGCAGCAGCTCGAGACAGCCGCCCCAATTCTCGTCCCACTCGTCGTTCAAGAAGACGATCAGGTTCAGGCGCCGGTGCCAGTGGCGCTTGGGATGGTAGTTGAAATCGACGTGCGTGTCGAGGTCCTGGCCGTTCAGATTCTCGTGCGTGCCGCCGCCGACGTAATCGGGATCGTAGAGCAGATCGGGAATTCCGGTGATCCTGCTCATGAGGTTCAGGAACTCGCGGCCGCGAATGAGAGCGTCGAATTGCGCGTACGCGGGTCCGATGCGTTTGAGATCGGTGAAGACCGCTTTTCGTCCGGCCTTGCCCATTTCGTTGAGGGCATTCCTGGTGTCGAAGGTTGGGAATTCCATCATGAGCCGCCGGCAGACCGATTCATTCAGGAACGGATCGATGATCGCGTGGCGAAACGGTTCGGCGGAAATGAACTGCCTGTGAATCTCCGAGGCGTTGATTTCGATCCGCGGATCGAGCATCTAGTGCCGGAAGTGACGGATGCCGGTGAAGACCATCGCCAGCCCGAGTTTATTGCAGGCCTCGATGACCAGGTCATCGCGCACGGAGCCGCCTGGCTGAATGACAGCGGTGATGCCGTGCTTGGCCGCTTCTTCGATGCCATCGGGGAAGGGAAAAAAAGCATCCGAAGCGATGACGGTACCGGCGAGCGGAAGCACGGCTTTCATCGCCCCGACTTTGGCAGCATCCACGCGGCTCATTTGTCCCGCGCCTACGCTGACGGTCTGGCCGGCGCGCGCGTAGACGATGGCATTCGATTTGACGTGTTTGCATACCTTCCACCCGAATTCGAGTGCGCGCCATTCTTCGTCGCTGGGAGCGCGCTCGGTTGCCACCTTACATTCATCGCGAATGAGGCGATGGATGTCGGGAGTTTGTACCAGGAATCCGCCGCTGATGGACTTCAGCACTGGTTCGTTTGCCGGCCCCGGAGCGACTTTGAGCAGGCGGAGATTTCGTCTCGCGGCCAGCACCGCCAACGCGCCCGGATCGTAGTCCGGCGCGGCGATGGCTTCGGTGAAGAGCTTGGCCACTTCCTGGGCGGCAGCTTCGTCTACGGTGCGATTGAACGCCAACACGCCGCCGTAAGCCGAAATCGGGTCCGCTTCGAGGGCGCGCGTGTAGGCTTCGGCGAGGGTGGCCCCGTCCGCGCAACCACATGGGTTTGTGTGCTTGATGATGGCGCAGGCGGTCTGATCGAACTCCTGGATCAGTTGCCAAGCCGCGTCGAGATCGACCAGATTGTTGTACGAGAGCTCTCTGCCTTGCAGTTGCTCTGCACTGGCGATGCCGCCGACGCGATTGGAATATAGCGCGGCCTTCTGGTGTGGATTCTCGCCGTACCGCAAGTCGAGCGCGCGGGGCGCGCGGACGTCGAGAAAGGCCGGCAAGCCGGAGGCTTCTTCGGTGCCGATGGATGCCAGGCGAGTGCTGATGGCACGGTCGTAGGCGGCGGTCAGCGCGAACGCCTTCTGTGCCAGACGCCACAGCGTCGCTTCGGAAAGTGCGCCGTTGCACTGGTGCATTTCCTGAAGGATGACCGCGTAATCATCGGGCGACGTGACCACCGCGACGTCCTGATAATTCTTTGCGGACGCGCGGATCAGCGTCGGCCCGCCGATGTCGATGTTCTCGATCAGCTCGTGCATCGTGACGCCAGGCTTGGCCGCCGTCTTTTCGAAAGCGTAGAGATTCACCACCACCATGTCGATGGTAGGGATCTGGTGCGCATCCAATGATTTCATATGCTCGGCATTCGCGCGGACGGCCAGGATTCCACCCGCGATGCGTGGATTGATGGTCTTCAGACGGCCATCCAGCATCTCAGGAAATCCGGTCAGTTCAGAGACTTCGCGCACCGGGATACCGGCTTCATGGATGGCGCGCGCGGTGCCACCGGTGGAAACAATCTCGACGCCCAGGCCGTGCAGCCCCTGGGCGAAATCCACGATACCGCTCTTGTCGGTGACGCTGATCAATGCTCGTTGGATCGCAGCCATTACTTACAATGGTAATCGTGTCCCATCCGGTAACGTTAATTCCTGGTGACGGCATTGGCCCTGAAGTGGCCGATGCCGCGGTGCGCGCGGTGAATGCCACAGGCGTCGCGATCGACTGGCAGCGTGCGGACCTCAGCACTACCATCATTGCGAAGTCCGGCCAGGTGCTGCCGCCCCACGTTATTGAGTCCATGGAGCGCACGCACGTCGGCTTGAAAGGTCCGGTAACCACGCCCATCGGAGGTGGATTCCAGAGCGTGAACGTCGCACTCCGGAAACATTTCGATCTCTACGCTAACGTTCGTCCGGTGCATTCGCTGCCGGGCCTGAAGACACGGTTCACCGACGTCACCATCGACATGGTGATTTTTCGCGAGAACACGGAGGATCTGTACTCGGGCCTGGAACACGAAGTGGTGAAGGACGTGGTGACTAGTCTCAAAGTGATCACGCGCGTGGCGTCCATCCGCATCGCTGAGTACGCGTTCGACTTCGCCAAGAAGACCAATCGGAAAAAAGTCACCGCCATCCACAAGGCCAACATCATGAAGCTGGCTGACGGGCTTTTCCTGAAATGCTGCCGTGAAGTGGCTGCGCGGTTTCCTGAGATCGAGTACAAGGAGTTGATTGTGGATAACGCGTCCATGCAGCTTGTGATCCGGCCGGAGACCTTCGACATTCTGCTGCTGCCGAATCTCTACGGCGATATCGTTTCGGATCTGGCCGCCGGGCTGGTGGGCGGCTTGGGCGTGGTGCCCGGCGCGAATATGGGCGATGGGTACGCGGTCTTTGAAGCCGTTCACGGGAGCGCCCCCGATATCGCGGGAAAGGGCATCGCAAATCCGACCGCTCTAATATTGTCGTCCGTTCTGATGTTAATCCACCTGAACGAACTGCCGGCAGCAAAACGATTGCGCTCGGCTGTCGAGCGCGTATATGCGGAGGGCAAGCACTTGACGCCCGATGTCGGCGGCAGCGCTTCGACTAACCAGTTCACCGACGCAGTAATTGGGAATCTGGATTAGATCTTCGGAATCAAGTAAGAACTCCAATCCGAGGCTAGTAATTATAACCAGCGCCTAACTCGATATCTCATTCCAATCAGTATCTTGCGACTGGTAGAAGTGTTGGCGCGCCAATTGCACAAGCGGCTGTCTGGAGGAGAGATTGACATGCGTTTCCTGAATTCGATTTTGTTGAGCGCGGCGCTGTTGGCTCCGGTCGCCTTGACGCCGGTTTTACTGCGCGCGGACGACCGTGTGTACCGTGACGAGAAGTTCCACGATGAGCATCATTGGAATGACCACGAAGACCGGGCGTACCGCATGTGGGTGAAAGAGCGGCATCGAAAGTACGTTGCCTTTGACAGACTACGGGCTGAGGATCAGGCAGCTTACTGGGCATGGCGTCACGATCACTCCGACGCGATCCTGCACATCGACATTCGGTAGTGCGCGGCGCGAACCGGCTTGACGAAACTAAGCCGGGCTGCGTCGATCTAACGGGGCAGGGAGAACTCCAACCGTGGACCAGCCAAACAAATGCGCGCATCCAAGTTGTCATTGCAACGCTAAGCCCGGCAGTAACTATTGCAGTACTTACTGCGAAGGCGAAGCAAAAACGGCCGACATCCTGTGTAACTGCGGACACCCCGAGTGCCAGGATCATTAGAGTGCAGCGGAGCGGGCCCGGTAGCCTGCTCTCGCCGGCCGTTTCAGTGAGTCATCGCATACACGATATAATTCACCCCGATTCGAATCCCGAGCGCTGAGAATTTTTCGAGGTAGCGCGGGTCGTCGGCCCATTCCCACGAGTCGCCTAAGTCGGAGTTGGGACTCATGGCCACCAGCAGCCTGCCTTTGTCGTCGTAGATGCCCCGCCACTGGGCCGGACAAGGCTCGCACTTCCAGGTCACTCCGGTGGATAGATAGCGCGCCCCCGGCACCTGGTAACGATCATCCAGGTCGAATACGGTGTGGAAAATGGAGTCGGCATTTTCGATGTCGACGATGGGCCGGTCCGGGAATACGCGATGCATGCTGGCTAGGAAGGTGTCCCAGTCGCGGTCGCCCCAGAAGTCGTCGCACATGAAGAAGCCGCCGCGCAGCAGATAGTCGCGGAGCTTTCTCGCCTGCGCGTCGGTCAGAGCCCAGCGCCCCACCTGAACGGCGTAGAGCCAGGGCCAATGGTAGACATCGTCACCATCATCGAGGTTCACGGGCTGTTCGACAGAACGGACATCGATGCGAGTGAGGCGGCGGACAGCTTGAGAAAAATGCCGATCCGCACGCGGATAATCTTGCGTCCACATGGAAAATCCACGGCGCCAGTCTCCATTGCCGTACGCGCCGTAACCGCGGAATCCACCGCGGACTTGCGGGTACATCAGGCGCGCGAAAACCCACTCGGATTTTCCCCGCCAATCGGGAGGCAGCGGGAAATCATCGTACTCGATACCTGGGTATTGCCGAAACGGTTGTTCGGCCGCCAGCAGCGCGTAAACCACAGGGGCGCCCAACAGCATGACTCCGGCCGCAAGCTTCCAGGCTGTCTTGGACGCGATAAGTCGCATTCGCTCCCTTTGGAAGCTTAGCGGATTATCGTGGGCCGCGGTCGCCCAGTATTTCTTGCGACCGGATCGACGCGCAAGCGATCTAACCGATTATGAACGGAGCAGCGACGACCGGACGTGTATTTCCCAGGGATTTCGCCCTGGCCCGCCTCATCGGGTTTCAAATTATTAGTCAGGCTGATGGTAAAGCGGTGGCCGAGTTTCAGGCCGGGCCGCAGCACGCGAATCCAATGGGCACGTTGCACGGCGGCGTCCTATGCGACATCGCGGATTCGGCGATGGGGTTCGCATTCGGCAGTACCCTGCAGCCGGACGAAAGCTTCACCACGCTCGAGTTGAAGATCAACTTCCATCGGCCGGTCTGGGAGGCCCAGCTTCGCGCTGAGGCAGAGGTGGTCACGCGCGGCCGCACCGTGGGGATGACCGCGTGCAGGGTACTTGACGAGAAGGGTCGGCTGGTTGCGAGCGCCACGTCGACCTGCTTGGTGTTGTCGGGCGAGGCGGCCAAGAACCGATAGAATATCGGGATGCTCACCCGGAGAAGATTGCTCCAGCAGGCCGGCGCCGTGGGAGCGCTATCCGCTTTGTCGCGTCGCGGCTTCGGCGGCGAGATCAGTCCGGCGATGGGCGCGCTGAGTGCGTATATGAGCGAGGCGCGCTCGCACCCGCTTCCAGCCGAAGCGATAGAAAAGACAAAGCAGCACATTCTGGACACTCTGGCGGCGATGGTTTCCGGATCGGATCTGGCGCCAGGAAAATTCGCGATAAGCTTCGCGCGGGCGCATCCCGAGGAGAAAGTCGCGACCGTAGCCGCTTCCGACGTCGTATGCGGAGCCATCGAAGCAGCGTTCGCCAACGCGATGCTGGCTCATGCCGACGAGACCGACGATTCGCACGCGCCTTCGCAGTCGCATCCTGGATGCTCGGTGGTTCCTTCGGCCTTGGCCGTGGGAGAGCAATGTGGAATCGACGGTGCGCATTTTCTGAGGGCGGTCGCGCTCGGATACGACGTGGGAACCCGATTTACGATGACCGTCGGCATCGCAGGATTCCAGACCAGCAATCATCTGAGCACCCACGCGATCTCGGGGACCTTCGGATCGGCCGCTGCGGCTGCTTGCGCTGCTGGGCTCAACACGCAACAGATGCGCTGGGTGATCGACTATGCGTCGCAGGAGGCCTCCGGCATCAAAACCTGGCAGCGCGACACCGATCACATTGAGAAAGCATTTCTGTTCGCCGGAATGCCGGCGCGCAATGGCGTGACTGCGGCCGAGATTGTCGTGTCGGGCGGGACGGGTGTCGAGGATGTTCTCGCCGGTCAGGATAATTTTCTGCTGGCCTACGCGCCGCAAGCCGATCCGATGAAGCTGGTGGACAAACTGAGCGAGCGCTACGAGATCGTGCGCACGAATATCAAGAAGTGGAGTGTGGGCTCACCGATCCAGGCGCCGCTCGACGCGTTGACGAATCTGCGTCAGAGACATCCCTTCGCGCCGGATCAGGTGCAGTCGGTAGTCGTTCGCCTGCCCACCAGCGAAGCGGCGCTGGTGAATAATCGCGAGATGCCGGATATCTGCCTGCAGTACATGATCGCTGTGACGCTGCTGGACGGGACATCCAGCTTTCTTTCGTCGCACGACAAGGATCGAATGCAGGATACAGCGATTTTGCTGCAGCGAAGCAAGGTTCAGTTGGTTGGCGACGAAGCGCTGGAGCGGCGTCTGCCCAGGCGTGAAACGATCGTCGAGCTAACGCTCGCGGACGGAACCAGGCTGACCGAACATGTGGACGCGGTGCGCGGAACGGCTGAGAACCCGATGAGTCGCGAAGAAGTGCTGGTGAAGTGCCGCGAGTTGATGACGCCGGTGCTCGGCGCGGCCAAGACGTTGAGCTTGATTGAAAAGATTTTCGATCTTGAGAACGTCAAGAACGTGCGCGATCTGCGCCCGCTGCTTCAGCGCGCGTAGTTGCCGACCGCGGCAGTTTGCGATTTGTCCGACGCCAGCTTGTGGGGCAGCGGCATCTTGCGAAGCCCTAGCGCCATCAAGGCCGTGATGAAGGCTAGCACCGCGCAGGCGTAGAATCCGTAGTTCCACGATCCGGTTTTTTCGAACAGCGCTGCGGCGGCGCCACCTCCGATGATTGAGGCCACGCCTTTCGCCGAATACAGGAACCCGTAATTGGAGCTCACGTTCTTGGCGCCGAACCAGTCGGCGCAAATGGACGGGAACAGCGAGTAAACCTCGCCCCAGGTGAAAAAGACCAATGCCATGGTAACGATGAACCAGGTGGTTGAGGCATGCCCTAGCGTGACCACGCCGATCAGCACGATGGCTTGCAGGAGAAATGCGATGAACATTGTTCGCTCGCGGCCCAAATGATCGGAAACCCATCCCCAGAAAATGCGGGCCGCGCCGTTGGCGAGCGGATTCAACGTCAACGACAATGTCAACGCCGCCGCGCCGATCTTCAATGTGTCGGCCATGGGCGCTACTTGAGCGGTGGCCATCAATCCGCCGATGCCCATCATAAGAGCCATCATGAAGAGCACGTAAAATTGCGGAGTACGCAGCATCTCGAACGCGTTAAATTCCTCGTGGTGTCGACGGATCTGGACCTTGACGGGAGCCGCTGCGATCGCGGCCGTGGCGGTCGGATTCTGCAGAAACTGTGCGGCCACCAGGATGGTCAAGCCCTGTAGGATGCCGGTGTAAAGGAACGCGGTCCGGAAATCGTACGCGCGTATCAGATACGAGATCTGGGGAATAAACAGCGCGGCGCCAGAGCCAAATCCCGCCGAAATCATTCCGGCGGCGAGCCCGCGCTTATCCGGGAACCATTTCAGAGCGATACCGATGGACCCGCAGTAAACCAGCGCCGCGCCGAATCCAGCCAGCGCGTAGAGCATATACAATTCGGGCAGCGTCTTGGCGTGTCCCATACCCGCCCAGCCGACGCCGCACATCACTCCCGCGACGGTCATTAGCGCACGTGGCCCGAGCCACTCGATCAGCCACCCTGAGAGCGGCATCATCCAGGTCTCGAGCGCGACGAATATCGAAAAGCCCCATTGCACGTCGGAGAGCTTCCAATGCGTCGCTCCGACGATCGGCTTGACGAACAGGGTCCAGGCGTACTGCAGGTTGGCGATCATCATCATCGCCACTACAGCCGCCGCGAGCCGCATCCAACGATTCACTTCGGGCCTCCTCTGGAAATGAGATCCAGCAATTTTGTGCAAGCATAGACGCTGCGCGTGTGGGGCATTGCGACTCCCATCCGGGCGCCCAACTCGATCGCCGCGCCCGCGATAGCGTCCAACTCCATCGGTCGTCCGGCTTCTAGATCCTGCAGCATGGATGTCTTGTGCTCGCCCACTTTTTCCGCGCCCGCAATGCGCTGGTCGATGGACACCGGAAGTTCGACTCCAAACTTGTTGGCCACTGCCTCGACCTCGATCATTATATTCCGAACCAGGTCGCGGACTCCCGAGTCCTGCACCATCTGTACCAGCGTAGCGCGAGTGAGGGCGCTAATCGGGTTAAAGGCGACGTTACCCAGCAGTTTTACCCAGATTTCATGACCTAGCCGTACTGTAACCGGGCACCTGAGGCCCGCTTTGACGAGCTTCTCTGCGATTTGGCGCGCTCGTTCGGAACGCGATCCGTCGGGCTCGCCAAGCGAGATCCGGTTGCCCTCGTTGTGACGGATCACGCCCGGTTCAACGATGTCGGTTCCAAAATAAACGATGGATCCGAGCACGTGCCGCGCGTCGATGGACGCCGCGATGACACCGCCCGGGTCGACGCTTTCGAGATGTGTGTACCACCAAGGGATTCCATTCTGTGTGCTGACGACGGTGGTGGTCTGGCCAATCAGTGGAGTGATCTGCGGCGCGAGCTGCGTAAGACCATGTGCTTTCACGCCGAGAAAGATGACGTCCATCGCACCGGCTTGGTTGAGATCACCGATCACGCGGGGATGGACTTCGAAGTCCCCCTCCGCGCCAGTAACACGCAGGCCGCACGATTGCATCGCGGCCAAGTGCGCGCCTCGTGCGAATAACGTAACGTCCTCGCCGGCCTGCGCGAGTTTTGCGCCGATGTAGCCGCCAATCGCACCCGCGCCGGCGATGAGAAATCTCAAGCCTCGGTTCCTTGGAGCGCCTTGGCCACTGCGCCGCGCTGTATTTTACCGGTCGCGGTGCGAGGGATCGCCTCCACGATGAAAACTTTCTTGGGGCACTTGAAGTCGGCCAAGTGTTCCTTGCAGAAGCTGAGGATCGCGGATTCCTCCTGCGGCTCGCGCAGCACGACGGCGGCAGCCACTTCTTCGCCCCAGGTTTTGTGCGGTACGCCGAAGGCCACGGCTTCGGCGATCGCGGGATGCGTGAGCAACAGCTCATCGATCTCGCGCGGTGCGATTTTTTCGCCGCCGCGATTGATCAGCTCTTTGATGCGGCCGGTCAGCGTCAAGTAGCCGTCGGCGTCGAGAAAGCCTTGGTCGCCGGTGCGGAACCAGCCGTTCGTAAATGACTTCGCGTTGGCCTCGGGATTGTTCTCGTAGCCGTCGACGACGTTCGGCCCTTGGATCACCACCTCGCCGCGGTCCCCTTGCGCGAGCAGATTGCCCAGATCGTCCATGATCCCGATCTTGACGCCGGTGCCTGGTCCGACAGAGCCGGGCTTGCGCTCGGCGGGCGGCCGCGGGTTAGACGCCATCTGGTGCGACGCTTCGGTCATTCCATAGGCTTCCAGCACCGGGGCGCCGAAAGTCTGCTCCATTTTCGCCATCATTTCGGGCGGCAGCGCGGCGCTGCACGATCGGATGAAGCGCAGGCCTTCCGATCCGGCCGGGCGCTCTTTGCCAGCGCGGGCGAGCAGCAACTGGTGGATGGTGGGAACGGCGGAATACCATGTGACGCGGCAGTCTCGGACGGTTCGCCAGAATGATAACGGATTGAATTTCGCCGGGACCACCACCGTGCCGCCCGAAAGCAGCGTCGAGATGGTGGATGCCACCAGGCCGTGCACATGGAACAGCGGCATCGCGCACAGAGCGACGTCGGTGGGCGCGAGCGCGTAATGTTTCACGATGTTCTGTGCCGAAGCCGCCAGGTTGCGATGGCGGATGGGCACGCGCTTCGGCCGGCCGGTGCTTCCGCTGGTGTGAAGGACGAGCGCGATGTCGTCAGGAGCGGGCGCGGTCGACTTGCGACCTTTAGGCGCGTCCACGATGCGCACGAATCCTGTGGCGTCCATTTCGAGGGCATGCACCGGAACTTTGCCTTCCGCGGCCTTGCAAGCGTCTACGGCGCCAGCGGGCGGACACAGCAGCACTTTCGCCGAAGTGTCTTCCAGGTAAAACGCGAATTCGTCCTGACGGTAGCCAGGATTTAGTGGCGCGGCTGTTCCCGCGATGGACGCCGCGAGAAAGCTCACGATGGCGGGCAATCCATTAGTGACTACGGTGGCAACGCGATCGCCTTTCTGGATGCCAAGCGCGGCCAAGGCGTCGGCCATCGTCATTACTTGATCGCGAAGCTGGGCGTAGGTCAGTTGGATTCCTGCCTCGGGCAGGATCACTGCCGTTTGATTGGCAGGGGCGGCGTGCAGGATTTCTGCAAGATTTGTGGGAGATGACATGAACCCTACATTTTACCGCCCATCGGGCTTAGCGATTCTTTGAGAGATTACGCACCCTCCCGGCCACTATCGAATATTCCAAGAGGGTGCATGGTGTTACGAATCACGCTGCTCCTGTCCGTCATCGCGGTAGCCGCCGCCGCGCAATCCACCACCGATCCCGCGTACCAGGCCCTGCAACAGGCATACGACGCGTTGCGCGAAAAGAATTACGACCAGGCCGTCGCTGGGTTCGAGCGCGCCATCGCATTGTCGCCCAGCCGCGCTTCGATCCGAAAAGACCTGGCGTACACGCTATTGAAGATCGGCGAGAATGAAGCGGCGCGCGACCAGTTTGCCGAGGCCATGCGCTTGGAACCGGCCGATGAGCACGTCGCGATGGAATACGCGTTCCTGTGTTACGAGACCGGGCAGCAGGCGATTGCGCGGCGCGTGTTTGACCGGGTGCGAAAAAATGGCAACGCCACAGCCGAGCAGGCCTTTCAGAATATAGACCGGCCCCTGGCCGAGGGGATCAATCGCTGGCAGAAGGCGTTGGCGGTGTCGCCAGATAATTTCAGCGCGCACCAGGAGCTCGCGCGTCTGGCGGAGCAGCGCGACGAGCTCGAGCTTGCCGCGGAACATTACGAAAAGGCATGGAAGCTGAAACCGGGCGAGCGATCATTGATGCTCGATCTCGGCCGTGTGTGGCAGGCGCTGAACCGGGTGGAAGAGGCCAATGCAGTGCTGCTGGCTGCGTCGCGCGGGGCACAACCGAGGGTCGCCGAACGGGCCCGCGAATTGCTCCCTACACGCTACCCCTACGTCTACGAATTCGAGCGCGCGCTGGAGCTCGATCCGAAAAACTACGAGCTGCGACGTGAATTCGCGTACCTGCGGTTGCAAATGGGCGACAAAGATGGGGCCGAGCGCGAGTTCCAGATCCTGAATCAAATGGCGCCCAACGATTTGCTTTCGGCGGCCCAACTTGGGTTTCTTCGACTGAATCGCAAAGATTTTGCCGACGCCCAGCCGCTGCTCGATCAAGTGTTGAAGGGCGACGATGAGGAACTAGCTGATCGCGTGCGCATGGTGTTGAAGCTCCCGCAAACGCTGCGCAAGCACGAAGCCACTCCGCAGAGCACTTCCGACGAAGCCAAGGCGATGGCGGAGAAAAGCCTCAAAGCCGGATATCTCAAGGACGCGCTGAAATATTTGACCATAGCGCACGAAAACGATCCGGTGGACTTCGCCGTGATGCTGAAGCTCGGCTGGCTGTACAACATGCTGAAGAACGACCGCGAGGCCGTGAAGTGGTTCAACATGGCAACCAAAAGCCCGGATACAAAGATTTCGTCCGAAGCCAGCCAAGCGTATCGCAATCTTGAACCCGAGTTCCAGCTGTTTCGCACTACTGCTTGGATCTATCCCTTCTTCTCGACCCGCTGGCACGATGCTTTCGGGTACGGACAAGTGAAGACGGAGTTGAAGCTCGGAAAATTTCCACTGCATCCCTACATCTCGACGCGGTTCGTAGGCGACACGCGCGATACGCAAGGCTCGACGCTAAGCAATCCGGCGCCGCAGTATCTTTCCGAGACGTCGTTCATCTTCGGGCTGGGAGTCTCGACTACGCCCTGGCACGGCGCCACGGGCTGGTTCGAAGCGGGCGAAGCGGTGAAATATCTCACCACGCGCAGCGACGTGGGCGCGATGATCCCGGACTACCGCGGCGGCGTTTCCTTCGCCAGGGGCGTCGGTTATTTGCTCGGAGGCGAGGGTGGCTTTTTCGCCGAGACCAACGACGACGGGGTGTTCGTCAGCCGGTTCCAGGACGACATGCTTCTGTACGTGCAGAATCGCGCCGGATACACTTTTGACAAGTCAGACATATTCGGCGGTTTCCAAGGCCAGCTCTTGTGGAATTTCAACGGCACCGTGGATCGGCTTGGGGAATACTGGGCGAACTTCGTGGAATCGGGCCCGGGTGTCCGGTTCAAGTTCCAAAGCCTGCCGAAATCGATGCTGTTTTCGGTGAGTGTTCTGCGCGGCGTTTACACCATCAATCAGGGCAATCCGCGCCGGCCTAACTACTTCGATCTTCGAGCAGGACTCTGGTATGCCTTCACGCATTAAGCTCGCTTCTCTGGTTTTCCTCGTGGCGTCCGCGCTGCCGGCGGCGACGTTCACATATCATATTGCCGGCGACGATCCAGGTCCCTGGCCACAGATCCTTTCATCCATAGGATTGGTACGCGCGGCCGGAGGACCGGCCAATCTTTTTGTGGTCCGCACCGTGGCGCCGGGCTCAGTTCCGCAGTGGATCGAGCGCGTGGAGCGGGGCGGCGTCGTGGTGCTGGAAGGTGACAACGAACTCGCCGCCGCACTCGGATTCAAAGCTACGGACAAGCGCATCGTGATCCGGAGCATCGTGGATTGGCGCTCGCCGAAGTTACCTATCGTCTGGGAGAACTCGGTCGAGACACCGGTATTTGATATGCCCAAGGATGCGCGAGTGTTCGCAAACGAGCGCTGGGGCAACGCGCCCGTCATGGCTGCGGTGCGGAGGGGCGCTGGAGCGGCACTATGGATCGCTGCCGCGCCGGGCAAGGAAGGCTACGAGCGTTTTCCGTATCTCCTGCAAGCGCTGAACGATCTTGGAGTTGAGCCGCCGTTTCGAAGCGAACGTCTCTGGGCTTTTTTCGATGGCGCATATCGATCGCGCGTGGACCTCGACTATTTCGCCAAGCGCTGGCGCGCGGCGGGGATCGGCGTGCTGCATGTGGCCGGGTGGCACTACTACGAATCGAATCCTGAGCAGGACCAGTATCTGCGGCGTCTGATCGAGGCTTGCCACAAGCAGGCCATCCTCGTGTATGTCTGGCTCGAGTTGCCGCACGTCAGCGAGCAGTTCTGGGCCGATCATCCTGAGTGGCGCGAGAAAACCGCAATACTGCAGGACGCGCAGCTTGATTGGCGCAAACTCATGAATTTGACCAACCGGGATTGCTTCGCCGCGGTCTCGAAGGGCGTGACGGGACTGATCCAGCGTTTCGATTGGGACGGCGTAAATCTCGCCGAGCTGTATTTCGAATCGCTCGAAGGCGCCGCGAATCCCGCACGGTTCACGCCCATGAACGCCGATGTGCGCGAAGAGTTTCGCAAGGCCAGGGGCTTCGATCCGCTCGATTTGTTTGCGGCGGGAAAGCCGGACCAGGGCCGTTTGGAGCAGTTCCTGGAATTTCGCGCTTCGCTAGCGCGTCGCCAGCAGGAAGAATGGATTGGCCACATCGAGGCGATTCGTTCTTCGAAGCCCGACCTCGATTTCGTCCTCACTCACGTCGACGATCGCTTCGATACGCGCATGCGCGATCTGATCGGCGCCGACGCAGCCCGCGTGCTGCCGTTGCTCGATCAGCATGACTTCACATTCCTTATCGAGGATCCCGCAACCATCTGGAACCTCGGTCCGCAGCGGTATCCCAAGATCGCCGCGCAGTATCAGCCGCTCACGAAACACACCGACAAGCTGGCGATCGACATCAACGTTGTAGAGCGCTACCAGGATGTTTATCCGACCAAGCAACAAACCGGGACGGAATTGTTCGAATTGGTCCATCTCGCGTCGCAGGCGTTTCCTCGAGTTGCGCTCTATTTCGAGAACTCGATTCTTACGCCCGACCTCTCCTTGCTCGCCTCCGCAGCGGCCAGCGTGAGCAAGATCGAACAGGAGGGACCTCGCCTGGTAGTAGATTCGCCGCACGGCGTCGGAATCCCCTGGCAAGGCTCGGCTCTGGTAAATGGCCGTTTGTGGCCGGTGCGGGGCAAAGACACGTTATGGCTGCCTTCAGGCGAAGTTGTGGTCGAGTCGACGCCGAAGGAAACCGCTCTGCAAATCGTGGATTTCAACGGAGAGCTGCGCTCGGCCAGCGCGTCGGCATCGAGCGTGAGTTTTTCCTACCAGAGTAGCGCGCGTGCGATCGCGGTCTTGAGCTCGCGTCCGTCCAGTTTGGAAATCGACGGCGCGACCGTTGAACGGGATCTGCCCGCTTCTGGATCCGGCTATCTGCTAACGTTGCCGCGCGGCCAGCATCTGGTACAACTTGAAATCGGGCCCGCACACCGGCACAAAGAAAAAGCCCCCTAATGGGCGGCGGGCGGCGCCGAAGCCCGATCTACTCGTCCGGATCGCGCTTCGGCGATCGAAACATGGTTCGTTTCGAGGATTGTGCCCAGCGTCTGATCGAGCGCGACTCTGGCGTTGATATAGCTTACTTCGGCTCCGATCACGGCCGATTGCGCCGCGGTCAAATCGCGCTGCTGCTGGATCACGTTGAAGGGAACCGACGCACCCAAACCCAGTTTTTTCTGTTCGGCGTCGAGCAGTTGCTGGTCGAGCTCTCGATTCTTGAGCGCGGCCTCGTAGCGAATCCTGGCCTGCCGTAGGGCCGTCACCGAATTCAACACATCCACGCCGGCCTGATTCGCGCTTTTCTGATTCTCAAGCTGAGTCTGGCGAAGCTGAAGCTGGTCGATTCCGAAATCGGCTTGGGCCTGCCGGTTGCCCAGCGGCGCGGTGATGAAGCCGCCGATACGCTGGGTTGGAAAATTCCGCCGGAAGATTTGTCCCAGCGCGGTGCCCATCCCCCCGATAAAATACGAATCGGGCGCCAGCGTGAATCCGTCGAAACTCAGGGTGTGCGGCGAGCCAGCCAAACCGGCCAGGCTTTCGCCGCCGAACGCTTCCAGCGTCGGCAGGATTCCACTGCGCGTGCCGAGAGCCGAAACTTCCGATGCCTTTTCGTTCTCGCGCTGCGCGGCCAGGTCGGTCCGTGTCGCCAACGCCTTCTGCACCAAGTCCTGGAGGGGCGGCAGATCGTCCTGAGCAGGGATCTCAATGTGATCCGTGGGTACGATGCGCGCGTGCGCGAGTTCAGCATCGGCCAGGCCCGTACGGCTGATCAGACTCTTGAGCTGCAATTCCTGCTGAGCGATATTCGTCTGCGAGTCCACCACGTCACGCGAAGTGGAAGCCACCTGGGCTTCGGCGGTGGTAACGTCGAGTGGCGTCATCGCTCCCAACTCGACCTGCCGCTGATTGTTCGAATACAGCAGGCGTGCCGATTCCAACGCACTCTGCTTCGCCTTCAGGTCCTCATAGCCGGTGACCAACCCATAATAGGCGTTCAACACCTGCGCGACCGTGCCGGTCAACTGCGTGCGAAAATTCAAGTCCGATATGCCAACATTCATCTTTGCCACCGTGATGGTGCGCGCGTTCACCGCGACGCCGAAGCCGCGCAGGAAGTTGTGCTGGAACGAGAACGACAGATTGGGCGCCACGGAGGGATTCAAAACGTCGGTAGGCGCGTTTTCGTTGAGGTAGTGGTCCGAATAATTCAGTGTGATGGCGCCGCCCGAAAGAAATCCCTGCTGATAGGTGAAACTGTAGACGCGCGTGTTCGACACCAGCTCCGGCAGAATGCTTTGGATCACGTCGAACTGGGGCGTAGTCTTGTGCGTGAAGGTGCTGCTTTCCTGAATGGACGGATCCAAAGTCTGGGTGATCGGTCCCACCTGCGAAACAGTGGCGTTGCCGACGCCGCCTGTGCTGGATGTTCCGCCGGATCCAACCACGCCTGCCGCGGCCTGACTTCCCGCCACACCTTGCCCAGCCGCAACCGAACCGGCTTGCGATGCGCCGCTTGGGACGCCCGGAAGCGCACCGCCGGCTTGCGCGCGCTCCACCTGCCACACCGACGCAAGCGGGTTGTAGCGCGCGATCTCTACGTCGATGTTGTCTTCCAGCGCAAGCGCGATTGCATCCTGCGCGCTGAGGTACAAAATGCCCGCGCGGATGAGACCGTGCAAACGGCTGGTATTCTCGAGCCTAGCCGGCGGAACCTCTGCCGGCAGGTAAGGGCGAATCAACACCGGCGCGTGCGGGCGCACTGGCTCGATACCAGGCTGTTGGGCGGCGGCGGGTAGAGCAAAGCACAAGGCCGCGGACAGGATCTTGCGCATCCGTGCCACCTTCATGGACGCGCCTCCGCTGGAAGATTCGCAGGTAACTCCGATGGCCGCGAGACTTGCCCAGCCAGAGCCTCCTGGAGCGAAACATTGTTCGCTTCGAGGGTTGTGCCGAGTGCCTGATCGAGCGCGATCTTAGCGTGGGTGTAGTTGGCCATGGCCTGCATCTGCGAGCTCACTGCGCTTGCGAGATCTCTCTGGTCCTGGATCACCTGGAACACCGTTCCGGCGCCCAATTGGTACTTGCGCTGATCCGCGTTGAGCGTTTCCTGCTGTAGGTCCCGAGCCTTGATGGCAGCGTCATAACGGGCGCGCGCCTGCTGGATGCCGATCACCGCGTTCTGTACGTCCACGCGCACCTGATTGATGTTCTTTTGCAGGTTCAGTTCGTTCTGCCGGATTTCGATCAGGCTGGTGACGTAATCCGACTGCGCCGCACGATTCCGCAGCGGAATATTCAGCGACAGGCCAGCCGAATAATTCGGGAAATTTCGCCGTGCGATCTCTGCCAGCAGGTTGCCGTAGCCTCCCGCCAGGTACGCCACTCCGGGTTCAAAAGCGCCTGTCTGCGTGAGCGTTCCGCTCAAACCGTTATTGGTCAGCTCGGCAAAAGCCTGCAAGGTAGGCTTCAGCGAGTTCTTGATTCCGACCAGGTTGATCTGATTGCTTTGTAGATTGAGCCGGGCCTGCTCGATCTCGTTGCGCTTGGCGATGGCGTCTTGTGTCAGTTCATCGGCGGACCGCAGCTGGTCGCTCGCGGGCACCACCAGCGAATCCAGCGGAACGACGCGAACCTGCGCCAGAGTCGGACTCGCGACGCCGTTGCGGCTCAGCGCGTTTTTCAAAATCGTTTCCTGCTGTAAAAGATTCGTCTGCGAAATTACCAGGTCTTGCTGGCTGGCGTACAGTTGGGCCTGCGCCCGCGTGACTTCAATCTCGGCGAGCGAGCCCAGTGCCACCTGCCGTTTGTTGTCCTCGAGCAACTGCTGCGAAGTCGTCAGTTCCTGCTGGCGCGCGCGTACGTCTTCATGAAAGCTCACCAAATCCCAATACAGGTTGAGGACCGCCGCCACCGTGGTGATCACCTGCTGCTTGAACTGGAGGTCCGTCACTTTCAGATTGTTTTTCTGGACGAGAATGTTCCGGCCGTTCACTGCCGAGCCGAACCCTTGCAGCAAATTCTGGGTCACCTGCAAGTCCAGATCGCCGGTGGTGTACGGATTCAAGCTGTACGACAAGCTGTTCACGCGGTTGTACTGGCTCAGGTAGGTCACTTGCGCGCTCAGCCCGAAAATCCAGTTCTGGATGTACTGGGCTTCGTAGGTTCGCGAGGATTGAACTAGAGCCGTGGTGTTGGTGAGAATCGTGTTGCTTTGCGGGAAGGTCGCGTGCTGGAAGTTTACGACGCCAACGATGGTGGGATCGAGCGACGGAATCAGAGGGCCGAGCTGAGTCACAATACCGCCGCCGGAGCTGACGCCATTCCCACCCGTGTTCACTGCCGCGCCCGTGGTGTTCAGCGTGACGCCTTGCAGGCTGACGCTCTCCGGCCCCGGTGCCACTCCGAGTCCCACGCTACGCAGGGCACCGCCGCCCTGTGCTCTCCGCAAGACCTCGCGTGCGAGTAGAGGACCGTAGCGCTGCACCTCGACATCCAGATTGTTTTCGATCGCCAGTGCGACAACATCTGATGCGGTGAGGTACAGATTGCCGCCACGCACCAACATCTCGAGCCGAGGGGAGTTGCTCAGATTCACAGGCGGTACACTACGCGGACGGTAGGGATTCAACAGCCATCCGAGCGGTCCGGTGGCGGGATCGATTCGGATCGCATTCTGCGCGTTGGCCGGCGCGGCAATCAATAGGGCCGCGCAGAGCACGGAGATAGCGGGACGGAGTATTCGCATCGGAATCATAATGAGCATTTGCGCAATGATGGCGTCGGAAGAGTCTTGGCCCATCATAACGAGAACGCACAGTGCAGCGAGCAAGTTCCGTGCGATTGAAGCCACCCACGCTATAGTTGACGAATGCGCCGATTCGCCGAACAGCGCTGGCTCGCCCTGTGGGCCGCAATGTTGGGCTACATGCTGGACGCGATGGACGTGCTGCTCTACGTTTTCGCGATCCAGACGCTGCGCGCGGAGTTTCACTGGTCGGCGGCGATGGCGGGGGTGGTTAGTTCCGTTACTCTCGTCGCCTCGTCGGTGGGCGGGATTGCCGCGGGCATGCTGGCGGATCGAATCGGCCGTTCTCGCGCGCTGGTCTATACGATTCTGCTGTACTCGATCGGCTCCGGCGGATCGGCGCTATCGACCGGATTGATCTCGCTGTTCTTCTGGCGAGCCATCGTTGGGCTGGGCCTGGGAGGCGAGTGGTCGGCTGGATCGGTTCTGGTTTCCGAACATTGGCCGGCCGAGCATCGCGCCAAAGCCATCGGGTTGACGCAGTCCGGCTGGGCGATCGGATACATGCTGGCAGCAGTGGTAACCGCGCTGGTGCTCCCGCGATTCGGATGGCGTGCGCTTTTCCTGGTCGGCGTGCTCCCCGCATTCTTGACGATTTGGATCCAACGCAAGGTCAAAGAGCCAGAAATCTGGAGTCGCAAGCAGACCCCCGCCCCGCTCTCGATGTTGTTTCGCCCGCCGCTGCGCCGCATCACCTTGCTCGCCACATCGCTCGCGACGTCGGTGCTGTTCGCTTACTGGGGCGTGAACACGTGGCTGCCTGGATTCCTTTCCACGCCTCAAGCTCAGGGCGGCGCAGGGCTGAACATCGTGCAAACCAGCGCCTGGATCTTCATCATGCAGGTGGGCGCGTTTCTCGGATACGTGACGTTCGGCTTCATGGCCGACCGGTTCGGCCGCCGCCCGGCATTCGCATTTTACGTCTTCACAGCGGCCATTCTCACTCCGATCTACGGACTGATCCCGAGTTGGGCCGGTGCATCGTCGGAAACCTGGCTGCTGATCATCGGCCCGTTCGTTGGATTTTTCGGCACCGGATTTTTCTCGCTCTTCGGCGCCATGCTCGCCGAACTTTACCCGACTGCGGTGCGCGGCGCCGGACAAGGCTTCGTCTACAATTTCGGCCGCGCAGTCAGCGCACTGGCGCCATTCGCCGTTGGAAGCATCGCCGATCGCCGCGGGATCGGTGCGGGCCTGGCGCTCAGCTCCGCATTTTTCCTGGTCGGCGCGGTGCTCATCTTCACGCTGCCGGAAACTCGGAACACGGAACTGCGCTAAGGGCCCGCGAGTCGCCGCGGTTTTAGTAGTGGAACCGATATCGGAACTCCACGTAGATTTGTCGCGGATCGTTGTAGTGGAATCCTCCGAAGGTCAAGCTGTTGTCGAGCAGCACCCGGCGATTCGCCACATTCAACCCGGTCACTGAGACGCGGTATTGCTCTGATTCGCCGAAGCTTTTTCCGAGTGAAATGTCGAACGTCGTGTGTTGCGGTAGATAATTCCCAGGATATTGTGCGTCCGGCATTCCGTTCGTGAATCCCGAGCCGTAGTACACGTTCGTCGAACCGAATGCATGCCAGGGAAGACGTGAATTGACGCCGAAGTTCAAAGTGTTCCGCTGATCGTGATCCACGGGTGAAAGTCCGGGTGGGGGCTCGCATCCGTCGGGCACGGGAGTGGGGCAGATCAAGCCTCCGGTGAAGGGCGCCGACGCTTGCGCGATCTGATTCGAGTACGCCAGGTGCACCTGGGCGCGATGCCACATGCGCGGTGAACGCAGTGTCGTTTCCCAGCCTTGAATCAAGGCGTAATCCCAAGTCAGCGGCCAAAACAGGTTCGATTCGCCGATATTGCTGTGATCGAGCCAATTTCTCGCGGCGGTTTGAAAGCTGTCGACGTCGAGCACCCAGCCGCGAAATGGAATCGCCACGCCGAACTGATATTCGTGATCACGCTCTCCGCGCAAGGGGCCGAACGCGAGAGTCTGGCTGTTCGCTAAATCGATTAAGGGGCCGGTCGCAGTCAAAAGCGGGGGCGGTTGGTAGAACACGCCATAGAAGGCGCGAAACACCCAGTTCAATCGCGGGATTCTGAGGGCGACGCCGACGCGCGGGTCAGGCACGTTCTCCACCACGGCGGCTTGACCAGTCCCGGTCACGGAGCCGGAATCGAAATGCGAAAAACGAAAGCCGCCGATCAGCGTCAACCAGGAAGTGAGCTTGAGTCGATCGCTGATGAAGAATTCCGCCAATCCTCCGGTTACAGCAGCGGAGGAAGCGCCGAAGTTCTGGCAGTTTGGCGCGCAATCGGTGAAGGTGTTGTCGAAAAGGTTGCTCTGACGCTGGGCGAACCCGTAGGTTCCCGCCTCCACTTCATTTCTCTTCCAAAGGGTTGCGTTCACGCTCGCCTGTGCACCGGCATAATTGGAGGTTTGCCTGACATTTGTGATCACTGGAAAATCGTTCGGCGAACTGTTGTAGGCGGCCTGGTTGTAGTGATAGAACGGAGAAATCGTCATCCGCACGTTAGGACTAAATGTGTGCACCCACGAGAAAGTCACGTAGCCGTCGGGTTCCTTTTCGCTATCGTGCAGACCATAGCTCGGATACACCTGGTTTCCGGCTGAATTCGGATCCGGATCAGTGGGAATTTGATAGTAGTCCTGGCGCAGTGAGGTGACCAGGCGAAATTGGTTGGAGAGATTCGCGTTGAATATGAAGGATGCGAATCCGCCGTATCCATTTTCGGCGTCGTGGACAACTTGGCCGATCGGCGGCTGAAGACCATAGTCGCTGCGATTGGCGTTCAGGCTGAAGTAATACGCGAACCGCTCGGTGTGGCTACCGAAATTGATTTGATCGTTGCTCTGGTACCAATTGCCGAAGGACGCCACAAGTTCCGCCTCGTCGTCGCGCTCGAAGCCAGTTCGCGGCACGATGTTGAAGATTCCATAGGTGCGGTCTCCGTATTCGGCGTCGTAGCTGCCGCGCTGGACTTCCAGATAGTCAATATCCTTTGGATCGATCTGCGGACCCAGATTGCTCGCGATATTGGTGTTGGGTACGGGCACGCCGTCGATCAGCCAATCCACTTGATGGCCGCCGCGCATGTGCAGCATGTCGTGCGTCACGTAGGAGCCGGGCGTGAAATCGGTGATCATCGACAGGCTGTTGGTGCGGTCGGCGCCTGGAGTGAGCGCTATATCTTCACGATCGACCAGCGATGTTGGAGTTACAGAATCCGTATTGACCGGCTCAGGCGCGCCGGTAACCACCATGGTCTCGTTTACTGGGGCGATTGCGAGCTGGAAGTGCAAAATCGGCGACGAACTGGACGCGAGCGTGATGGTCTGCACTAATGTCTGGAAATTCTCCTGACTGACCGTGACTTTGTAGTCGCCCACCGGCACCGTTGCGAATGAGAACTCTCCGTCACTGTCTGTCTGCGCGGATTGGGACCAGTCCGATGTAGTCGACTGCAACTTTACCGTTGCCCCAGCCATGGGACGATGCTGAGCGTCGTGCACAATTCCCTGTATTTTTCCAAAAATTGTCGCGTACATGAGCGATGAAATGAGAACAATCGCCAGGCACGAAGAAAATATGACCTTCCGCATGAGAGCTCCTCTATGAATTCCACTTTGTTGAGCGAAAGTGCGGTGCCTGATGCGCGCCTTTCTTTTCCGCGAAGTGCGAGCGGACATCTTCGCCAAAAGGACTACCGGCAAAGACGAAAGACGACTAGGAGCGAATCAGGCGAGTGGAGCAGGAGGGCCGCGCTTTTGGCGCGAGCGGCTGAATGAAATGCGGCCGAGCGCTTCGGTCTGGCATTGAACCGCGGGATGGCTCACCAGGCCGGCGAAGATCGCGTTCGAAGTCTTGAGAACCGCGGCCGCGCTATCAGTAGTTGCGGCCTGCGCGGCTGGACACGCGGGACAATTCTGAACCAACCGAAACTCAGGACCTGTCGGGGCCGCGTTGTCCGTCTTCATGGCGCAGCGATGCTCGCCGGCGCGCCGGCAGCATTGCGGTAAAACCGACTCGGAATCGGCGAACAGAGTAGGTGCGACCAGGGAGTAGAACAGCGCAGCTAACAGCGAAAATGCCGACGCGCGTCGCACCGCCCCATGGTACAGCACAAAATCCTGGCTTGCAATCAGTTTAATGCGCGAGCGGATCGGGCGAGTTCGGAGGTGGCCTTGTGATTTCTCACTGCGCAGTCGCGGCGAGAGCCATGGGTTGGAGCCGCGGAGGGCATTCGAACCGGACGTAGGCGATGTGGCGAGCTTCGTTCTGACGCATGAGGAGGCCGGCGTGGTGTTCTATTTTTTGTTTTGAAAAAACAAAGCCATCCGCGGCCGGATCCCATGGGATTTGTTTGTGTTTGTGGAGTTCGAGGAGGGCGGCGGCCTCTTTGAGCTGGCGGCGTTCGAGGTGCTGCCGGTCGGACTGGATGTCACGCAATGTGACAAGCGCTTTTTGGAATTGGCGGGAGAGGCGGGTGGATTGGCTGTTGAGGCTGGCGAGGAGGTGGTGGGCTTCGACGATCGGAAGGCCGTCTGTGCCGGAGATGAGGCGGGCTTCAAAAAGCGGGATGCGGCGCAGGCGCCAGGAGGTGTCGCTGAGTTCTTCGACGAGTTGGGTTTCGGTGGGCGTGGCCGGCTGGTATTCGTCGAGGAAGGCGCGACGGTGGGTTTCGAAGGCGGCGGGGTCTTCGGTGGGGAGAACAGGCGACGCGGCGGTAAGCCCGTGGCGTAGGGCGTTGCGGGAGGATCGGAGTTTGCCTTCCGGACTGCGCGGACCGGTGGAGTGTTGGGAGTTCAGACGGTTGATTGCTGGAATGGCTGACATTTGGAATCACCTCGACACGGGGATAGCACGGGAGCGCGGCGCGCGGCAATGCGTGCTTGCGTGTCCATTGAATCATGGGCGGATCGGGGCGGCGTTGGTTCGTGACCGATCTTCTTGGGGTTGACCAATACCGCAGCGGTGTACTGGCGTCCAAAGCGAATGACTGAAGCTTTTCTGCGGCGGCGCGGGTGGCGTTTATATGAAAATGATTGGTGTAAGCTGCCCATACGGCAACGGCCAAAATAGCGAAGAGCAACTCAAGCGCGGCTTGCTGGCCGGGGATCAATTTATCCGCACGGCATGCGAACATTAAGCCATGCCCGGTATTCAGTTGCTCGATGCGGCGTTATTCGAATCGTTGGTGGAGCGGGCGCGTCTATCGCCGAGGCTGCGAACCAATCACAACTTTCACGCCAGCATGGAAGACAATCCGCATCGCTTCCTGAACGTGATGATTCGCGGAACCTACATCGCGCCGCACCGGCATCTGGATCCGCCTAAGTCGGAATCGTTTCTGGTTTTGGATGGCGAGATCGCGTTCTTCACCTTCGATGACGCTGGCCGGGTTGCAACCACGCACGTGCTGGGGCGCGATGCGGTGGGAATCGATGCAGCGCCAGGAGTCTGGCATACCATGGCGCCGCTCACGCCGCACGCCATTTGTTATGAAGTCAAACCAGGTCCGTATCAAGCCAGCAACGATAAAGATTTCGCTCCGTGGGCTCCCCGAGAAGGCGATGAGCGCGCACCGGCGTATCTGGCAGGGCTGATCGCGACGCTGCGTTAGGACCTACTTCTTCGGCGCGTACGGTCCGACTTCCGGCTTGCCCTGCGTGTCTTTCAATGGCCCCAGCTCCGCTGCCACTCCGCGCGCAATCGCTGCCGTTTCACTCATGTTCTGGAAGCAGGTGAAATCCGGCCGGTCGCGCCACGCAAATGGACCGCACAACCGTTTGCCTGCGCTGATCGCCGCATCATGCACGATGTTGATCAACCGCTCATAGTCGGGATCGCCCTGCTTGTAGCCTGAAAAATTTCCGAGATCGCCACTCGCGGCGAAAACCGCGGTCACTCCGGGGAGCGCGGCAATCTCACGCGCGGCCATCGCGCCATCCAGCGTTTCGATCATCTCGATCAGCACGACATTATTGTTGATGGTGTTCCGATATCCACCGGGAACGCCGCCCCACATTTCGGGATCGAACGCTTGTCCGCCGCCGAGACTGCGCTTGCCGAGGGGGGGGAACATGGTCCAGTCGCGCGCAGCTTTGCCCTCTTCCACCGAGCGAACCGTGGGAATTACGATCACCAACGCGCCTAAATCCATGGCGTGCTGAATCTCGCGCTCGTCGGTGTAGGCGACGCGCACGCCCGGCACTGCCTTGGCATGCGGGCACGCTTTCCACATCCGCCCGACGGCTTCCCAATCGCGCGAATCGTGCTGCATTTCGGTCCAGATGAAATCGTAACCGGCGTTGGCCATCGCGCAATACGTCTCTGGGCTGTCGCTGCTGAACACGGTGCCCCCAGTGACCTTCTCGCCCCGCATCATTTTCAGCATCACCGGGTTCCAGATTTTCGCGTTTGCTGGGGGATTGAAGGCCGGTCCATATTTCCACTTGCTGATTTCGAGCGCGCCCTGGTTGACAGCTCCCGCGGGTGCGGTTGTGATCGCGCCCGAGTCCTTGCCGGCCGGCGCCGCGAGCGGAAACTGCATCTTCCCAGCGTCGGGATTGTTGGCATAAGGATCGGCCGTGGAGGGCTGCGTCTGCGCTTGCATTGCCGCGCAAGCTGCCGCCACACAAAAGGCCGTTACAAGAAACTGTCGATTCATTTCCGTCTCCTTTGTGTAGAGTATATTCTCTTCATGACCTTCACCAAGCGGCTGCGCGACGGCGTTCGCCGCGGGGCAATCACTTGCAGCGTTCGCATCTGGACTCGCCCGCACGTCCGGGTTGGCGCGCGCTACCAGATGGAGGAAGGCGAAATCGAAATTGAGTCCATCGAGCCGATCGGGCTGCCGGATATCACCCCGCAGCTCGCGCGCGAATCCGGTTTCCTCGGCGTGATCGATTTGCTGAAAGTGGCCAAGCACGGCCAGGGGACGAACATCTACTTGATCCGTTTCCACTACCTGCCACCACGGCCAAAAGGGAAAGGTCGCCAGCGCACTGAATAGCGGACCGTGCTCATTTATCATTAGGAAGTAGTGCCCGCCGCCTCCAAGAAAAAACTCAAGCCAGAGCGGATCTCGTCGGAAACTCGCCCTGCGCTGCTCGACCGGATCGAGAAATTTGTTGAGCGCCGCGCGGCGATCCTGGTGCTCGCGCTGATCCTGCTCGGCTCGGTCCGCATCGCGCTGACCTACACGGTCTTCAACCACACTGCCGACGAACCCGCCCACATCGCCTGCGGCATGCAGTGGCTGGATCAGGGCATCTACAGCTACGAAGCCCAGCACCCTCCGCTGACACGTGTGATGGTGGCACTTCTCCCGTACCTTTCCGGCGTCCGGGGCAACAAGCAAGGCGATATGTTTTTCGAAGGCAACACAATCCTCTATGGCGGTGGTGCAGGGCAGTATGACTGGCGGCTTGCGTTGTCGCGCGCGGGAAATCTGCCGTTCTTTTGGCTGGCCTGCTGGATGGTGTTTCTGTGGGGGAGGAAAATCCTGGGGACCGTCGCCGCGGTGATCGCTGTGCTGATCTTCAGTATGATCCCCACGGTGCTCGCCCACGCGGGCCTCTCGACCACCGATATGGGCGTAACGGCCTGCATCGCGGCCGCGCTTTATGCGTCTCTGCGCCTGGTCGAAGAGCCGGGAGTGAAAACGTCGGCGTGGTTCGGGTTGTCGCTCGGCGCGATGGTGCTATCCAAGTTTTCGGCGCTTGTTTTTTATCCAGCCGCGATCGTGCTGGCGTTCGCGGTCTGGTTCTGGATCGCGCGGCCGCGGCCAGGCGATCTCGCGACCCGGACGATGCGCTGTCTGCCATGGATCGCTGCATCCGCCGTGCTGGCGTTTTTTGTGATTTGGGCCGGCTATCGATTCTCCTGGGGGAAGAATCTCTACCTCCCGTTCGCCGCGCCGTTTCCGGAGCTATTCGCAGGGATCGCGGCTGTCGGAGCGCACAACTCCGAAGGCCATCTATCCTACTTGCTCGGGGATCTCAAGATGGGCGGCTGGTGGTATTTCTTCCCGGTGCTAATGGCCGTGAAGCTTCCACTCGCCATGCTGGCTCTCGCGGTGGCTGGTGTTTGGAAATATCCCAAGCGTAGAGAACCTGGCTGGATCTTCGCGATCGCGATCGCGATGCCGCTGGCGATGCTCGCGGTCGCGATGGCGGCGCGGATCAACATCGGAATCCGGCACATCCTACCTATCTTTCCTTTTCTTGCTGTGATCGCAGCGCGGGGGACGATGTGGCTGGCCGAAACGTCGCGCACGCGGGCCTGGACCGGTTGGCTTCTCGCCATCGCAGTGCTCTGGTTGTGCACGACATCGGTGGCCGCGCATCCCGACTATCTCGCCTACTTCAACGCTATCGCCGGGGACCACCCCGAGAATATCGTTGTGGATTCGGATCTCGATTGGGGGCAGGACATCAAGCGTCTCGGTGAGCGGCTGCGGGAGTTGAACGCTGCCTCGGTCGCTTTCACTCCGACGATCACGGTCAGCCTGGCAGCGCTCGGCTTTCCGAACCACGAACGCAGTTCCCCCGAAGGACCGGCGCCGGGATGGAATGCCATCCAGATGTCGCAATGGAAGTTATATCGCCTGGGGCTCCAGATCAATGATCGAACTACAAAAATATGGCCCGATCTGATTCAACCCACGGAACGGGTGGGAAAATCGATCCTTTTGTATTACATTCCACCGGAAGCCGGGCCGGGCCACTGAGCGGTTAGAGCCGGTTCTTAATGACCTTTTGTCTCTTGGATTTTCTAGCCTTAGACATCGAGTGATTGGGTTTCGGATGCTTACCGGCCGGATGCGCCGGGCGCTGCTTGGCGCTCGCGCCGGGCACTAGCAGCCCTAGAAAAAGGCAGGGAACAATCCACAAGTGAATTCGCATGTCGCGATTTCTCCTAGTACTAAGTTCGACTGAGTACGAGTAAGTCTTTATAGCGCCGGAAACGTCCCACCTCCGCCTGGGGGCATGTATAATTGCGGCAATGACCAGCTCACTTTCTGCCCGCCGCGATTTCCTGCGATTTCTGGCAGCCAGCCCGTTGATTGCAAAAGCCTGGTCGCAAGACCTGGCGTCAGCGGCGGCGCCCGCCACAGCCAAAGAAGTCCTCAGCGTGATGGATTTTGAACCGCTCGCGCATAAAGCGCTCCCGCCGGCGCACTGGGGCTACATGGCGACCGGGGTCGATGATGATGTTACGCTGCGCACGAATCGCGAGGCGTTCCAGCACTATCAACTCCGCGCGCGTCGGCTGGTGGACGTCTCGGAGGTCAATCTCAAGACCAACGTTTTCGGCGTCACCTGGAACATGCCGGTCTATGTCAGCGCAGTCGGCAGCCAGCGAGCTTTCTATCGCGATGGGGAACTGGCCACCGCGCGAGCCGCCAAAGCGAAGAACGTTGTCCAGATGCTTTCCACCGTAACATCCACTCCCGTCGAAGACGTTTCGAAGGCGCTCGGAACACCTCCCTGGTATCAGCTCTACATGCCCTCCACTTGGGACGACACGGAGAAAATGGTGAAGCGCGTGGAAGATGCGGGCTGTCCGGTGCTGGCCTGGACGATCGACTTGCTGGCGGGGCGCAACACGGAAACGGGAACGCGTTTCATGCGAATTGACAATCGCGATTGTGTATCCTGCCACGCGACTTCGCCCAAGGCCAATGACATCACGCGGCGCAACCAGGGCAAGCCGATGTTCTCGGGCTTATCGGGCAATATGAATCCGGCGGGCGCGACTTGGGCGTACGTGGACCGGTTGAAAAAGTTGACGAAGATGAAGCTGGTTCTCAAAGGCATCGACACCCCTGAAGACGCGTTGCTCGCGCGGGAGCACGGTGTGGACGGAATCGTGGTGTCGAATCACGGTGGCCGAGCGACGGAAACGGGTCGCGGCACCATCGACATTCTGCCCGAGGTTGTCGACGCCGTGGGCGGACAGATTCCGGTCTTTGTCGATGGCGGATTCCGTCGCGGTACGGATGTTTACAAGGCGCTGGCGATCGGCGCGCGCGCGGTGGGGATCGGGCGGCCGTATATCTACGGACTCTCGGCGTTCGGCCAGGAAGGCGTCGAGCGTGTGCTCGACATCTATCGCGCCGAGCTCTCGCTAGTCATGCGCCAATGCGGCACTCCCGCGATCGCGCAGATTACACGCACGTCTATATTGAAGAACGGCTCGCGGATGTAGCGGCGGGCATTATGATAAACTGCGGGCGTGCGTGGTCATTCGGCTGGAAAGGCGCGAGTCGCGCCGTCTAGCGCGACGAGTAAGTCAGAAGAAAAAGCAGGTCAAGCGGGAGTAATTCAGTGGTAGAATGCCAGCTTCTACCCACTCTCTTTGTTTTCTGCAACTTCCATCCATTTGCTGTCTTTCCTGCTGTCCGTGAGATGCGGATTGCAGGTGAGAAATTGTGTCCCGGGTCAACATCGTCAAACGCATCAAATCTGACGGCCGATGGAAAATGCTTTCTATCCCTCGAAATTCTAAGGGCAACTACGATTGGAACGCGCTTCCCGACGGACGCTATTACGTCGAGTGGTATATGGGCGGGACACGGCGCCGTTCGAGCGCCGGCGTAACCACGGCTCAGGCACTGGAGGCACAGCGGCGCAAGCGTCATGAACTAGAGGGCCGCAAGCTTGGCGTACCAGGCTTTGAAGCCGCCGGGGAAACAGCCAAGAAACAGCCGCTCCACGTCGCGATTACCAAATACTTGGAGCAAATCGACGCTCTAAAAAAGCACAACACCCATCGTAAGTACGAGGCCGTGCTCAACCGCTTCGGTGAGTTCTTCCGCGATATTACTTCAATCGACGCGATCTCCGGTGACGATCTGACGCGCTTCGTCGTGGCGCTCAAACGGGATCACAAGCTAGGGGCCAATACTGTTCTTCACAACGCCGTGATCGTCGCGCAGTTCCTGAAGCGTCACGGAAGGAGCGGCATCACTCGTGAGTTGCAGCTGCCCGAGCGCGTCACATCCCTTCCCAAGGAATATCGAGAAGACGACCTGGGGCAGTTCTTCGAAGCCTGCTACGATTCAGAGCGTGTGCTGTTCTCGACTTTCCTGCTGACGGGATTCCGGGAGCAGGAGGTGATGTATCTGTTCTGGAGCGACATAAATCTTCAGTTGCAGACTGTGCGGGTAACGGCCAAGCCAGATCTCGGGTTTTATCCGAAGCGTTGCGAAGAGCGCGAAATCCCCGCTCCCGCAGAACTCATTGCCGAACTCCAGAAGCACACACGCCGGCCAAAGTGCGAGTTTGTATTTCCCTCGCCCACTGGAAATCGGGAGCAGCACATGCTCGATCGCTGCAAGGCCGTCGCGAAGCGTGCGGGCCTGGATCCAGAGAAATTCGATCTCAAGACCTTTCGCTCCACGTACGCGACCCGTATGCTTCGACAAGGCTTCGACGTTCGCACCGTGCAGCATTGGATGGGGCACAAATCGCTCGAAACGACGATGCGGTATTTGGTTCCAGCTACCGATGTGCACGGCAAGTTAGACCAGGTCAAGATCCCGGGCCTGCCGAACAATGATCGTGGCCTGCGGAACCCCCCCGGACGCGAAATGGCTCCATCTCGAAGAGGGCGGCCTAGAAAATCGCCTACTGGAGACGCCTCAGGGGCGGTAGCTGCAGAATCCATCGTGTAAGCGTTCCTCGCGAACGAGAGGGATCGACGGGAGCCGTACCTTTGCTTGAGATAATGAACTGTAGGGTGCCGCCATGCAGATCACGTTGGAACTGCCTGAAGATATCGCACAAGGACTCGAATCCACGTGGAAAGACCTGCCGCGAGCGGCGCTCGAAAGCCTCGCGCTCGAAGCCTGCAGGTCGCACGCACTCACGACCGAGCAGCTTCGGAGGCTTCTGGGTTTCCAAACGCGCATGCAGGTGGACGCCTTCCTGAAGGAGCACGAAGTCTATGACTTTACGGCGGCGGACTTCGAAAACGACCGGGAGACGCTCCGTCAGCTCCGGGCAAAAGAGGATCTACGTTGAGCAGGCTCTCGGACCTGATCCTCATCTCGGTACCTCCGATCAATTATTTCTGATCGACTAGGATTTGATTCGGACTGAACACGGCGCCCGAATTTGGAGAAGTTATGGTTTGAGTGCTTGGTTTAGGGACAAGTAAGTCGCATGTTCAAACCTGCCACCCCGACCACTAGCAACTTTGTCCGGTGGAACTGAATAACATAGTTTTGTCAATTTTGGGTGGTCGTTGGGTGAGCGGACGGGCGGTCGTGGCTGGGCGCTGGCCGGTAACCCCGAGAACTTGGAACCTGGAATCCATTCCGCCTTTAGGAAACCTCCTGCTTCACACTTGGGAGGCGGCTTGGACTCGAAATCAGATGATATGAATCGTAGCGCGGACAGTTGAAACACTTTTCTAGAGGCCGCTTAGCTCAGTTGGTTAGAGCGCCGCTTTCACACAGCGGAGGTCGCAGATTCGAATTCTGCAGCGGCCACCATCTTTTCCCAAGATCGGTGGAACTGAGTACTATCGGTACGAATTCTGGGTGCGTAGGTGGGCGGGCGGATGCGCTGGCCCCGTGTGGCGTTACCGATAAACCCGATGAAATCGAGCCCGTGATGGATTTCGCGGCTCGCCCCGCCTGGCCGACACATAGGCGATTCGGCTGATTCGGCTACGTTCTTCGGCCTAGGCGCGATGCCTTAAGTTAACGATTCTCTGTGCACGAAGATCGAGTGTTAGTGCCTCGCCGGCATTCTTTGGCGTCATTTGATTTCCGCTTCGTCCCCATTCTAGGCGCAGGCAAACCGGTGCTTGTCGATTCGCAGGCTCTTGATTCTCGACTCCAGTGT